>WNFG01001628.1_pt1 | contig 18758 bp, 10 predicted proteins | sample 5400431 | NCBI WGS metagenome assembly WNFG01 (sample SAMN13153346, study PRJNA577476) | soil metagenome | isolation source: 120 cm saprolite under Douglas fir tree site 2 hole 3 replicate 2 | place: USA:California | collected 2015-04-18 | reverse complement strand
AATTCAGCGTGACCACCGCCTGCCCGTCCTCGGCCGCTGTCCACGAAACAGTGCATTCGATGCCACCGGCCGCGGCGATGCCGCGCCGCAGCGGCAGCGTGAACCGCCGCTCGTTCTCACGGGAGCCCATCATCTCTCCCCCGAAAAGGTCGACGAGGTCGGAGATCGTCTCCTCGATCCCTTCCCTCGGGATGCGGTCTTCGGTGAACTCAACGGGGCGTGAATAGGTCTCGGTCATCGGCGTGCGACGTTAATCGAGGCGACGGCGCAGCGCAACCTCCGCCTCAGTCCCGTGCGCTGATGTTGTACTTCTGGATCTTCGCCTTCAGCGTGTTGCGGGCCATGCCCAGGCGTCGCGCCGCCTCGCGGATGCGTCCCTCCGACGATTCCAGAGCGCGCTCGATGAGCTGGCGGTCGACGGACGACATCACCTCTTCGTAGACATCGCTCGTGATCTCCATCTTGCTCATCATCGGACTGAGCAGCGATCCGGGCATCGGCAGCGGACCGGCCACGCCCGCCGCGGCGCCGGCATCGGCGAAGAGGCCGTAGAAGTCGTTTCGGGTGATCGTCTCGCCGTTCGACATCACGATGGCGCGGTGAATCGTCGCTTCCAGCTCGCGAATGTTGCCCGGCCAGTTGTAGCGGGTGAAGAGGTCGAGCACTCCCGGCTCCAAACGCTTCGTCTCCACGCCGAGGTCCTTGCAGATCTTCTTGATGAAATGCTCGGCAAGGAGCGGGATGTCGTCTTTTCTCTCGCGCAGCGGCGGGAGAAGGAGCGGGATGATGTTCAGCCGATAGTAGAGATCCTCGCGGAACGTCTGCTGCTCGATGGCCTTCTCGATGTCGAGGTTGGTGGCGGCGATGATCTTGACGTCCGTCTTGATCGTGCTCGTCCCGCCGACGCGCTCGAACTCCTTGTCTTCGACGACACGCAGCAGCTTGGCTTGAATGGCCAGGCTGACCTTGCCGATCTCGTCGAGAAAGATCGTTCCTCCGTTGGCCAGCTCGAATCGTCCGAGCTTGCGGCGGTCGGCGCCGGTAAAGGCTCCCTTCTCGTGTCCGAACAGCTCCGATTCCGCCAGCGTCTCGGGCAACGCGGCGCAATTGAACATGATGAACGGGCCGTTCCGCCGCGGGGAGACGTTGTGAATGATGCGGGCGATGAGCCCCTTCCCGGTCCCCGACTCGCCGCGCAGCAGCACGGTGGAGTGGCCGCTGGACGCCTTGCGGATGGAGAACTGGATCTTCGCCACGGCCTCGGAGCCGCCGACGACCGAGTCGAGATGCTTCTCCACCAGCACCTCACGGCGGAGCGACTCGTTCTCGAGTGAGAGACGCGCCCTCGCCTCCTCCAGCTCCTCGTACAACCGTGCGTTCTCGATGGCGATGGCCGCCTGATCGGCGAATGCCTCGATGAATGTCAGGTCCTTTTGCGAGAAGAGGTGGCGAGCCTCGCGATGATCGACGTAGATGGCACCGGCGATCCGCTCCCGAATGACCAGCGGGACGCAGAGGATCGACATGATGTTCTCGGCGATCACCGATTCCGACTCCACGAAACGGGCATCGGCGCGGGCGTCGGCGGAGATCACCGACTGGCCGGACTGGATGACCTCCTTGACGATCGACTGGGGCGAACGGCGCGAGCCCCCCTCGGTGTCTTTGATGTTGCGGACGATCCGCGTGCGGAGAGCGCTCGTGATCGGATCGAGAAGAATGATCATCCCCCGCTCGGCGCGGACGCGCCGGATGGCCAGGTCGAGGACGCGGGTGAGGACTTCCTCGAGGTTCAGGGTCGAGTTGATGATCTTCACCACTTCGTAAAGGCCGACCACCCCGCTGTCCGGCGCCTTGCCCGCCGGCTTGATGCGGAAGAGCGCGCCCCGGGCGCGCTCGAGATCGTGCGTCGCCTCCAGGCGCTCGAAAATCCGGATTGCGCCGCGAATCGTCTGGGTCGCTTCTTCCGGCTCATCTTTCAGGAGTCCGACGTCGAACATCAGCCGCGCGAGCTCGTACGGCGTCTGCAGCTCTTCGAACGTCGCCTTCGCGGAATCGAACTTCGCGTTCGCCGCCTCCCGGTCGCCCTGTGATGAGAGGATTTTTCCCCAGACCCAGTCGTTCTTGGCCATCGTGAAACGGTCGTCGAGCTGTCCGGCGAACTTCGCTCCCAGCTCCGCGTGCATAGTGGCCTCGTCGATCCGCTGCTGGGTGAAGGCGATGCTGGCCGCGGCAGTGTGGGCGCGCGCCAGGCCCTGGGTGGTCTGGTGTGACTCGAAGATGGACATGCTTCGCGCCAGATAGCGCTCGGCCTCGGCGTAGTTCTCCCGCTCGTCCTCGATGTTGGCCAGAACGTACGAGGCCTCGGCGATGAGGTCTTCTTCGCGCGCCCGCTCGGCGGCCGAAAGCGCCTTCTGTGCATACGACATCGCCCTGGCAATGTCGCCCTTCTTGTTCATCAGCCGCGCCAGCGGAATGTACACCGAGGAGCGCGAGGCGCGTGCGTCGTCAAATCCCTGCAGCGCCAGGCAGCGGTTGTACTGCGCCAGTGCGTCGCCCCACCGGCCCAGCATCTCGAAGGCCTCGGCGAGGTTCTCGCGCGCCAGTGCCTCATACTCGACAGCGCCGACTTTCTCGTCGATGCGGACACTCTTCTCGAAGTATTCGGACGCCACCTGGAAGGCGCCCCGGCTGAACTCGATGATTCCGATGTTGTTATAGGCGGTGATCAGATCCCACAGGTCGCCCTCCGACTCCGAGAGGGCCAGGTTCATCTTGTAGTACTGCAGAGCGCTGATCCAGTCGCCGAGCTTCCAGAGAGTATTGCCGACGTTCGTCGAGGCCACTTTGCAGAGCCGCTCGGAACCAACCTTCTCGCCAACCAGCAGCGCCTCCATGAGCAGTTCGTGCGACTTCTGCCAGTTGCCGAGGTTGTACTCGATGAGCCCGAGCATGTTCTTCACGTAACCGAAGACGATGTTCGGCTCGCTCGGGTCGAGAAGCTGCAACGCCTTCTCTGAGGAGGCCCGCGCCGCCTCGGGATCGTCCTTCTCGCGATGAAGCCCGGCAATCCGGTTCAGCACCTCGGCAACATCGAGCGTCATCCCGAGCTTCTCGAAATGTTCGATCGCGTTCTGGAAGTACGACATCCCCGCTTCCTGATCGCCCCGTTTCCCCAGCACCTTGCCGAGTTTCTTCATGACGCGCGCGAGATCCGAGTTCGGCGCGTCGTCTTTGCTGCGGGCTTGAATGCTCTTCAGCAGGAACTGATACGCCTGAACCGCGCTCCGATAGTCGCCACTGCGGTGGTAGGCGTCGGCCAGCTTCTCACGCACCTCGGATTTTCTGGCTTCTTCGGCGCCGGCCAGATCCATCAGTTCGAGCGCGCTGCGGTAGAAATCGGTGGCTCCCTGGTGCGCAATGGTGCGCATGGCCATGTCGCCGGCCTCGACCGCGTACCGGACACCTTTGGACTCGTCGCCGGCACGCGCGTAGTGGAACGCGACCTGTCCCAGAAGCTGCGTCGATCCCGCGTTGAGCGCCGGCTCCAGCGCCGCGGCGACGCGTTCATGCATCTCCGTGCGGCGGCGCTCGGTCATGGCGTTGTAGACCGCCTCGCGCAGATGGATCTGCGGGAAGACGATCGTCTTGCCGTCGTTCGACTCGTCGAGCAGGCCGAGCGCCACGACTTCACGCAGCGCGCGGTACGCATCCTCGAGCGACGCCGAGGCAACGCTCGTCAGAAGATCGACACCCGACCACTCGCCGAAGACCGCCGCGGCCTCGAGCAGCTCCCGATGCTGTGGCTCGAGCGCCTCGACTTTTTCCATCAGGATCGACGCCGCCCCGCCGGGGATGCGTAATCCCTGGATCCGATCCATCTCGGCGACCCACCCCTCCGCCTCCCACTGCAGGTAGCCGTGGGCGATGAGATAGTCGACGACGCGGCGGATGATCAACGGCGATCCGGCTGACTCCCATAACGTCCAGCGCACCAGATCCTCCGAGATGTTCTCCTCACCGAGCAGCGATTGCAGGTGCTCGCGAACGAGCGGCTCGTTGAGGGCTTCCACCCGGATGATCGGAAAGGTTCCTTCGCGCGCACGCCGCTCCCACGCCGCGAGATGCGCGCCCGGCTCAGTGGCCGCCTCCCCCGAGGGATCGATCGTCAGTGTCCCGATCACCACCAGCCGGTTCTGCTTGGCTTCCCCGATCAGGAAGGAGAAGAGCTCGGCCGTCGATGGATCAGCCCACTGAACATCGTCGACGACAAGGATCAGCGGCGACGCGCTCGACTCGCCGCCGGGCACACTGGCACTGAGGAATCCGTACATGTCCTGCATCGCCTGAACGATGCGATTGAAGAGGCGGTACTTCTGCCCGGTCTCCGGCGTCGCCTCTTCGCCCTGCGCCGCGAGAACGACCGGCCGCAGCAGACGGCGGATCTCGCCCGAGACATCGGCATCCGGATTCACAGCCAACACCATCTGCTGAAAGATCTCGACGAACGGGGCGTAGATCGTCTTGCGGTTGATCGGGCAACGCCCGCAGAACACCCGCGCCCCTTCCAGTTGCGCCCGAAGCGTGGCGTCGCGGACGATGCGGCTCTTCCCCATCCCCTCGGCACCGACGACGATGACGCCGTTGCCACGCCCCTCCCGCGCCTCGTCGATCATCGAGGCGAGCTGTGAGACCTCGGCCTTTCGCCCGATGAGCGGCGCGGCAAACAGCTCGCCGCGGCCGACCAGCATCTCGCCGGCATCCGCTTTCTTTCCCGCCGCAATGGCCACCGCGTGCAGCAGTGCCGCCGCCGAGGCGTAGCGATGCCGCGGGTCCTTCTCCAGCAGCCTCATGATGATCTGCTCGAGCTCCGGCGGAACGCTCGGATTGATCGACGACGGCGGGCGGACCTCCTCGTCGAGGTGCATGCGGATGACCTCGATTGACGGCTTGCCGTAGCCAGGCAGGGCGCCGGTGACCGTCTCGTAGAGCGTCATGCCGAGGGAGTAGAGGTCGGCGCGCGAGTCGACGCGATCCTGTTTCAGAACCTCGGGGGGCATGTAGTGCAGCGACCCCCGGATCTGGCGATCGAGCACCTGCCGGCTCTCGACGGCGACGCCGAAATCCATGATCTTCGCCCTGCCGCGCTCGTCGACGAGGATGTTCGACGGCTTCAGATCGAGATGGATGATGCCGAGGTGGTGGATGTGGTGCAGCGCGGACGCGATCTGCAGGACCACGTCGTAGAGCGCCGCCCAGCTATGACCGTCGAAGTACTCCGAGATCTTCTTTCCGGCGAAGTACTCCATCGTGAAGTACGGGAAGCGCTCGTTGAGCAGCCCGTACTCGCGAACCTTGACGATGCTCTCGTGCTCGAGGGAGGCCAGCGTGGAGAACTCGGTCTTGAACCGCAGAAGCTGCTGCGGCTCCGACAGTTCGTGCCTGAGGATCTTGATGGCCTCGTCACATCCATCGGCAATATCGAAGACCCGATAGACGCATGTCGCCGCGGTTTCTTTCAAAATCGCGCGAGTCTGGTAGCGAGGGGGAAGTTGCAACGCGGGAGCTAACGCCGTCTCGGCGGTTGTCGTCATGTCTCTGATACGTTTCTGTGAACGGGTGCAAATATAACCCTGCCGTCAAAGGGACTGGGCAAAAAGTTGACCCGCGGGGGTACCGAGCCCTGGCGCAACGGAGCGCTGGCGTCTCGCCAGCGCTCCGGTTGGTCGCGTCGTACAATGCCGGGCATCCGTGTCCGACCTCCCGCAGAGCGTTGATCGATTCGACGTTGTCCGCATCCTCGGCAAAGGCGGGATGGGGACGGTCTACCTGGCCCGCGACCAGCGCCTCGACCGTCTGGTGGCGGTCAAAGTTCTACACGCGGAAGATCTGGCCGCCGAAGACCGCCAGGCCCGCTTCATGCGCGAGGCGAGGACGGCCGCGGCCGTCCGGCACCCGAATGTGGCGACGATTTACGAGGTCGGCGAGACAGGCGACCGGGTCCCCTTCATCGTCATGGAGTACTGCGATGGGGAAACCCTCTCCCAGCGGATGCGCCGCCGTCCCATCGAGGCCGGCGAGTTCCTGACCATCGCGCGGCAGATCGCTGCCGGCGCCGCGGCGGCACACGAGGGCGGCATCGTCCATCGTGATCTGAAGGTGTCCAACATCATGATCGAGCCGACCGGGCAGGTGAAGATCCTCGACTTCGGCCTGGCCAAATCGCTCCCGACCCAATTTGCCCGGCCGTCGGATTCGTCGAGCCGGCGCCTCTTCGGCACGCTTCACTATCTCTCGCCGGAACAGGTACGCGGACAGCCGGCGGACGAGCGGTCCGACCTTTTCTCGGTCGGCGTCATCTTCTTTCAGATGGCGACGGGGCAGTTGCCGTTCAACGCCGACGCGCCGCTGATGGTGCTCGAGAAAATCCGCGACGACGAGCCGGAGCCGTTCGTGGCCCGCGACCCCGCCTTCCCGGCCGCGGCGACCAAGATCATCGGCCGTCTGCTGAAGAAGGATCCGAGCGACCGCTATCAGAGCGCGCGCGATCTCCTGGCCGATATCGAGGACCTCGACACGCCGACGGCGCGCTTCCCCACTCTGACGCGCTCGCACTCCTCGCTTGGCAGGACGCGCTCACGGCCGCGCTGGTCACGGCTGGTCCTGACCATCGCCGCGTTCGTGATCGGCGGCGCGGCCATCGTCTACTTCAATCGCCACGCCAAGCCTGATCCGTTGCCGCCGGCCCCCGCCGCTCCGCCGCCGATCCATTCGATCGCCGTTCTGCCACTCGACAACATCTCGAACAATACGAAGGACGACTTCCTCTCCGTCGGCCTCGCCGATGCGCTCGTGACGAAGCTGCAGCAGATTCCCTCGCTGCAGGTGCGGCCGACATCCGCGATCGTCGGATTCCACAACAAGAAAGCCGACACGAAGACGGCCTCCGAACAGCTCCATGTCGACAGCGTGCTGGAGGGGCACTTCCTCGCCGCCGGTGATCTGGTGCGCGTGAACCTGCAGCTCACCGACTCGCGCACCGGCTACGCCGTCTGGGCCGATGCCATCGACGGGAAGCGGGCCGATCTCATCAAGCTCATCGATGACGTCTCGTCCCGCACAGTAACCGCGCTGAACCAGAAGCTCGGCGTACAGAAAGCGGGCAATGCCTCGGAACCGCGGTCGTCGAATCCGCACTCGTACGAGGAGTTCCTTCGCGCGCGCGCTCTCAGCGGAAGCCTCGTCCCTGCCGAGCATCAGGCCGAGGAGGCCGCATTGCGGCGTGCCATCGCCCTCGATCCGAACTTCGCCGCCGCCTACGCCGATCTCGCCATCGCCATCTCGCTCGGACAGGCCCGCGGTCTGGACAACGCGCCCGACGCCACCACCCGCGCGGAGTGGTACGCGCGGCAGGCCGTGCGGCTCGATCCGAATCTCCCCGCCGCACACCTGGCCATGGGACGCGTGTTCGTGAAGTCTCCCGACCGTTTCCGCGAGGCGGTGCGCGAGAATCTGGCCGCACTGCGTCTGAATCCGAACGACATCACCGCCCTCAACAACGTCGCCAATTTCTATGTCTCGGTCGGCGACACGGAGCGCGTGCATTGCGTCGGCGACCGGTTGATCAGCCTCGATCCGAATTCGAACGAAGCCAAAATTCGCGGCTATTGGTATGTGAATGCCATCGATTCGGAAGGGGCGCTCGCCAACGCTGCCGCCGCGCTCGCGGCGCGCGACACCGAACTGGCCGGCCGTGACATCCGCGCGAACGCTTTCATCCTGAACGGAGATCTCGCCAGCGCGGAAGCCGAGACGCAACGCATCACCAAGCTCGTCCCCCAGCACTACCTCGGCAAGAGCCTGCGGGCGATGATCGCCGCGGCCAAGGGCGACCGGCCTGCCGCCGAGGCCGCGCTGCACTCATTCGAGCCCGACGCGAACCGCCTTCACTGGGCCGCCATGCGCCAGGCCCTTTGCTACGCCAAGCTCGGCGACCGCGAGGCGGCCATGCATTGGGTCAATCGCAGCGCCGAGCTCGGAAACCACAGTTGGTTCGCCTGGGTCAAACATCCCTGGACCCAGTCGCTCCAGACCGATCCCGAGTTCCAGACGGTCCTCGGCAAGATGAAAGCCGACCTTGACGACGTCTCCGGAGATGTCCTCGGCGTCTATCAGCTCATCTGTCACTGACTGGCATCGAACATCCGCCGCAACGCCCGCTCGGCCGGAACGCGGATCTCTTCCGGCACGATGATCTCGTAGCGCATGTACTTCAGCGAGTCGCGCACGTCTTCGAGCGACGTCACCTTCATGAACGTGCAGAGCTTGCAGCCCTTGACGAAGGTCTTGTCCGGCACTTCCATCGCCAGGCGGTCGGAGAGACCGCACTCGGTGACCACGAGGAACCGCTTCTCCGGCCGCTCCTTCGCGTACCTCACCATCCCCGAGGTCGAAAGCACCGCGTCCGCGAGCACCGCCACATCCTCGCGGCACTCGGGGTGGACCAGAATCTTGATCTCCGGATCGGCCGCGCGAATGCGCGCCACCTCATGCGGCGTGATCTGCTGGTGCACATAACAGAAACCTTCCCACGGGATGATGTTCTTCTCCGGTACCTGCTCGGCGACATGCCGCGCCAGATTGCGGTCCGGAACGAAAAGGATGTTCTTGTTGGGAAGGGTTCGCACAACCTTCGCCGCATTGCCCGACGTGACGATGACGTCGGAGAGCGCCTTCACCGCGGCGGTGGTATTGACGTAGCTGACGACGCCCAGATCGCCGTACTGAACCTTCAACTCGTCGATCCGCCTGCGCAGATCCTCCGCCGGCGCGGAGTCGGCGAGCTGGCATCCCGCGGCGAGGTTCGGCAGCAGCACCGTGCGCGACGGATTGACGATCTTCGCCGTCTCCGCCATGAAGTGCACGCCGCAGAAGTCGATGACATCGGCATCGGTGACCTTCGACGCCATAAGCGCCAGTTCCAGCGAATCGCCGATGAAATCGGCGACCTTCAGAATCTCCGGCCGGTAATAGTTGTGCGCCACGATGACCGCGTTGCGCTCCTTCTTCAGCGCCCGGATCTCCTCATGCAGCGCCTCAAACTCCCGTACATCCTCTTCCGTGTACTCGTACGTCTGAACGCGGCTCAGTTCCTCGAAAAGGGTCGACATGTTGTACGGACTTTAGCGGATTCGGGTGCGATAGGAGCGCTGGCGTCTCGCCGGCGCTCCTATCTATCTTCGTGCGCGCGCCCGGATCTTCTCGTAGAACCCTCTCGCCGCCTCGCTGCACCGGACCTCGCTCGCGCGAACCGGGCGCCGGAGCGAGAGCCCTTCCATCGTCTGGCAGCGGCTCAGCGCCACGTACACCTGTCCCTCGGCGAATGCGCCGCGGGCCAGATCGACCAGCACGCGCGCCAGCGTCAGCCCCTGCGCCTTGTGGATCGTCACTGCCCAGGCGGGCATGATGGGGAACTGGATGAAAGTGCCGGCCACCTCCTCGACGATCGTCTTGGTCTTCTCGTCCAGCGCGTAGCGGATGTCCTGCCACTCGATCGGCTCGACGTCGTGCGTCGTCCCATCATCGAGCCGGACGCTGATGCGGCCGTCGTGGAGCGACGTCAGCACACCGATCGTCCCGTTCACCCAACGGCGCTCCGGGTAGTCGTTGCGGACGAACATCACCTGTGCGTCGCGCTTGAGGACCAACTGCTTCGGCGCCGGAAGACGATCTTCCGCGGCCTTCACGAACGTCCCTTCGCAGACCGCTTCGTATGTGCGCGGCTTGTCGGGGAGCGCCGCCAGCCGCACGTCGTTCTCCTCAGCAGCAGCCCGGCGCGTCGGCACGAGGATCAGGTGCTGTCCCGTGAGCGAGCGTCCGACGCACGATTCGTTCAGCCGTCCCACCGCTTCGGCCGCGCCGGCGCCGTCGCGGATGCACGCCAGCAGAGCGGCGAAGGACGCATCCCGCTGGCGATAAACGATCTCCAGTTCGACCGGAAAGAACTTCAGCCCCTTGAGGCAGTGCGCGGAGAAGAAATGCGGCGACTCGTATCGCTGATGAATCGACTCCGCGTCACCCGGCGTGACCACCGGAGGCAACTGAAAGAGATCGCCGACCAGCACCATCTGCACGCCGCCGAACGGCAGCTCCGACTTGCGATTGATGCGCAGGAAGGCATCGACCCCGTCGAGCACATCGGCGCGTACCATCGAGATCTCATCAATGATCAGCAGTTGCAGCGCCTCGATGACCTTGATGAGCTCCTCTTCCTTCTCCTTGTAGACATCCTCCGGCATCACAGGCCGTAGCGGCAAATGGCAGAACGAGTGGATGGTCTGCCCGCCCGCGTTGAGCGCCGCCACGCCGGTCGGCGCCAGAACGATCGACTGCTTCTCGGGGAAGCGCGCCCGCAGCTCGCGAATGAACGTCGACTTCCCCGTCCCGGCGCCGCCGGTCACGAAGACGATCGGCCGTCCCGCGCCGACGGCGTCAAACGCCGCCTGCAATTGCGTATTGATCTCGATCGGATGCCTGACCGGCTTCTTCGCCAGCTTGCGCTTTGATGGTGCCGGCCATGGCGACCCCTTTGACGGCGGGGGCGGCGCGGATGAGCGCCGCCGCGGGGGCGTCCGCTTCCGCGGACGGCCCGATGGCTTTGCCGGTGAGTCCGGCGCCGGCTCCTTCAGCAGCTTGGCCACCTTCACCGCCAGCCGGTGCCAGTCATCGCGAAGCTCCCAATTACACCCGAGAACATCGAGCATGTTGTAGAGCCGCCGGGCATGCTTTACCCGCTCGCGAACCTTGCCGCCGCCCCGCAGCCGCGGCATCGCCTCATCCACCCACTCGATCAGCGCATCAAGAGTCATCGTCGGGGCGGGATGATACCGGGGTCACGATCGACTTCCGCGCGGGCCAGCCCCCTCATCACGCCAGCGACGACGAAACCTGCCCATCCCCCACCGCCGCCACGCCCACCGCGTTCTTCGTCGTCGACTTGACGCGATACATGGCGGCGTCGGCCTGGCGGATGAGATCGTCCTTGGTCAGGCCGTGTGTGGGGAACGTGGCGATGCCGAAGCTGGCGCTGATGGAGATGTCGATGTTGTCGCCCAGGTGAAAGGGAGCGGAGGTCATGGCCTTGCGGACGCGATGGGCGACGGCCACCGCCTGCTCCTGATCGGTCTGCGGGAGGATGATGCAGAACTCGTCGCCGCCGAAGCGGACCACTTTGTCGATGCCGCGGACGGCGGCCATGATGCGTTTGGCCACCTCCTGCAGCGTCCGCGAGCCGGCAAGGTGGCCGTGGGCGTTGTTGACGGTCTTGAGATCGTCGAGATCGAGAAAGATGATGCTGCACGTGGCGCCGTAGCGGCGGGCGCGCTCGATCTCCTCATCCAGATACGACTCGAAAAAGCGCCGGTTGAAGGCCTTGGTCAGATCGTCGCGCATGGCCAGATCGCGGCTGCGGGTGAGCTGATAGATGTTGCTCATCACCGAGGCGACCGAGCGGAGGTAGCGCGTGACGTTGGCCACCGCCTCGTCATCGAGCGGATCGTGCGGGCCCAGGGCCACGCGGATTACGCCGATGAGATCGTGCTGCGCCTGCATCGGCATCACGATCATCCCCTCATCCCGGTCGGCCGCGAACGACTGCCCCGAGGAGAGCGCGCGCTGCAGGAGGCCCGGCGGAATGCCCGGCAGGAACTCGCCGGTCTCGCGTACGGCGGGGTCCGAGCTGTAGCTGATGACGTAGCGCTCCACACGCGGGTCGTGGAGAAACAGGACAGCCCGCGTCAGGCCGAGGAAGTCGAGAACCGTGCGCGTGATCCGCTCGGAAACGGTGTTCGCGTCGGCGATGGTCATCAGCTCATGAATCTGCGCCAGATACGCGACCTCGGTCTCCAGACTCGAGGCATGAATGACCGTTCTCACGAGGTCGGAGGCGATGGCAAGCGTGTCGTCCGGATGGGCGAGAAAGCTTGCACGCGGCACGCGGATGTCGCCCTCGCGGCGATCGCCCGTCAGCACATCGTCGTAGAGCACGACACGGACGAGGCTCTTGCGCGGCGGCGCATCGAGCACGTGGTGGCTGTCGGCGTCGACGATCACGATCCGGCACCGCTCCCGCTCGTCCCCCTCGACGAAGGGATAGGCCCGACAGCGCTCCCGAAGGAGCGCAACGAGCTCGCGTCCGCCGTAAACGCCGATGGGAGGCGACATGTGCACAGTAGATTAGTCGATTCGCGGGCTAGTAGATCAGTGGATTCGTAGATCAGGAGAGGTCAGGACACGACGGCCGGAGCGATCTACCAATCCACTAATCCACTAATCCACCGATCAACTGCTTCTCTTCACTGACAACATCATCTCGAACTGCGCCACCGGCTCGTCGCCGAGCTTCTTCGGCACCCGGGCGGTGACGTGAACCGTCGTTTCTTCGCGCTCCCCGCTTTCGACGGCGCGGCGGACGAGCGCCTGGATCGCTTCGCCGTCTTCGCAGAGGAAGTGCACATCATCCTCGGGACGTTTCAGGAATTCCGCGCGCACCGCCTTGAAAACGAACGAGAGGCGGACCTTCATCACCCCCATGAGATGGAAGCAGATCAGGCCGCCGGCGACGTCGGCGCCGATGCAGAGCGCGCCGAAGTACATCGACTTGAGATGGTTCTTCGTCCGCCAGTTCAGCGGGATGCGCACTTCGCAACGGCGCTCGTTCACTTCCAGCACCGAGGGCTTGGTGAAGTAGAGGAGGAACACGTTGCGGAGCGCCCACAGGCGGACGCCGGCGGTCGCTTTCCAGTCGCGCTTCATCGCTTCGCCTTTTCGGAATCGACCTTGCGCCGCGCGTAGCCGCCGGTGGCGCGATCCCACACCGCATCGGGAATCAGGCGCGCCGCGCGCATCAGAAGCGACATCGGACGCGGGAATTCGACGACGCGCGCTCCCCGCTCCAGACCGTTGGCGATGATCCGCGCAGCCTTCTCGGCCGTCATGAGAAACGGCATCTTGAACCGGTTCTTCTCCGTCATCGGGGTGATGATGAAGCCGGGGTTGACCGTCGTCACTCCGACGCCGTACGGCCTCAGCTCGACGCGGCTCGCTTCGAGGAAGGCATGCATGGCCGCCTTCGTCGCCGAGTAGACCGAGGACGTCGGCAGTCCGCGCAGTCCGGCGATCGAGGCGATCCCGGCGAAGCGGCCGGATCGGCGCTCGATCATCGACGGAATCACGGCGTCGAAGAGATGGAACATACCGAGGATGTTGACTCGCGTCATCAGCTCGGCGTCGGCAAGCTTGAACTTCGTCGCGTGCGACGGGACGCCGACCCCGGCGTTGGCGACGGCGAGATCGAACGGACCGCCGAGGGCTTCTTCGCCGCGCTGGACCGCCTCGCGGACCGCGGCGGCATCGGTCACGTCGCATGGCAGCGCAACCGACTTCGCCGGCAGCTCGCGGACGAGAGCATCGAGCAGGTCGGCGCGGCGCGCCAGAAGCCCGAGGGTCCATCCGCGCCGCGCCAGCTCATGCGCCAGCGCCGCACCGATGCCGCTCGATGCCCCGGTGATGATCGCTCGCATGGGTGGAGTGTATCGTGCCGCCCTGCAGGGGAGAGCAGGCATCCTGCCTGCTCCCGACGGGCGTCTCGCCCGGCGGTGGGAACGAACGCAACACGCTCTGTTACCTGATAACAGCATGTAGTCCTGTTCCTATCGTTTGATGATCGCAGAAACCACCGCCGGGCGAGACGCCCGGCGGGAGCAGGCTGGGATGCCCGCTCTCCTTCACGACTCGCTTTCGATCGCCTTGCGGAGGCGCTCGTACGATTGCCTGCCGATGAAGATGTCGTGCACTCGTCCGTCGCGGTCGAGAACCACCGTCGTCGGCCGGCCCGAATACGCCGCCATTGCCAGACCAGTCCTCGGCTGGTCCGATTCGAACTTGGCCACGACCGTCCGAAGAGAAATCACTTTCCGCGGGCATAGAATCGCCGGTGGTGATCGCCGCCCTTCTCTTCGCAACCGCCATCGATCTTGCGGCCGAGCTGAATGCGGTGGCGCAAGCGGCACACCTGCCGGCGATCCAGGCGACCGTGACCAGGAGCAGCGGCATCGTTGCTCATGGCGCCGCAGGAATCGTCAAACTGGGAAGCGCGAAGACGGTCACATCCGATGACGCGTTTCACATCGGGTCGTGTTCCAAGCCGTTCACGGCGACGATCGTGGCCATGCTGGTCGAAGAGAAACGGCTCCGCTGGGACACGCGAATCCTCGATGTCTTTCCGGAGTGGAAAACGACGACAGATGCCGCGTATGCGCCCGTGTCGGTCGCCGATCTTCTCAGCCATGAGAGCGGTCTCCCGCCGTTCGATGACGATACAGAGTTCGTGGGGCTGCCGCCGTTTCCGGGGAGCACCGTCGAGCGGCGGCGTGCCTTCGCCCACTACGTCCTGACTCGCCCGCCGGCGATTCCTCCGCGGTCCGGCTACAAGTACTCGAACGCGGGGTTCGTCGTCGTTGCGGCCATGATCGAACGGGTGTCCGGCCGATCGTGGGAGTGGTGGGTTCAGAACCGCATTTTTCTCCCTCTAAAAATGCACAGCGCCGGATTCGGATGGCCGGCGCGCGTCTACGGACACGAAAGCGCGGAAGATGGGAAGCTGACACCGGTCGATCCGAAGGGGACGTATCAATTGCAGGATTTCCTGGCTCCGGCCGGTGACCTGCACATGTCGACGGACGACCTCTGTGCGTTCCTCCGGGCCCACCTCCGCGCCATGCGTGGCGAGAAAACGATCATCTCCCCCGCCACCGCCGCCGCCATGCACACCAAACGCCTCCGTAGCGCCCTCGGGTTCGGCAGCGCCACCGTGGCCGGCTTCGACGAAGTGGCCACCTACAGCGGCAGCGCCGACACGTTCTTCACCGTCATCGCCATCGCCGCGAAGCAGGATGTGGCGGTGGCGGTCTCGACCAACGCGGCCGGAGAATCGGCGCAGAAGACGGTGGGACGGGTCCTGACGGATCTGCTGGTGCGCCACGCGAGTTCGTCAAATAACTGACCTGACGATGGAACATCGCCGCGGAGGGCCTGCCGGTAGAGGCCTGAAGCCTCCCTGGGCGGGCGTAGTACCCACCGCAAAGGCCTGGGACCTCTTGGGGTGGGCGTGGAGCCTACTGCTGGAGGGCTACAGCCTCTTTGGGTGGGCGTAGAGCCTACCCCTAGAGGCGTACAGCCTGTTGAGGTGGGCGGAGAACCTATCTGCAGTGGCTTAAAGCCTGCTTCGGTGGGTTAAAACAGTAAGGCCTTGACCCCTTCGCGGCTTCGCGGTTTCGCGTGAACACCGATCTCACGCGAAGACGCGAAGACGCGAAGGGGAAGTGTGCGTTACTCTTTCCCCCAGCGGGATCGAATGACCGGGGAATGAGGGTCATGCGACTGGTCACATGGAACTGTTGCCGCGGACGGGCGGAAGCGAAACTGCCTCTCCTGGCCACACTGAACCCCTCCATCGCGGTCGTGCAGGAGTGTGGCCGGCCTTCCGACGACAATCATTCGTGCTTGTGGTTTGGTGACAGACCGCGCCAGGGTGTGGCGATTCTGGGCAGCTCTGAATACCGGATCGAACCGATCAAGCCCCGCCGTGCACCGCGCTACCACCTGCCGATTCAGGTCACGGGTCCACGCTCCTTCTTCCTCCTGGCTGTGTGGTCAGTGAAGAACCCCAAGTACCCCTACGTCAAGAGTCTCATTCGCTCGGTAGAGCTCTACCGCAAGGTGATTCGCGCGCAGCCCACCGTCATCATCGGCGACTTCAACTCCAACGCCATCTGGAACCGAAAGCGCGAGGGCACGCGCGACCATCGCGCCCTGGTCACCATGCTCTCCAAGCTCGGTCTCGTCAGCGCCTATCACCACTTTTTCGGCGAGGAACAAGGCTCCGAGACCCGCCCGACGTTCTATCTCCTCTGGAAGGAGAATCGGCCATACCACATCGATTTCTGCTTCATCCCCGAGTCATGGACCGCGGATATCCGTTCCGTATCCGTCGGCAGCTACGCCGACTGGTCTGCCTCCAGCGACCATCGGCCGCTTGTGGTCGAGTTGAGCGAGCCGGCCGCGTGATGCCTCTTGACAGCAGAGCTCACGCGGAGGCGCGGAGTTCGCGGAGAAAGAAGTTCCTCGTCATCGCCTTCGTGTGACCTTTTAGAACGCGCTAGACTTCGAGGATGCAAGAAGTCCACTACCGGCAAATCGTCCTCACGCACTGGAATGCGGGCGTCTTCCGGTCAGCGTCCCTGCCTCAGCTACTTCCGGAACTGGCGATCTACTCTCTCCTTTACGATGAAGTGCTGATTCGAGAAGAGGACTTGATCACAAATCGCGCGATCATGCGACTCCTCTCGGATGAAAGGAGCTTCACCGTATTCGCCGAACTGTTGATCTCTGGGCTGGTCAAGCTCTTGCGGCTACCCTTGGATGTATACCCCCTAGGTCGTCGGTTTGACCCTGTGCGCTTGCCCATCAGCGCAAGGGTTGAAGAGCATCAGCTTCGGCGTTCCTACAAAGGCAATCCTTGGAAACCGACTGCGTGGGAGTGGCGCCTCTTCAGTCTTCTTGATGAAATCGTCGCCAAACATCCGTCTGCCTCACGATTTCACTCGCCCTTTGCACCCGACAACCCATTCGCCGCTCAGCTGGGTGAAATCCTTGGCAACCGTAGCGTCTATCGACTGGGATTACATCCGGTTTTTCGATATCTCGGTTCGCGTACCGCTGACACTTTCATTAATTTCTGCGACGACCCCGAAGCCTGGCGACGATTCCTGTATGACCATGGCGTGCAGGATCCAATCGTCGGCCCAGATGCAGGCTTCTATCGTTCTGCGGCGTACCAGTGCTCGAACTTCTTACCCACACCCCGTGCAATTCGTAGGTTGGTCGAATCGGTCTATGCTGCGACATATTGCGAAAGGGAGTCCTCTGACGGCAGATACGGAGGCAGCGAGCTGGTCGAGTTACCGTATCGCTATTCTTCGGAAGAAGAACGCAATGCAGCCGGCGATGATGCGCTCCGCATCGAGGTTTCGCCTACGGACGCCGCAGCAACAATTGCTCTTCGACCTGGTATCGCTGCCGTCCTAGTGCATACTCGAGCATCTGCCGAATTCCATGTGTTGCGTCAAACACTCGAAGCCCTTGGCACGACGCCTGAGTCGCCACTGCTGGCGGAAGGTCTATTTCGGGAAGCGTGGCAAAATCTATGCTCGGTCTACGCTGAAAACGCGGCAATCAGCCTGCGGCCAGCCCGTCCAGGCGACAAGACAGCGATCCACTACCTGATTTACGCCTATGTCCTTGCACGGGTTCTTGGTGTTCTCATCATGCCATCTCGACCCGATGTGGAGCTTCAAGTGGCTGAGGACGCAGCCGCGATAGCCGCCATGGAGAAGTGGGGGCCTGCCATGCTGAAAGGGTTTCGTGCACTGGTCAAGATTCCGGCATTGCGAGAGCAGATGGACGCGTCGATCGCGGTCCGTTGTTCAACCGTGCCACTCACCGTTGAGACTTCTACAGCGAGTGACCTTCGGTAGCCTTGACGAATGACCTTATGACACGAACTCAACCCGCTTCCCCCGCGTAGCCCCGCTATCGAACGCGTAGTACTTGTGATCCCCAATCTGTTCGCGAACGAACGTCTCCATATCCGCAAGCGCCACATCAAGCCCACGAGGCGCCTTGGCGTTCCATCCACTGCGCGATCACTTCAGCTCCGGCAGTTTCACCCGCTCTTCGAAGACGCGCGCGAAGAGATCGCCGACTTTGGCCAGACGAGCGGGCATCGTGCGCAGGTTGAAATTCTTCGGATCGAGCTTCTTCGTCACTTCCTCCCATTTCAGCGGTGTCGAGACCGGCGCGCCGTCGATGGCTCGCAGCGAATACGGCGCAACGATCGTTTTGCCGTAGGCGTTCTGCATGCAGTCGAGGTAGAGCCTCCCCCGCCGCGCGTTCAGCGCGCGCTCCATGGTGAACTCGGGGACCTTCGCGGTGATGGCGGCGCCGATGGAGCAGGCGAATTGGTTGGCCTCCTCGTGCGTGTAGCCGCCGGCCAGCGGGACCAAGACGTGGATGCCGCGCTTCCCCGAGGTCTTCGGGACGGAGGGGAGGCGAAGGTTGTCGAGGAGGCGGCGGACGACGATGGCCGCGTCGATGGCTTGCTCGATCCCCTTCCCTTTGGCGGGATCGAGATCGAAGACCAGCCAGTCGGGCTCATCGAGGCTGGCGCCGCGCGAGGCCCACATGTGAACGGTCAGCACCGACATCTGCGCCAGCCAGCGCAGCGTCTCCGGACTGTCGGCGACGAGGTGGCGGACGCTCTTGTGTGCCGTCGTCCGCGTCGGCGTATCGATGCTGGTCACCCACGCCGGCGCGCCGCGTCCGACATCCTGATGAAACCACGACGGTTTGTCGATCCCGTCGTTCCAATGCTCGAGCGCCAGCGGCCGGTCGCGCAGCGCGCGGACCATCGGCTCGGAGACGGCGGCGTAGTAGTCGGCGACGTCCTGTTTGGTGACGCCGTCGCGGGGGTAGAGGATGCGGTCGGGGTGGGTGAGGTTGACGTTGACGGGGTTGTCGGTTGTCGGTTGTCGGTTATCGGTTGTGGGCTTCGGCGATGCGGTTTTCTTCGACAGTGCTTTCTTCGGCGCGGTTTTCTTCGCCGGCGTTTCCTCGACACCCTTCTCCGACCCCCGACTCCC
>WNFG01003491.1_pt1 | contig 18773 bp, 20 predicted proteins | sample 5400431 | NCBI WGS metagenome assembly WNFG01 (sample SAMN13153346, study PRJNA577476) | soil metagenome | isolation source: 120 cm saprolite under Douglas fir tree site 2 hole 3 replicate 2 | place: USA:California | collected 2015-04-18 | reverse complement strand
TTGGAGAGAGCTGCGGACGATTTCATCAAGCTTGCCGCTCCGGTCGTAAGTACACCAAAGTCATTCGCGGCCAGCGTGCGCGAATACTTCGACTACTCCAGGAGCTTCTTCGCCCTTCAAGCGCTCGAGGTTGTCACTCCTGAGCCCGGTGCAGGCGAGTTCCTTCTTGGCGACTATCCGGCGGTGGCCCTGTCTAAGGCGCGGCAACTGCTCGGCGGTCCTCGTGGCGCCGTTGGCGTGAATGACGCCGGTACGGTCGTGATGCCGGTCGGACCGAGGCACGCGATTTCACTAGGGCCGACTCAGGTGTTTACCGGTATCCCCGCCGGCTATGTCGATCAGCTCAATCGCGTTCAAGTGGTCAACGCATTCCATGAGGTTTGTTTCAGACCCGACGCTGGTCTGGAGGGGTTCATCAGAAACACCCGCCAGGGGACGAAACCTACGCTGAGCACCGTGCGATTGCGCACGCCATAGACCCACCCTTTCGTATCGCTGGCCAATTTTCGACCGATGGTGTCGATAACTGCCGCTTATCAGCCGCCCGGGGTACGATCCTCAAGATCACGATGAGCCGCTCTCATGCCTACACCGCGTTCTTCATCCCTGCGGATGTCAATCCAGATCGGGCCATCGAGATCGGCATCAGCTGGCTCGCCGAACAGCCCGGGGAGCCGCTGGTCCTTCTCCATGCGAAAAAGATGATCGACAACAACCGGCTCTTGGGCCGAGTGGCGCGTCAGCACCGGATCAGGTACGAGGCGCCTCAGACGATCCGGAGAGGCAGCCATTGGAGCGGCGGCGCGATCCTCGCGCCTTGGGCGAGCGGCGACGTCATCCGTTGCATCGATGACGATCTTGCTTACGGCGTGAGCGCCGTTTGCATCATCGGCTGGCGACCCGACGACCAGAATCACGCCGCGTGGATCGCCGCTCGTAACGCGCTCGACTTGGCCAGCGGCGAGGCACTTGGGGCGCGCTCAGAGCACATCATCAGCGATCCGGTCGTACGAATCGCGCTCGATCACGCCGAGAGATTTGTCAACCACAACAACGCGCTCGTCCAAGCCGAGGACAAGGCATACCTTGTACGGACCCTGCAGGAACTCGTCCGCTGTGGCCACCGTTTCGACGTTGAGGAGGTCGCAACCTATGCGATGGCGACCGGATGGAGCGGAGAGGAAGTTAAGCGAATCCAAGAATATGGACGGCGTGTTCTCGATGGCAGGAGCTTCCGCCTTGTATCGACCATCGGGCCGAACCGCGGCGACTGCATACGCTGGGAAAGCGAGGCGGCAGCGTCCACGACACCTAGAGCGGCCACGGGGCACCACTTGTGATACACGCCGATCGCCCAGTTCGGCTGCCGAGTTGGGATTCCTGCCGACTTCCCGGATTATCCATTGCTCGCGATAACTACCCCCTATCGACAGCCCTCGGTTCTAGTGTGCCGTTTGGATTCCGAATAGCGGTGACCTGGCAGTCGTCGCTCGACTCGACTGGCTGGCACACTGGTCGTAGTTGTGGCCGCGAAGCAACGCCCGCTGCTGTTCGACCTCAACGTCGAGAAGATCCTCGACCACTGGGGTGTGCCCGAAGCAGTCCGAGAGGTCATCGCTAACGCGCTCGATGAGCAGGCCCTCACCGGAACCGCCGAGCCGGAGATCATCAAGCGCAAGGACGGCTGGCATATCCGCGACTTTGGCCGCGGCCTGCGCTACCAGCACCTGACGCAGAACGAAAACCCAGAGAAGAGGCGCAAGGCAGATGCGGTCGTTGGCAAGTTTGGCGTTGGGCTAAAGGACGCGCTGGCGACGTTCTATCGGCGCGGTATCGACGTCCGCATCATCGGTCCACATTCCGACATCGCGCTTACAAGAGCGGCTAAGAGCGATTTCGCAGACGTCAAAACTCTGCACGCGGCAATCACTCGATCGTCACACCCGCGCCAGCACGGGACTGACTTCGTCCTCGGGGGGCTGTCTGACGCTGACATGGCGGCGGCCAGGGATTACTTCCTGCGCTTTCGCCGCGATGAGGAGCTCGAGCGAACCGAGCTGGGATCGGTGCTTCGCCGCCGTAAGGACGAGGCCGCCTACGTATTCGTCAAGGGCGTGCGCATCGCCACCGAAGAGCAGTTTCTGTTTGCGTACAACATCACATCCACGACCGCCCAGCTCCAAAAGGCGCTGAACCGCGAGCGCACGAACGTGGGGCGGACTGCATACCAGGAAAGAGTCAAGGCAATCCTTCTGCGATGCACGTCAGAGAAGGTCGCGCAGGCGCTGGCTGACGACCTGACGCGGATTCCGATCGGCACCAACCACGACGAGATCACTTGGCTGGACGTGCAAGAGCAGGCGGTGCGGATCTTGGCAGCCCGTGGTAGGACGGTGTTCGTGAGCGCGCACCAGATGTCTATCTTCGGCGCGACTGTTCAGGAGGCGAGACGCGACGGCTACAGAATAGTGTTCGTACCCGACCGCCTCGTTGCACGCCTGCCCAAACTGCGCGACCTCAACGGCAACCCGATCCTGGACCTCGGTGCCTTTGTGAAGACATGGAACGCTTCGTTCCAGTTCGAATTTGTGGATCCAGCGGAGTTGAACGCAACGGAGAAGGACGCATGGAGTCTCCTCCCCGACCTGCTCGCTCTGGCTGGAGATCACGCCAAGCGGGTGACTGAAGTGCGCATTTCGACGACGATGCGGCTGGACGAGGGTCAATACGAGACCGAGGGCTTATGGGACTCGCCGAATATCGTGCTCAAACGGTCAGTGCTCGACTCGCGCCGCCACTTCGCAAGCGTGCTGCTGCACGAGATCGCCCACGCAAGCTCGCGCGCCGACCACGGCAGCCTGCCCTTCATGGCGGCCATCGATGATCTCGCCGGGACGGCGGCAGTGGAGGCGGTGGGCGGTCAGCCGGTCGGTCGGCGGACCCATCGCTCTCGCCCTCGACGTTGATCTAGCTTGCGATAACCCTCTGATGTCGTCCGCCGCCGGAGCCGATGCGATAATGCGGCCGCCGTGGACACGGAGGTCCCTGCTGACGAGTTAGCAAACTTCTGCCCGAACTGCGGCAGGCCATATGGGCAGGTAGACCGATTCTGCGCATCGTGCGGTCGATCGAGAAATGTCCCCGCCCAGATTGCGCGCGAGGGTGTTACTTCGGTTGCGTCGGCAACACCTCAGAAGGTTCCGATTCCGGCCTCGAGATCTGGTGCCTTTGGCACGACGATAGCAGGCTTGCCCATCGCAGTTAGGCCCGTTGTAATTGCCGCCGTCGTTACTTACGCTGCCACAGTCGTCCTTTCCGTCGCGCTATCAGCCATCTTGATCTTCGCTGCGGCGTCCGCTCTCAATCTCCTGTTCGGCGGCTCAAGCGCCGGCTCGTCCACTGGGCCCGGCGTGAGCCCCGGCCATCCAACTGGATCTGACATAGGAACCGTATTTCAGGTTCTGTTGACATTTACTTCTTACGCGTTCTCTGCGAGCCATTTCGGTCCGCTCGAAGCATCCGGTCTCGGAGGTGCGACCTTCTCCGTTGTCGGCGTGGGCTCGCTGACGATTGCTGGCGTGGCGCTTCTACTGTCTTTCGCGATGGCCCGCCGCATGGAACGTACTGTGCCCGCGGCCAACGCCGGCTCCGCGTTTGTGAGGGGGGCCATCCTCGGGATTCCATATGGACTAGGAGCCCTTGCCCTCTACTTTCCGAGCGTTGTCACGCTCGGGTCCCAACAACTCGGGATTTCGATTCACGCATCGCTACTCGGCGTCTTTCTTGCCGCCGCGGTGGCTGCGGTAGGAGGTGGCCTCGGTGCCGCGTCGATTCGGTTCGTCCGCGGTGCCTTCGCCTCCTCGGCAATACGCGGCGCGGCTCGAGCGACCGCGGCGATTGCAATTGGTGCGGTATTGACTGCCGTTGTAGCGGCCGGCTGGATCGGCTTTGGCGCCATCACTCAGACGTCCGCCTCGACGAGTACGACCCTTCCATCGCCCTCAACCGCCGCACAGCAGCTTGGTTGGTCGCTTGTGGCACTCATACCGTTCTACGTCTTCAACGGAATTGCTTTGATCTGGTCAGCAACGCTTGACGGATCACTCTTCAGCGCGTCGTCGCTGCATCTCCTGATCTTCGTCGGCCCGATGGCTGGGGTGTTGCTCGGCGCCGTCAAGCTTCGGGGAAACGGTGACCGCGTAGAACAGGCTTCGTACGCAGTATCTTTCGCGGCCGGCACAGGAGTCATTGGGCTTGTAACTACACCCGCGATCATCAATGGACCCGCGTTGCTCCCTAGTCCATGGACAGGCGTCTTGATCGCCCTGCTTTTCGCAGCCGCGGCAGCGCTCGCGGCGCCGTACCTTCTGGCGGTCTCACCAGTTCGGGCCTTCGCCGCTAGTGCGCCTTTGACGTGGGTGATGAAACCATTGCTTGGCATCTGGCCGGCGGACGCAATCGACCAACCAGCCTCCAATGCCAGTTCCAAAGCAATCACCTGGCCCCGTCTGCGGCTTGGGCGCCTGTACGCGGTCGCGGCGGCGCTGCTTGTGACTCTGCTCTCGGGCAGCCTCATCGCGAACTCTCAGCTCGCCCCCCGGTTCACTCCTGGCTCGGCCGCCGTTAACTACCTCGGTGCACAGAGTCGAGGCGATGCGGATGCAATGTGGGCACTCATGGAATTTGACCCCGTAGCGCCCTCCACGTCATCGCGGTTCCTAACAAAGGGTGCGCTTCAGACGATGCTCGGTTATGGCGACAATCGCGACATTACGAATGTCAGCGTCGCTACATCAAGCCGTGACGATGATGCCAACTATACGATTACGGCCCATCTAACCAGGGCCGGGCAGCCGACGACAGTCCAACTCCGCCTTCGACGAGATCAGAGTCGGTCGAACTGGCTCGTGTATCCCTACTGGCGTGTCGTGGTTGCGCCGTCAGTGATCCTATTCAGGACCTATCCGCATGCTGGGGAGGTCACGCTCGACGGTATCGACACCGGCATATCGGGTATTCTGGGTTCGGTCGACGTAATCCCTGGCGTGCACCGCGTGCAACTAGTGCCAACCGGCATTTTTGCCGGTGACACCAAGCAGATAGACGCTTTCGGCGATGCTACTGTGGCATTCGATCTTCAACTCTCAGGCCCCGCGTCTGTGGCCGCCACTATGACCATCGATACCTTCTTCGACCATTGCGCCAAAGTCCAGGAACTGAGTCCCGCGGGCTGCCCGAACTCGACGCCTCCTATTGGAGATCGTCAATCACTCATTGGCTGGACGCTAGTCGGAGATCCGTCCGCCAACGTGAAGCTGTCCGGTGGTGATGCGGTCGAGACGGTTATTGCGAGTGGTACGTGGAAAATGCACGTGTCGTTCGACTACTGGTCCAACTCGGGTAACACTCGTGTCCAGCATTGGGAAGAAGACGCCGGTGGAGACTTTACTGTCACCCTTCTATGGAACGGCTCTGGCTTCGACGTCACAAGTCACATTGGCGCCACATCGTCGCACACCAACGGAACGAGCTCGGTGCCGAACCCTTCGATCACGGCCGCGGCTCAAGGTGCTTGGGGAAACGGCGGACACGCATGGCAAGTAGTGGGTCAGTACTTCACGCCAGGCGAGCGGGTATCAGTGTTCCTTTACGATCCATACAACGCCGCCACGTGGATTGCCTCATACGTGCCGGGCGTATCGGTTGGGTCCGACGGCAGTTTCACCGTGTCGAACTGGCGTCTCGACGGCACGTTAAGGCACGGCACAGCAATGATCAAGGCGTGCGACACCGCCAACGTCTGCGCAACAGTGGTCGTCACTGTGCCGTGACCAAACTCCACTCTCGTCGCTCGCGAACATCCGGGGCCGCAGACGCCGCCGGCGCCCCAACGACCCGTTCATTCAGACCTTCCTCCTTTAAAACAGCCTTCCTCACTGCTATCAGGTAGCACCGCCTACCCCGAGATCGTCCGGGAATCCTCCTTCTCCTAGCGGCAAATGACGGTTCGAATGGGGCCGAAACCGTTTGCGTGCGGAAGGCTCAATGCTTGCGATAAGAGGCGCTCAAGGAAAGCATGATGTCGCAGGAGCCGAGCCGTGTCGCCGCGACACGGCCTCAGTTTGGAGCTCGGTCCCGGGAGGAGACCTCTGTCAGCAGGTTGGTGGAGAGGTCGTACATGAAACCGCGGATCTTGTCGCGAGCCGGAAGATATCGAGACGCGCGGAGGCTCTCCAAGTCCTCGGCGATCGCGCCGATCGGGTCTGTGAAGCAGCCTAACTCCTCGGCGAATCGATGGCCGCTCGCAGCGCTGATCTGCTCATCCAGCTGGGCCTGGCTGAAGCGACCGAGCGCGCAATCGGTGTGGTGGATCACCATGACCTCGCGTGTATGCATGACCGCTTGAGATATGGCCAATGCATGCAGGGCGTCGGTCGAGGCGCGGCCTCCAGCGTTGCGGATGACGTGAGCGTCCCCCGGGCGGAGCCCTAGCAGGGCACTGACGTCGACGCGAGCGTCCATGCATGTCAGGATCGCCAGATGTCGCATCGGTTCGATGATGCGAGCTGCGCTCCCTAGGTAGTGGAGCTTCGAGTTCATGAGGACCTGATCGATGGCATCCACAGCAAGCGAATCTACACCGAGGCGCTGTTCGTGATTGGCCAAGACAGGGTCGGATTTGGCGGAGCTAACGGTGGAGTGGGTCAACAAACCCGCGAAATTGACAGGCCATTTGGGACAGGCTACCAGGTGGACTTGGCGGACTCTTGCGGATTAATCAGGCAAGGTCGCTATCAAGTCTGAAAGCGAAACGACGCTGACGGACGCTGGCGGGCGGCCCCAAGGGCAAATGGCATTCAGAGGTCACGGAAATAAGCCCGGGCCTTGATGCTGATAACCCTCTGTTGTAGGTAGCCAGGACGCCGTGCCGCACAACCTTGGTTCCGATTACAAGGTCAGCAGCGAGAGCGGTCCGGTGTCGGCCGGACTATCGTTTTGGAGCGTGAGTCCGCGCCATCTGAAGTGGATTGCAGAGGCGGCGTCCCGGGCCGTCTGTTTAGCGCCTGACAGCACTTTGGACGAGTAAACTCGCCGCGGCACGCTACATGGCTGGGAGTTCGAAACCGCTACGGAAGTTCTACCGCAAGGTCGACGAAGCCAACGCGGCCCTGGCACTCCGCTGGCGCGCCATAACCAACCACCTGCGACTTGGCCTCAGCGCACCCATCGCTACATCCGAAATGTTACTTCGCACATATCAACCACCAAAAGACTATGTCGGAGACGATGGCAAGAAACACCGCAAGCCGAGTCGGGCCCTATATGGCTTTGGGGACTCGGCGCGAGAGCGGTTTGAGACCGATGCAGCGCAGTACGAGCGCTTCAGCATCCATCTTCGAGATGAGATCGACACCGCGAACGCGTCAGTCGCTCACTGGGTTGGCCGAGCTCGGGCCGGCGACGAAGCTGCGGTTCGTTGGTACTGCCAGACCGTCCTGCCGTCGATTTACCCACTACCGCCCGCGGGTGTGGCGTACCTGGCCAGTGGATACTCGGCGGAGGAGCGGCACCTGGTTGTCGAGCGATTCGTCCCTGACATACGAGTACTTCCGAAGATTGACCACTACGAAATCTCGAGACGACTTGAGTTTCTTAGGGTTGAGATGGCGGATCGAGATCGCACAGCTTGGTACGCAGAATTTCTGTCTCAGATAGCTCTGTTGAGCGCGGACCGCACCTTCCGAAGCGAAATAGGCCACGTGCTCGAGAAATTGACTGTCAACTGCCTGGCAGTGCTGCAAAATCCCGCGACCGGACATTTCGATGTGGTGTGCGTTGTCAGTGTTGGAATTCCTCGGCGTCAATTCGCCAGCATCAATTTGTTGGGGGTTGACCCTGTTGCCTGCGTACGTTCGTTCAATGGGCGCTTGACTGCCCGGCCGGGCGAGTACTCTCCTGTGTTGCCTTGGGTTACTGCGGAGGCGACAGGGGACCTTCGTGTTGATGTCCGCGGAGCTCCGTTGCTGGAGATGAACCCAACCGCCTTCGAACAGCTCGTGGCTGAATTGATGAGAAGGATGGGTCTCCGCACCGAGCACACTGGCATGAGCGGCGACGGAGGGGTCGACTGCGTCGCTTACGACGATCGCCCCGTCGTTGGAGGCAAGGTGATTATGCAAGTTAAGCGATACTCGAACACGGTTAATCCGTCGGTCGTGCGGGACCTGTTCGGTACGGTTCATGCCTCAGGCGCGAGCAAGGGCGTATTGGTTACGACAAGCGGATTTGGTCCCGAGTCGCGAGAGTTTGCTCAGGGCAAACCTCTGGAACTCATCGACGGCGCTCAGCTCGATACCTTGCTTCGCCAGTACGGCTTGGCCGGATCCATGTCGCAACAGTCGGACGCGGTGATCCCGGAGGTATCGCAAGAACTTCCTCCGGTATCGCCTGACGGCAGGTATTACTGGGATGGCGCCAACTGGCAGCCGATCGACAACGAATAGGTGGTGTGCATCGACTGATAAGGTGACGTCTGACGGGTACATTGCTCGCGATAAGAGGCTCCTCTGCCTATCCGGTTAGCTCCGGAACGCCAGGCCCGCGTCCTTGACCTCTGCGTAGGTCGTTGGAGGTCGCCGGCTGCCGATGCCGAGCAGGGTTTGGAAGGCAGCCATTGGCGTGCGCCGACGGTTGAAGCGGAAGACGAACTCGTCGAGGTAGACCTGCATCTGGTGGTCGGAGACACCCCGGTAGGTGCCTCGCAGCCACGTCTTGAGGTTGCTGATGATGCGATGGACACGTGGCAACATCTCGCCGATGTCTTGACCCAGGACCAGGCCGGCTCGCTGGCTCTTCGGCTGGTGGTCGTATCCGGGTCTGGCCAGTCTCTTGTAGCCCTGCCAGGCGTCGGTCTTCATGGTGGAGCCTGTAGCCACGTTGTCCTCGACGAACCCGCACAAGCTGTCTGCCGAGAGATCTCCGAGGACCTCCATTCGAACTCTGCCCGAGCCATTTCCTCGAACCTCGATCGCCACCACCACGATCGCTGCAGTTCCAAGAGAGTCCCGGCCACTGCGTCGGCCGGCATCGTGGCCACCGACGTAGGTCTCGTCGACCTCGACCAGACCGGTCAGCGGAGACCGCTCGGGGGCCACCATTGCGCGCCGCAACTTGTGGAGCATCATCCACGCGGTCTCGTAACGCCGGAGTCCGAGTTGGCGCGGCAGCTGCCAGGCGGAGATGCCGGGCGTCCCGGTACTGGTCAGATATGCGGCCCAGAACCAAAGATGGATGGGGGTCCTGGTCTTGTGGAGCACCGTGCCCGCAGTGACCGAGACCTGATGGCGGCATGCCGAGCACTGCCACAGCAACCTCCTCGGCAGCGCCGTCGCCTGCTCGGATCCGCACGCGGGACAGCGGAACCCGTCCGGCCATCGAGACGCGAAGAGGTAGGCACCGGCAGGCCGCCTCGTCGGAAAAGCGGCGCTGGAACTCGAGGATTGTCCTGGGGAAGTCCGGCCGCGCCACCTCGAGATCGTAGCGGAGCTAACCGGATAAGCATGATCCGCTGCTATCGAAAGCGCATCTCCTGAGCCAAACTCGCCCTATGGCGGTGGCGATCGACCAACGGGGTTTGATCAGGCGCTCGCCAGCAACCCCATTGCAATGATGACGACTGCAGCGAGGCCTAGGAACCCGATCCCCGTAGGTGATGTGCATGAGCTCACAGTCAGCCTCGCTAGTGGTTGTCCATGCGACCGCCTCGACAAGGGCGGCGGCGGAGGGCGGTTTCGACGAGCGCTTCTTGGCGGCGAAACAGGCGCTCGGCGGAGTCGGCATCGTCGTCGGAATCCCCAGCGAGGTGAAGAAGGCCGTGGATGGCATAGCGGACCAGCTCCTCACGGTATGGAATACTGCGCTTGCGGGCCTCCCGGGCGGCGAGGTCTGAGCAGACCACAACATCCCAGACACTTCCGCCTATCGATCTCCAAATACAGGCCGACCCAGGTCGGGTCGGGCACAATGGAATGCGTAGTGGAAAGGCCCGATCGCGGCGCGTTCGCAGCCCGCGCCAGTTCACGGCAGCGCTATCCATTTCGGAGAGCAGAGAGATTGTAAAGACAGGTGGCACGAAGTCGTTAGGAAGCATGCTCTTCTCGGAATCTGGAAGCCGTGAGAGCTCGTCATGGATGAGGCAACCCGCGCGCTCGAGTATTGTGTAGCAGGCACCACGGGTGGGATTGTTGTTTTGCACAAACACAATTGCATGTTTGCCGGGGCAGTCATAACGATAGAATTTCTCGGCTAGCTGGTGGTGCTTCATCGATTGCAACAGGAGCAATGGCCGACACGGATATCCAACCCAATGACCTTTCGGAACAACAAATGCATGTGGCGAATTGGGCCTCTCTCGTCGGCCGAGGTGATTCCGGCGTAGGTCTGCCAACGTCGGCTTGCTTTCTCAATGAAGTTCCTCCCTGTCTTCGACTCCAGTAACGGGGCATCCCTCAGCGAAGCGAGACTGTTCAGGACCACCGCCGAGGGCTTCGCTTGACGTTCGGCCCAGACCAGAAAGCCGCGGTCGAGCCTGCACTGGCCTGGCTCAAAGTTGAGGGCCGGAAGGACCGGCCGCACCACTTGCTCGAGATCGTTTGAAACGGCCTTATCTCCCGGTTGCCCACAGAGCAACGAAGCCGACGACGTAGACGGTGCCAAACAGAATTGGGATCCAGTTCTCGATATGCGTTAGTGGCCAATACTTCCTCGGATCCTTTCCCTCGCCGAGCGCCAACCACTCCGCACGCCAGTAGGGGGATGCCGGCAATCGCTCCTCAAGGGCGCCGATTACCTGGTACTTAGCCGCGTTCAAGTGTCGATATGATCGGACGAGGTAGAACCAGGCGAAGCACTGGCCGAGCACGACGATGAGTGGGAACACCAGCCACCATATCAGCGCGCTCGGATGGTCCTTCCAGAACACCGCGACTGCTGTCACGATCGCAGTGTTCAGCGTCAGAAAGAACGTGTTCGCTAGGCCGCGACGCTCGCTGATGCGATCGGCCATCTCCACATACAGCTTGTACTGCTCGAGTACAGCGTCCTGATAGGCCTTTCTGTCGCCGCCGTACAGCGTCGCTGCGGCTGTCTCGTTCCAGAGCCGCTCGCGAATCGGCTTGGCTCGCGATGCATCTTCAGCCATCATTCAACCGCCGTGACGGTACTCGCTCACGGCCTAGGTCGCAAGAGCGAATAGGTAGGCAGTGGGCCGAGGCAGGTCGCACGAGTGAAAGGGAACCGCTAGTCGCGGTTGCCCATTGACCACCCCGCTGACGCTGCGCTGTTGCGAGCAGGCCGCCATCCAGCGCCCTTACCAGCCCTTGCTTGCTCTCATAACTGACCAAGTCCAAAACCCACGGGTACCGCTCGAAATGCTCAAACATGCCGTAAACGCAGTCCCCATGGCAGATTTGGCTGGACGGGGAACTGAGGGCAACCCTTCGACGATTCGCTACAGCTCCTGTGGCACACTTTTGATCAGCCTAGTTATTACTCTCACGTGAGCATCTGAACCGTCAACCAGGAGTTTCGAGCAACCTTACATGTGTGGACCCGACCGCGCGAGCGACGCTAAAGATCCAGTACTCTCACGGATGTCTAGGTGCGCGATGTCGGTGACGATCTCCTAAGCGGCAGTCGCTCCGAGCCTGAGGATGCGGGCGAAGCGGAACTGTTCGCTGGAGGATAGCGACCGTGCCGGTCTTGTCGATCTACACCTTCGAGACGAGAATCCCTAACTACGGAGGACCCTTTGGGGAGACTCATGTCCCTCTCGACTCCGAGGGTTTCGCCCGCGTGGAGATTGATGACCTGACGTGTAATCCGCCCTTTTTTCTTATCGGATTTGGGACTCGTGCTGTGCTAGCGATGGCTCGCCCCGACAACGAGGACGTGCTGGACCTTGCCGCTATGTATAACGGTTTCGCAACGAACCTACCGGCCGTGATTCCTAACCAGGCGCCTAGTGTTACCGCTTTCGATCTAGCGTCCGGCCTACTCAGTTCCAACGGTGGCTCTTTGCGCGGGCCGATCAGGTCGACTCCTCTCATTCGCGAGGCAGTGCCCAGCTTTCTCAGCCTTCCACCGGATGCCCCCAATCAGATACTCACAGAGATGCACATCGACTTCCATCTGAACACGCCAGGCGGGTGCTATGCGCATGAGGGGACAATCACCATCTATGTGCAATTTCTGTTGCAGCGGGGAACTCTTGTCGCAACGCCAATCGCATCTACATACACGCCAGACACAAACCCAGATTGGTGCGGGAGCGGAGTGAATGACGCTCTCAACAAGCTAATCGCAGACCCTACGACACCTGGTTTTCTCTTCCTGTCACTGTATTTCCAGAGGGTCGTACCGGCCTTTCTGCAGGCAGCGATAAACCTGAATCCTCCTACAACGGGACCAAATCCTCCACACCACATGCGAATCTATGGTCTACCGGGGGATGGAAAGCGAAGCGGGACTGGGACGGGAACTACTGACGTGAACTTCTCCATCGGCCTCGAACGGACCGCAGTCCTAGTATTGCGGGCCTATTCGTTGCGGGCGGGTGCGCGGCAGTGAATAGCCGATCGGCGGATAAGCAGCTCGAAGATAACCTGACTGCGGCATTCCCGCGGGCGTTCCGTCGAATAGAGCGCAGCGGTGGTATGCAGTTTGAGACTTCCTCGACTTGGAGTCGGGCGAAGCGCTTATTCGCCTTTGCTGCCGGTCGCGAATTCACAGTTGTACTCGAGATTGACTTACCCTCGAATGCCCCAATTCGTAACCAAGCTCCTGAGTCCGAAGCCGCGCTATTGATAGTGGGGTGTCTGTGTACGTGCCTCCAGGCTCATGGGTTCGATGTGAGTCTACTTTCCGACCGCGGCTTCGTGAGTGGTCTGCTGGTGTCGACACGACTGTGCCGAGATCACGCAAGGGCCGCTGACCTCAAGGCACCCATCGATACAATGCGCGCACTAGCGCCTCGAGTCGATATCGCTCTTCGGTCTTCAAACGATGGCCTGCGACTCCTTCGGATCGCGCTCCAGCCTCGAATCGGCTCAGGTCATACAAGGTCTCAAGCGCGGCGACCGCAACCGAAAGGACGCGCGCCCCGATCAGCGTAACGGGCTTCACGAACTCTACTGCGTTCAACCTCTCGTCTGGAATCCCAACGATTGCAACCTCGACCACTTCAGGAATTTCGAGGCTACGTTCAGTTTTGGCGTCGGGCAGTGACTTGAGTCTTGAAACGTGGTCTCACCACCGACGCCGTGACCACCGAGGCCAAGCACTATCGCAGTGTTGGCCACGCGCGCGCGTCCCCTATATGGGTGTCGGCAAAGCAATGGTGCCGATAACTACCCCGTATCGAGAACTTGAATGTCCTACTGGCATCTACGAGTTGCGATGGATTACTAGCGCAAGACCAGGATTAGGATCCAGGTAATTGTGAGCGCTATCGATCCGATGATTTCAACCACCTTGATTCTCACTAACCTTTTGAAGCCCCTCTGAAGACTATCTTCATGTTCGATTGCGACGTGGTGGTTGAGTCCAGCCTTGCGTTCCAGATCGCGCGCGCGTTGATAGCGCACGTCCGAGAACGAGTTCCTCCGGATGCCAACCACAAACCAGAACCACCAAAGGACCAACGACCCGGCTACTAACGGCACCGCAAGATCGCGATGTTGCCACGCGTAGCCCAGCGCCGCCAGCAGGATCGGCAAGGTTATCGTCGTCACACCGAGATACACAGTGTCGTCATGTCGGGCGAACTCGCCGATCTCCTGGTACTCAACGCGTTCGTCATCAGTCAGTCCGGAATGCTGCCCCACACATGAAGCATGCACGCTGCGGATGAAGAATTCCTACACTTGGCTGACGTCTTCGCTTGACCCCATTGCCGTGTACGGAGCTGTCGTGGGCTCCATCTCGATCGTCATCGCGGGTGCCGCCCTCGGTTGGCAGGTGTATACGTGGCGGCATGAGCGTGGGATTCACGTCGAGGTAAGGCTCAGCCTGGGTGCTCTCGTCTCAGATGCGGGTGGAGTTGAGAAGGCACTCATCCTGACAGCTATCAATCGCGGTTCCCAGTCTGTTCGCGTGACGTCAACCGGTCTGTTACTTCAGGACGGATCGAACACTGTGATGACCCAGGTTACGCAGCTCCCCAGTGCTGGGTTACCAGGCAACATCGCTCAGGGCGACAGCGCGATGATGTGGTTCGACCTTGAGGAAGTCATGAGGGCTGGGATCGACCTCCACAAGCCCGTCACGGGGCAGGTTGTGCTTGCGACGGGAGAGGTATGTCGCTCAGCTGCCCGGCCTGTTTTCAGTGACAGGCGATAGCGCGCGCTTACCCTGGGTCTGCGTCGGCTGACACGGTGCCTGGGGCCCGGAAGGTGCTGTCTGTAATCCCTCTGCCAACAGCAGCGACAGCCTGGCTAGCGGCGCCAGCACTATAAGCAGAGGCGGCAGAATCTGATTTCCGGAACGGCCTCGGCTGCGGCGAGAGGCAGCCAACCCACCGATCTAGCACCGCTGTAATGAACCGATGGTTGAGGACAAGAGCTGTGAGCGAGCGACGGACAGGCTGGACCGATGTGGATGAGCGGCGGCCTCGGATTCCGGTGCCATATGAGCACCAGCGTGTTGCGTTCGAGCTGAGGCATGTGACTTCGCACTCTACTCGTCCGCTGGCCCGATTCAATCCGCCGCACAGATGGGGCCGTGATTTCGGCCGTCTCGCGACGGTTGAACTCTGGCCGCCGGCCACTATTCCGATTCGGTATGCACGAGTCTTACCAAATCGGTATATGCTTTGCCCATGGGACCAGCATCAGCCCCTCAAATCGGCGCGGCGGTTCGATTGGCACGCGAATCCAAGGGGATGAGTCAGGCCGAACTCGCCCATCGAGCACGTGTGACTCAGGCAACCGTCTCTCGCATCGAATCGGGCGCACGGCGGGGTGATATCGAGACGTTGGCTCTCATCGCCGCCGGCCTAGGCCTTGCACTGTGGATTCTGATGAGACGCGCGGAGGCACTCCGGCTGCTGATCTCACTCCCAAGGAGTTAGCTACAGATGATTACCATCTATGACTTCGCCGTTCAGACGCTACTCAATACTCTCGTCGATTTGGGTGCTGACTACGCTTTGGCCCAGGACCAGTCGGGACAGAGCTTCATCCTCCCTACCAATCGCGATCAGTGGATGAACGAACAGCTGGTCGACGCCGTTTGCAACCTTGCGAATGGAAGTCCAGTAATGGGTAAACGACTCGCAAGATGGAGAGTTCAGCTGAGCCCGCTCCGCGTAGTCCAGCTCTCTGTGATCGCTGTTCCCGGTGGTTACGTGGCGATTGCGCTCAATCTCCAGAGTGCTCTGTCGAAACTCCTGGCCCGTAGGCTTGCTGACGAGATTGAGAATTTCGTCAGTCAGCCATCGGCTGCCTGGGCGCCACGCTTACCGTCGAGATTCTATCCAGGGCTTTCCCGCCGACATTAACGACGCGTTCAGTCACCGCTCGATCCCGCCTGAGCTGACAGTTCCGGCCGATAGGCGATGCTTGGGATAACTGCCGGCTATCGGGAGCGAACGTCTAAGGTGCCCCCGAGCTGAGATACGGCCGGCTTCACCAGAAAAGCAAACTGGCCGGTTCGGAGCGTCTGTCATCAGGGGTGCTTGACTCGGGCTTCCAAGGTGAGGTCACGGATCGCTGGCTGTTGGCGGTCTGCCTTTGCAATTGGATTGCCACTTAGGTTTTGATCAAGTTTTCCCACCCAGGCAACGTATTAGCCGCAGCGAGCCCCGGGCCCGCAGAGCTCGGCTATGGTCCCGCGAAAGCCTCGCTCGTAACATCCGTCTCTGTTCGGATAGATCAGTCAGCGCAGCACAGCTAGGATTTGGGGCGTGTCGTCGATCGACTCGAGTCCCGAGGGCGCCACACAGCCTGACCGTCGCTCACACCGTGGAAAGAAGTTGACTGTCCCCCCTCCATCGCCGACTAGGGACTCACTCAAACGTGAGCGGGATCAACTGCTTTCAATGTACAGGCGAATCTGGCAGGGCGTCGACCACTCTAGGACCCTCGAACGAATCGGAGTGCGTCATGCGATCGCATCGAGCAGCGCCGAAGCCGCCGACCAGCTAACCCTTCGGGTTAATCCGACCTTGGCGGTGCCTCTGCGCCAGTTTGCTGACGCTGCGAAACAGCAGGATCGCCTGGACAAAGCCAGATGGCCGACGCTGATAACCCTTGGCGCTCACCTTGGTTTTGCAAAGTTCTTTCTGCCAGCCGTGCTGTTGCCAATCGTCCTGCCGTTATGGAATTCAACCGACCCAGACGTTCAACTGGTGACCCTCGTTGGAATCCTAATCGGCCTCGTCGCCGTAGCTGTGGTTGGCTTCCGGGGGTTGAGCTTCGCCCGGGCTGTTGCTCATGTTGAAGGCCGGATTGTCCGAGACCTGCATCCTGCACAAGAGACCTTCTTTAACGCTATCGGGGGATCAGAACCCAGTATTCGTGGACTTGCTATCACAAAACACGCGGTCCGCTGGGTTTCTTTAGGCGTGGTCCTCGCAGCCAACGTACTGTTTCTATTCATGCTTCTGGTCGTATGGATAACTCAGACCATTAACTACGGTTATTGAGGCACCAAGCTCGCTGTCTTCTGAACAGGCGTAGATCTGGGCGCGGCAGAATTCACCAAGTTCGCTGCCAACGGTTTGGGGAACCGTTGCGATTGATAATCAGAAGTTAGCGCTAGCAATTACTCTGGGCAATCTCCCAAGGCGCAGTCCCAGCCCTGGCGATGTGTGACGGATCTATGAGCGCGGCCATCCACCAGAAGGCAGCGACTTCGTTCACCAGCTGGAGATTTGGTGAGTGATCACTGATCCTCTGAAGGACCTTTAGCCTTCTCATGCGGTCGCCGGTGGATCGGACCCCGTGCAGCAGATTTCGGACCTCGGCGATTTCCTTCAGGCTGTCGTCCAAGGTACCCGCGGGAAACCGTTCCCGAAGATCACGTTCGTAATTTTCGACGACTCCACTCGCCCAATCGCGTTCGGGGCCATGTGGAAATCTCCCGACTGCGTGCTGCCGGAGGTTGCGGGGATCAAGAAGGTCGGCCAAACGGGGCGCCTGCGGCCGGCCGCCTTGCCAGATCCCCTGGAGAATGCCTAACGCACGGAACGCTGTCCAGATCGCCGTCGGCTGCGTCCATTCCGCACCGAGGCTCGTCATCGCATCCATACCGAAAAGCACCGACGACCAAGAAAGCCAGAAACCGTCGACATCGAGGACGCCGTCCGACTCGGACCAACGTTCCGGTGCGGTCAGATATTGGAGGGCCACATCAGCTCGTTGGACCAAGAATCGCAGGAGCCCCTCAGCATGGCCTTCCGGGAACGCCTTAACACTTGTGGCGTATAGGCCTCGGCCCGGACCGCCGAAATGCATCCTGCTCGTTCCAACTGGCCACGTAACGAACTCGATGGGCCGGACGAACGCATTACGACCGGGAAGCGCCACCACTTGAGTCCCGTGCTCTGTTGTGAAGACTGCAACCAGCGGTTGACTACGGGCTAGCAGCGGATAGCAAATGAAGCCTGCGGGTGCGACTTGAACAAGGCCCCCGACGAGGCGGTCGTTTCGATTTAGACCAGAACGAACCGCCTCCGATGGTGGAACTCCACGGACTAACTCGGTGATCAGCTCCCACACGAATAGTCGAGCCAACAGAGCAACTGTGCCCCGAAGGCGAAAGAATTTGAGGGGGCTTTCCGCTGATGCCTGCAGCTGCCGCAACACGGAAACCGTATCGGGGTCCCTGAGAATACCCAATTGGGCCTGACCCCATGCCGTCGTATGTATCTGTTGCCCCGCGGCGTGCTTAGCGACGGCCTCGGCGAACCCCATTGGAGCGCCTCCATCGTTGATCCGGCTCTGGGCATCAGCGACAAACTCGCCGCTGGCGTCTTGCAGGGCCACGAGCCGAAAGAACGGCGGGAACGCGGCGCCCGCCCTTAGTTGCGGAGGCAGGAGGGCGCTCGGGCGGTACTGAAGGCCCGCTCGACGCGCGACACCCGCAAATCCTCCACTTAGTCCCGGGTCGAGTTGCTTGAGCGTCGCTGTCGTTATTGGCGGTGGAAGTGCTACCCAGGCGCGGACATTCCGACCAACAGATTGCTTCATCCGACAGGGTCCTATTCTGCTCTCAGTCCTTTACGACCTTGTTTTGAAGCAGCCGCCTGTGACAGCCAACATGACAGCCAAGTCCGCAGACGGACGTGGACGGTGGCGGATGGCCCTGGAATCCTGACCCTCAGGTTCGAACGACGACGGAGACGGTCTTCAAAACCGTTTGCGGGGCGCTGCTGAGGCGTCCTGGGTGGGTTCGATTCCCATCCATCCCCGCCATTTCTTAGCGCAATGACAGCCAAGATGACAGCCACATCTACGTGTTCTTCTTCATCCGCAACGAGCGCCCCCGCCGCACGCTTGCGTAGGGGACGCCGTTGCCGCGCCACCAATGTCGGGCGGTGACTGCTATGAGAGGCGTTTAAGTCGTTTCGAAAAGTCTCCAAACTGCTTCCGCGTGACGGCAGAGCACAGGCACGTCCTCATCCAACACATGGCGGGCGGCGACCAGCATTGCGACCTCGGCTTCAACCCTCTCGAGGTACTCATCGCGGCTTCGGTAGCGGTGGGAAATGGGGC
>WNFG01001625.1_pt1 | contig 18784 bp, 15 predicted proteins | sample 5400431 | NCBI WGS metagenome assembly WNFG01 (sample SAMN13153346, study PRJNA577476) | soil metagenome | isolation source: 120 cm saprolite under Douglas fir tree site 2 hole 3 replicate 2 | place: USA:California | collected 2015-04-18 | reverse complement strand
AAGGTCCGCATGGGTCTCGAGCGGCCTACCGAAGCGCACGAGAATGCGCTCACCGGAACCGTGGTGGACGTCGGCTATCTCGGCAATCTGTCGGTCTACAAGGTGCGGCTCGATGACGGAGCGTTGATGAAGGCGACGCGGAGCAATCAGGCCCGGCTGGTCGAGCGCGCGATCGGCTGGAACGATCGGGTGTGGCTCTCCTGGCCGCCCGAGGCCGCGATCGTGCTGACGCGTTAGGCTGTTTACTATGCGCGTAGGGTAGCGAACCAAGGTGCTTGCTATGCCCGGGAAAGCAAAGACTGCAACCGGGGTGCCACATTGGCGACGGGCCGCGGTCATTCCTTACGCGTGGCTGATCGCGTTCTTTCTGGTCCCGTTCCTCATCGTCTTCAAGATCAGCCTGTCCGAGACCGCGATCGCGCAGCCGCCCTATCTGCCGGTGCTGGATCTTTCCGCCGGTTGGGATGGTCTCAGGCGCTTCCTTGCCGGACTCTCATTCGACAATTACGCGGCGCTCGGCTCCGATCGGCTGTATCTCGCCGCATATTTGAAGAGCCTGGAGGTCGCGGCGTTTTCCACCTTGATGCTGCTCGTGCTCGGCTATCCGTTTGCCTACGCGATGGCGCGCGCGCCGCGCCGGCTGCAGGCCATGCTGGTCATGCTGGTGGTGCTGCCGTTCTGGACCTCATTCCTCATTCGCGTCTACGCCTGGATCAACATCCTGCAGCGCGACGGGCTCTTCAACCAGATGCTGCTGGCGCTCGGCCTCGTCGAGGAGCCGGTCGGCTGGCTCTCGACCAACACCGCGGTCTATATCGGCATCGTCTATTCGTACTTTCCGTTCATGGTGCTGCCGCTCTATGCGGCGCTGGAAAAGATCGAAGTTTCGCTCCATGAAGCCGCCGCCGATCTCGGCGCGCCGCCCTGGAAGGCGTTCTGGAGCATCACCGTGCCGCTGTCGCGGCCCGGCATCGTTGCCGGATCGCTGCTCTGCTTCATACCGATCGTCGGCGAGTTCGTCATTCCGGACCTGCTCGGCGGCTCCGCCACGCTGATGATCGGGCAGACGCTGTGGACCGAGTTCTTCGCCAATCGCGACTGGCCGATCGCCTCCGCGGTCGCCGTGGCACTGCTGTGCCTGCTGATCGTGCCGATCCTCATCTATCAGCACCAGCAGGCGCGCGAGATCGAGCAAGGCCGCTGACGCCATGGGCAGGGGATTCTCGGCAATCAACCTCGCCAGCGCGGCGCTCGGCCTCTGCTTCCTCTATCTTCCGATCGCGATCCTGATGATCTATTCGTTCAACGCTTCGCGGCTGGTGACGGTGTGGGGCGGCTGGTCGCTCGCATGGTATCGCGAGCTCCTCGCCGACGGTGCGATGCTGGAATCGGCCTGGGTATCGGTGCGCGTCGCATTGCTTTCGGCTACGGCGGCCACGATCCTGGGCACGCTCGCGGCGGTGGCGCTCGCGCGCAGCGGGCGGTTCCGCGGTCGCCTGCTGTTCACCGGCCTGCTCTACGCGCCGCTGGTGATGCCGGAGGTGATCACCGGACTCGCCTTGCTGCTGCTGTTCGTCGCGATCGGGCTCGATCGCGGTTTTTGGACCATCACCGTCGCCCACACCAGCGTGACGCTGTGTTTCGTCGCGGTCGTGGTGGAATCGCGCCTGCTGACGTTCGATCGCAGCCTCGAGGAGGCGGCGATGGACCTCGGCGCCCCGCCCTTGCGCAGCTTCCTGCTGGTGACGCTGCCGCTGATCTGGCCGGCGATCGCCGCGGGCTTCTTGCTCGCCTTCACGCTCTCGCTCGACGATCTCGTCATCGCCAGCTTCACGACCGGCCCCGGCGCCACGACGCTGCCGATCCGGATCTATTCGGAGGTGCGTCTCGGCGTGAAGCCGGAGATCAACGCGATCTGCACGCTCATGATCGTGACGGTGGCGCTCGGCGTCGTCGCGGCCGCGATGCTCAACCGGCGCCGCGAACTGCAGCGCGCCGAGGCCGTGGATCTCACCGCGAAATTATGAGGCAGGATTGCGCGTGCGGCGCCTGGGCGCGGTTCCGGCCCGTCAGTGGCTCGCCGCGTCGCCCGAATCTGCGCCCTCTTGGGGAGCGGAAACAGCATCTTGCGCAGCTGGCGGCGGAGCCGCGGCGGCAGTGGGTTGGGCGGGTGCATCCTGCCCGGTGGCCGAAGCGGCGGCGGCAGGCTGCGCCGCCGGAGCCTTCGGCGCGGGCGCGGGCGCAGGTCGCGTCATCCGTTCGATGACGGAGCGCACCGCTTCCCGGGTTTTGGGATCGCGCACCGCATCGAGCAGCGGCGCCGCGGCGCCGGAGCGACGGATCAGGATCTCGGCATCGGGCAACAACAACGGATCGTCCCATGGCCCCTGGATCACGAATGGCAGCTCGAAGGTGGGCGGGCTGTCCGCCACGGCGGCAACCAGGCTGGCGGTGCCCTTGAGGTCGAGGTCTCGCGCCGGAATCGAAGCCGAGCCCGCGAGCGCGAGGTGCACCGCCGCGCTCTCCAGTCGCACGTCCTCGACGTTTGCGGTCCCTTCGGCAAGCCTGAGGTTCACGGTCAATTTGTCGAACGGCGTACGCCCGCTGCGAAACTCGCCGCCTCCCGACAGCGGACGGCGCTCCAGCCGCTTGAGCAGCTGCTCGACATTGAGGCCAGAGAGCGAGCCGTTTTCGGCCACCAGGCTCGCCGTGCCGCCCAAGGTCTGGGTCAGCGCGAGCACGCTCTCGCCCGCGGCTTCGACGGCGAACACCAGGGTGCCCTTGCCGTCGATGCGGCGAATGCCGAACAGGTCGCGCAGGCAGCTTTCCAGGTCGACGTTGGCGAAGTGCAGCTGCGATTTGATCTCGGCGCCGGATGGCGCCCTCGCCAGCGTCAAGGAACCATTGAGCACCCCACCGAACGCCTGGGATTCGCCGATCGCCAGCGTCAGGCGTCCATCGTGCAGATTGGCTCCGATCGCGGTGCGGCCCAGCTTCGCATTTCCCAGGCTGATGCGCGCGGCGGAAAGCCGCAGGTCGACGTCCAGAGCCATCAGCCCGTCGAGCACGATCGGCACCCGGCTCCAGTCGCGCCCGCTCGCGCGCAGCCCGTGCGCGGTCGAAATGTAGGGGGTGAGATCGAGCTCGTCGGCCGCGAGCGTGCCCTGCACCGTCGGCCGGCCGTCGGTTGCGAACGCGAGCACGCCGTCCGCGCTGTTGCCGTCGAGCTCGATGTTGACCCCGGACAGCGCCACGGTGCCGGCGACCAGCGTGGTGTGGGCCTTGAGCGCGAAGCGACCGAACCCGCCGCCCGGGAGCGGCTTCTGGCCGGCCCATACCAGCGCGTTCCGCATCGATTGCGTATCGGCGGCGAGCGTGCCTTCCATCTTGAGCGTGGGCCGCCGGCTGATGTGGCCGTCGAAGCCGATCCGGAACGGCTGGCCGCTCAGTCGCACCTTGAGCCCGGCGCGCTCGCCGTCGAGCGCGGCGGAGAGATCGTTGAGACTCAAACTCACGTCGATCGGCTCGTCACGCCATGCGAACCGGCCGGTCGCGACGAAGCTCTTGGCGATCGCCGGCCAGGCGAGCGACATCTCGACGTCGGAGAAGATCTCGAAAAGCCCGCGCGCGTCGTCGCGAATTTCGATCGTGCCGTCGGCGATGCGGATTTCCGAGAACGTCATCAGCGGGTCGGGTGGGCTCACCGCTGGTTTGAGCGCGCGGGTCAGCGCCTCGGCGACGCCGGACCAGTTCGAGCCGGCTTCCGGCGCGAAGCGGACCGAGATTTTCGGCCGCAGCAGCCAAAGGTCGGCGGCCTCGATACGGCCGAACAGCAGCGGCAGCAGCCGCAGCCGGGCGGTTACGCGCTCGGCGACAAGCGCCCGCCCGCCGCTGCCGTCGTCGCCCAGGCTGACGTCGGCGAAGCTCACCGTGCCCCAGGGAAACAGGGAAACCGAAGCGTCGCCGCGAATCATCGGCTCGAAGCCGGTCACCGCGCGGATCTCGGCCTTGATGGCGTTGCGCACGTTCTCGGCGGGAATGAGCAGCGAAATCGCCACGAGCGCGGCAACGCCGGCCGCAACCAGTGCAGCGATGAGGATCCCCAGGCGTTTGAAACCGCCAGCCACGACCACGGGCGTTCAACCTACGATGATGCGGCGGCCGCCGACGGGCCGGCAGCGCGTCGGCCACTCCTGACGCGGCTCTGTGACCCTTTCGTGGCTGGGCATGACAATCGTGTCCCGGGCCGAGCGCAGCGCAAGAATCCATCGCGCTTGCGCGATGGGTTCCCGCAGGGGTGCGCCGCAGACCCGGGACCCGTTACCCGGGTGGACCGGATTATTGGCCCCCGGATCAGCGGCGCGATCCCCGCCGCAAGCGCAGCCGGGTTCCCTCGCGCTGCGCCGCATCCCCTGGCGCAAGGAGCTAACCGAGCTTTGGGTCGACCTGGAAGCCCGCCTCGGTCTTGGCACGGATTTCGTCGACCGTGACCTTCGGGGCGATTTCCATGAGCGTCATGCCGCCGCCCTTGTGCTTGTCGATGGCGAAGACCCCGAGATCGGTGATCACCATGTCGACCACCCCGGCGCCGGTGAGCGGCAGCGTGCAGCGCCTCAGCAGCTTGGGTTCGGTCTTGGCGGTATGCTCCATGATCACCACCACCTTCTTGACTCCGGCCACGAGGTCCATGGCGCCGCCCATGCCCTTGACCATCTTGCCGGGGATCATCCAGTTGGCGAGATCGCCGTTTTCGGCGACCTGCATCGCGCCCAGGATGGAAAGGTCGATATGCCCGCCGCGGATCATGGCGAAGCTGTCGGCGGAGGAGAAATAGCTCGTCGTCGGCAGCTCGGTGATGGTCTGCTTGCCGGCGTTGATGAGGTCCGGATCCTCCTCGCCCTCGTAGGGGAACGGGCCCATGCCGAGCATGCCGTTCTCGCTCTGCAGCTGCACGCCGATCCCTTCCTGGATGTAGTTCGACACCAGCGTCGGAATCCCGATGCCGAGATTGACGTAGAAACCGTCGCGCAGCTCCTTGGCGGCGCGGGCGGCCATCTCTTCGCGGGACCAGGGCATCGTTGTCTCCTGCTCAGGGGCGAGGACGCGTGGTGCGCTGCTCGATATGCTTCGACGCGTTGAGCGCGGGCACGATCCGCTGCACGTAGATCCCCGGCGTGATGATGTGATCGGGGCCGATCTCGCCGGGATCGACCAGGATTTCGACTTCGGCCACCGTCACTTTTCCGGCGGTTGCCATCATGGGATTGAAGTTTCGCGCGGTCTTGCGGTAGACCAGATTGCCCTCGGTGTCCGCCTTCCACGCATGCACGATCGAGAGATCGGCGACGAGCCCGCGCTCCATCACGTATTTCTCGCCGTCGAACTCGCGTACGTCCTTGCCTTCGGCAATGATCGTCCCCACGCCGGTCCTAGTGAAAAACGCCGGAATGCCGGCACCGCCGGCGCGGATGCGCTCGGCCAGCGTGCCCTGGGGGTTGAACTCGAGCTCCAATTGTCCGGCGAGATATTGCTGCGCGAAAGTTTTGTTCTCGCCGACATAGGACGAGATCATCTTGCGGATCTGCCGGGTCTCGAGCAACAGGCCGAGGCCGACCCCGTCGATTCCGGCATTGTTGGAGATCACGGTGAGATGCTTCACGCCGGAATCCCGGATGGCGTGGATCAAGGTCTCGGGAATGCCGCAGAGCCCGAAGCCGCCGGCCATGATCACCATGCCGTCGTGCAGCAATCCGGCGAGCGCCGTCCTCGCGTCGGAATAGACCTTGTTCATCGAATCCCACCTGGGCGTTTCGGGATGGGCGGCGACGGGTGGCGTGCGCCGTGCTGCTCGGCCGAGCGGAGACGGGGCGACGCTACCCGACCGGGCGGTGGCTGATCAAGGCCGCGCGGTCCGGCCGCGGACCGTCGTGGGGGGAGAAGCCTCGGCGATTTCGGCGACCAGTTTCTTGACCAGCGCCGCGCCGAACGAGGAGAAATTTTCCGCGACCATGACGAAGGAATTGGGTCCGCCGACGACATTGCGGCGATAATATTCCGCGAGCCCCCCGGCCGGATTGGTGTGCTCCGGGTTCCACACCAGCGGCGTCTCGCTCAGGATGACGAGGCCGTTGATGGTGACGCCTTTGCCGATCGCATCGTCCCGCGCCGCGCCGGCCTCGCGCCCGCTGTTGTTGGTGCCGTCGCCGGAGACATCGATGGCGCGGCGCTTCGATGCGAATGGCGCACGCTCCAGCTGTTCCATCGCGAAATCGATCCCGGCGCTGATCGAGGTGCGGTCGGCGAACGAGCGCGGCGCCTCGACGATGCCGTCGCTGAAATGCCGCGCAGCCTCCGCATCGCCGATCAGCGTCCAATCGATGACGAGCCGCTGCGATGCAACTCCCGACCATTCGAGGAAGCACACGGCGATTCGCCCGTTCGGACCGGACCGGATGACGTCGAGCACCTGCGGATTGGTGATGGCGGAGGCGTAGCCTTCGCGCTGCAGCTGGAACTTGGCGACATCGATGCTGCGCGAGGCATCCGCTGCCAGCACGAGCAGCAGATCGACCTTCTCCCCCTCCGCCGCCGCCGCCGCCGCCGGAGGCAGGCCGATCGACAGCAATGCCGCAAGGGCAAGGCACGTGCGACAGAATCGACGGATCACGGTACGTCCCCGGCGAGGTCGGTCCGCGAGCGATCTTAGCGCATCGAGGCCGCGGTTTATATGGCGGTGCCGCAACCGCGGTTTCCGGACGGAGCCTCGCGTGCGGCTGCCGCTCATTCCGCGAGCACCCGGGTCGCCGGAAAGGTGATCTCGACCAGGGTTCCGGCATTCACCGCGCTCTTGATGGCGAAGGTCGCGCGATTGGCCTCGACCAGCGCCTTGGTGAGCGGCAGCCCCAGTCCGGTTCCTCCGGACCCCCAGCGCGTCGAAGTCGCAAGCTGCCGGAACGGCTCGAGCGCCGTCTCGATCTCCTTCTCGCTCATGCCGATTCCGGTGTCGCGCACGCGCAGCACCGCTTCGCCCCGCTCGGTGAGCGCGGTGGAGACGATGATCTGGCCGCCGGCCCCGGTGAACTTGATGGAGTTCGACAGCAGATTGAGCACGATCTGGCGGATCGAGCGCTCGTCGACCACGACCGCCGGCAGCGTCGGCGATAGCGATGTGCGAATGATGATCCGCTCGCGGTTGGCTTGCGGCTGCATGATGGCGACGCACTGCTGCAGCAATGCGGTGAGGTCGACGCGGCTGAAGGTGAGGTCGAGTTTGCCGGCCTCGATCTTGGAGAGATCGAGAAGGTCGTTGAGCAGCGATACGAGATGACCGCCCGAGGCGTGAATGTCCTTGAGGTACTGACGGTAGCGCTCGTTGCCGACCGGGCCGAAGCGCTCGTCCATCATGACTTCGGAAAAGCCGATGATGGCATTGAGCGGGGTACGGATTTCATGGCTGATTTTCGCGAGAAAGTCGGATTTCGCCGAGGACGCCCGTTCCGCCTCGCGCTTGGCGTTGAGCAGGTCCTCCTCCGCGCGCTTCCACTGGGTGATGTCGCGCAGCACCGCACAGAATTTGTCGGTCCCGTCCGCGATCCTGCCCATCGTCATGAACAGCGGGATCAGGCCGCCTTCGCGCACGCGGCCGATCACCTCGCGGCCGTCATTGAGCACGCTCGCCACGCCGTTGAGCGACAGCCCGTCGAGATAATCGAGCGCCGCACGCTGGCTTTCGGGCGCGAACAGGCCGCTCAACGGCTGGTCGACGAGCTCGCGGGTCTCGTAACCGAACAAGGCTTCCGCGCTGCGGTTGAGCGACACGATGCGGCCGTCGCGCTCGATCACGACCACGCCGTCAGTCGCCGTGTCCAGGATCGAGCGGAGCTCGCGAGCGTCGGCTTCGGCGCGGCGGAGCGCCAGTTCGGAGCCCTTGAGCCGGTCGCCAGCCTGGAGCAGGACCAGCATGAATGCCGTCTCGGCGCCCCAGGACACGCTGAACAGCCGGCCCTCGACCGCAAGCGGTGCACCGGTGCGCGTGGTGATTGCGAGCGTCCGGCCCGTTTCGCCGGATTGGTCGAGGGCGGCGGCCGGTTCCGCGAACACCCGCTCGAGTCCCCCCGCCGCCACGAGCGCGCCGAGATCCTCGTATCCGGTCCAATCGAGCAGCACGCGATTGGCATGAATGAGCCGGCTGCCGCGATAGACGAGCACCCCGATCGGCAGTCGATCGAGTGCGATCGACTCCGATCCGGCCGCCGCCACGCCGGCTGCAGCGGGCGCGCCGCCCGGCGCAAACGCGCTGGGCACGACGGCGTCGGCGGCGGCCACGGGTCCTTCGGGCTCGCCGCTCGCAAGAAGTTGCTCGGTTGTTGCGACCGGTTCCTCGGCATCCTCGGGAAGTCCCGAGGTCAAGGCCTGGCCAATCTCCCGGAACGCCGTCCGTTCGACCGCGCTCAATGCGGGTCGGCGTTCATTGGCGGCAGCGCTTCGAAACGGCACGACGTTCTTGGCGGCCGGCACCAGCGAGAGCTGCGGTCGCGCGTCGATCGGTTGCGCGCCAGCGGGCTCCCGGACGTCTACGGCGCTCGAGCGAGCGGCTGCATCGGAAAGTGCCGCGGAGGCCGCCGGCGCGGCGCCGCGAGCGGCGATTACCCCCGCCAACCGCGCAACATCCCGGCAGACTCCGAAGCCGCGGTAACCGCGAAACGCTCGATCGCGATCGAACATCGGCAGTCCCGACAGCTCGACCGCGAGCCGCTCTTCGCTGCCCTCCACGGGCCAAGCCAATGTGACGCCGCTCCAGGTATCCCGCGAGGCGATTGCGCGTTCCACGCGTTGGTCCGGGTCGAGCCCGAGCTCGGCGGCGATCTCGTTCCAGGTCCGCCCGATCTGCACGACGGTTTGCGCGCCCATCGCCTCGGCGAACTCCGTCGCGCCGAGCGTGAACCGTCCGTCCGCATCGATCTGCCACACGAAGCGCAGCGGATGGCGTCGTTCCGGCCCCGGCTCGGTCTGCGGTTCGCTCTCGGATGCGACCCCTGGGGCCGGTTCGGCGGCATCCGCCGACGCAACCCGTTCCTCGGCTTCGACCGGCTCGATCGGGGGCGGAACTTCCTCCATGGGGAGCTCCGAGAGTGGGGGCTGCGAGCGATCGGGCTCTGCCACCAAAGTCGCCAGCACGACGGCGTTGCCGTCGCTGCCGATGCGCTCGAACTCGACCGGCCCGATGCGACTGTTGCCGCTCGCTCGGCCGCAGTTCAGTGCCTCGGCCGCGAGTGCATCGGCCCCCCACGCTGCCAGCGTTGTCATTTGGCCGAGTTGGGCGGCGGCCTCCGGGCTTGCATGGATGAGTGCGCCGTCCGCGGAGAACACCGCGATCGCGCCTTCCGCGTCCGCAAACGCCCTGCGCACCCGTTCGGCGAACGGCATGGCGGATGCGACCGGCTCCGCCGCGACCATCAGGATCGCGTTGCCTTCCCCGAGCGAGAGCCGCGAGCAGGCGCACACCGTCGTGCGTCCGATGCCGGCGGAGAGCCCGCGAATCCGTTCGAGTCGGGTGGCACCGGAATCGGGCAGGGTGGCGGCGAGCCGAACAATGTCGACGGCCAAGGGATCGCCCGGCGAAATCGGCCGCTGCGTAACGGCCGCGGGGCTCGGGAAACCCCGCAGACCGGCGCCCGCGGCATTCGTCCAGACCATGCGCACGGGTTCGACCGCGCAGAGCCAAGCCGGGACCGGGCTCGTCACGTGGGGTGAGAGCCTAGGGTCGCGAACAAGGGCAAGGACCGGTTTCGTCATTGCGAGCGAAGGATGCGCAACACCGGCGACTCCCGGGCGTTTTGTCCCCAAGCGTAGAGGAACCCGTATTAGTCCGGGGGTTCCATGGCGTCCACGCCGGGTGGCCGTTGTGGCTGCACGAGGCGGGGATAACGTTAATGTCCCTGTCGCGTGCGGCTTTCTTATAAAAGCGATTCGCCTGTCGCACTATGATACGCTGGCGAGCCGGTGCCAGGCGCCAGCGATCCCCCGGGCGCCCGAACCATGCAAGACACCGGAAACGGGAGGCGACGATGGCCGAGCAGCAGATGCCGAAATTCGAGATCCCCGCCGAAATGCGGCAGATGGCGGAGCAGAGCGTGGAACAGGCGAGGAAAGCCTTCGATGGCTTCATTGCGGCCACCCAGCAGGCGGTCAGCACGCTCGAAGGCCAAGCCGCGGTAGCGCAGGCCGGGGCGAAAGACGTAGGCAAGAAGGCGATGACGTTCGCGGAGCAGAATGTGGCGAATTCCTTCGAGTTCGCGCACAAGCTGGTCCGCGCCAAGGACGTTCAAGAGATCCTGCGGCTCCATTCCGAGTTCATCCGCGCGCAGATGGAGGCCCTTTCCAACCAGGCGAAAGAGCTTGGAGACGCCGCGAGCAGGGCTGCCAAGGACACGGGCAAGCCCAAGGCTTAACGATCCGAGGCTTTGCGATCCGGCATTCGAGCTTCCGTCCTGCCTGAACCACTGCTGCACTGCGACAGAGTGCCTCATCGGCGTCAGCGGGCCGATTTTTTCGGCAATTGCGGTCACTAGCTCCACCTGCTTAATAATTCGCCGATCGCGCCCGTCTCGCGGGCGGGAAAATTCACCAGCGATTCCCGCCAGTTGAGGCCGCACACGTACTCCCTGCGCCTTCCGGAGGCCGTGTGGTGCCTGGATTTTGCAATGCAGTATTCATGTTGCATTGCACCATATTCGGTGCTATATAGCGGGCGCGAGATTGCCGGGGCGGCCTGATTGCGGAAGGGGAGCACGGCCGCCGCGGGAACGAGACAGGATCCATTCGAGGCATCGAACCGGCGGCGGGCGGCGGGTTCGAACAGCCGGACATGTGCCGCCCTGTGACGGAGGAGTGCCATGAACGAAGCGACGAGTGTGAAGTCCAAGCCGGCGAAATCGGTTGCGCCGGTCAGCTCGATCTTCGAGCTGCCGAAGTTCGATCTGCCGAAGTTCGACCTGCCCAAGCTCGAGGTTCCCGCGGCGTTCCGCGAGATCGCCGAGAAGAGCGTTGCGCAGGCCAAGGATGCCTACGAGCGCGTGAAGGCCGCCGCCGAAGAGGCGACCGACCTGCTCGAGGACACCTACACGACCGCCGCCAAGGGCGCTGCCGACTATAACCTCAAGGTGATCGAGGCGGCCCGCGCCAACACCAATGCGGCGTTCGACTACGCCCGCGAGCTTCTCGACGTGAAGTCGTTCTCGGAGATCATCGAGCTGTCGACCGCGCATGCGCGCAAGCAGTTCGAGGCCGTCTCCGAGCAGACCAAGGAGCTTGCGGCGCTCGCCCAGAAGGTCGCGACCGAGACCACCGAGCCGCTCAAGAGCGGCGTCACCAAGGCGTTCCGCAAGGTTGCCTGACGTCAGGGTCCTCGCTTGCGATCCCGAATCGTAGCGTAGCGTTGCGTTCCAAAGCCCGGGCCTGTCGCCCGGGCTTTACGTTTTTGGGGCAATCGTTCACGGCGGGTGGATCGCGCCGTGACGCGGCCGGATCGCCACGGCCGAGCGCGACGGGCGAAACGAACGGAGTCTGCGCGTCGCCCGCAAAAGCCGCAGTCGTTCACGGCAAGTCAGCCACCCCGCCGACCTTGCCAATATCCACCTTCTCTCCTAGTTTCCGGCCTCTCGCCGATCGGTGCAGCCCGTGCAGCTGTAGCTCAGTTGGTTTAGAGCGCCTGACTGTGGATCAGGAGGTCGGTGGTTCGAATCCACCCAGCTGTACCATAACAAAATCAAGCAGTTACGCTAAGATTGGCGGGATTGATAATTCCGGCATAAGCAATGTAGTTGTGAATGTGCGGGCGCCGCCCCCTGCCGGATTTAGTGATTTGGAGCCTGTCTCGAAAAGGGTCGCCGGTACCTTGCGCTTCATTCGATCACCTCGTCGGCGCGGGCGAGGAGTGATGGCGGGATAGCAAGACCGAGCGCTTCGGCTACCCGTTCATTGACGAAAAACCGGAATGTTGCGGGCTGTTCTACAGCCAAATCAGCTGGCGAGGCGCCGTTCAGAATCTTGTCTACAAAAAATGCGGTACGGCGAAGCAGGGCGCCACTGTCCGGCCGTAAGAAAGAAGGGCACCGGAGTTCCCCGCCTCAGTCAGTTCAGGGAGCTACGAAAGCTCCGGTCGCGACGGAATTCTATTTTTTGCAAACGCCTGCAAAAGATTTCCCCGCTGGCGACGAAACTACCCGGAGAAGGACCGCTCCATGTCGGATAACCGCCATTCGGGTTCGTGCCAGTCGATACGAAGAGAGCCTTTCCCTTGATCGGCCGCGAGCTCCCAGGTGATCGTAATCCTGCCCATCGATGCTGACAGTGCGCCGTATTTTGCCGCATTCGGCTTCCGGGCCAGGAGGGCGAGCCCCTCTTCACGAGGCTGGTCGCGTAGAAAGCTCCCTTATGGCGACCTCATAGCGGACGCGCGACAGCGCTCTGTCAGCGGTAGAGCTCGATCTCCGGTCGCGGATCGGGCACGAAGCCATCCCGGTTGGGCATTTGCACATTGGGAAGGGTCTTGGCGTCGAGCCCGGCGTTCTTCGGCAGAATGTTCGCTTCGCCGAGAATGTAAGCGACGACGCTGTAGACCTGCTCGTCGCCGAGTGAGCCGGGCGCGTTCAAGGGCATCGAGCGCTTGACGTAATCGAACAGCGTGGTGGCGTACGGCCAATAGCTCTCGATGGTCTTCACCGGGGTAGCGCTCGTCAGCGTGCCGCGACCGCCGATCAGCTTGTCGCCGCCGATGCCCGCGGTAGGGATGCCCTGCAGCTTGTCGCCGTGGCACACGGCACAGGCTTCGGCATAGACCTTCTCGCCGTCGGCATAGGTACCTTTGCCTGGCGGCAGGCCGCGCCCGTCCGCCGGGATGGAAAAGAATTGCGCGAGCTCCTGCGGCGTTACGGCCGTCCCGAGATCGAGCCGCGCCGGATAGCCCTGCTGCGCCTGAACCGTTGGCGTGAGCGCCAGCACACTGGCCAGCGCCAGGATCGGCCTAAGCGTGGACATTGGTCACACTCCCGTCGCCCGCAACTGCCCAGCTCTGGATGGCATTGAGGTGGTAGATCGAGCCGAACGGCCCGGCGAGACCGCGGATATCGACGAGCTGTTTCAGGCTCGGCTGCAGGTAGCCGGTCTCGTCGGTGGCGCGGCTCTGCAGGATCGCCGGCTGGCCGCTCCAGAACCAGGGAAACCGAAACCGGGTCGCGCAAATGGGCAGCACGGGGTCTTGCAGCGCGGTGAGATTCCAGCTCTTGCCGCCGTCGCTCGAGACTTCGACTCGCGCGACCCTGCCGCGTCCACTCCAGGCGAGCCCGGTAACCTCGTAAAAGCCCGGGCCGGGCAGCTTCATCTCGCCGGACGGAAACGTGATCACCGACTTGGCTTCCATCGTGAACGAGAATTGGCGCGCGTTGCCGTTGGCGAGCAGATCGGTGTATTTCGATGTCTCCTCGCGCGTCATGAACGGCTTGTCGCTCAGTTCCAGCCGCCGCAGCCATTTGATGTGGGTGTTGCCTTCCCACCCCGGCAAAATCAGCCGCAGCGGATAGCCCTGCTCGGGCCGCAGCGCTTCGCCGTTCTGGCCGTAGGCGAGGATGGCGTCGGTGAGCAGCTTCTCGAGGGGAATGCTGCGCGTCATCACCGCGGAATCGGCGCCCTCGGCCAGTACCCATGCGGCGCCCTCCTTCAACCCGACTTCGCGCGCGAATGTGGAGAATTGCACTCCCGTCCACTCTGAAGTGCTGAGCAGGCCGTGCGTGCCCTGCACGGTCTTCAGCGTCGGCTTGCGCCATTCGGTGAGGCCGTTGCCCGAGCATTCGATGAAGTGCAGCCGGGACACCGACGGAAAGCGTTTGATGTCGGCCATCGTGAACTTCTTCGGCCGCTCGACCATGCCGTGCACGAATAGCGAATGCCGGGCCGGATCGATGGTCGGGGTGCCGCCGTGATGCCGCTCGAAATGCAGTCCCGAGGGCGTAAGGATCCCCTCGCTCTTGTCGAGCGGCGTCATCGTCCACGAGGACAACGTCGTCGGCGTCGGATAGCGCCAGCGCACCTCGGTTTCCAATTGCGAGCGCGAGCCGTAGCCGCCGTCCTCCGCAATCGGAGTGCCGGGCACTTTGGTCGGGTCGTCCGGCACGTCGCGCGACACGGCCCCCGGGGGTGCCTTGCGCTCCGCCGCGCGCGCCGGCAGCAGGAATGACGCCATTCCGGCCGCCAGCGCCGAGCCGGCCGCGAACAGGACGCCGCGCCGGCCGGGATTGGGAAACATTCCCGTCTTGCAGTCACAATCCTCCAGCTCCCCGCGCCTGCGCGCGAGCGCCCGGCGCTCCGCCTCGATCATGCCGTCGATCTGGGCCCTGGTCGTCTCGTCGTAATCCGCGAAGCGATCTCGATTGGCCATGTTCCTACCCCTCCGGCGCCGGTTGCTGTCCCGGGCACGTTAGCTTTGGTTGATCGCCGAATATTCTGCCGCAGCGGGCATCCCGCGTCTCGCACAAAATGCCTGGAAGGTGTTGGCGAGAAGACACGCAACGGTCATCGGGCCCACGCCGCCCGGGACCGGCGTGATCGCGCCAGCCACCCGGCGCGCCTCTTCGAAGGCGACGTCCCCGACGAGCACGTCCTTGTCGCCGCGGCGCACGCGATTGATGCCGACGTCGATCACGATCGCGCCCGGCCGAATCCAGTCGCCCCGGACCATCTCCGGGCGGCCTGCCGCCGCGACCAGGATTTCGGCGTGCCGGCACAGTTCGGGAAGCTCGCGGGTCTTCGAATGCGCAAGCGTCACCGTGCAGTCGGCCGCGAGCAGCAGCAGCGCCATCGGCTTGCCGACCAGAGCCGACCGACCGATCACCACGGCTGCACGTCCGGCGAGCGTCTCGGCCGCATCGCGAACGAGGATCATGCATCCGAGCGGGGTGCAGGGCAAAAGTCCGGCATTGCCCCAGATCAGCCGCCCGGAGTTGATCGCATGCAGGCCATCCACGTCCTTCGCCGGATCGATCGCGCTCAGCACGCGTGCAGGGTCGATCGATTTGGGTAGCGGCAGCTGCACCAGAATGCCGTCGACGGCCGGATCGGCGTTGAGCCGCTGGATCCGCGCGATGAGCTCGGATTCCGCAACATCGCCGGGCAAGCAAAAATCCCGGCTGTCGAATCCGGTCTCCCGCGCGTGTCTGATCTTGTTGCGCACGTAGATCTTGCTGGCGGGATCCTCGCCGACCAGGACGACGGCGAGGCAAGGCACGAGGCCGGAGGCGGCCTTCAGGCCGGCGGTGTGGTCCGCGAGCCGCTGTCGCAGCCGTCGGGCGGCGGCGATGCCGTCGATGATCTGCGCCGGAGCGCTGCCATGCACGGCGGCTGCTCCCCGCTCAAGCGGCCGACTGCGCCGGTTTCCGCCTGCCCTTTTCGCGCTGCTCCGCGGCATCGATCGGTGGATTGGTCCAGCCGACCTTGGCGGCGAATTGCTCGAGCTCCTTCGGTGCCATGTAGACCGTGTGCTGCGGGGCCGGATACGTGCGGTTTCGCACGTCGGTGGCGTAGCGCGTGTAGACGTCCTCGATGATCGGGATCAGATCCGTGTAGATCTTGGAATGCCGCGGCGTATGCTCCTCGTAGAGGTGGAAAAGATCCGAGCTGATGATGTGCACGCCGTGCGCCTTGTTGCCGGCTCCCAGGCTCACCACCGGCACCGGCAACGTTTCGGTCAGGAACTGGCAAACCTCTTCGGTCGTGACCTCGCACATGATCGAGAAGCATCCGGCATCCACCATCTGCCTCGCGTCCTCGACCAGCTCGAGCGCTCGCGTCGCGGTCTTGCCTTGCGCCACGAAGCCGCCGAGCTGCGCCATGCGCATCGGCGTGATGCCGATGTGCCCCTGCACCGGAATGCCGGCTTTGATGATGGCTTCGATGTTGCGCACGTGGTGGCGATTGCCCTCGCACTTCATGACTTCGGCATTTGCCCGGGCGACGAACTTGCCGGCGTTGTCCACCGCCTGCTCGGGGGAGACGTGAAAGCTCCAGTACGGCATGTCGACCATCCGCATTCCATAGCGCGAGCCGCGGTCGACCGCTTGCGCCATGAACATTACCTCTTCGAAGCTCACGGAGACCGTGCTGCGGTGCCCGAACAGCACCATGCCGCCGGTGTCGGACACGCATAGGATGTCGATGCCCAGCCGGTCGGCGACCACGGCGCTGCGATAATCGTAGACGGCCATCTGCACGATCGCCTCGCCTTCCCTCATTTTTTTCATGAGCGAGGGAATCGTGACCTTCTTGCGCGGCGGTGCGGATGCTTGCAGGACCGTTGCTGAAGACATGGGAGCCCCCGAAGGCTGTGAACAGAAGCAGCACTGGCTCAGGAAGCCTACGTGGCGCCAAACGGGCAAGTCAAAGAGAGCGCGGCAATCACGTCATCGGTCGAATGAATGAAATGAGGGAATCTCGCTGCTCTCCGGCGACAGATCGTCGTGCCATCCACCGCGCGGCCTGTGTTTGCGCGGATCGTAAAAAGGCAGCGAAACTTCGCGAATTCCATGGAATTGGCCCGCAGGATCAACGAGGTGTGCGCAGCGAGGTGCGGCGGATGCATAGCCTAATCCTAAAACGTCGCCCGTCACGACGCTCCGGCACGCCGAGGTTACCAAAAGCCCGCCGGGCGCTGGTGGGAAGCGCGCGTCACCTCGCGGCTCCCACAGCACCGGCTCGCTATCGCACGAAGCTTCGAAACAGAGAAGGCGCACGCGCCGCTCGCGTTGTGCTGGCGCGTACGCTCCGCCCGCGAACCGATCGAGCCCGAGTTCCGCGGCCGAGACCGCAAAACGCAGCTCGTTGGCGAACAACAGGAAGCCCGCTTCGATGCGTAGAATATCGGCGGCGGCGAAGCCCGCCGGACGCGCATGCGGTGCCAGCATCGTCCAGATCATGTCGCGTGCGGCCCGCGGCAGGATGATCTCGAACCCGCGCTCGCCCGCGTAGCCGAGACGCCCGACGCGGCAGGCCACTCCGGCAATGTTGGTCAGCGCATGCGCGAAATACGGCAGTTCCCGCAGCTGCCCCGCCGGGCTCACGCCTGAAAGCGCGCGCAAGCTTGCCGGACCTTGCACCGCGAAGATCGCGGTTTGGGAACTTAAGTCGCAAACCGATGCGCTCGATCCGGCGACCGGTTGCAATTGCGTCAGCGCATCGCCGGTTCCGCTGAAGATCTCGAAGGTCTCCGCGTCGAAACGCCAGATCGTCAGATCGCCGAGCACGCCCCCGTCGGCGGCGACGTGCAACCCATAGCGGATGCGCCCGGGCGCCAAATCGTCGATCCGCCGCGGCGTCAGCGTCCCGATCAGCTTGCTCGCCGCAGGGCCTTCAACGCGGATCCGCGACATGAAACTGAAATCGAACAATGCGGCCGCGGACCGGCAGCTCGCGGCCTCGGCTCGAACGTCGCCATGGTCGCGGCGCAGCGCCTGAAGATCGAATTCGCCGCTCACCATGTCCTGGCCAAAGTGTGACCGGATCGGACGGCCACGATGATCCCGACGAGCACGAGCGCGACCGCGACAACCCGGGCGAGGAAAACGGCAGGCACGGCGTGCGCCACCCGCGCGCCAACGGCCGCTCCGAGCGTGATGCCGATGCTCAGCAAAGCGGCGAGCGGCAGATCGAGGTTGCCGGTCCAGAAATTTCCCAGCGACGCCGTCAGCGCGATCGGCACTTGAATAGCTTGGCTCAGCCCCACCGTGGCGAGGACGGGCGCGCCCCACCACATCAGCAGCGGAACGAGTAGCACGGGTCCGCCGGTGCCGGTGGCCGCGGAAGCGATACCTACCGCAGCGCCGATGCCGGCCAGCAGCGGCGGCTCGAAGCGAATAGCTCCACGGTCCGGTCCGCCGGATTGCTGGCGGAACACGCGCCACCCCGCAAACACCACGGTCGCGCCGACCAGCATCAGCAGGATTTCCCCGCCGGTGTGCGCGGCCAGAACCGCGCCGAGCAAAGCTCCCGGCGCGGCGCCGGCCGCGAGCCAAGCCGCGGAGCGCCACTCGATCGAGCCGTGGCGTGCATAGAGCCACACCCCGATGCCGCCGCTGAAGATGAAGCTGAACATGCTGGCGCCGATCGCCGCGTGGACGTCGACGCCCGCCAGACTGAGGCATGGTACCAGGAGAACGCCACCGATGCCGATGCAGCCGATCAATACTCCCGATACGAGCGCGAGTGTGGCGACCCCTATCATCAGTAGAACCGTGACAAAGATGCGCTGTCGGGCTGTTCTGATAGCGACGACCCGCGGTTTCGTGTAAACTGATAGCCGTTACGCATTGTCGCTCACCTGCCGGGGGAGGCGAAATGTTCTTGCGCCAACTCGAATACCTCGTGGCACTCGCTCAGGAGCAGCATTTCAGCCGGGCGGCCCGGCATTGCAATGCATCGCAGCCGAGCCTTTCGAACGCCATCAAACAGCTAGAGGCCGAGTTCGGCACGCCGATCGTCCTGCGCCACCAGCGCTTCCAGGGTTTTACCACCGAGGGGAGCCGAATCGTCGAATGGTCCAAACGGATTCTGGCGGACCGCGACGCGATGCTGCAAGAGCTTTCGATGCTCAGGAACACGTTGTCGGGCCGGCTTCGATTGGGAGCGATGCCGACCAGCTCGCCGGTGCTGCCGCATATCAACCGCCATTTCCTGACACTCCACCCGGGGGTACAGGTGGAAGTGAGCTTTCTCGGGCTCGAGGAATTGCGCGTGAAGC
>WNFG01002840.1_pt1 | contig 18788 bp, 16 predicted proteins | sample 5400431 | NCBI WGS metagenome assembly WNFG01 (sample SAMN13153346, study PRJNA577476) | soil metagenome | isolation source: 120 cm saprolite under Douglas fir tree site 2 hole 3 replicate 2 | place: USA:California | collected 2015-04-18 | reverse complement strand
GGCGGGAGCCTGCTCGTGGAGGCGGGCACCGGCACGGGCAAGAGCCTTGCCTATCTCGTGCCATCCATCGCCCGCGCCGTGCGCCACGGGGAGCGCGTGGTCGTTTCGACGGACACCCACACGCTGCAGGAGCAGCTGATGGGCAAGGACCTGCCGGGCCTGCGCGAGTGGCTGCCGTGGGACTTCAAAGCGTGCCTCCTCAAGGGCCGTTCCAATTACGTGTCGCTGCGGCGGTGGCGCCGGTACCTCGGCGAGCCGTGCCAGGACTCCGACGACCTTCGATTCAAGCTCAAAGTCCTCTTGTGGCTCCACAGCACTGAGAGCGGCGACCGTTCCGAGCTCCGGCTCCACGGCCGCGAGGAGGTGTTCTGGGCGCGCATCGCGTCCGACCCGATGGACTGCGTCGGCATCCACTGCACCAAAGAGGACTGCTATGTGCACAGAGCCCGCGCTGAGGCCGACGCGGCAGACCTCGTGGTCGTCAACCACGCTCTGCTGCTGGCCGACGCCGACGTCGGCGGCGGCCTGCTGCCCGAGTTCGATCATCTCGTCATCGACGAGGCCCACCACCTGGAGGACGCGGCCACGCGCGGCCTGCGCCAGGAGGTCGACGGGCCGGGGCTGCAAGCATTGCTCGAACGGTTGGGAGGAGGCGCGCAAGCGAGCCTGCTCGCGGAGCTCCGACGCCAGCCGCACCTGGGCGCGTCTGACGAAGCCTTTGCCGAAGCCGCGCCTCTGACGCTGGCCGCAGCCGAGCGCGTGCGCGAGCTCTTCGCATCGGCGGTCAGCTGGGTCGCAAGCCGCCTCAGCGATTCAGAACGGCGCGAAGAGTCGCTGCGCCTGACCCCGCCCCTGCGCGAGGACGAAGGCTGGGAGAGCGTGCGACTCGAGGCCGAGAACGCGACCACCTCGCTGGCGGCGCTCGACGGCGTGCTTCGGCGCGCGGTGGGCGGTGCCCGCGAATGGCTGGGTGGATTGGAACCTGACCAGGGCGTGCGCGAGCTCGAGATCATCCGCGGCCGGCTCCAGGGCGCCGCGACCCTGCTCGGAGAGGCGCTGCTCGAACCCGACGCCAACCGCGTTTACTGGTTCACCCTCGCCACCCGCAGCGAAAACCTCGTCCTGAGGGCGGCGCCCATCAACGTCGGCACGCTGCTGCGCGAGCGCGTTTACTCGGAGCGGCGGTCGACGGTTTTCACGTCGGCGACCCTGGCGGTGGGCGGGACCTTCGATTACTTCCGCTCCCGCATCGGCGTGGGACCCCAGGCTGAAGAGCTCATCCTGCCCTCGCCGTTCGACTTCCTCCACCAGGCCCTCGTCTGCCTGCCGACCGACCTGCCCGGGCCCGAGCATGAGGACTTCGACCGCGGCGTGGAGCAGATCGTGGCCGCGCTCGCGCGCCGGGTGGGCGGCAGGACGCTCGTGCTGTTCACCTCGCACCGCCAGCTCCGCGAGGTCCACGCGGCCCTGAAACAGCGGGTGGACCTCGACGACGTGCTCATCCTGGCGCAGGGCATCGACGGCCAGCGCCGGCCACTGCTGAAGGCGTTCGAGGAGGCGGAGCGGCCGCTCCTGCTCGGCACCTCCAGCTTTTGGGAGGGCATCGACGTGCCCGGCGAGCGACTGAGCTGTGTGGTCATGGTCCGGCTTCCGTTCCCGGTGCCGACGGATCCCGTATACGCGGCTCGCGCGGAGCGAGTGCGCGATGGCTTCACGCAGCTGGCCCTCCCGCAAGCGGCACTGCGACTGAAGCAGGGATTCGGGCGGCTCATCCGACGGTCGAGCGACCGCGGGGCGGTCGTCATCCTCGACAACCGGATCCTCGGCCGCGATTACGGCAAAGCGTTCCTCGACGTGCTGCCGCCCGCCTCGAGATTCGTGGGCCTGTCGGCGGAAATTGCCGACCGGGTCGGTGAGTGGTTGGAGGATTGAGCCGTTTGTTCGTCGTTGCCACACCGATCGGGAACCTCGAAGACGTGACCGCGCGGGCGGTCAGGATCCTCGGCGAGGTGAGCGCGATCGCAGCGGAGGACACACGCATAACGTCGCGGCTGCTCGCGCGCCACGGCATCCGCAAGCCGCTGATCAGTTATCGCGCGCCGGTGGAGCGGCGTGGTCTGCCGCGTGTCATGTCGGCCCTCGACGAAGGTGACGTCGCTCTGGTGAGCGACGCGGGCTCACCCACGCTGTCCGACCCCGGCCAGGCGCTGGTGGAGGCCGCGTGGGCCGCGGGGCACACCGTGGTGCCGATCCCTGGCGCGAGCGCGATCACAGCTGCGCTGTCCGTTGCCGGCTACGGTGGGCCTGGCTTCACCTTCCTCGGCTACCTGCCGCGCAAGCCGGGCGAGATGCGCCGGCTCCTGGCCGGCATGGCCGGCGACCCACGTCCCGCGGTCGCATTCGAATCGCCATACCGAGTGCGCAAATCGCTCGCACTTGTGGCCGAGCTTTTGCCCGAGCGACATCTGACTGTGGCGCGCGAGCTCACGAAGCTCCACGAGCAGGTGCTGCGCGGGACGGCTGGGGAGGTGCTGGTCGCGTTGAGCGACCCGCCGCGCGGCGAGTTTACCCTTGTCATCAGTGGACGGGATCGGCCGTCTGGGACCTGAGATCGCGGCAGGCGACCGCAGGTCGCCGGTCGGGGCGCCGAGGCGAAGGCAGGGTGGCCTGAGGAGGAGCGCATCGTAAATGCGCGACGACGACAGGCCGGGTCCCTAACGCACGCATCGGCGTCCCGAGCCGATGAGATCAGGTCCCACGCTGGCCGATACTGTCCACAGGGTGCCTGATTCGCGCAGAACAGTCCTGGTGGCGCCGGCGTGGCCTTACGCCAACGGCCCTCGCCACATCGGCCACGTGGCCGGCTTTGCCGTGCCTGCCGACGTCCTCGCGCGCTTCGAGCGGTTGCGTGGCTCGCGCGTGCTGATGGCGAGCGGGACCGACGAGCACGGCACTCCGATCACCTACGAAGCCGACAAGCAGGGCGTGCCGCCTCGTGAGTTCGTCGACGACAACAGCGCCTTGATCGTCGAGGACCTTCGCCGGCTCGGGATGACGTACGACATCTTCACACGCACGACGACGCCCAACCACTATCGCGTGACCCAGGACCTGTTCCTCAAGCTTTACGAGAAGGGCTACCTGGTCAAGAAGACGCAGATGGGCGCGTTCGATCCGGCCAGTGGCCGCACGCTTCCGGACCGCTACATCGAGGGCAAGTGCCCGATCTGCGGTTTTGCCGAAGCGCGTGGCGATCAATGCGACAACTGCGGCAATCAACTCGACCCCATCGACCTGATCGATCCACACCAGCGGGGCAGTGACGCACCGGTCGAGTTTCGAGAGACCGAGCATTTCTTCTTCGACCTGCCTCAGTTCGGCGACCAGCTCAAGCAATGGATCGAACAGCACGACGACTGGCGCCCGAACGTACGCAAGTACTCGCTCGAATTCGTCCGCAACCTCAAGCCACGGGCGATCACCCGCGACCTGGATTGGGGAGTCCCCGTGCCGCTTCCAGGTTGGGAGGACAACCCCCACAAGAAGATCTATGTCTGGTTCGACGCGGTGATCGGATATCTGTCCGCCTCCATCGAGTGGGCGGCGGCGCGCGGCGAGCCGGACTCGTGGAAAGACTGGTGGCAGAACGACGACGCGCGGCATTACTACGTGATGGGCAAAGACAACATCACGTTCCACACGGTGTTGTGGCCCGCCATCCTCATGGGCGCCGGCGACCTGAAGCTGCCGGACGAGATCGTCGCCAGCGAGTACCTGAACATGAGCGGCAAGAAGTTCTCGACCAGCCGCGGGCAGGTCATCTACGTGCGCGACGTGCTCGAGCGCTACGACGCGGACGCTCTGCGCTACTACCTCATGATCGCCGGACCCGAGAACCAGGACACCGACTTCACCTGGTCGGAGTTCGTGCGGCGGAACAACGATGAGCTCGTCGCCACCTGGGGCAACCTGGTCCACCGCACGCTCGTCAACGCCCATCGCAACTTCGGCGCCGTCCCCCAACCGCAGCCGCTGACCGAGGCTGACCAGGCGCTCATCAGCGAGATCGAAGAGGCCCTGGGCCAGGTCGCGTCGCAACTCGGCCAGGCGCGATTTCAGGTGGCCCTCAAATATGCGATGACGATGGCCGCGAAGGTCAACGTCTACCTCGGCACCGAACAGCCGTGGCACACCATCAAGACCGATCGCGAGAGAGCCGGCACCGTGCTGTACGTGGCGCTCCGGTGCGTCGACAACCTCAAGACGATGCTCACGCCGTTCCTACCTTTCTCCTCGCAGCGGCTCCACCGCATGCTGGGCTACGAGGACGTGATCGCTCCGCAACCGCACGTCCGCGAATTCGCCGAAGATGGCGACAAGCACCTGGTCCTGACGGGTACCTACGAAAGCATCGACCGCTGGCAGCCCTCGAAGCTTGCAGCCGGCACCGTGCTGCCGGCTCCCGAGGCCCTCTTCAAGCGGCTGGATGAAGTGGTCGAAGGGGAGTCGCCCGCATCTTCGTAGACACGCATCTCCATCTCGAGGAGCTGGGCGACGCTGGCGAGGTGGTGAAGGCGGCGGTCAGTGCCGGAGTCACGCGCATGATCGCGATGGGCGTCGACGTCGAGCGCAGCCGGCGAGCACTCGCCCTCGCTCACCAATTCCCGGAGGTGTTCGCGGGCATCGGGCATTACCCGACGGAAATGGAGGCGCCGGACATGGCTGCGTTGCGCCTGCTCGCAACCGACGAGCGCGCCGTGGCGATCGGCGAGGTCGGCCTCGACTTCGTGGACTCGAATGGGCCGCCGCGGGAGGTCCAGGAGGCTCGCCTTGATGAACTGTTCGCGCTCGCGGTCGACCTCGACCTGCCGGTGTCGATCCACAATCGCGGCGCTGCCGACGAAGTCTGGGCCGCCATCACCGCACATCCAGGCTTGCGCGGAGCCATGCATTACTTCGCGCTCGAATGGGACTGGGCCGAACGATTTCTAGAGCTGGACTTCTATCTGTCGTTCGCCGGTCTGGTCACCCGGCCCAGCCGGCATGCGCTGCGCGAAGTGGTCACGCGCTGCCCCGCCGATCGGCTTCTCCTGGAAACCGACTCTCCGTATGGCAACGCGCACAAGCGAATGGGCGTGCCGAACCGGCCCGCCTTCCTGCTCGACACCGCGACCCTCGTCGCCGAGCTGCGTGGGATCGGCCTCGAGGAGCTGGGGGAAATCGAGCGCGCCAACGCGCTTGCCCTGTTCCAGAAGATGACGTGATCGACCCAGCGGACTCGCATCAGCTCGACGGCCTGCTGCGCCGGCATCGAATCGAGCTGAAGCACGGCCTCGGTCAGAATTTCCTGACCGACCCGTCGGTGCGCGACGCCGTTGCCGAAGCCGCGGACATCACGCCCGACGACGAGGTGCTCGAGGTCGGTGCCGGCGTGGGCACGCTCACGGTGGCTCTCGCTCCCCGATCGCGCAGGTTGGTTGCGGTCGAGCTGGACGGCCGGCTGATACCAGCCCTGCGGGAATCGCTCGCCGGTCACGACCACGTCGAGGTCGTGCGGGCGGACATCCTGCGCTTCAACATCCGCTCCGCGTTTCCCGCTGGAAACGAGATCGTCGTGGGCAACATCCCTTACAACCTGACGGGAGCGTTGATCCGCAAGCTCTTCGACGAGTGGCCGCGACCGCGTCGCCTGTCGCTGGTCGTGCAGAAGGAGGTCGCGGACCGATGGACTGCGTCGAGCGGGGCCAGCCTATCGACTGTGGCCGTGCAGGTTTTCGCTGCAGCGCGGATGCAGTTCACGATTCCCGCGGCCGCCTTCACGCCGCCGCCACGCGTGGACTCGGCGCTGGTGCGGCTGGACGTGCGCGAGCGGCCCGCCGTTGGGGTCGATGACCTCCAATCCTTCTTCCGGTTCGTCGAGGCGGTCTTTCAGGGTCGCCGGAAGCAGCTGGGCGGAACGTTGGGCCGGATCAGCGGCACCGGCAGCACACAAGCGCGGACGCGCCTTCACGAAGCGGGGATCGATCCTGAGCGCCGCCCACAGACCCTCACTCTGGCTGAGTGGGAAACCGTCTACCGAGTCTTCAATCCCGAACCGCCTCGCTAAGCTCTGACGGCGGTGGAAGAACCGATCCGTTTTCCGGTCGAGGCGCCAGGCGGCTTTCGGGCGGTCCTGAAGTTCACCGCCTTCAGGAACATCTGGTTCGCGCAGCTCGCCGCCCAGCTCGCGGACAAGTTCCTTCTCTTCTCGCTGATCATTCTCGCCTTCAAGATCTCCGGCGGCAGCACGCCGGTCGCGATCACCCTGCTGACGTACACGGTGCCGGCGGTCCTGTTCGCCCCCCCGGCGGGCGTCATCGCGGATCGCATGAACCGCAAGCAGATCATGATGTGGTCGAACTTCGGTCGCGCCGCGGCGGTCGCGCTGATCCCGCTCGCGGCTCTCGTCCCCGGGCTGAGGAACGACTTCCTCCACCTGCTCCTGATCACCCTCGTTTTCTCCACGGTCGGGCAGCTGTTCGCGCCGGCGGAAGCAGCGGTGATTCCGACCATCCTGCCTCGCTCGGCGCTGATCACGGCCAACTCGATGGCACTCCTGACGATGGTGCTCACGCTCGTGGTCGGCGGCGCGCTGGCGCCGATCCTGTCGCGCATCGACCTCTACGCGCCCTACTGGATGGCGGCCGTGTTGCTCTTCGTCGCGGGCGCGCTGATCTTCGCATCGGAGATCCCGCCCTTGCCGCCTACGACCGAGCCACCGGTGGCGGAGAGTCGCAGCAGATTCCGCCGGATGGTGGCCGACATCAAAGAAGGCCTCGATGCGCTGCGCGCCTCGCGGGGTCTGTTGCTCGCGTTCGCTCAGGTGAGCATCGCCGTGCTCGTCCTCTTCATGCTCTTTGCGCTGGCGCCCGCATACGTCAGCCGGGTCATCGGAATTGCCCCCCAGGACTCCTACGTGATCCTCGGGCCCGCCACGATAGGAGCCATCCTGAGCGCTGTCGTCCTGGGTCAGTTTCTCCGCAACGTGGAACGCTCTCGCGTCCTGATCGGATCCCTGGTGGCCAACGGCCTCACATTGCTGGCGCTCGCCGCCGTGCCGCAGGCCATGGCGCAGGTGCCGGACCTCCACGTCCACGCCCGCATCACCGGAGCCGTGTTCAGCCTCCTGCTCGGGATCGAGTTCGGGGCGATCATGATCCCGGCCGTCACGTATCTGATGGAGAGCACGAGCGACGAGATCCGGGGCCGGATCTTCGCGCTCCTCTACATGGTGATCAACGGGGTCACTGCCATCCCCGTGCTCGCAGCCGCCGCGCTCTCAGACCTCATTGGCACGGCGCATGTGATCGGCGGACTGGGAGTCGTCCTGGTCGTGGGGGGTGTGGCGATCGCTACGGTCGGGCGGCGCGCCTTCGAGCCAGCAAAGCGATGACCACGAGCAGCACCAGGACGACCAGGCCGCCGATCCCGATGTCGCGGATGACCGTGGCGATCAAGGCGAGGTTGCTGCCGAGGAGGTAGCCGGCCACGCCGACGGCGGTCGCCCAGACGAGGCCACCGAGGGCGCTCAACAGCTGGAAGCGCCAGAACGGCATGTGAGCCATCCCGGCAAGCATCGATCCCCAGGTTCGGAGCCCGAGGATGAAGCGCGCGGCCAACACTGCTTTGTCGCCATGGCGTACGAAGAACAACTCGGCGCGAGCGATGTGCTCGGGCCGGATTCGAAACACGTGCCCGAAGCGTTCGACGAACGGCCTGCCGCCGCGGTGCCCGAGGTAGTAGCCGATGTCGGCGCCCGCTACGGAACCGAAGAAGCCGAAGAGGATGACGAGCACGATGCTGTGGTTTCGAGCCGCCGCCCATGCGGCCGCGGCGAGCAACAGGGCCTCGCCGGGAAAAGGCACGCCGGCGCTTTCGATGAGGATGCCGAGCCCGGCCGCGGGGTATCCGAGCGCGTCGACGATCGCGGTTGGGTTCACCGGCAGTGCCCTCTCCCCTTCGGGGAGAGGGTTAGGGAGTGGGGCGGGAGCAGTTGCAAGCCGCTCATATACTGACGGCCTCATGGCCGACTACGGCGATCACGAGTCGAGCGACGATCCGCTTCACATCCTGCGGCACTCGACGGCGCACCTGCTCGCCGCCGCCGTCATGGAGCTGTACCCAGACGCGAAATACGGAATCGGGCCGCCGGTCCAGGACGGCTTCTACTACGACTTTGCCTTCAGCAAGCCCATCTCGGAGTCGGACCTCGGCGCGATCGAGTCACGCATGCGCCGGCTCGCGCAGGAGGACCGGCCTTTCATCAGGGAGATAGTCTCGCGGCAGCAGGCCCTCGACGAGTTCCGCGCGAGGGGCCAGGACTACAAGCTCGAGCTCATCAACGACAAGGTCGAAGGCGATGAGGTCAGCCTTTACCGAACGGGCGACTTCGTCGACCTCTGCCGGGGGCCGCACGTGCGCTCGACCAAGGATCTCAAGTTCTTCAAGCTGCTGCGCGTCGCGGGCGCTTACTGGCGTGGCGACGAGAAGCGGCCCCAGCTGACGCGCATCTACGGGACCGCGTGGCCTACGGCCAAGGAGCTCGAAGAGCACCTGAAGTTCCTCGAGGAGGCCGAGAAGCGCGACCACAAGAAGCTGGGCAAGGATTTGAAGCTCTTCATGGTCGACGAGCGCGTCGGTCCCGGACTTCCGATCTGGTTGCCGGCCGGAGCCACAGTCCGCCGCGAGCTCGAGCGCTTCATCGTGGACGAGGAGCTAGCTCGCGGCTACCAGCACGTCAGGTCTCCCGATGTCGCGCGGCTCGACCTGTACCGGCAGAGCGGCCACGCCCAACTGTATGCCGACTACATGTACCCGCCCATGAAGTTTGAAGACGGCGAAGAGCTCGAGCTCCGACCTGTCAGCTGCCCGCATCACATCGTGATCTTCCAGTCCGAGCTGCGGAGCTACCGCGAGCTGCCGATGCGAATCGCCGAGATCGGCAACAACTGGCGGTATGAACGTTCGGGCACGCTCAGCGGAATGAATCGGGTTCGAGCCTTCGCGCTCAACGATGCGCACATTTTTTGCACCCCGGATCAGCTCATGGATGAGGTCAAGGGTTCGATCGAGCTCGCGTTGTATTTCTCCCAGGTGCTTGGCATCGACGAGTTTTCGTACCGGCTGTCGGCGCGCGACCACGTCAAGGAGAAGTGGCTGGGGACCGAGGAGCAGTGGCAGCTGGCGCAGGCGGCGCTGAGCGAAGCGCTCGAGTCGATGGGCCAGCAATATGAGATCGGCGTCGGAGAGGCGGCGTTCTACGGGCCCAAGATCGACTTCCAGGTCCGCGATGCACACCGCCGTGAATTCACAAACTCGACCGTCCAGGTCGACTTCCAACTCCCGGAGCGCTTCGACCTTGAGTACGTCGCGGAGGACGGGTCACGCCGGCGGCCGGTGATGGTTCATCGAGGCGCCGCCGGTTCGATGGAGAGGCTGTTCAGTTATCTGATCGAGCGCTACGCGGGCGCGTTTCCGACGTGGCTCCATCCGGTCCAGGTGATCGTCATCCCGATCACCGATGCCGAGGGCGAATACGCGCGTCAAGTGGCCGGGCGCTTGCGCGATGCCAGGCTGCGATTTGAGGTCGACGATCGATCAGAGCGTATGCAGCGCAAGATCCGGGACGCCCAGGCGCGCAAGGTGCCATACATGGCGATCCTCGGCGGCCGGGAGGCTGAGTCGACTCACGTCAACGTTCGCGACCGCTCGGGCAACCAGACCGACGAATCGCTGGAAGAGTTCGTGCGGCGCGTGGTGCAAGAAGTGGCCGAGCGCCGTCGCTAGGACGAAAGGCTAGAGGCCACCCGGCAGGCGGCCGGCACACGTCCCCTGCGCGGCGACCGGCACCACCGCCCCAGTCGTGACATTGCCGATACGAGGCTGCTGCTGCACGTCACCGCCGGAGATCACGTGGGTCGAGTCGATCCAACCGCATGCCTGCATGCTCAGCGTCTTGGTGGCGCCCTGGAACTTCGTAGTGGAACCCGTCACCAGCGCCACGACCTGACCGTCCGGAGAGATGTATGCCGGCGTGGCACCGTTGATGGCAACAGTGCCGAGGACACCCGCGGTCCAGCCGAGCCGGCGGAGAGTGGTGTAACCCGCTGTGACTTCGCAGGCTGCGCCTGCCGGCGATGGCGCGCCGGCGATCACGCAATCGGGCCCTCCAAGGGTGTAGCGCCGCACAGCCGTAGCCGGATCGACCACGTGCAGCTCTAGAGGCCCGCAGCAGAAAAGTCCTCCGCCCTGCGAACAGGACGGCACCTTGGCAACGACAAGATTGTCCGTTCCGTGCCAGCCGAGCGGCCACAGTCCAAACGCGCCGGTGGAATTGAAGATGTCGACGTGGTTGGTGCCGCCATTGAGGTCCTCGACGTAGAGCCGGATCGATACCCCCGACGCGGTGAAGTCGCTCACGACCACCGCGATCCGCTGATCGTCGGGACTGACCGCGAACATGCTCCGGCGTCCGCCGCCCACAGGCACCGTGGTCGCGCGACCTGTCTCACCCTGCACGGTCATGAAGCGCACCACACCCTGCGCGTCCATGTAATACGCGCGGTCGTCGCTCGTGCTGATGGGGAGGGGAAGCACTGCCGCCGCGGCATCGCCGCAGGTGACCGCGGTGGGGCTGCTGGGCTGCGCCGACCCCACCACTTTGCCTCCGGCAGCGATGATGCTCACCGTGTACGTGTCACCCGACGGTTGGGTCGACAGCACGGCGAACGCGCCGGTCAGGGGCACGGGTGATGCGGCGGGCGAAACGGGCGGCGACGCTGCTGCGGTCGCGGGCGGTGAGCCGGTAGGCAAGGTCGTATGCGAGGTGGCGGCCCTCGGCGAGGGTGACGCGCCCGCATGCGAGCCCGGGCCGCCACAACCGGCGATGAGCACGGCGACCGCCAGCAATGACGTGGAGTGCTTCACGGCGGACACCATATTCCAACGCGAATGTGCGCACGGCGTTACGTTTCCGGTACGATCCTGCATCTGAAGCAGGGCCCGACCCTCACCCCCAGAGCGACGCTCGAACGGGTACGCACGGACGGCTCGGGCTGTCCGTTTTGTTTTATGTAGGTGGAGGAATACCAAGAACACTGAATTTGGCCGAGGTAACGTCTCATCTCGTTTAAGGAGCTAAGGATCAACGATCAGATCCGCAGCTCAGAAGTGCGGCTGATCGACGACCAGAACAATCAGCTCGGGGTGGTGTCCCTAGACGCCGCTCTCCGCATCGCGAGCGAGAAGGGGCTCGACCTCGTCGAGGTGGCGCCACAGGCGAGCCCGCCGGTCGCCCGGCTCATGGACTATGGACGATTCAAGTTCGAGACCATCAAGCGCGAGAAGGACCAGCGGCGCAAGCAGAACGTCATCAAGCTCAAGGAGATGAAGCTCCGGCCGAAGGTGGCCGAGCACGATTTCCAGACCAAGTTCAAGGGTTTGAGGCAGTTCTTGGAAGCAGGCGAGAAGGTGAAAGTGACGATCATGTTCCGCGGCCGCGAGATGGTGCACCAGGACATCGGGAGGAGAATCCTCGACCGGGTGGCCGATGACGCACGTCCCTTCGCGGTCGTCGAGCGGCAGCCGCTCCTCGAAGGCAAGAACCTTTTCATGATCCTCGCGCCCAGCCGGCAGGGAGGCGCAGTGAGCGCCACCAAGGAGACCGCCACCAGTGCCTAAGATGAAAACCCGCAAGGGGTTCGCCAAGAGGATCCGTGTCACCAAGACCGGCAAGCTCATGCGGGCGAGCGCCTGGAAGAGCCACCTGCTCGAGCACAAGTCCGAGAAGCGGAAGCGCAACTACGCGAAGAAGCAGTCGGTGGCGAAGGCTGACCGCAAAGAAGTGCGCCGGGCCTTGGGAATTTAGCCAGTGGCAAGAATCAAGCGTGGCGTCCCCGCCCATCGCCGGCACAAGGCGATCCTCGATCGGGCCAAGGGCTTCCGGCTTTCGAAGAAGCTGCTGTTCCGTCCCGCCAACGAGGCGGTCCTTCACGCCCTCGCGTACGCGTACCGCGACCGGCGGCGCCGCAAGCGCGAGATGCGGCAGCTCTGGATCGCTCGCATCAATGCCGCCTCCAGGCAGTCGGGTCTGCCTTACAACAAGTTGATGCACGGCCTTCGCCAGGCCGGAGTGGAGATCGACCGCAAGGTGCTGGCTGACCTGGCCGTGCGCGACAGCGGTTCCTTTGCTCGGCTGGTGGAGGTTGCTAAGAAAAGCCTCTGACCAGCTGATCAGCAGCCCGGACAACGAGGTCGTCCGCCGCTTGCGGCGTCTCGCCACCCGGCGCGAGCCAGGCTTTGTCCTCCTGGAAGGTCCGCGCGTGCTCGCGGAGGCTGAGGCCGCGGGCCTGGAGCTCGAGCTCGTCGCAGTGCGCGAGGGCGAGGAGTTCAACGCACAATCCGAGCAACGAGTCGCCCTGTCGCCGGGCGTGTTCCGCGCCGTCACCCAGACCGTCACCCCGCGGGGGGTGATCGCGATCGCTCGGATCCAGGAACTGGACGCCAGGACCGCGATCAAGGCGGCGCGCCGGCGGCGCTGGCCGCTGGTGGTGCTGGACCGCGTCCAGGATCCTGGCAACGTGGGCGCGATCTGCCGCACCGCGGCCGCCGCAGGGGCGCCCGCACTGGTGGTGCTCGAGGGCACGGCGGACCCTTACGGCGCGAAGGCGATCCGTGCCTCGGCGGGCAACGTCTTTCGGCTCACGGTCGCGCGGGCGGGGTGGACCGATCTCGAAGGCCTGCATGGTTACGGCGCGGCCGCCTCGGGCGGCGAACCGTTGGCCGAGGCGCCAATCGAGAATGCCGGCATGATCGTGCTCGGCAGTGAAGCGCACGGCCTCTCTCGATCCGACCTCAAGCTGGTCACCGTGCAGCTGAGCCAAGGCGTCGAGTCCCTGAACGTCGCGGCCGCGGCGGCGCTGATCCTCTTCGAGATCAGGCGGAGGCGGGCGGCATGAGTGATCCGCAGGAGCTCACTCGAGAGGCGCTGGCAGCCGTCGCGCGCGCGCAGACCGAGAACGAGCTGGCGGCGATCGAGGTCGACTACCTCCGCCGCAAGAACGGGCGCATCAGCAGCCTGCTGTCTGACATCGGCAAGCTGCCGCCGGAGGAGCGCGCTGCTCTCGGCCAGGCGGCCAACGAGGCCAAGCGCGTCATCGAGGCTGCGCTGGCGGCCAAGCGTCACGAGCTCGATGAGGCGCGATTGGCGGACATCGCCGAGACGGAGGCGATCGACATCACGTTTCCAGGCCCGCCGATCGGTCGCGGCTACATCCACGTGCTCACCCAGGTGCAGCGCCAGATCGAGACGGTGCTCGAAACGCTGGGCTACAACGTCGAGCTCGGCCCGGAGGTCGAGACCGAGTGGTACAACTTCGAGGCCCTCAACATCCCGCCCGGCCATCCGGCGCGCGAGAACTGGGACTCCTTCTACTTCACCCCGGACCTCTTGCTCAGGGCGCATACGTCGCCGGTGCAGATCCGGGCCATGCAGCGCATCAAGGAGCCGCCGATCTACATCATCACGCCCGGTCGCTGCTACCGGCGCGACGCGCCCGAGGCGACCCGCCTGCCGTACTTCAGCCAGGTCGAGGGCCTGGCCGTCGACAAGGCCCTCACCGTCGGCGACATGAAGGGCACGCTCCTGTACATGATCCAGTCGCTGTACGGCGAAGAGCGCAAGGTCCGAGTTCGCCCGAGCTACTTCCCGTTCACCGAGCCCAGCTTCGAGTTCGACGTGACGTGCGGCATCTGCGCGGGCGCGGGCTGCAAGAGCTGCCGGCACAAAGGGTGGCTCGAGGTCGGCGGCTGCGGGATGGTCCATCCTCAGGTCCTGCGCAACGGCGGCATCGATCCCGAGAAGTGGAACGGGTACGCGTGGGGATTCGGGATCGAGAGGATGGCAATGCTCAAGCACGACGTCGACGACATCCGCCTGTTCTACGAATCCGACCTCCGCTTCCTCGAGCAGTTTTAGACGCCATGAAAATCTCGTACGAATGGCTGGGGGACTTCGTGGACCTCGACGGCGTGGCGCCGAAAGAGGCAGCGGACGTGCTCACGCGGCTCGGCATCGAGGTCGAGTCGCTGACCGTCATCGACCTGTCCCAGATCATCGTGGGCCGGATCGTCGAGCAGAAAAAACACCCGAAGTCGCGCAATCCGCTCTGGGTCCACCAGGTCGACCTTGGCGGCCGCACCGAGCAGATCATCGCGGGCGCCGACAACGCAAAGGGGATGCTGTGCTCCGCCGAGGAGCTCCTTCTTGGTGACGACCACTCCGGCATCCTCATCCTTGACTCGGGCAAGCCGGGCGACCCGTTGACCTCCGTCATCCCGAGCCAGGCCACCATGGACGTCGAGGTCACGTCCAACCGGCCCGACTGCATGGGCCACCTGGGCGTGGCTCGCGAGCTCGCAGCGGGCCTCGACAAGCCGATGAAGGTCGACTTCATGCCCGCGTTCACCGGCAAGGCTGAGCCTGCGGGCCGCGACATGGTCAAGGTCTCGATCGATGACACCGACCTTTGCAGCCGTTACATCGGCGGAGTCATCACGGGGGTCAAGGTGGGTAAGAGCCCGGATTGGGTCCAGCGCCGGCTGCGCGCATGCGGCGTGCGGCCGATCAACAACATCGTCGACATCACCAACTACGTCCTCCTCGAGTACGCGCAGCCTCTGCACGCGTTTGATCGGGCCAAGCTCTCCGGAGGGGAGGTGCACGTGCGGCGTGCGCGGGCGGGCGAGAAGCTGCTGTGCCTCGACGGCGTGGAGCGTGAGCTGACCCCGGAGATGCTCGTCATCGCGGACGCGGACAAACCAGTCGCGATCGCGGGCGTCATCGGCGGCGAGGAAACCGCGGTCACCGACGCCACCACCGACGTGCTCCTCGAGGCGGCGACGTTCAACGGCCCGAACGTCCGCCAGACGGCGCGGGCGTTCGGGCTGCGTACCGAAGCCTCGGCCCGCTTCGAGAAGGGCCTGCCCGCAGAGCTCGCCCTCGCGGGCGCCAGAAGGGCTGCGGCCCTGATCGCCGAGCTCGCAGGCGGGGCCGTGCACCGCGAATGGGCGGACGTCTATCCGCGACCCCAGGAGCCGGTGCGCATCCGCCTCAAGCCGTGGCTGGTGGACGAGGTGCTGGGCATACACGTCCCGCTGGAGGACGCAGAGGCCATCCTCATCCGCCTCGGTTTCCACGTCCGGATCCTCGGCGATGGGGAATGGGACGTGCTGCCACCCGTCTTCCGGCTCGACGTCAGCATTCCGGAGGACCTGGTCGAAGAGGTCGGGCGGGTCTGGGGATACGACCGCGTTCCGCCCACGCTGCCAGGGCGCCGGCGCGACCGGTGGACGCCTTCGATCCCGAGCCTTGGCCGGCGACTCGACGCGGCACGCGAGGTCCTCGCGGGGGCGGGATTCACCGAGACGTGGAATCCCGCGCTCGTGTCCGGCCGCATGCTCGAACAGTTGCGTGTCGCGGCGCGAGCATTGCGTGTCTCGAATGCGTTGAGCGATGACATGGACACGCTGCGAACGTCGTTGCTGCCATCGCTCGTCAACGTCGTCGCGCTCAACCGCGATCGAGGCCGTACCGACGTCAAGGTGTACGAGATCGCGGCCGTGTTCCTCGCGCGCGTCGGCGACAAGACCACGGAGCAGCCTGAAGAACCGCAGCGATTGGGCGTCGTGGCAGACGCCGGAAGCACCGCCGAATCGGGTCGCGAGGCGTTTTACGCGATGAAGTCAGTCCTCGACGCTTGCATCCGCGAGCTGGGCGCGCCCGCCTGCACGTTCCAGCGCGCGGCGGCCGAGCTCTTTCATCCTGGTCGCTGCGCAGCCGTCTTCCTGGATGCACGCCAGCTCGGCTACCTCGGCGAGATCCATCCAAGCGTCGTCAGAGGGGCCGGCCTGGAAGGCCGGATGGTGGCCATGGAGATCGACCTCGAGCCCGTGCTCGCCGCGGCGGGCGCCGCGCGGGCGCAGCCACTGCCTCGCTTCCCGGCGATCGAGCGCGATCTCGCGGTCGTGGTCGAGGAGCACGTCGCCGCCGGAGCCTTGCTGGCCGCCATCAAGGAGGCGGGCCGGGACATCCTCGAGAAGAGCCGGCCATTCGACGAGTACCGAGGTGCTCAGGTTCCCGACGGATCCAAGAGCGTCGCCTTCGCCTTGACTTTCCGGAGCCCCGAGCGCACCCTGACGGACGCCGAAGTGGACAACGTGATGGGGGAGATCAAGCTCGCGTTGGAGAAGAAGCACAGCGCCAGGTTCAGAGAGTGAGAACCGCTAAGTGACCTGGGTTGACGCGATCCCGATCGTGCTGATCCTCGTCTATGCCGCCCTCGGTTACTTCACCGGGGTGATGCGGCGCCTGATCGGATTGGTTTCCCTCTACCTCGCCTGCATCGCCGCCACCAACATGGGCCTGCAGGCGGGCGGAATCCTGCAGCAGTCGTCGAGCTACGGGACCGCCGACGCGCGCATCTACGGTTTCTTCGGGATCCTTTTCGCGGTCATCATCGTCATCGATGGTGCGGCGCAGCTTGCGAACAGCCAGATCCAGCTCCAGGCGGTCATGTTCAACCGGGTGTCCGGCGTGATCGTCGGAGTGCTCACCGGGCTGCTCCTCTCCGTCCTGGTCACGTACGAGCTCCAGGCTGCCGGCAATCCGTTCGGGGGCACACAGCTCGACGCGACGCAGCAGAGCATCCGCGACGCCGTCAACGGCTCGCATGTCGCGGTGCCGCTCGTGAGGGCGTTCGGGAAGCCGATTGTCTCGGTCTTCCAGCCGGTGCTGCCGGCCGACCCGCAGATCTACTTCGGCCCAGGCCCCGTCAACCCCTAAGGGCATGAGCGGGGCACTGTTCGAGCGTCTGCGAAAGCGGGCGGTCGAGATCCACGTGGAAGAGCACCTGCGGTCGCGCCTGGAGCGCGGTGAGTCGCTGCGCGTCAAGCTCGGCCTCGACCCGACCGCGCCTGACCTCCACGTCGGCCATCTCGTCCCGCTCGACGTGTTGCGAGAGTTTCAAGACGAGGGTCACACGGTCGTTCTCATCGTCGGGGACTTCACGGCGATGATCGGCGATCCGAGCGGGCGGTCAGAAACCCGACCGATCCTGACGCGCGAGCAGGTCGACGCCGCGGCGCGCACCTACCTCGAGCAGATCCACGTCGTGCTGGACCGCGAGAGGCTCGAGGTGCGCCGCAACTCCGAATGGCTCGGCGAGATGACAGGCGCGGACGTGCTGCGCCTGCTCGGCAAGGCCACGCTGCAGCAGGTCCTACAGCGCGAGGACTTTGCCGATCGCCTCAAGGCGGGTACGCCAATCGGCGCTCACGAGATCCTGTACCCGTTCAACCAGGCTTATGACTCGGTCGCGATCCAGGCGGATGTCGAGATAGGCGGCACCGACCAGCTGTTCAACCTGCTGTTCGGCCGCGAGATCCAGAAGGCATACGGGCAGGAGCCGCAGGACATCGCCGTCTTCCCCCTGCTCGAAGGCACCGACGGCTCGATGAAGATGGGGAAGTCGCTCGGCAACTACATCGGCCTGACCGAGCCGCCGGAAGAGATCTACGGCAAGACGATGTCGATCCCAGACAAGCTGACCGAGAAGTACCTGCGTCTTGTCTCGAGCCTACCCGTCGATGAGATCGAGAGAGTACTCGCGATGAAGCCACGCGACGCCAAAGCGGCGCTGGCGCGCCAGCTGGTCAAACGACTGCATGGTGAGGAGGCGGCGGCACGAGCCGAAGCACATTTCGTGAGCCAGTTCGTACGCAAGGAGATCCCGAGTCAGAAAGAGGAACACAGGATCGAGGGACCGGCTGACATCGTCAGCTTGCTAGTCGCTACTGGCATCGCCACCACTCGAGGCGAGGCGAGACGACTCGCGGAGCAGGGTGGAGTCCGCAAGAATGGCGAGAAGGTCGAGCCCACCGCTATGGCCGCGGCGGGTGACGTGATCTCGGCTCGCCGGCGGCATGTGCTCCTGAAGTGAACTAAAATCATCGAAAGCATGTTCGGAGGTCATCTCTAACTTGTCAGGCCATTCGAAGTGGGCCGGCATCAAGCACAAGAAGGCCATCGTCGATCACAAGCGCGGCCAGGCTTTCACGCGCGCCAGCCGTGAGATCACGATCGCGGCCAAGGAGGGGGGAGGCAACCCCGAGGGCAACTTCCGGCTGCGCCTCGCGATGCAGAAGGCGCGCGAGATCAACATGCCGACCGACCGCATCCAGAACGCGATCAAGCGGGGCACGGGCGAGCTGGCGGGCGACAAGCTCGAAGAGATCCGCTACGAGGGCTATGGCCCGGCCGGGGTGGCCGTCATGGTCGATGCCTTCACCGACAACCGCAATCGCACGTCCGCGTCGATCAGGCACCGCTTCTCCAAGTTCGGCGGCAACCTCGGCGAGACGAACTCGGTCGGCTGGATGTTCGAACGCAAAGGCGTGATCACTGCGAACGCCGGCAAGAACGATCCAGAGGAAATCGGCCTGGCCGCCATCGAGGCCGGCGCCGACGACGTGCAGGTCGACGGCAAGTCGGTCGAGGTGACCACGCCCCCTTCGACTTTCGAAAAGGTGAAGAAGGCACTGGAGGCTCAGGGCGTGACAGTGGAAAACGCAGAGATCACCATGCAGCCCAAACAGACGGTTCCCGTCGGCGAAGACAAAGCCGTCGGGGTGCTCAGATTGATGGAGTCCTTGGAAGAGGACGACGACGTCCAGCAGGTCTACGCCAACTTCGA
>WNFG01001621.1_pt1 | contig 18795 bp, 19 predicted proteins | sample 5400431 | NCBI WGS metagenome assembly WNFG01 (sample SAMN13153346, study PRJNA577476) | soil metagenome | isolation source: 120 cm saprolite under Douglas fir tree site 2 hole 3 replicate 2 | place: USA:California | collected 2015-04-18 | reverse complement strand
ATCGATCACGCCATCCACGGCTCGGTGTCGGAGTGCATCGAGCAGCTCCGCGCCCACGTGCGGACGGGCGTGCACCGGATTATCTTGATCCCGTACCGCTATCAGCCCGAGCAGGTCGAGCGGATCGCCAAGGAGGTCTTGCCCAAGCTATGAGCCAGCTTGTCTACATCGACATCAACTGCGACATGGGAGAGAGCTACGGCCGCTGGACGCTCGGCCACGACGAGGAGGTGATGCCCAATATCACCTCGGCCAATATCGCCTGCGGCTTCCACGCCGGCGACCCGCACGTGATGCGCCGGACCGTGGAGCTGGCCATCCAGCACGGCGTCGCGGTGGGGGCACACCCGGGGCTGCCGGACCTCATGGGCTTCGGCCGCCGCCGCATGGACGTCTCCCCGGCCGAGCTGAAGGACTACCACCGCTACCAGATCGGCGCCCTGGCCGCCTTTGCCCAGGCCGCGGGCACCCGGATCCAGCACGTCAAGCCGCACGGCATCCAGTACCACATGTTCGAGGAGAACCTGCCGCTCGGGCGCGCCACCGCCGAGCAGCTGCTCGAGCTGGATCCCCAGCTCATCCTGATGACCATGGCCATGACCAAATATGACGCGGAGGCCCGCAAGGTGAAGGGCGTCCGCATCGCCGCCGAGGGCTTCGCGGACCGCGTCTACGCCGACGACGGCCAGCTCGTTACCCGCAAGCTCGGCAAGGACGCGCTGATCACCGATCCGGCCAAGGCCGCCGACCAGGCCGTCCGCATGGCCATGGAGGGCAAGGTGCGCACGATCACCGGCACGGTGATCGAGGCCAAGGTCGAGACCATCTGCATCCACGGCGACAGCCCGGGCTCGGACAAGATCGTGGCCGCGGTCCGCGAGGGCCTGGTCAAGGCGGGCGCCATCGTGAAACCGCTCCGGGACTGGCTGCCCCGCTAGCAGTTCCAGACGCAGATCCTGCGGGGCCAGGTCGGACCGTCCGAATTGGGTACACTGTATTCCGTTGGTCGTCACCCGCCTCCGGCCGGTCTTCTGGGCGGCGTTCCGTAACTCATCATCGCAACGGCGCTTTCCTCCCTCCCAAGAATGGCACCGAGTTTGCCCTAGGGTAGATCGGCGCTACCATGGCGGACTACACGGACGGCAGCAGCGTAAAGGGTGTGAGATCCGGCGGATGCCGGCCCGGTGAGATCAAGCCGGGCGCGTGCCTCCGCGGACATCGTCTCACGGACCCGCACGGCCCCCGCGGAGCCTTCCGGGAGCGCCACGTCGGCCAGATCGCGCGGGCTCACCGGCTCCCGCATCACCAGCGCGGTCTAGGTCGATGAGTCAGGCGGAAGCCGGGAACGCCATAGGGGAGGAAACCATGTCAACCACCACACTGAGACTGCTGACGGGAGCGGCTTACCGGCGCGAACCGAGCGCGATGCCTTCAGACTCGCAGATCGCGCATGCCCTGTATGACGCGCAGAATGCTCCCACGCAGAAGAGCCTCGACGAGATCCTGTCCATGGCTCAACGGAGCTCCGGCTGGACGCAGGTCTTCAAGCAGCTGAAGACGGAAGGCCTGATCGAGGAGCAGACGCTGGGCCACGTGGTGGCCCGCTGGACCAATCGCACGATCCGTACCCGACGGCCCGCGCTGGCGTCGGTCGAGAACATCTCCGCCTAAGCGTCCCGCCACATCCGCTACCGCGCGGCCAGGAGCGACTCCAGCCGCGCGGTAGCGCGTTCCCAGTCGAAATGAGCCCCCACGAAGTCCTGGCCCTGCCGCGCGATCCGATTTCTCAGCTCCGGGTCCTCCACCAGACGGGCGAGCCCCCAGGCCAGTGCGTCCAGATCGCGCCGCGGCGCCACCACCGCGGTGCGACCGTCGATGGCGTAGTCGCGACAGCCCCCGTTGTCGTAGGTGCAGAGCGCGGCCCCGCAGGCCATCGCCTCCATGGCGGGCATGCCGAGGCCCTCGTCCCACGACGGGCAGAGATAGATCGGGCAGCGGCTGTAGAGCCACGCCAGCCGCTCCTGCGGCAGGTTCTCGTGGAACTCGGCGAAGGGCAGCTTGCGCGGCGGCGGCTTCACCCCGAAGCCCACCAGGCTCGCCTCCGGATGGCGCGCCCGCACCCGGCCGAAGGCCTCGAGGCCATCGGCCACGCCCTTCCAGGGATACTCGTGGAAGAGCATCAGCACCCGGAGCCGCCCGTCGTCCTCGACCGGCACCGGGCGGAAGAGCGCTCCATCCACCGGGGTGACCACCACCGCGGCCGGCGTGTCGAAGCGCTCGGCCATGATGTCGGCGAGCCACGTCGAGATCACGATCTTCCGCAGCGGGATGCGGTAGGTGGCGTCCACCCGCGCCGCCTCTCCGTGGTAGAGGCTCTCGTAGTGCTGGATGAAGTAGAACTTCCGGCCGCAGCGGGTCGCCGCCGCCGCCACCGGCTCCACCGACTGCCACGAGGTGGCGATCACCGCGTCGCCCGGGGGCAGCGCCGCCGCGCTCCACTCCGGGACCCACTGCACCCGGGCCTCGAGCGTCGGCATCCACTCGGGCGCGCGCGGGAAGCGATTGCGCCACCACGCGGTCAGTGCCCGGTGGGCCGGGATGACCAGGGTCACGTCGTGGCCGCGCCGCGCCAGGCGGTCGGCGTGGATAAGGATCGCCCGCACCCCGCCCGCGATCCGGAGATGCGGACACAGAAACGTGATCTTCACGTCGAGCCCACCCTCACCCTACCCTCTCCCTCCCAGGAGGGAGAGGGCTGATTCGGAGATATCCCTCGCCCCCGGAGGGGGAGAGGGCAGGGTGAGGGGGCGGGTGGTGAGGGGGCCGGTGGTGAGGGGGCGGGTGGTGAGGGGATCCCTCATATGGCCATCGACACCTGGCCGGTGCGCCGGTACGCGGCCGGGTCCAGCACGACGTTGACGCAGTAGACCTCCCCCGAGCCCAGCGCGCGCTCCAGCGCCGGACGGAGCTGGCCCGGCTCGGTCACGTACAGGCCCTTGCCGCCGAGCGCCTCCACCATCCGCTCGAAGCGGGTGAACGGCAGCGAGGTGCCCACCGCCCGCTCGGCGCCGAAGAAGGAGAGCTGCGGGTTGCGGATCTGGCCCCAGCCGCCGTCATTGCCGATCACCACGGTCATGGGCAGGCCGAAGCGCACCGCGGTCTCCATCTCCATGCCGTTGAGCCCGAAGGCGCCGTCGCCCGCGATGAGCAGCACACGCTGGGACGGCCGCAGCAGCTTGGCCGCGATCGCGAACGAGGGCCCGATGCCCAGGCAGCCGAACGGCCCGGGATCGAGCCACTGGCCCGGGCGCGAGAGCGGCACGATCTTGGACGCGCAGCCCACCACGTCGCCACCGTCGCCCACCACCGTGGTTAGGGCGTCCACCACCGCGGCGATCTCGTGGCCCAGGCGGTAGTGGCTGATCGGCACGTCGTCCGAGAGCCGCTCGGCCATGAGCCGGGCCTGCGAGTCGGCCTCCTTCTTCCGCACCGCGGCCAGCCAGGGCCCCACACGCGACGCCAGATCGCGCGGCAGCGCGTCGGCGAGCGCCCGCAGCGTGAGGCCGATGTGGCTGGCGAGGCCCACCGCCAGCGGGCGGTTGCGGCCCAGCTCGACCGGGTCGCAGTCCACCATGGCCACCTGGACGTTCTCGGCGAAGGACGGCGGGCGGCCGTAGCCCAGCCGGAAGTCGAGCGGCGTGCCCAGCACGAGCGCGACGTCGGCCTGGCCCAGGGCGAAGCCGCGGGCCTGCGCGAACGCCTGCGGGTGATCGTGCGCGAGGCTGCCGCGCCCCGCCCCGTTCATGAACACGGGCACGCCCGCCCGCTCGGCCAGCGCCGCGAGCTCCTTCGCCGCGTCGTCCCAGTAGACGCCGCTGCCCGCCATGATCACGGGCCGCTCCGCGCGGGCCAGCAGGGCGGCCAGCTCCTGGACGGAGTCGGGATCGGGCGCGGTGGGGCGCCGGTGGGCGTAGGCGGTGGGGATCGGGGCCAGGCGGTCCTCCACCACGGTCATCAGCAGGTCCACCGGGATCTCGACGAAGACCGGGCCCGGCCGCCCGGTGAGCGCGTGCCGGATCGCGGTGGTCAGCACCTCCGGGATCTGGCGCGTCTCGCTGACCGTCCACGAGCCCTTGGTGATGGGCCGCAGCAGGTCCACCTGCTCCACCTCCTGCAGCGACCCCAGCCCGCGCAGCCCGAGCGGCGCGGCGCCGCCGATCAGGAGCGCCGGGCTGCGCGCGGAGTGGGCGTTGGCGATGCCGGTGACCGCGTCGGTGACGCCCGGCCCCGCCGTCACCACCGCCACGCCGATATTGCGGGTGAGCCGCGCGTAGGCGTCGGCGGCGTGCGCGCAGGCCTGCTCGTGCCGCATGTCCACGACCTGGACGCCTTCCGTGATGCAGCCGTCGTAGATGGGCAGGATATGGCCGCCGCACCGCGTGAAGATGTGGCCGACCCCCGCCTGCTTGAGCGTGCGCGCGACGAGGTGCCCCCCGTTTAGCTCCGACATGCTAGCCGAGATCCGCCATGCTACGCCGGCGGCGCGGTCGGGATGTGCACGATCTCGAGCTTCAGCCGGTCCGGGGCCTCGAAGAACACCGCGTAGTAGCCCGGCCGGTACTCGGGAAACTCGCGCGGGGTGCCGTAGAGCGCGCCCAGCGTCCGGGGGGCCATGAACTCGGCCTGGAAGCGATCCACGTCCTCGCGGCGGTCCACGCGGAAGGCCAGGTGGTTGAGGCCGGCCCGCTTGCGGTGAAAGCCCGGCCCGGTGTGCTCCGGGGCCGCGGCGCCCACCCAGATGTCGGTCCCCGGACCGGAGAAGCCCGCCATCGAGTCGGTCTCGTAGACGGTCCGGTAGTCGAGATAGCCGAGGAGCGCCTTGTAGAACGGCAGCGACCGCGACGCGTCCCGCACATTGATCTGGAGGTGATAGAGCTGGGCCTTCACCAGAACTTCTCCCACTTGACGCTCTTGCGGTCCATGCCCCGCTTGACCAGGACGTCCCGCACCTTGTTGATGGTCTCCCCGCCCCCGCACACGTAGACCACCAACTTGTCCACGCCGTACACGAGCCGCTCCACCGCCTCCGCGGGCTCGCCCTTCTCGCCGCGCCAGACCGCGGGCGGCTCGCGCAGCACCGGCAGGTACGAGAAGCCCGGGTAGCGGCGCGCGAGCGAGCGGAAGTCGGCGTCGTAGACGAGCCAGCCGGGGTTGCGCGCCCAGTAAATCAGCGCGGTGGGCCGGCCATAGCCCGTCTCGTAGAGGTGGGTCAGGATGGAGCGGATCGGGACGATCCCGATCTCCTCGGCCACGAAGACCGCGCGGCGCGGGTCGGCGCGGTTGAAGACGAAGCCGCCGGTCGGCCCCTTGAACTGCACCGGATCGCCCGGCTTGAGCGCGCGCGCCCATTGCGAGCCGATCCCGCCGGGGGCCACGTCGATCGAGAGCGTGAAGACGCCCTTGCGGGTGGGCGGCGAGACCATGCTCCACGCGCGCACGATCTTGGGGCCGAAGGGCACCGAGATCCACTGCCCCGCGTCGAAGGTGAAGTCGGCGGGCTCGAGCACCCGCAGGTCCACCTCCATGATCTCGGGCGTCACCGCGCGCACCGCGGCGACCTCCGCTCGGCACTCTCTGGGCTTCATCCCTCTCCCCTCCGAGGGGAGAGGGCAGGGTGAGGGGTGCTCCTCATGCCACCGTCTGCGCGCGCGGGATGACCTCGCTCGCGATGGCCTCGAGCTGCGCCCGCTCGTCCTCGGGATCGCAGATCGGGTTCATCACGAAGTAGTGGCAGCCGGCGCGCGCGAAACGGTCCATCTGCTCGGCGCACTGCTCGGGCGTGCCGATCACCCCGTACTTGCGGGCGAGCGGCCCGAAGTCCTGCGCGTAGCGTCGCGAGAGGATCCGCACCCAGGCACGCTCCGCGCTCTCGTAGTCGCGGCCCACCGTGATGAACGTGAGATGGGCGGCCACGAAGCCGTCCAGACGGCGGCCCGCCTGCTCGGCGGCCTCGCGAATCTTGGCCAGGCTCTGGGCGTAGCGCTCGGGCTGGACGACATAGGACACCCAGCCGTCGCCCTGGCGCCCGGCCCGCTTCAGCGCGGCGTCGGAGCGGCCCCCCACCCAGATCGGCGGCCCCGGCCGCTGCGCGGGCTTGGGATCGATGCTCACGCCCTCGAACTGGGTGAAGCGTCCCTTGAACGAGGCCGCCGTGTCCCGCCAGAGCGTCCGCACGACGTCGATGCCCTCGGTGACGCGCGCCCCGCGCTCGTGGTGGGGAATCCCGGAGGCCTCGAACTCCTTCGGGTTCTCGCCGCCCACGCCGACCCCGAAGATGAGCCGGCCGCCGGAGAGCACGTCGAGCGTGGAGGTGATCTTGGCCGCGATCGTGGGATGGCGGAGCGCCAGCAGGTACACGCCGCTGCCCAGCCGGATGCGTGTCGTGATCCCGGCGTACGCGGCCAGCAGCGTCAGCGACTCGTAGATCGGGCCGTGGAAGGACACGTGGTCGCCCGTCCACAGCGAGTCGAGCCCCAGCTCCTCGCAGCGCCGGGCCAGCGCGAACTGCTCCTCCGGCGGATGCAGGGAGAGGAATGCTCCAAACCGCACCTTAGCGGGGGAAGGCATCCTTCACGCCGCCGTCCACCGTGATCGTGCAGCCCGTGGTCTTGGCCGAGCGGTCGGAGGCCAGGAAAAGCACCGCCTCCGCGACGTCCTCCGGCAGGATCGGCCGCGCGAGGATATTGCGCTTGCGGTAGAAGTCCTCGAGGTCGTCGACCGAGATGCCCTGGGCTCGCGCGCGCTCACGTCGCACGTCCTCCGACCAGAGCTTGGAGTCGCGGAAGACGGCGTCCGGGTTCACGATATTCGACCGGATGCCGTGGGAACCACCTTCCAGCGCCAGCACCTTGGCGAGCTGGGCCTCGGCGGCCTTGGACGCGGAGTAGGCCGAGAAGTCCTTGCCGGGCGACATCACGTTCTTGGTCGCCACGAAGACGAAGGCCCCGCCCAGGCCCTGGGCCTTCAGCACCCGCAGGCCCTCCCGCGCTACCAGGAAGTGCCCGGTGGAGTTCACCGCGAAGGAGCGCTCCCAGTCGCTGAGCTCCATCCGATCCACCGGCGCCGAGTGCGCGGTCCCCGCGTTGGAGACCACGATGTCCACGCCCCCGTAGGTCAGCACCGCCGTTTCGAAGGCGGCGCGCACCGAGGCCTCGCTGGTCACGTCCATGCCGAGCCCCACCGCCCGGCCCGCGCCCACCGCGCCCACGATTTCCTCGGCCGCCTTGCGCGCGCCCGCCGCATCCAGATCGGCCACCACCACGTGCGCGCCCTCGGCGGCCAGCCGCTGGGCCGCCGCGCGCCCGATGCCGCTGGCGCCCCCGGTGACCAGCGCGATGCGGCGGGCCAGCTCCTTCTCGGGCGGGGCCAGCGAGAGCTTGTAGAGCTCGAGCGGCCAGTACTCGACGTCGAAGGCGTCCCGGGCGGTGAGCGAGACGTAGCCGCCGAAGGAGGTGGCCGCGCCCAGGACCGAGATCGTGTGGTGGTAGATGTCGTTCACGATGCCGGCGGTGCGCCGATCCTTGCCGGTGGCGAAGAGACCGAGGCCGCCCACCACGACGATTCGCGGGAACGGGTCCGTCAGCTTGGCGCCCGCCATATTGTGGGCCTCGAAGTAGGCGGTGTAATCGGCCACGAAGCGCTCCACCGCCGCGGTGACCCCGGCGCGCACCGATTCCGGGTCCGCCGGGTTCTCGACCGGCGCGAAGCACGGCAGCCGCTTGGTGAAGATGGTGTGGTCCGGCGTGGCCGGCCCGATCCGGCAGAGGGCCTCGGCCTCGCGCGAGCCCGCAAACTCCAGCACGTCCGGCGCGTCGTCGAAGAAGAGCACCTGGCGCCGGTCGCGCCCCACCAGCCCGCGCAGATGCGGGGCCAGCGCGAGGGCGACCCGCCGTCGCTCGTCCGCGGGCGGGCTCGCGAGCGCGACGCCGCCGAAGCGCACCCGCCCCCGGGCGCGATGGGCGATCGCCTCTTCCGCGCGGCTGATCAGCTCGATCGTGGCGAGGTAAGCCTCCTTCACGGTGGCCCCCCAGCAGATCGTCCCGTGCTTCTCGAGCAGCAGCGCGCGCGCCTTCGGGTGCGCCTCGAAGGTCTGCGCGACTTCTCGAGAGATGAGGAACCCAGGGCGCCGGTACGCGAGCGGGATGACGTCCTCTCCGTAGACTTCGCGGAGCACATCACGGCTGCGGTCATTGTTGGTGAGCGAGACCACCGCGTCCGCGTGGGTGTGGATCACCGCCGTCGCGGGCAGGAAGCCGTGGAGCAAGGTCTCGATGGACGGGCGCGGGCTCGCGGGCTCCTGCAGCGCGTGGGCGAGGTAGTCCACCATCTCCTGGTCGCCCATGTCCTGGCGCTCGATCAGGGCCAGCACGTCGTCCATGCGCACGCCGGGGAAGTCCTTCATCTGGATGCTCTTGAGATCGGAGCCGCTGCCCTTCACCCGCAGCACGCGCGTCGGCCGGTTCCGGTGATCGCGCTCGTCTCGCTTGACCGAGGTGTTGCCGCCGCCCCACACCACGAGGGTGGTCTCGGCGCCGATCAGCCGGGACGCGTAGACGAGGAGATCGAGATCGTTCTTGCCCTGCGCATCGGCCTCGCTCCAGCGGGAGTGCATCGCGCCCTCACCATACCCGAATCTTCCCGCCAAATCACCTGGCGACGTTGACACCCCGGGAACGTAGCCCCTATCGTATGCGCGTGACCGCGTGGACGCGGCGGGGCCTCGCGCTGGGCGCGGCGCTGGCCCTCACCTGTACCGGCGATCCCGGCCGCGTGCCGCCCGCGCCGACGGGATCATGCTCATCCAGGCCGGCGCGTTCTGGATGGGGAGCGACGACGGCGCCCCCGACGAGCGGCCGCTCCACCGCGTCTTCGTCCGCGACTTCTGGCTGGACCGCCACAAGGCCACGAACCGGGAGGTCGCGCTGTTCCTCGAGGCGCGCGGGCTCCGGAGCGCCGAGGGCATGGACTACTTCGACGCCGGCGACCCCGACGCCCGCATCCACCGCCGCGACGGCCGCTTCACCGCCGATCCCGGCTTCGAGGACCACCCCGCCGTGGAGGTCTCCTGGTACGGCGCTCGCGACTACTGCCTCTGGCGGGGCAAGCGGCTCCCCACCGAGGCCGAGTGGGAGAAGGCGGCGCGGGGGACGGACAAGTGCCGCTATCCCTGGGGCGACGCCCCGCCCGGGCCCGGGCACGCGGTGTTCGGGCGTCCCTACAATGCGACTGATCGGACAGATGGCCGTCCCTCGGGCGCCGGGCCCACCGGGGTCCTGGACCTGCTCGGCAACCTCCGGGAGTGGACGGCCTCCGAGTACCGCCCCTACCCCTACCGCCCCGACGACGGCCGTGAGATGGCGGGCCCCCGCGCCGCGCGCGTGGTACGGGGCGCCAGCCACGACGATCCCCCGGAGACGTTGCGGGTGACGAGCCGGCGCTTCTACTCGTATGATGGAGCCCACCGCGGCCTGGCCCGTGGCCATCACCACGTCGGGTTTCGCTGCGCGACTTCGGAGGACCTGGGAGGATATTGACGCGATGAAAGGCCTGATGATGGACTATCCGCTCACCCTCACCCAGTTCTTCGAGCGCACGCGCCGGCTCTTCCACCGGAAGACCATGGCGACGCGGGTGCCCGGGGTGGGGCTGCAGCGCTATACCTACGGCGACTACGCGGACCGCGTCTGCCGTCTGGCCGGCGCGCTGCGGGGGCTCGGCCTGCAGAAGGGCGCGCGCGTCGGGACCTTCGCGTGGAACTCGCACCGGCACATGGAGGTGTACTTCGCGGCGCCGCTCATGGGCCTGGTGCTGCACACCGTCAATATCCGGCTCTCCGCCCAGGACATCACCTACATCATCAATCACGCGGGCGACGAGGTGCTGGTCGTCGACGCGAGCCTCTGGCACATCCTCGAGCCGATCCGCAAGGACCTCACCACCGTCAAGCACGTGATCATCATGAAGGACACCCCGGGGGCGGAGCTGCCTCCGGGCGCGCTGGACTACGAGCAGCTCGTGCTGGGCACGGCGCCGGTCACCGAGTGGCCGCGCATCGAGGAGACGGACGCGGCCGGCATCTGCTACACCTCCGGCACCACCGGGCACCCGAAGGGCGTCGTATACACCCACCGCGCGATCTACCTGCACTGCTTCGCCTCGTCCACGGTGGACGTGCTCGGCATCTGCGAGCGCGACGTGATCCTGCACATCGTGCCGATGTTCCACGCCAACGCCTGGTGCGTGCCGTTCGCGGGCGTCATGAACGGGTCCACCCAGATCTTCGGGGGGCCGAATCCGCAGCCACGGGACATCATCGAGATCGTCCACCACGAGAAGGTCACGCTGGTGGGCGCGGTGCCGACGGTGTGGATCGCCATCCAGGCCATCCTCGAGAAGGAGCCCCAGTGGGATATCTCCTCGATCCGCTGCATCCCCATCGGCGGATCGGCGGCGCCCCGGAGCCTGATCGAGCTGTTCGACAAGAAGTACGGCGCCTACATGCTCCACGCCTGGGGCATGACCGAGATGACCCCGCTCGGCAGCGTGTGCCGGCCGCGCTCCTACATGGACGCCCTGCCCGAGGACGAGCGCTACGCGGTGCGGGCCAAGCAGGGCGCGCCGGTCGCGGGCGTGGACATGAGGATCGTCGACGATAGCGGCACCGTGCTGCCGTGGGATGGGCATAGCGCGGGCGAGATCCAGGTGCGCGGGCCGTGGGTGACCAGCGGCTACTACAACAACCCCGAAGGCGCCGCCCAGTTCACCGAGGACGGCTGGTTCCGCACCGGCGACGTGGCCTCGCTCGATCCCGACGGCTACATCCAGATCACCGACCGCACCAAGGACCTCATCAAGTCGGGGGGCGAGTGGATCTCGGGCGTGGACATGGAGACCACCATCATGGGCCACCCCAAGGTGCTGGAGGCCGCGGTCATCGCGGTGCCGCACGAGCGCTGGGTGGAGCGGCCGCTGGCCTGCATCGTGCCCAAGCCCGAGTTCAAGGACGCGCTGACCGCCGCCGAGATCATGGACTATCTCAAGCCGCGGGTGGCCAAGTGGTGGCTCCCCGACGAGGTCATCTTCATCGACGCGGTCCCCAAGACCAGCGTCGGCAAGTTCGACAAAAAAGTCCTCCGCGAGCGCTTCAAAACCTGGACCCCGAAAACCTAGATTGGGGTCAGGTCTTGAATTACGACATTTCACCGCGCGCGCAGATGGCAGCGCCACGCGAAATGTCGTAATTCAAGACCTGACCCCAGCCTAGCAGCGCTTGATGAGGGCCGGCCAGTCGGCATTGGGCAGGACGGGCTCGGGCGGGCCGGTCCGGGCGGCGGCCATGGCCTTGAGGCGGGCGATGCGCTCGGCGGGCATCGGGTGCGAGGAGAGATACGCGAGGGCCTTGGGCTGGGTGCCCTCCTCCTTCTGGATCTTCGCGAAGAAGGCGATCATGCCGGCAGGGTCGACGCGGGCGGCGAGCAGCATCTTCATGCCTTCGAGGTCGGCCTCCTCCTCGGCGCGCCGCGAGTAGCTCAGCTCGCCCAGCGCGCGGGCGGCCTGCAGCCCATACGCCAGCGGGCCCGTCACGTCCCCGGTCAGCGCCATGAGCAGGAGGCCGGTGCCCACGTCCTGGATCACCGCGCGCGTCGTGTGGCGCCGCAGGATGTGCTGGAGCTCGTGGGCCATCACGCCCGCCAGCTCCTCCGGCGTGGCCGTCCGCTCGAGCAGGCCGTGGAAGATCACCACGTGGCCCCCGGGCGCGGCCAGCGCGTTCACCACCGGCCGGTTCACCACGTAGACCCGCATCGTGTAGGGTGACGGCGGGCCCGCGGCCAGGAGCCGCGCCACGATCGCGTCCATCGCCGCGCCCAGCGCCGGGTCACCGCAGCGCCGCTCGGGCGGCGCCAGGTAGGCTATCGCGGACCGGCCCAGGGTCTCCTCCCAGGCCACCGGCACGTGCGGCGTGACGAGCGCGGCCAGCAGGGGAATGCCCCACAGATAGATCGCGGCGGTGGCTGCGAGCACGCCGCCCGCCGCCACGATGGTCCACCGCAGGCGCGCGGAGCGCCGCCGCGGGTCGTGGAAGCGGCGGCCCACGTGGGGCGCGGCCTCGTGCAGGCTCTGGAGGAACGCGGCGTCCGGAATCAGCAGCGTCTCGGGCAGCTCCCCACCCCGCTCGAGCCGCACCTCTTCGCCCGCGTAGGAGCCCTGGGTCTGGCGCAGCTCGCGGTAGGGCCAGAAGCGCGTCCCTCCCGCCTCGGTGGTGATCTCGAGGCCCTCCCGCATGAGCCGGATGGTGACCGGCTGTCGCGCCGCGGTCCGCCCGTCCAGATAGCTGCCCTGCCAGTCGGTGCGCATCAGGACGGACGCGGCACGCGGGTCAGGCGAGATCGAAGCCGGAGTCGAAGAAGCCGGAGAGCCCCTCGCCGATGGCCGAGACGCGCTGCGCTTCCTGCTGGATGCGCGCCAGGTCGAGCGGGCCCACCAGGGCCAGGTTGCGGAAGGCGAAGTGGATGTTCCGCACCCGCACCCACGGCCACGCGAGCCCAAGCGTGCACACGAGCAGGAGCACGTTCACCACCCAGAGACCCAGCAGGGCGGCGCCGGTCACCGTGCAGGAGAAGCGCGCGGTGCCGAAGGTGGTGTGGTCCCAGAAGTAACGTCGCTTGCGCGCGATGTACCACACCCAGCTCAGGCCGAGCGTCGGCAGCGTGAGCAGGATCGCCAGCACGTAAGGCCAGAGGAGATCCCGTCCGCGGCCGGCGAAGTCGAACCGCTCGCTCCCGAAGTAGGAGTGCGAGACCATGAACGCCTGCCGCGCCACCAGGAAGTACGGGTAGTAGAGCCCGAACGTGAGTCCGGTGAAGAAGCTGCCCACGATGACGATCTTGACCAGCTCCCACACACGCCCCCGGAATGAGAAGCGGATGCCACGCCACGAGGTCCGGCCGAGCCGGTAGCGCCGCGCCCCCACCATCGCGACCGGGAAGAGCACGAAGAGCAGGCTGGCCGAGAGCAGCCCGGCCCCGACCTTGACGAGCACCGGCACGTCCAGCACGTCGCGGATGAGGTTGAGCAGGAAGATCGGCACGCCGAACACGAGGACCGCCTTGATGGTGCCCAGGAGCAGTTCCCGCCCCGTGCCGTGATAGGCGAAGCGGTCGCCCTCGATCTCGGTCTGGCTGAAGAGGTACTGGCGCAGGCGCGTCTTGGCCCAGAAGTAGTAGACGCCGAGGGTCACCAGGGTCAGCAGGGTGTTGACGACGTGGATGCCGAAGAGCGTGCCGCCCGTGCCGTGGAAGAGCGGGCGGCGCAGCGGGCCCGAGCCGGGGGCCTCCGGGGGGGGCCCGGCCGGCGGGGTGGGCAGGTTCTCGGGGGGCCACGGCGGAGCTGGCGGAGCCGGCGGGGGCGGCACGGCCGGCGGCGCAGGGGACGGGGGCGCGATCGGCGGGCGGGGAGCGGGGCTCCCGGCAGGCGCGGGCTTGCGGAAGAACGACGGCCGGCCCGCGGGATCCTGCCCGTCCACCATACGCCCCGACTATGGGCGGAACCGGCGCGGCGAGTCAACTTTTCGAGGGTCAGGCACCCCCGCCGTGGATGGCCGCGAAGCGCTCCAGGTGATGCTCGGCGTCGCCGAAGAGCTGGCCGATCATGGTGAGCCGCCGGAACGTGTGGCTGATCTTCAGCTCCTCGGTCATCCCCATGCCGCCGTGGAGCTGGACCGCCTCCTGGCTGACGTGCCGGCAGGCGTCCGCCACCTTGATCTTGGCCGCGGAGACCGCGCGGGTGCGCTCGGCGGGCGGGGCGCTGTCCACCTTCACGCACGCGAGACAGGCCATGGATCGCGCCTGCTCGTAGCTGATCACCATGTCCACCATGCGGTGCTGCAGGGCCTGGAAGCTGCCGATCGGCACCCCGAACTGCCGGCGCGTCTTGAGGTACTCGAGCGTGGCCTCGTTGGCGTAGCGGATGGCGCCCACCGCCTCCGCGCAGAGTAGCGCGGTGGCGTAGTCGGCGGCGTCCTCGATCAGGGGCAGGGCGCGGCCCTCCTCGCCCAGGAGCGCGTCGGCGGGCACCGCCACGTCGGTGAGCCAGACGTCGGCGGCCCGTAGCTCGTCGATCGTGCGGTACTCCTTGAGGGTCACGCCCTTCGCGCCGCGGTCCACCAGGAACAGGCTGATGCCGGCCGCATCGGTGTCGGCGCCCGCGGTGCGGGCGGAGACGATGAGCGTGTCGGCGGAGCCGCCGTGGAGCACCGCGCGCTTCTCGCCTTCGAGCGTGAAGCCGGAGCCGGTGCGCTTGGCGCGGGCGCCCACGTGGCCCAGGTCGTAGCGGGCCGTGCGCTCGGTGTGGGCGAAGGCCAGGCGGCGCTTGCCCTGGATCAGCGCCGGCAGGATCCCCTTCTGCTGGGCCACCGAGCCGCCACGGGCGATCAGGCGGCCGCCCAGGCCCACGTTGACCCAGTAGGGCTCGACCGCGAGGCTCTCGCCCAGGGCCTCCATGACCAGCATCACGTCCACCGCGGTGCCGCCGAAGCCGCCGTGCTCCTCCGCGAAGGGCACGCCCAGCAGCCCCATCTCGGCGAAGGCCGCCCACACCGTCTCGCTCCAGCCGGTGGGCGAATCCACGATCTTGGCCCGCGCGTCGATCGAGTACTCGTTGGCCAGGTACCGCTTGAGGCTGTCGGCCAGGAGCTGCTGCTCCTCGGTCAGATCGAAGTTCATAGCCCCAGCGTCGCCTTCGCGATGATATTGCGCTGGATCTCGTTGGAACCCGCGTAAATCGTGGCTTTCCGGAGGTTGCAGTAGCGAGGCGCCAGACGGGCCGTGAAGTGGTCGAAGTCCATCGCGTCCACCGGCCGGAAGGCCTGCGCCAGCGGCCCCGCGGCCTGCATCATCAGCTCGGTGATGGCCTGCTGGATCTCGGTGCCCTTGATCTTGAGCATGGAGACGTCGGCGCCGGGCGGCCGGCCGCTGCGCCGCATCTGGTCGAGGAAGCGCAGGTTGGTGATCTCGAGCGCCATCAGCTCGACCTCGACGCGCGTGAGCCGGTCGCGGAAGCGCGGATCCTCCATGAGCGGGCGTCCGTCCTTCATCTGCTCGCCCGCCAGCTCCTTCAGCTTACCCAGCTCGCGCTTGGAGGCCCCGATGCGGCCCGTGCCCATGCGCTCGTAGCCCAGGAGGTACTTGGCCACCGTCCAGCCCTTCCCCTCCTCGTGCACGAGGTTCTCGACCGGCACCTTCACCTCGTCGAAGAAGACCTCGTTGACCTCCTTGCTGCCGTCCAGCAAGACGATCGGCCGCACCGTGATGCCGGGGGTGTGCATGTCGATCAGCAGGAACGAGATGCCGTCCTGGCGCTTGCCGGTCGTGCCATCCGTCCGGACCAGGCAGAAGATCCAGTCGGCGTGCTGGGCCATGGTCGTCCAGATCTTCTGGCCGGTGACCACATACTGGTCGCCCTGGCGCACCGCGCGCGTCTTGAGCGAGGCCAGGTCCGAGCCCGAGCCCGGCTCTGAGTAGCCCTGGCACCAGAAGTCCTCGCCCTGGTAGATGCGCGGGAGAAACTTCTTCTTCTGGGCGTCGGTGCCGAACTGCAGGAGCACCGGGGCGCACATGCGCACCCCGAAGGGCACGACCATCGGGGTCGCCGCGAAGCCGCACTCCTCCTCCCAGATGTAGCGCTGCACCACGTTCCAGTCGGTGCCGCCCCACTCCTTCGGCCAGTCGGGCGCGACCCAACCCTTCTTGGCCAGGATCTTGTGCCAGCGCAGGAGATCGTCCTTCGACAGCTCCTGGTAGCCTTCCATCTTGGCGCGCAGGTCGTCCGGCAGGTTGCTCCGTAGCCAGCCGCGCACCTCGTCGCGGAAAGCCATCTCGTCCGGCGAGTAGTTCAGATCCATGTCAGGGCTCCTGTCGAATCGTCGTTGATCTCGCGGCTGGACCGATGCTATCGCAGGGCGCGAATCAGGTCCAGCAGCCGGCCCAGCGTAGTGAGCCGGGCCTCGAGCCCCTCGCCCCCGGGCTCGACGCGCAGCGTGGTGATGCCGGCGCGCCGGTAGGCCTGAAGGCGCGCGCGCACCATGGCGTCCGTGCCGAGCAGGTTGGTCTGGAGCACCAGCTCGTCGGGCACGCGAGCCGTCGCCTCGTCGCGCCGGCCGTCGAGCCAGAGCCTCTGCACTTCCGTGGCCGCGTCGGTGTAGCCGGCCCGGCGGTAGGCGTCGTTGTAGAAGTTGTGCTGGCGCGAGCCCATGGCGCCCAGGCTGAAGGCCAGGCCGGGCTTGCGCGGCGGGATCAGCCGCTCCACGTCATCGCCGAAGGCGACGAACCCGCCCGCCTGCAGATCGAGCTGGGCGAGCGACCGGCCCGCGCGGGCCGCCCCCGCGGCCAGCGAATCGGTGAAGACGTGCGCGTGCTCGGGCATGAACGAGGTGCCGAGCCAGCCGTCGGCGATCTCGCCCGTCATCTCGAGGCTCCGGGGCGAGAGGGTGGCCAGGTAGACCGGCACCCCCGGCTGGGGCGGCGCGGCGGAGCGGAGGCCTTCCCCTCGCCGCCGGGCAGCGGCAGCTCGTAGACCTTGCCCTTGTACTCGAGGCGCTCGCCCTTGATCGCTCGACGGACAATTTCCACGGTCTCGCGCATACGCTGGACCGGCCGGTCGAAGCGGATGCCGTGCCAGCCCTCGATGACCTGCGGCCCGCTCACGCCCAGGCCCAGCACGAAGCGGCCATTGGACATGGCCTGGAGGCTCATCGCGGTCATGGCCAGCAGCGCCGGGGTGCGGGTGCCCGCCTGGAGGATGCCGGTGCCGAGGCGGATGCGCGAGGTGCGCGCGGCCATGAAGGCCAGCGGGGTGACGCCGTCGTGGCCCCAGGCCTCCGCGGACCAGACGTCGTCCACGCCCAGGCGCTCGGCCTCGGTCACGTAACGGCTCGCCTCCGCCCAGTCGGTCTGGGCGAGCCGCAGCGAGATCGAGACGCGCATCAGGCGGAGGGCGCCGCCGCGAGGGCCGTCGCGATCTTCTGGAGTTGGCCGGTGTGATCGAGATCGTGCAGCCGAGTGAAGAGCAGCGTCTCCCGCCAGGTGAGCGGCCCGAACATCGGATGCTCGATGCGCTGGTCGGGGGCGGCCGCGGGATCGGCGGCCAGCACCGCCGTGAAGAGGGCGTCGCGCTGCTGCGCGAGCGCCTTGTACCAGGCCTCCGCGGTGAGTAGCGGCGCGCCCTCGACCCCGCGGCCGCCCGGACGCGGCGGGGGCGGCTGGCCCGCGAGCAGGCGCTGAATGCCGCCGCCGAAGTAGCCGTCGGCGGCCACCACGTGGGCCATCACCTCGTTGCCGCTCCACTCCTCGGGCGCGGGCCGCTCGCCGAAGCGCGCCGCCGGCACCGCCGCGGCCGCCGCCTTCAGGTCCGCCATCGCCTGCTGCACCTTTTCCACGATGGCCGCGGGGCTCAGCTTGGCCCCCTGAGCGACCAGATACCCCCGGATCCGCGCCTGCTCCTCGTCCATGGCGGCTAGGACTCTATCCCGCCCCCGCCCGCCCCGCAACCGCCTGGGGTCAGGTCTTGAATTACGACATTTCCGCTCGGCCAGATCTCGCCATGAGGCGGAGAAATGTCGTAATTCAAGACCTGACCCCTTCGAGGTGGTCGAGGAAGGTCGCGATGACGCCCTGGACTTCGGCGCGGTGGGTGCGGTTCGGGAAGTGGGGACCGCCCTCGACCACGTGCAGGCGCGCGCCGGGGATAGCCTCGGCAACGCGCTGCGACATCGCGACGGTGGGGAAGCTGTCTTCCGAGCCCGCGATCACCTGGACCGGGCAGCGGATACGCCGGCAGTCGTCCAGCCACTCGTCGCGGCTATAGGTCTCGTCGAGCAGCGCGAGCAGCGAGGCCACCGAGTGCCGGCGTAGCGCGCCCGTCAGGTCCGCGTATCGATCGGGGCGCGCCTTGAGCCGGGCCAGCGCGTCCTCGCCCATGCGCAGGCGCACGTTGGCGTCGAAGTACTCCTCGAAGCGGCCTTCTTCCACCAGCGGCCGTTGCCGGGCCCACCAGCGCTTGTCCTCGTCGCTCGGCACGAAGGGCGGCCCGCTGATGGAGATGACCGCCCGCGCGCGCGCTGGGACGTGTGCGGCGATCCACAGCGACAGCGCGCCCCCCATGGACGCCCCGCCCCACACCGCCTCGCGGATGCCGAGGCGGTCGAGCCAGGCGAGCAGGTCCTCGGCCTTGCGCGCGTAAGTGTAGTCTTCTACCCGCTCGAAGCGCGAAGAGAGGCCGTGCCCCCGCGTGTCGGGAAAAAGCGCGCGCACGCGGCCGAAGAAGGGCTCGAGATCCGCCACCATCACCGAGGAATCCTCCACCGACCCGCCGTGGATCCACACCACGACTGGGCCCGAAGCGAGGCCGGCCTCCCGCCAGTGCAGGCGGACGCCGGTGGGCAGGACGACTTCAGGCAGGGCCGATCCTCTTCTCCAGGTCGCGCGCGTAGCGGGACGTGGAAGCTCCGCTACTTGGGGACGACCTGCAGCAGCATGAAGCTGCGGACCTGGGACGCCATTGGGTACGGCACCTCCCCCTTGACTCCGAACCACCGGCCATAAATCTCGAAGAACTTCCCCGACTCGATCCCCTCCATCAGACCACCGTTGACCACGTTGCGAAAGTCGGCGTCGCCCTTCCGCATGGCCATACCGTAAGGCTCGTAGGAAAAGAAGTCGCCCACGATATCCCACTGAGCCG
>WNFG01002107.1_pt1 | contig 18796 bp, 21 predicted proteins | sample 5400431 | NCBI WGS metagenome assembly WNFG01 (sample SAMN13153346, study PRJNA577476) | soil metagenome | isolation source: 120 cm saprolite under Douglas fir tree site 2 hole 3 replicate 2 | place: USA:California | collected 2015-04-18 | reverse complement strand
GATGGAACGGCCCTGCACAGCGGTGTTGAGATGCCGTGGAAGGGGGCCACCATGGAAGCGAATGATCAGGACGACGTCGACGAACCCGACGATCCACCAGATGACGGAAACCACGCGACCGGTGTAGTCGGCGTCGTGAATGGACGTCACCGAGGTCCGCGAAACGCGAGTGCCGCCAACCGATGAGGCTGGCGCCTCGACTGGGGTCGCCGACGGCTCGGCGGTCGTCTCCGTGTGAACGGTCTCCTGGTCTAATGCCGTAGCCATGGACTCCTGGGCTTGGGTGATGCGCGAAATTTTGGTGCGCGGGCGCATCACAAATGCCTGGCCTTCTCTATGCTCTGCGCGAGCGGTTGGTCTGTGTTCGCGACCTTGCGCCGGTGGCCGGGGTCTCGGAGTCAGCCGTTTCCCATCAGCTTCGCTTTTAGAGGACCGGCGATTAGTCAAGGCCCGACGCCGTGGCAACGTCATGACCTACTCAATCGACGATCACCACCTGGCGGCCCTCTTCAGGGAAGCCGAGTATCATGCCGACCACGTCCGATACAACCGGCCGGATCACCCCTATGCCCGGCGCTGAGGCTCCCCGCCATGACGAGCAAGGGCACCGCCGGGATGCGAATCGAGCGGTCGCGGTCTCGGCGGTGGGACTCGCCCTGACCGGTGGCCTCGAATTGCTCCTGGCGCTCTTCACCGGCTCCGTTGCCTTGCTTGGCGACGCCTTGCACAACCTCTCGGATGTCTCCACCTCCGCAGTTGTCTTTCTTGGCTTTCGTATCTCGAGGCGACCGCCGACCGAGGCCTATCCCTACGGCTATGAACGCGCCGAGGATCTGGCCGGTCTTGGCGTCGCCCTCGTCATCTGGCTGAGCGCCATCTTTGCCGGGTACCAGAGCTACATCAAGTTCATCCGCAACACGGGAACCAGTCACCTCGGGATCGGCATCGCGGGCGCGGCCGTGGGCATTCTGGGTAACCAGCTGGTCGCGTATTACAAGGGCCGTGTCGGCCGACGGATCCAATCCGCGACGCTCCAGGCGGACGCGAAGCACTCCTGGCTCGACGCGCTCTCCTCTCTAGGGGCGCTCATCGGTCTGCTTGTCGTGGCGACCGGTAGACGTTGGGGAGATCCGATGGCCGGCTTTGTTGTCACGCTCTTCATCGTCCAGGTCGGCTTTACCGTAACGCGCGAGATCCTCCACCATCTGATGGACGGCGTCGACCCCACGGACCTCCGGGCGGCGCATGATGCGGCTGTGCGAGTCGAGGGCGTGAGGGACGTTACCGTGCGCGGCCGGTGGATGGGTCGCTCGCTCGTGCTCTACATCGAGGAACGGCTCAGTCCGGATGTCTCGCTCTGGTCCGCTGAAGGGATCGGCCGCCGCGTCAGGTCCGCGGTCTTCGACGCGGTACCATCGGCGAGGAGGGTCGAGTGGACTCCGCAGGCATGATCAAGCTGGTCTACTGCATCACCCGGCGACCAGGCATGACGCTCGAGGAGTTCTCGCGATACTGGCGCGAGGTCCACGGTCCGATCGGCCGCCGCATTCCCGGGCTGCGGCGCCTCGTGCAGAGCCATCCGGTTCCGCTCCCACCGGACATGGCTCTCCCCGGATTCGACGGCATGGCTGAGCTCTGGTTCGATGACATGGCCGCACTCGAGGCGGCGCGGCGCTCGCCCGAGTGGCGGGTGTCGACCGCGGACGAGGCGAATTTCATCGACGCGCCTCGGACCGCCCTGTTCCTCACGGAAGAGCCGGAAAACCGGTGAGCCGGCGATGGACGCGGTCCGAGCTCGCGGCCCGGATCGATCACACGCTCCTCGATCCGGCCGCGACGCATCACGAGGTTCTGCTGGCCTGTGAGATCGCGCGACGGAACCATTGCGCGACCGTCTGCCTGAACTCGAACCGCGTCGCCGAGGCGAGCGAGGTGCTGCGAGGGAGCGGCGTTGGGATCTCCGCCGTGGTGGGCTTTCCATTCGGCGCGTCTCACATCGACGCCAAGGCACGCGAGGCCGCCCTCGCCATCGCCGATGGGGCGACCGAGATCGACATGGTGCTGGACATCGGCCGGCTGAAGGACGGCCAACGGGAACCGGTCCGGGCAGACATCGCGAGCGTGGTCGCGGCCGCCGCCGGTCATCCGGTCAAGGTGATCATTGAAGCCGCCCGCTTGACGGACGACGAGAAGCGGATGGGCTCCGCCCTGGCCGTCGAAGCGGGAGCGGCCTTCGTCAAGACCTCGACGGGCTACCTCGGCCACGGCGCAACCGTCCACGATGTCACCTTGATCCGCGCTGCGGTGGGGCCGGACATCGGCGTCAAAGCCAGTGGCGGCATCCTCTATTACGAAGATGCGGTGGCCATGCTGGAGGCGGGCGCCACGCGGCTTGGCATGAGCCACACCCAGCAGGTCCTGGATTCGATTCCGAGGTAAGGCCCTCCCCCAAAAGTAGGGCGCGCACCTACGCAAGGAAGGGGATGTCGCGAACGCTGACCTATCGCATCCTGATCTCATGACAAGGGTCGCTGTCCTGGGAACGGGAAAGATGGGTGGCGCGATCGCCCGCCGCTTGAAGAGCGGCGGCTTTGAAGTCTCGGTCTGGGACCGTACCAGGAGCAAGGCAGAGGCGCTTCAGGTTGGCCCCGTCGTCGATTCACCGGCGGATGCCGCGCGGGGGGCGGACGTCGTGGTCAGCATGGTGACCGGCCCGCAGGCCTTGCGCGACGTGTACTTCGGGCCGAGCGGCGTGTTCGCGGCTGCCGCCGAGACCATCATCGTGGACATGAGCACGGTCGGCCCAGCCGCCGCACACGAGCTGGCGGATGCCGCTGCAATGCAGGGAGCCAGGCTGGTGGAGGCACCGGTCATCGGGAGCATTCCCGCCGTCAACAGCGGGACGCTGATCATCCTGGCGGGCGCAGCGCTGGTCGAGGACCTGGAGGCAGTGCGGCCGGTCTTGCAGCAGCTGGGTGAGGTGCACTACGTCGGCGACATCGAAACCGCGGCCGTCCTCAAGCTGATTGCCAACAGCTTCCTGGGCATTGTCAGCGCAGGGGCTGCCGAGCTGATGGCTGCCGGAACGGCGCAAGGCGTGGACCCGGAACAGGTTTTTGCGATCCTCAGCCGGATCGCGCCTGGGCTCAAGGTTCGGCAGGCTGGCTTCGTCAGGAACATCCACGAACCGACGCTGTTCGCGGTTCGCGACATTCTCAAGGACCTCGACCTGGGTCTCTCGCTATACCAACGCGTTCCGGGGATGCGCTCGAGGGTGCCCCTTACCGCATTGTCCCGCGAGCTGTTTGCCAGCGTCGCATCGGAGGTGCCCGACCTCGATATCTCGGCGATCGTCAAGGCGTATTCAACGGACCTGCTCCCGCGGCAGCAGGACAAGGAGTTGGCATCATGACGCTACGTACACGTCCGCTCGGAACGAGCGGGCTTCAAATCACTCAGGTCGGCTTCGGGGCGTGGGCCATCGGCGGCGGCGGTTGGGCCTACGGCTGGGGAAGCCAGGACGACGCGGCTTCGATTGCCGCGATCAAGCATGCGGTCGCGTCCGGCATCAACTGGGTCGACACCGCGGCTATCTACGGGCTCGGGCATTCCGAGGAGGTCGTCGGTCGGGCGCTGCGCGAGATCCCGGCCGCCGAGCGTCCTTTCGTCTTCACCAAAGGCGGTCAGGTCTCTCACCCATCGAAGCCGTTTGCGGAGCCGCAGCGCGACTTGCGGCCTGAATCGATCCGCAAAGAAGTCGAGGCGTCACTCCGCCGGCTCGGCGTCGACCGGATCGACCTGTACCAGTTTCATTGGCCGGACGCGATCGGAACCCCGATAGAGGACTCGTGGGGCGAGATGGCGCGGCTGATCGAGGAGGGGAAGGTGCGCGCCGGCGGGGTCTCCAACTTCGACGTCGGACTGCTCTGGCGGGCGGAGCGTGTTCGCCATGTCGATTCGCTTCAGCCGCCCTTCTCGTTGATCCATCGCCAGTCAGGCGCGGACGTCATTCCCTGGAGCGCCGGGCATGGCACCGGCGTCATTGTCTACAGCCCGATGCAATCCGGCATCCTCACCGACGGCTTCAGCCGCGAGCGGGTCGAGCGGATGGCGGCCGATGACTGGCGCCGCCGCAATGCGGAATTCCAGGAGCCCCTGCTCAGCCGCAACCTCGCGCTTCGCGACGCGCTTCTGCCGACCGCGTCACGACACGGCGTTTCGATCGCGGCGGTTGCGGTTGCCTGGACGCTGAGCTGGCCCGGCGTCAGCGGCGCGATCGTCGGAGCCCGTTCTCCGCAGCAGGTAGACGGCTGGATCACCGCCGGAAACCTCACGCTTGAAGCCGCAGACCTGGCGGAGATTAGGGCCGCGATCGAACGGACTCAGGCTGGGTCCGGGCCGACGAAACCTGCGGACGCCGATGGTGACCGCGGCACCTGGCTCGAGCACGGGCTCGACCCGTCGTCGCTCGAAGGTGCGATTGCGCGGATGGTGCTGCCCGCCAACCCGCGGTAGTTATTCGTTGAGGCCGGTCCCCAGGTTGCCCAGGCTCTGCTCGAAGAACGGCTGGAAGAGCGCGTAGACAAGCAGCATCGGGACCGCGGCGATCACCGCTCCGGCCATCAGCAGGTTCCACTGCGTATGGTAGGTGCCCTCGAAATACTTGAGGCCGATCTGGACCGTGTAGAGCTCTGGGTCGCGAATCGCGACCAGCGGCCACAGGTAATCGTTCCAGCGGGTCAGCGCGGTAAAGACCGCGATGATGGCGAGGGCGGGCTTGGTCAAGGGCAGGATCACGTGCCAGAACACCTGGAAGAGGTTGGCGCCGTCAACGGCGGCTGCCTGGTCGAGCTCCCGCGGGATCCCCTGCAGGAACTGCCGCATCAAGAAGATGCTGAAGCCGGTGACGGCGGTCGGCAAGATCACACCCTGGTAGGTGTTGAGCCAGCCACCCGGATCGGTAAACGGGACGTTCTTCATCATCAAGAAGAGCGGGATGATCAATACGGCGTTGGGAACCATCAGGGTGATCATCACGACGATGAACAGGAAATTCCGACCGGGGAAGCGCAGCCGCGCGAACGCGTAACCGGCCATCGCTCCGAGGAAGACGTTGGTCAGGACGGAGACCAGGCTCACGATGGTGGAGTTGATGAAGTAGCGCGAAAAGTGGGCGCCCTGCCACGCCTGGACGAAATTGTCCCAATGCCAGCGTTTCGGAAACACACTCGGCGGCCACGTGAACACTTCTGATTGCTCCTTGAGCGCGGTGCCGAACATCCAGACCAACGGGCCCAGCAAAATCACGAGCGCGAGCAGCGCCAGCGCGTAGTACACGACGGTCGAGGGCCTGAGGCGCCGGCCTGCCCGCGTCCCCGCCCGAGCCGAGGCTAGTCGCGCCCGGACCGCAGTTGCAGCCATGTGACCACGAGAAGGAAGCCGAGCAGGAAGAGTGTGATGGCCGACGCGTATCCGAAGTGCAGGAACTCGAAGCCCTGCATCTGGATGTACTTGATAGTCACGAGCGTGGCATTTTCCGGGCCTCCGCTGGTCAGCGCGTCGATCGAGGCGATTAGCTGGAAGGAGCCGATGATGGCCAGGATCACCGTGTAGCGCGTGATGGGCGCGATGGCGGGCAGCGTGATGGATCGGAACCGCTGCCAGCCATTCGCGCCATCCAGTGACGCGGCTTCGTAGAGGTCCCGACTGACGTTCTGCAAGCCCGCGGCGTAGATGGGCAAGTTGTAGGAGACGCCGCCCCAGGCACCGACGAGGATGACCGAGAAGAGGGCCCAGTTGGGGTCTTGCAGCCAGGGCGCCCGCTGCAGGTGCAACGAGGTCAGCCAGTAGTTGAACAGGCCAAGGTTGTAGTCGAACAACCAGCCGAAGATGGTCGCGTTCACGAACAACGAGGTCACACTGGGGATGAAGTACAGGATCCGGAACCAGCCCATGAAGGGCAGCTTGCGGGTGACCAGTGCCGCCAGGGCGAGCGCACCGGCCAGGCCGAGCGCCGCCGAACCGATGGTGTACAGGGACGTCACCAGCAGGCTGTGCCAGAACAGGCCGTCACGCAGGACGTGCGCGTAATTCTCGAGTCCGATGAAGCCGTTCGATCCCAGGATGCCATAGTCCTGCAGGCTCAACCACGCCGTGTAGAAGGCGGGCCCGATGTTGAACACCACGAGCAGCACGAGCGCCGGGCCGATAAAGAGGTACGCGCCGGCGTGCCGGCGGATGGCGAGCGGAAGGGCCGGTCGGTGCTGAAGGATCATGGTCCCGTCATGCGTGGAAGAGGCGCGGGATGCCGCCCGCGCCTCCTATTCCAACAGCTCGCGGGTCGTCAGCCGCCTATCGCGGCGGCCGCTTTCGTCTGGGCATCGTTCAGTACCGCCTGGGCGTCTTTGCCGTTGTACGCCGACGCGACCGCATCCGACCAGGCCTTGTCGCCTTCGGGGAAGGCTTCCAGCTTGTACGGCTTGGCGGCCTTGAGCTGGCTGAAGTACGGCTTCAGAGCCGCGTCGTCGGCCCCAATCGATGCCGGGTCCGAGTAGAGATCCGCGATGACGGGCCAGCGGGCCATCTCTTTCGCCATCCGGATCTGGTTTGGCTTGGCGGCCGCCCACTTCATGAACTCGAAGGCGGCCTCGCGGTTCTTCGATCCCTTACCGACGAAAAGGCTTCCGCCACCCTGCACCGATCCGTTGCTGTTCCCGTCCAGTCCCTTGGGCAGCTCGGTGGTGCCGAAGTTCACTCCGCTCTTCTTGATGTCGGGCATGTCCCATGGGCCGGTGAACAGCAGGGCCACCTGTCTGGCCACAAACAGGAACCCCGGCTCATCCTGCCGCTTCGTCGGCGCCGGGCTGGTGCCCACGTTGTACTTCCAGCCCAGCTCGCTGTTCCATTTGAGGGCGGCCACCACTTTGTCGCTGTTGATCTGGACGCCCTTCTCGTCGCTTTTTAGCAGGTCGCCGCCATTCGCGCGCGCCAAGCCCGAGTTGTTCCAGGCGCTGTTGCTAAGCCCGATCGCTTTGGCCGCTTTCCCCTGGAACTTCAGCAGCTCCTTCCCCAGATCGGTGTAGCTGGTCGTCGCGGTCGGCGGCGTGGCGTTCACCGACGCGAAGAGATCCTTGTTGAAATAGGTGAAGAGGCAGTTTACGTCCAGCGGGATGCCATAGCGATGGCCGGCCCAGGTCACGTCCTGCAGCGAGTTCGGCAGGAAGTCGCCGACCTTGCCCCACTGGCTCCACAGGTCGTCGACCTGCTCGGCGACGCCAATGTGCCCATACACGAAGGCGTGCTGGTGCGCCACGTCGACCGGCGTACCCCCGAGTGCGGCCGTCTTCACCTTCGTGGGGATGTCTTCCCAGACCGCGTTCGTGACATTTAGCTTGATGTCCGGATACGCTTTCTGGAACGCCGCGTAAAGATCGGTGAACGGTGCCTGGTTGTAGTAGTCGGCGGCCAGCAGGATGGTGAGCGTGATCTTCTTGCCCAGGATGTTGTTGTTGATGGGCGGGTATCCGGCCGGTACAGGGCCGCTCGGACCGGCGGCCTTCGACTCGCCGCAGGCGGCGAGGAGCGTCGCCCCGGGACCAATCACGGCGGCGATTCCGCCGGCTTCAAGAAGACGTCGCAGCAACACCCGGCGTGAGATCTGCCCGTGCGCCACGAGCCGTTCAAGTTCAGACCAGTTGACAGCGTCCATCAAATTTCTCCCTCCCATGATCGAAAGATTCCAGTGCGTCGGGCTCTGGCATTAGGTCCCCACCTCCGCCAAGCGTCGCGAGTGTAACCCCAGGTCCGTAACCCCGTCAAGAACCGGGCCCAGCGATCGATCAGGTCTTTGGGGCAGGCTTCGAGGCGGCTTGCTCCGCCGTGCGCACCAGGGCGTGCGCGATCGCTTCCACGACCGACTCCTCGTGCGGGCGGATCGAGGTCCGCGCCTCGCGTTGCAGTCGCCTAGGCACCATGTCGTGGATCACCTGCTCGACGGCCCTGGCCCACTCGTCGGTCAGGATGTGCGTCAACTCGTGAACGATCACGACGTCGCCGCGCTCGACCAGCACGTCCTGCCGAAACTGGAGCTCCGCTTCCAGGAACGTCGGGCTGACCTCCGCGTAGCCCTCGGCTCCCCGCAGCTTCGGCTTGTACGAGGTGCGAATGGTCCAAGCGTTAAGGCCCATTCGTTGTACCCAGGTGGCGAGCCGTTCCTCGAACCAATCGGGCGGTTTGAGCTCACGGTGCCCAGGAGCCCGTTCCGGAGTTTTCGCCTGTCCCGAGTCTACGGCTACTTGTCGCTCCGGCTCGTTCATAGCGGAATGCTAGTCGACGAGGATGCGAGCAAGCTGCGTCCGGGACGTCACCCCGAGCTTGCGGAACACTTTGACCAGGTGGTACTGGACGGTGCTGGGGCTGATGAAGAGTTGAGCGGCAATCTCCTGATTGCGCGCGCCGTCCCTCACCAGGCGGGCGATCTGGCGTTCCTGCGGCGTGAGATCGTCCTGCGTCTCGACGGTGCGTTTGCGCGCGCGTTCTCCGGTCGCTAGCAGCTCCACCCGGGCACGCTCGGCAAACGCCTCGATACCCATCGACGCGAACATGTCGTGTGCCATCCGGAGCTGGTCGCGGGCGTCGCGTCGCCGTCCCTGGCGGCGCAGCCATTCTCCAAACAACAGTTGGGAGCGAGCCAGCTCGGGTTTCGCCGAGGATCGGCCGAGATGATCGATCGACTCCTGGTATAGCGACTCAGCCTCGGCGTCACCGGCGAGCAAGGCTCGCGAGCGGGCCAGAAAGCCAAGCGCCAGCGGGGTGCCGCTGGCCCTCGCGCGTTCGCTCAGGCGGTTGAGCGCATCGCGGGCAGCCCTTTCATGCCCGCTGCGTGCTGCCGCCTCGACCAGGTTGGGCAGAACCCAGGAGCCTGCCACGAGAGGGTCATCCTCATAAAGAGGAAGCGCGTTTTCCCGAGCAGCGTGGTAGCGGCCGAGGCCGAGCTCGAGGATCACGAGGGCGTAGTGGGCCAAGATTACGCTGCTAATCTGCTCGCGCTCGAGGGCATACGCGAGGTGGGCACCCGCCCGCGCGCGGGCTTCGGCCTCGTTGCCACGCCAGGCGAGCAGGTGGGCATTTCCGCGCGCAGCGGCACCCAGCATCCCCGGATTTCCCGTGGCCGCGGAGATCTCGAGACTCTGCTCGGCTAAGGCGTCGCACTCCTTAAGGCGCCCGGCAACGAGCTCGGCTCCCCCGAGGTAGGCAAGCGCGATCGGGAGGATCGTCAGCGCCGCATGCTCTCGCGCTAGCCGGACCCAACGGGTGGCCAGCGTATGGATGGCAGCGTCGTCAAAGAGGTCGTACGCAGCCAGCAGGCTGAGCCCAAGCCAGCGGAGGCCGTCGGTCGCATCGAGCTCCTCGGTCAGCGTGTGCTGAATGGCCTGCTTGAGGAGCGGCGCCCCGGACGGGTAGCCGGCCGTGATCAGGGCCGCGTAACCATCGAGGAGGAAGTCCACCGCGCTCGGCGCCGACTCTGAAGACTGAGGGATGGCCTTGGCCTCGCCGGCGATCTCGCGCAGGACCGGGCCCGTCGTTGCCGGTTGGATGTAGACGGCCGCCTCCAGAGCTCCAACAAGCGCATGCCGAGCGAGAGCCGGATCGATGGGCACCATCGCGCGCGCGGCGTCGAGCAGCATCACCGCTGTCTGACCGCCCTGACCGAGCGCGAAGCGCACGCCGCCCTCGAGGGATCTTGCCAGCGCGCGCTGCAGCGGATCACCCAGGCCCGGCATTGCCTCGTCCAGGAATGCCTGCGCCCTGTCGGGGGTCCCTGCAATCAGGGCGCCCCGGGCGGCGGCCATCAGGCGCTGTGCTCTGATGCCAGGGTCAGGCGTCAACTCGGCCGCCCGAGAAAGGAACGCCGCCGCCGAGGAATAGCTCCCACGTCGTTGGGCACGTTCACCACACTGTGCGAGCTCGGCCGCGACCTCCTCGTCGGGTTCGACGGCGGCTGCCGCGCGATGCCAGGCATGGCGATCGTGATCGATCGTGGCATCGGTGGCCGCCGCGAGTACCTCGTGCATTCGGCGCCGTTCGGCTGCGGGCGCTTTGTAGTAAATCGCGGAGCGGATCAGGGGGTGTCGAAAAGCGACGTGGGGTCCGACGACCATCAGCCGATTGGCTTCCGCAGGGGCAAGGGCCTGACGATCGAGTCCCAATGCCTTCGCCGCTCGCCAGAGGACGACCGCATCGCCGGACGGTTCGGCAGCCGCCAGGAGCAGCAGCGTTTGGGTCGCCGCCGGCAGCCCCTTCAACTGGCGGATAAACCGCTGCTGGAGCCGGCTGCCAATCGGAAGCGGGTCCGGCAAGAGCAAGGTATTGCTGAGCTGGCGTGGTGTCAGCTCCGCGGTTAGTTCGATGATCGTGAGTGGGTTTCCCTGGGTCTCGGCGATGATTCTCTGCGAGACTTGGCCGTCCACCGGCCCCGTCGCGACCGAGGCAACCAACCGGATGGCATCGCGCTCAGTCAGCCCACCGATGTGCAGCTCCGGCACTCCCGCAAGGGATACACGCCGCTCGATGGGTTCGCGCACCGCGAAGAGGAAGGCGATCCGGTCCGCGTAGAGCCGCCGGGCGACGAAGCAGAGGACGTCGGCGGACTCCAGGTCGAGCCATTGCGTGTCGTCGATGACGCACAGGAGCGGCACGTCGGCGGCGGCATCCGCCATCAGGGTCAGCGTCGCGAGCCCCACCTGGAAGCGGTCCGGTGGTCCACCGGCGATCAGCCCAAAGGCGGAGGCTAGCGCGTGATGCTGTGGAGCAGGTAGCCGCTCAAGCCGGGACAGGAAAGGGACGACCAGCTGGTGGAGGCCGGCGAAGCCCAACTCCATCTCCGACTCGATCCCGAGCGCGCGGACGACTCGGAAATCATTTGCGGAAGTGATGGCCCAGTCGAGGAGCGCGGTTTTTCCGATGCCGGCCTCGCCGCGAAGAACGAGCGTCCCGCTGAGTCCGTTGCGGACGGCGTCGAGGAGGCCGCCGAGCGCCCCCTTCTCGCGGGCGCGATCGACGAGACCCGGGCTGTATGGAATTCCGGCTGCCCCAACCGCTGTGCCCGCTAGCGACGTGCTCACGAACACCCCCTAACAGGCCCATCGTACGCCACCGTCGCCGGCCCTTACCTAAAGAAAGACTGATGATTTCCATGATTCGAAGCACGCTAGGCGATACCTACGGTTGCAGGTATGCACGAAGCGCCGGTCTGGATCCAGCTGCCCATTGCCGAGGCGGAGCGGCTGAACCCCGACCTGGAGATGCCCAGGTATTGTGAAGCCCAACGCTGCCAAAGCGAGCCTCGGACGGCCACGACCGTCCATACTCTGATCACCGGTCACCGGGAGGCCAACTTGATCTGGGTGGCCTGTGCCGACTGCACCGGCCTGATGATCGAGGCCTACGCGACGTAAATGTCACCGATTTCACAGGGACGCGACGCAAAGCGAGTTGTACTCATATGGAACAAGAACGGGCGAGCATCAGCACGCACGCGATCATGGATAAGGTCCGCGAGATGGGCCTGTATCCCGTCGTCCTCGCCGAAGGTCGATTCACGTCATCGAAGCGCCTGGCACAGGCGATGGAAATCGCCTACAAAGCGTTGAGCGCGTCTGAACGCATCCCGGCCCAACCCGTGCGTCCTGACAAGGGCATCACGACGGTCACCATCAGCTCAACCTCGCCGGCGGCTTCATAGAACTTCCCGATCGCCCGCGCGGGTTGCCCTCGTAGCCCGGCGGTCGCTGGAATCCGGCGTCTTTCAGCGTGAAGGGCACGCCGTGCAGCGGTCCCCAGTTCTCTCCGCGTGCCAGTGCCTCATCCGCTTCCCGTGCGCGTTCAGTAGCGCGTTCGGCGTCGAGCGTAATGACGGCGTTTAGAGCGGGATTGTGGGTCGCGATCTGGGCGAGATGCGCACTCAGCACCTCCCTGGCTGACACGCGACCTCCCCGAATTGCGCCGGCCAGCCGGGTGGCACTCGAGAAGACGCCATCAGTAGCGATCGTTTGGGCAGGTGTTCTTGCGTTCATTGCATCCATTAGACGACCGGCGATGCAAAACTCATCGATCAGGGCGGGCCGATGAGTTCTCCTGGTGCATCCCGTCTAACCATAGGACACACGATGTCGACCCCAGAACGCAGCACGATGACCATCGTCTTCTGCGACGTCCAGGGGGTCGCCGCCGACGCGGTGACGGTCGACGCCCTGGCGCGTCTGCAGCTCGCTGCCCGCCGGCATCGATGTCAGGTCAGGCTGAGGGGCGCATCGAACGAGCTCCGTGAGCTGGTCGCATTCATGGGACTCCGGGACGTCCTGCCGGACGGACCCTAGGACTCGAGACGAGCGGGCAGGCCAAATAGCGGAAACAGGGTCGCCGTGTCGAGGAAAAACGTGAACTCGGCGATACGGTCCGTGCCGAACTCCAGGACCATGAGTGCCCATGGATCGTACCCGACTCCAGACACGCTTGGCTTGTATTGCCCAAACGCCACCGATCCGTTTGCCGGGACGGTCGGCACGAGCCGCGAGCCGCGACAGCCAATGCCCGGGCCGAACCACCAGGCGAGGATGTTCTCTCGACCCTGCAACCAGAGGTCGTATGGCGGCATCGACTGCTTGGCGTCCTCCTGGATCAGTGCGGTAAGCGCGGTCAGGTCGTAGCGCTCGAACGCCTGGACGTAGCGGGCGAGGAGTTGCTTTCGAGCCTCGTCCATATCAGGTACCGGATCGTTCGAGCTGACCCCGCTCGCCGCGAGCGTCTCGCGCGCACGCTGCAACGCGCTGTTGACCGATGCCACGCTGGTTTCGAGGAGCTCGGCGACTTCCTTCGCCTTCCAGCGGAGGACCTCACACAGGATCAGCACGGCGCGCTGCCGGGGAGGAAGGTGCTGGAGCGCCGCCACGAACGCCAGACGGATCGTTTCCCTCGTCACCGCCAGCTCTGCCGGATCACCCTCCTCGGCAAGGAGACTGTCCGGGATGGGCTCGAGCCAGGCAACCTCGGGAAGCCAGTGTGCGTTCTCGATCACAGGAGCGCGCGCAGGTCCGATGTCCATCGGACGAGCCCGGCGGTTGCGTCCGTCGAGCATGTCGAGGCAGACGTTGGTCGCGATCCGGTAGATCCACGAGCGCAGGGCGGCTCGCCCCTCGAAGCGCTCGAAGCCTCGCCAGGCCCGCAGCAACGTCTCCTGCACGGCATCCTCCGCCTCGAACGGCGAGCCGAGCATCCGGTAGCAGTAGCCGATCAGCTCGGAACGAAACTCCTCGAGCCGGCTCTCCAGTTCGGCCGGCGCGACGGTACGATTGGCCTGCACGGCGATCATCCTAAGGGTTAGACGGGACACCGTTACGAAATTGATCGGTGGTTATCGAAATCCATGCTGACCGCGTGCCCGGGGTGCGGCCTGCAGCGCCCGCGCCTTGGCCTCGACCCTGATCGAAGGGCCAACGCCTCCGGCGAATGTCGCGGCCTGATGAACGAGCTGTCCTACTACACGCTCGCCCACGGTGATCCGAAGTTCATCCACCAGCACCTGGTCGACGCCTACGGAGCCCAGCACGTTCGCCAGTCGCCATCCACGATCGGGGCCGCCTTCGCGCTCGCCGGCCTCTACCTGGCCGTTGAACGCGGGTTCACCGGCCGCCAGGTCCAAAAGATGCATATGCGGATGGCCGGGAAATCGAAGGCGTGGCCCCGATTTGACCAACCTGAGGATGTCGGTCCGCTGACGGTGGCGGACGTCCTGGTGGTTGCGCCGGGGCCGGAGCGCGACGAGAGACTGATGGAGTGGTGCGCCAATGTCTGGAGCGCCTGGTCATCAGAGCATGGCCGCGTGAGAGAGATGACAGACAGATTTCTGTAGCCGATTATTCTGAGGCCTGGAGGACGTCATAGGAGCATGAGTTCCGTCAGCTGCCAGATTTCCATCTCGCTCGACGGTTTTGTCGCTGGGCCGAACCAGAGCCTGGAGAACCCGCTCGGCGAGGGCGGGCTGCGCCTGCACCAGTGGGTCTTCGAAACGGCCAGCTGGCGGGCGCAACATGGCTGGGCCGGCGGTGCGGACAGCGCCGATTCGGCCGTGGTCCGCGACCTCTTCAAGCATGTGGGCGCGTACGTCATGGGGCGCAAGATGTTCGGCGGCGGCGACGGGCCATGGGATGAGACCTGGACCGGCTGGTGGGGCGACGACCCGCCCTACCACGTGCCGGTGTTCGTCCTCACGCACCACGCGCGTCAGCCCCTACCGATGCGGGGTGGCACCACCTTCACGTTCGTGACCGACGGGATCGAATCAGCCCTCCGCCAGGCGCGCGCGGCCTCCGGGAAAAAAGACGTGCAGATCGCCGGCGGCGCCCATACCGTGCAGCAGTACCTGCGGGCCGGCCTGCTCGACGAGCTCTACCTGCACGTCGTGCCGGTCGTCCTCGGCGCCGGCGAGCGCCTGCTCGAGAACGTCGGCGATCCCACCCTGGAGCCCGTCAGTGTGATCGCCTCCCCAGCGGTCACGCACATCAAGTACCGCATCATTCGCTAGCTCAGGGCGTACCCTTGACGTAAGCCGTCAGAGCGCTCAGACGAGGAGGGTAGGCGATGGCTGGTTTGATATCGCGCGGATTCCTTGGACGTCGGCGGCCGGCGGAGGTCGAAGACCGCCTTCCGCCCGGGCAGTACCTGGTCACGGATTTCCCGGTGCTTTCGGCAGGACCGACGCCCCACACCCCGCTCGACCGATGGTCGTTCACGATCGAGGGCCTGGTTCGGTCGCCGGTGACCTGGACCTGGGACGAGTTTCAGAAACTCCCCACGCAGACGTACACCGTCGACATCAGCTGCGTCACGAAGTGGACCAAGCTCGACACCAAGTGGCTCGCCGTCAGCGTCGATACGCTGCTCGCGGCCGTCCAGGTCGACCCGATCGCGCGCTATGTCATGGCCTACAGCGACGGCGGTTATACAACCAACCTTCCTTTGGACGAGATGGTGAAGGGGCAGGCCTTCGTCGCCTATCAGTTCGATGACAAGCCACTGGAACCCGTGCACGGCGGACCGGCTCGACTGGTGGTGCCGCATCTCTATTTCTGGAAGAGCGCCAAGTGGATCCGGGGCCTTCGATTCATGGAGCGAAACCAGCCCGGCTTCTGGGAGTCGCTCGGTTACCACATCCATGGCGACCCCTGGAAGGAGGAGCGCTACAGCGGAGACTGATGGTCCAGCCGGTTCTCGAATGGCAGGCCGGGACGGTCACCACGATCCGCCCCGAAACCAAGCAAACCAAGAGCTTCACGCTCGCGCTCCCGAAGTGGATGGTCCACCGGCCGGGTCAGCACTACGACGTGCGGCTCACGGCCCCGGACGGGTACCGGACGGAGCGCAGTTATTCGATCGCTTCCCCGCCCGAGCGCGTCGGTGAGCTGCAAATAACCGTGGAACGAATCGCCGACGGCGAGGTCTCGCCCTACCTGCACGACGTCCTTACGGCGGGCGACCAGCTCGAAGTTCGGGGACCGATCGGCGGATACTTCGTCTGGGAGGTAGCCCTGGGCGGCCCTCTGCTGCTGATCGGCGGCGGCTCGGGCGTTGTGCCCTTAATGGCGATGCTGCGGCACCGCGCCGCGCAGCACGCGACCCTACCCGCCAGGCTGCTGTATAGCAGCCGCACCGCGGACGATGTGATCTATCGCGACGAGCTCGACGGCCTGGCCGGCAGCGACCATGCGTTCGAGGTCTTGTACACCTTCACCCGGCAGCCGCCCACAGGTTGGACCGGGTATCGGCGCCGAATCGACGCGGCGATGTTGGCGGAAGTCATCAAGCCTTTCGACAAGCGTGCTCGCGTCTACGTCTGCGGACCCACGTTGCTGGTGGAGTCGGTCGCGAACGCGCTGGTTCAGATGGAACTTCCGACTGAACAAATTCGCACGGAACGCTTTGGTCCAACCGGAGCCTGAGGAGGCAGAACGATGGATAATGACGAGGCAGACATGAATACGGCGTTGATGGTGGATGGGAACGCGGTGGCGGGAGAGCTGCAGCAGATCTTCGGCCGCGACATGACGATGACGGTGGCACGGTGTGCCGGCTGCTCGCGCGATGCCGAGATCGGCGCCTTGATGGCGTTTACCCGCGGTCCCGGCGTCGTGCTGCGCTGTCCAGCCTGCCAGGTGGCGATTGCCCGGATCGTGGAGACGCCGACAGCCATCTATCTGGAAGCACGAGGCGCTACGTTTCTCCGGATGGCTCCGCAGCCTTAGCGCGCTACTTTTCGCCCGCGGTGTGCGGCACAGGCTTGTCCTCGATCGGGCCTTCCTCGGCCGCTTCGCTGATCTCCTCGGACAGGCGCGGCAGCGCCTCGGCGTGCACCTCCCCGGATGGGCTCGCGTGTCTTCCCCGCGCCGCGCTCGGTAGAGGGCGCCAAGGAAGACGTTGGCGAGGGCGGCGAGCGGCACTCCGAACAGCGCGCCCAGAATGCCGGCCAGCTCGGCGCCGATCAAGAGCGCCGCCATGGCGACCAGTGGGTGAATGCGCGTCGCGGATCCGGTCACGCGCGGCCCAAGGATGTAGGCCTCGATCGCGTGCCCACCTAGCGCCGCCACCAGGGCCAGAAGCCCGATGAATGGTCCCTTGAAGGCGAGGGCGATGAGCACCGCCACGCCCATCCCGACCGGCGCGCCGATCAGCGGGATGAACTCGAGGAAGAAGGTCAAGATTCCGAGCACCACCGCATAGGGGACCCCAATCAGCGTCATCGCGAGGCCGGTGTAGGTCCCCATGACAAATGACATGATCAGCTGGCCGCGCGCGTACTGGCCGACCGTGGTGCCGACGGCGAGCAACGTGAAGTCGTAGACCTCTTCGCGCCCGGGGAAGAGTTTGCGCATGCTGGCAATCAGCTGACGGCCTTCCACCAGCAGGTAGATCGAGATGACGAGCACGAGAAGGATGTTGATCAGGGTTCCGAGTGTCCCGCTCAGGATGCCGAGGACCGACCCCAGCACGGCCGTGCTGATCCCGCCGGGCCCGCTGGGCAGACTCAGCTGGAGCGGAATGCCCGCGCTATCGATCGCGTCTTGCAGGGATTTGACGAAGGCGATGGCGCGCGTTTCCAGATCGGGCAATTGCTTAGCCTGGCCGATCAGCGCCGGCGTCACGAGCGCGATCAAGCCGGCGACCAGGCCAATGATGACGACGTACAGCAGCAGCACGGCAATGGCCCGCCGACCTTTGAAGATGGTCAGCATCTCCATCCGGTCGATCACCGGCGTGAGAAGCAAGGCGATGATCGCGGCGAAAACGAACAGGAGCAAGACGTTGAACAGGTGCCCGACGAGGAACTCGGTCTGGTGATAGAGCATCACCACCGTAAGCGCGATCAGCAGATAAACCAGGAGCCGGACGGGGCGCTCGAGGTGGCGCCAGGCCCTGGTCAAATGTGAACCCTGTTCGTGGCTCGCCATTGGGCCCAGTCTCGCAGACCGGCCGGCCGGAATGATGTCAGTCTATTTCTTGCGGCGGTGAGGCTTGGCTGCAGGCGTCATGTAGCGCTCGGCCCAGTCGCCCAGCCTGAGAAGACCAGGGCCGATCGCGCGGCCGCTCTCGGTTAGCCGGTAGAGGACGCCGAGCGGGGGCCCGTCGAGCACGGTCCGGTCGATCAAGCCTGCCCTGACCAACTCGTTGAGACGGTCGGAGAGCATGCGCTCGCTGATCCCGGGAATCGTCCGAGCCAGCACCGCAAACCGCGCCGGACCCTGGAGCAGCAGGCCGAGGATGACTCCCGACCAACGCTTCCCCAATAAGGTGAAGGCCTGGGTCAGGCGCTCATCGCACTCGCGAGCATGCTCGCTCAGGTTGCGCTTCACGCCGTGAGTGTAGCGCGGCCTGCTAATTACTGCAGTAACTTGCGAAAAGTAAGCTCCCGGTGTTACGTTGCCCTTACGATCTGATTAAGTGGGAGGCGAGATGGATGGGAACCTGGACCTTTGACCCAATGCACACGCAAGTCGAGTTCTCGGCAAAGCACCTGGGAATGATGACCGTTCGGGGTAACTTCACGGAGGTGACCGCCTCAGGCGACCTTCACCCTGAGCAGCCAGAGCGTTCGAGCGTCGAGGTGACCATCCGCACGGCAAGCATCCGCACGCACAACGAGCAGCGTGACAACGACCTGCGCGCATCCTACTTCCTGGAGGTCGACAAGTACCCAACGATCACCTTCAAGAGCACCAAGATCGAGCCGAAAGGGCCAGACCGGGGGACGATGACCGGCGATTTAACCATCAAGGGCAATACCCATCCGGTGACCCTCAATGTGCTGAAGTACGGCGAATTCAACGATCCGGGGATGGGCCACCGGATCGGCTACGCCGCAGAAACCAAGATCAATCGCAAGGATTTCGGCATGAGCTTCGACGCGATGATGGACGGCAAATGGGTGGTCAGCCACGATATCCAGATCAATATCGAGGGCGAGCTCGTCGAGGTGGCGGACAAGGTGGCGGCCGGCACCACCTGAGCGGCTGAGCTACACGCTGGCGCTCGGGGCCTGGGCGGGATAGCGGCTCACGACGATGGCGTAATAGAGGACCCCGAGCAGAATCAGCCGCAGGAGAGACGAACCGGTTGCAAACCCAATCATCAGGATGATTTCAGCAACGAAGGAGATCGCCAGCCCGTAGATCGCGAGCCGTTTGCCGCTCTCGTTCCCCTGGTACATTTGCCATCCGCCGATCGCGCAGATCACGTCGGCGACGAG
>WNFG01002465.1_pt1 | contig 18817 bp, 20 predicted proteins | sample 5400431 | NCBI WGS metagenome assembly WNFG01 (sample SAMN13153346, study PRJNA577476) | soil metagenome | isolation source: 120 cm saprolite under Douglas fir tree site 2 hole 3 replicate 2 | place: USA:California | collected 2015-04-18 | reverse complement strand
CGTTGCAGCCGCGTTGACGGCGCCAGCGCAGTCGCTTCAAGCCATCGCTTCCAACGGAGCGAGTGGTAGGCCACGGCTCCAGCTGAACGCCGGCGCAACTTGCGGCTCTCATCGGCGACTTCTGCAACAAAATCTGCCAAAAGCGAACTCATGCTCGCCAAGAGAGTAGACCACTCGAGATAGGCGGATACGCCGCCCTCGGCTCAGGTCGCGTCGCGCCCGAGATCCCGAAACTCGCCCGAGCGCACTCAGCGTGATAAGGCATGGCGGGCACTGTGGATGGGACGTGGCATGGAGGCAACCGCGCAGGTGTCGGGGACGCGTGGCCGAACGGTGACGGCGCGCTTGCCGCTTTGGGTGCTGACCGGCGCGTTTCTTGGAATTCTGGCAGGCATCACGTTCGGTGAGCGCACGGCAGTTCTTAGGCCGCTGGGCGACGTCTATACGATGATGCTCTTGAGCGTCGTCTATCCTTACATACTGAGTTCATTGATCGTGGGCCTGGGGAGCTTGGCGACGGGGCGCGCCTGGCGCCTCCTGCAGGCCAGCTGGGGCATATACCTGTTCCTTTGGGTGGCCGTATTCGCGGCCATCTTCGTGCTGGCGCAGGCTATCCCTCCGCCTGCCCCACCGGTGGAGATCAAGCCGCCGCATCCCATTTCGGTGCTAGCCCTCCTCCAAACAATCGTTCCGGACAATCTCACCCACGCTCTGAGCCGAAACTTCGTGCCGGCCATCGTCGTGTTTGCTGTCACGTTCGGCTTGGCGGTTCAATCAATTCCTTCAAAGGCCTCCTTTCTCGAAACCATGGAGGCTGTCCGGCTGGCAAGTCTGAAGGTATGGGCGTGGGTCGTGTATCTCGCCCCGATCGGCGTGTTCGCATTATTCGCCAGCACCGCGGGAACGATCACGCCGCGGATGGCGGGCACTCTTGCCGTCTATGTGACGCTGTTCCTGATCGGTACCGGGGTCCTTGCGTTCGCCGTGTTTCCGCTCGCGCTGTCGGCGATCGTGCCAGCCAAGGCTCGCGATCTTGTCGCCGAGCTCCACCCCGCTTTCGTGCTGGCTTTGGTGACGACCTTGGCATCATCCCCGCTACCTCTGATTCAAAGCGTTGCCGAGCAGCGAGTCGCGGCCGCGGGGCACGATGACGACGAGGCGAGAGACATCACGAGGGCGACAATCTCGCTCTCCTATGTATTCACTTCGCTCGGAAATTATTTCGTCGCGCTGTTCATGATCTATGCGTGTCAACACTATCAGGTGATCCTGAATGCGTTCCAGATGGCGGTGCTCGCTCCCATGACCTTACTCTCCGCGAGCGGATCTCCAAGCACGACACTGAGCGCGGTGACGTTCATGAGCCAGTGGCTCGGGCTTCCCGTCGATACGCTGCCGCTCTACGTCGAGGCCATGACCGTGACGCGTTATGGACAGGTGGCACTCTCGGTCTCGGCCTATGCATTCGTTGCGATCGCTGTTCCGTTTGTTTACTTCCGGTGCACGGTGTTTCGCCCGGCGAGGATCATCGCTGCACTGCTGCTCGGCGCGGTGCTGCTCGCGGCAACCGCAATCGGCGTTCGCATTTCGTCGGAGAGCCTGTTTCCGCCACCGAGCAACGCGGCGATCCTCGAGCGGACCTTGGATCCGTCGCTTGTCGCCGGCGTCGACGCGTTTATCAGCGACACCCCGGCTGGCCGCTTGCCGCCGATCAACGGCCCGGCAACGCTCGATGGAATTCGCGATCGCAGGACCATTCGGGTCGGTTACGGGCGGGAGGTGATACCATTCACCTATAGAAATAGATCAGGCAATCTGGTCGGCTTCGACATCAGCTATGCGTACCAGCTCGCACGTGATCTGCACGTCCGTCTGGAGTTCGCGCCGATCGAATGGGACGAAGTGGAGGCCGATCTTGCTGCCCAGCGTCTCGACGTCGTCATGGCCGGCGCCTACATCACCGAGAAGCGGCTGGCGGATCTACAAGTCACCAACCCGTATTTCGAAAGCCCGCTAGGGTTTATCGCGCCGTCGCACCGAGCAAGCCGTTTCCTGAGCTACGAGGCGGTTGCCGACACGCCGAACCTCGTGCTCGGCACTCTCGCCGACAGCGCGATTTTCCGGCTCACGAAACAACTGTTTCCGAAGGCGCGTATCGTCCCGCTCGAAACCTATGACGATATCCCTGCTCACCCGGAACTCGACGCCGCAGTGTGGTCGCTCGACCAGGCCCGGGCCTGGGCGTCGGGGCACAGCGGATTTTCGGCGGTTGCCGCAAGCGGCATGGGAGCGCCGCTGCTGTTTGCTTACTTTCTGCAGCCGAGCGCCACGACGCTGACCCGATATCTGAACACGTGGCTGTCATTGCAGGCGGCGAACGGCTTTCGCGCAGCGCAACTCGCCTATTGGATCGACGGCAAGCCGCGCCCTGACGCCACGCCGCGCTGGAACCTGCTCGACAACGTGCTGCGTCCGGCCTGGCGTGGCTTGTAGCGGAGCAATCGCGTCAGCGGTGCGTCGGCGTGCGCTGCGCATCCGTGGGATTGTTTGACAGCACAAATGTCAGCCATCCGCTCCAGCCGTGCGCCCGATACGCCGGGTCGAAATCCCTGTACCACTTGAGGTTAAGCGCCCCTTGCTGATTGCCCAGCGGGATCACAAAGGTAGCTTGCGGCCCGACGCCCAGGACGCGGGACTCGAAGCAGCCGAGCTTGTCGCCCGATCCGTGGTCGCATGACGCCTGATTGTAGAAGTAGCCGGCTGCTCCGAAATTGAAATCCTTGGTGAAGAAGTGCGATAGGCTCCAGTCGAGATGCACGTCGACCCCGTTCTGGTATTGGGTCGAGGGATTGGTGAAATTGTAGGTGAAGCCCAGCACGGCAGAAAATTCGTCACCTGTGTTCGCGTTGAAATAGGTGTAGCCGCCGCCGCCGTCGATCGCCCCGTGGCCGTAGCCGACGTTCGCCAACGACAGCGGGTTGTAGAGCCCGATCGGGACATCGCCGGTCGCGTAGACCATGAAGTTGTGCACGCCGAAGTTCCAGCGCAGGGAGGTCTGCGGCTCCAAATCGCCGATCCCGGTGACCGCGCTGGTCATCGGCGGCCCTCCAAGCACCCCCATCGGGCCAACGATCGTCTGATCGACGAAGACCTTGTTGCGTCCGTAGGGGATGAGCAGGCCGATCTGAAGCTGTCCACCGAGCACCGGCGTTGCAAACACGTAGCTTGGGATGCTCAACAGCAGGTCGTTTTGCACGCCGATGTGAATGTCCAGAGTCGCGGATACCTTGGTCGTCACACCCGCAATCGGGATCTGGCGGGCGATGGCAACGTCGCCGCCGCCCTTGATCGGTGAGTGATAGTAGATTTCTGCGATGGAGAATCCCTGCGGCAGGGGCGCAGCTGCAAGTGCGCCGTAGGTGCCGGGGACCCAGAAGCTGATGCCGGACTCGTCCGCTGAAACGACGGTCGCGCCGCCCGCGAAGGCAGCAAATGCAAGTACAAGCGTGCCCAGCACCTGGCGATGCGCCCGATTCGGTGCCCCCGAAAGCGACACGGCACTCCCCAATGCCTGATCGGACGCCTTACCCCGATGTCACTCTACACCGCGCGTGCAACGCGTAAAGTCGGGATCGTTGCGCCGGCATGGAAAATTCACAGGTGTCGCCCGAACGGCACACCCGTTGCGAGTGAATCGTCTTCGGCACTGGGCACACTCTCGTGATTCCTAATCCCCTTGACCCTTGATGTTGACTATCGCACCGTTGCGACCGCACGACTGTAGCACACCCTGATCTCGGTAAGCTGACGCCCATCGGAGTATCGCGCATGAGATTGCGATCGGTAACGTCATATTTTGCTGTTTGCGCTGTGACGTTGGGGACCTTGGTTCTCGCATGCGCTGCCCCAAACGCCTGGGCTCAATCCCCCGCAGCCAGCGGTGCCGCCAAACCCCCGTACAACATCATTTTCGTCATTTCTGACCAAGAGGCAGATCATCTGTTGGCGACCGGCGATTTCGAGTTGCCGGCCCGTGCCGAGCTGCGACGGAGGGGGTTCGACTTTCGCAATCACTACACGGCCGCGGCGATGTGCACGCCGTCGCGCGCCGCGTTCATCAGCGGCACGCCGCCTCAAGTCAACGGCGTCTTCGATCAGATGGAAACGGGCTATGTCCCGAGCCTCCGTACTGACAGACCGAATATGGGCTCCGTCTTGAAGGGTCTCGGTTACACGACCGCTTACTTCGGCAAGTTCGAACTCAACAAGGGCCTCCTCAAGGTCAACCCCGCGGTCGATTATCACGCTGCGCTGCAGCCGTATGGATTTGATTTCTTCAATTTTGACGGCGACAAATTCGGGTCGCCGGGTCAAGGATATCAAGTCGACCGCTATTACTCCGGCGTAGCAGTTCGCTGGTTGCGCACGAATGCTCGGGCATTGAACGGCAAAGGCGAGCCCTTTTTCATGGTGGTGAGTTTCATAAACCCGCACGACATCATGTATGCAGACGCCAACATTCCGGGCCAACCGCCGGTGCAGAAGGCTCTGACGAATAACCTGATCACTCCTCCGCCGGACAACACGATCTACCAGAAGACGTGGAACTTCACTCAGGTTCCCGGCCTCACGCAGTCACTCACGGCGCCGGGGATGCCACCGGCCTTGGCCGAATATCACAAGGGGTGGGCCGGTTCGCTCGGTTTTATTCCGACCGACCGCCCGGACATGTGGAGTCATTTTTACAACTATTACCTCAACCTCGTCCGCGACAACGATCACGGCCTCAGGCTGCTCGTTGACGCGATGGACGACCTCGATCTGTGGAAGAATACGGTCATCGTGCTGACCGCCGACCACGGCGAAATGGCGGGTTCACATGGTGGCTTGCGCGGCAAGGGTCCGTTCGCTTACGAACTCAACTCGCATATACCGCTTCTGATTGCCCATCCGGCCTACGCTGGTGGCAAGAAAGTCACCGCGCTGACCAGCCACCTTGACCTGCTGCCAACATTCGTCGGCATGACCGGGCTGCCGGAGGCGCGGCGGCAAGCCGCCGTCAGAGGCTTGCCGGGACGCGATTTTTCCGCGCTGCTCGGCAATCCCCAGTCCGCGGATATCCATGCCAACCGCCCTGGCGTGCTGTTCAATTACGTCGGTATACAAACCATCGACGGAGACTATCTGCTTGCAGCCAACAAGGATGTGTTCGGCGGCAAGCCGTTGCCGTCGCTCGCCCAGATGCACCCCGACCTCAGCAAGCGCGGATTCCTGTCCTTTGTGTTCGATGGACGCTACAAGTTCGCGCGTTACTATGCCCCCGCCGCGTTCAACACTCCGCAAACGCTCGATCAGATCTTCAAGTACAACGACGTCCAGCTTTTCGATCTCAGCGAGGATCCCGACGAGCTGCATAACCTCGCTTTGGAGCGCGACAAATACAAAGACACGATCCTGCGGATGAACGCCTTGCTCAACGACCTGATGGCCAAAGAGGTCGGCAAGAATGATGGCGCCTTTCTGCCCGCGGCGGTGCGTCCCAAACAAACAGTAGTCTTTGACAAGCAGTAAGCCGATCGCGAAACCTGATCACCGGTATCAATGGTCAGCGGGAAACAAAGCCCACTGTCGCAGCGGCCCGAAGCCGTTCCTTACGCTGTTGGCCTCTACATCACGGCGGCCTATTGGTTCACGGCTTCGACTTCTTTCGCCAACCCCGCCGTTACCATTGCCCGGTCGCTTTCAGATACGTTTGCCGGGATAGCCCCCGGCGGCGTAGCAGCCTTCGTTGTTGCCCAGCTTGCAGGAATGCTCGTCGCGGTCGGCCTGAGCCGCCGGCTTTGGCGCAAGCCAAATGACCGCTTAGGGTCATTAGCGACTGAAGAGGTCGAAGCCGCACGACGGTGTATGTCCGCTTTGCCCCCGAAAGCGGACATCGACGGCGCGGCAGGCATGTCCGCTTAGTGCCAAAGCGGACATTCGCATTGCAGCAGCTTTTGCTATTCGATGCGGACTCAAGGCGGACGTCTCCGAGGTCCGAGACGTGGCAAGACCAGACAAGCTCGAGACCCTTATGGTGTCTCGCGTGGTGTCTCGCGGCCTGTCGAGACATGCAATGCTCGCGCTTGCCTGTTTCAAAGCATGAACGCTAAGGCAACTCAGAAAGTAGCCGCCCGTAGCCCGGCTTGGTTTCCCGCACATGGAGGTGCTTGTGGATCTGCCAAGCCTGGCAAATGGTGGCGTGCACCACGGGGATGCCCAGATCCTTTTCGAGCAGCTCGACGACGCGCACCGTCTGCCAGCCGCCGCCCTGGATATACACGCCGTCGGCATTTCGATGCGCACGATAGAGGCGCTTGACGTGGGCGTAGAGCCTCTCGACCGAGATCTGCGCGACCTGATCGAAGGGCACGTCGATGGGCTCCATCGACAACGCCTTGAATCCGGCGGCCGTCATGTAATCCAGCACGATCTTGTTCTGCAGGGCAGAATAGCTCGCTCCGATAAACTTCTTGATCTTCATCGCGCGCAGCGCCGCGACCTGCATCTGTGGATCGGTGAGCACCGGCGTCTTGAACTTCTTCGTCCAGGCGTTGGTCAACGAAGCCTCTTTTTCCTGTCCGAGCAGCATGAACGGCGGGGCGCCGCTCAGCATGATCATATCGACGCCCTGCTCGGCCAGCTCCGAGGCGAAGCGCTCATAGAGCGGGATCGAATTGAGGAATTCGTTCTTGCTGCCGGCCTTGAAGTTCAGCAACAGAGGCACGATGCCGATGCCTTCCGGCAGGATGCGGATCAGCTCCTCGAGCGTGCCGGGACGTCGGGTCGGCCTGACCATTCCGACAACGCCACGCCACAGTGTGAAGCTCATGGTTGCCCCCGCGCGCCGCCCACTATAGGCATCACAGCAACGGCGGCACAACGGGACCAGAATCCTGCCGTGCCGTCAGCATAGAAGCGGACGGACATACGCATGGCATTACCCCAAAGAGTCATCGTGACGGGCGCCGCTCAAGGCATCGGCCGCGCGGTGGCGCTGCACGTTGCCTCGCCCGGCGTTTATCTCGCGGTCTGGGACGTCAAGCGCGATGGCGTCGAGGAGACCGCGAAGCTCTGTCATGAAAAGGGCGCGGTGGCGCGCGCCTGGGCCGTCGATGTCGGCGATGCCGATGCAATCGAGGCCGCGGTCGTTGCCTTCGAGCGAGCCTGGGGCAAGCCTGACGGCCTCGTCAACAACGCCGGAATTTTTCCTCGCGCGCGCTCGCTCGACATGAAGCTTGCGGAGTGGGAGGAGGTGCTGCGGGTCAACTTGACGGGAACGTTCGTCACTGCGCGCGCGGTCGCGGCGCGCATGAAAGACTTGGGACGCGGCGCCATCGTCAATACGGCCTCCGGTCGGGCGCTCGCCGGGGCGGCCAACGGTGCGCATTACGCCGCCAGCAAGGGCGGCATTATCGCGCTTACGAAGTCGTTGGCGCTCGACTGGGCCGCCTACGGCATCCGCGTGAATTGCGTCATTCCGGGGCTCACCGACACGGCGCAGCCGCGCGTCGAGATGGGCGACAACGAACTCTACGCCGCCGGCGCAAGGATCCCGATGGGCCGCATCGGCCGTCCGCAGGATATTGCCGCGGTGGTCGCGTTCCTTCTGAGCGACGACGCCGGCTACATGACGGGGCAGTCGGTGGCCGCGAACGGCGGCGCGATTATGGTTCCTTGACCGGCCGCTTATTGATTGATCGTGGTGCCGGTTTGCCGGATGACGTCACCCCATTTTTTGGAATCCTCACGCATCGCTTGCGCCATCTCCTCGGGTGACGAGGCGACGATCTGCATGCCCTGCGGCGCCAACGCCGCCACGAACTTCGGATCGACCGAGGCCTTTTTGATCTCCCGCGCCAGACGGTCGATGACGCTTTGCGGCGCCTTTGCCGGCGCGAGCATACCGAACCACGACCGCACCTCGAAGCCCGGCAGCCCGGCTTCGTCCGCCGTGGCAATGTCCGGCATCAGCGACGAGCGCTGCGGTGCCGCGATCGCGTAGGCGCGCAGCTTTCCGCTCTCGACCTGAGCCTTGACCGACGAAAGGCCAAGCAGCGCCAGATCTATCCGGCCCCCCAGCAGATCGGCCATGGCCGAGGTTGTTGCCCGATAAGGCACGTGGACGATGTCGGTGTTGGTCAGGAGCTTGAACATCTCCATGCCAATGTGGAGCTGCGTGCCGACGCCGGTCGAGGCGTAGTTCAGTCTGCCCGGATTGGTCTTGGCATAGGCGATCAGCTCCTGCAGGTTGCGGGCGCCCACGCCCGGATTGCCGACCAGCATCAGCGGCAGCATGGTAACGATGCTGACCGGAGCAAAGTCGCGAAATGGATCGTAGTTCAGGTGGCGATAGAGATGAGGATTGATGGTCACCGTTGAATCGACCACCATCATCAAGGTGTGACCGTCGGGAATCGCCTTGGCGAACTGCCCGGCCGCGACGCTGCCGTTTCCCGCTGGCTGGTTGTCGATGATGATCGGCTGACGCATCGAAGCCGAGAGCCCGTCGGCGACGGTACGCGCGACCAAGTCGAGCGCGCCGCCCGCCGCGGTCGTGACCACGAGCTGGATCGGCTTCCACGGATAGTTGTCCTGGGCGTGGACAGAGGGTGCAAAAAACAAACCGATGCCCAGCACGGACAGGGCGGCGCAGCATTTGAGATTCGTGCTCATACCCATCACTCGGCCGCTTCTCGACCGAGTAGGGGCATGACCTTGGTGCCGAAAGTTTCCATTCCCTCCATCATCGGAGTGAAGCGGGTCATCATGATGTCGATGCCGACCTGCTCGTACCGGCGCAGGCGCTCGGCGAGCAGCGGCGGTGTTCCGACCAGGCCCGCTCCCAGCGCATTGACCATCCGGTCGCGCGGTCCGGCATTGCGCTCAGCCTCGTCGGCAAGTCGCTCGGCCTCTGCCTGCGTCTCGCAGCAGATGACCTGCGGATTGATCGCGTAGCGCAGCTTTCGTCCGTATGTCGCGGCGAGCTCGTCCATCGCGCGCACATCGGCCGCCATGCGTTCGATATTCGACTCGAAATTGCGATAGCCGGCCTTGTACTCGGCAAACCAGACGTCGCCGTGCTGTGCAATCAACTCCTTGCCTTGGGGCGAGCGACTGGCGGCATAAATCGGCGGGTGCGGCAGATGGCTCGCCTTGGCGACGATGTCGCCCCGATCAGGCATGACGACCTTGCCGTCGGCACCGGTCAGCGCCGCCCGCACATGGGCGCGATAGTACGTGCCGTCAAAATTGAAATCGGAATCGGTCCATAGGCCCTTGATCACCTGGATGTACTCGCCCATGCGCGGATAGCGCTCGGCATCGCCGATCCAGGTGCCGTTGCTGAAGAGGTCGAATTCCTCCATCCACCAACCGTTGACGATGTTCAGCGCACAGCGTCCACCGCTGATGCGGTCGAGGCTGGAAGCCATTTTCGCGACCACCTGCGGGGTCACCATGCCGGGATGCACGGCGACCATGAGCTCAATGCGCTTGGTGACCATGGCAAGCGCGGAAGCGAGCACCCAGGCCGAAAGATCGGGACCGAGGAAGCGCTCGGCGATCAGCGTGGTGTCGAAGCCGAGCTCGTCGGCGCGGCGGACGGCGTCGCACGCGAACTCGAAAGACCCGTCGTTACGGCCCGCGAGGCTCGCGCATGATTTGATCTCCGCCACGGCGTGATCCATGCGCGGTTCCGGCCGGATGGTGTGAGGCAGCGGAGTCCAGATTCCGAATTTCATCGACCGTCTCGGCACGACTGAGCGGTGCGGCAATGATACCCAGAAAAATGTATAGGTCCGTATTGGCGATCTTGCTAGCCTGCTTCAAGTTGCGGCTGCAACGTAGCCGGAGGTGGATGGAGATCGTGATGTTGCCTGTCTCGCAAGGCCTGCCTTGGCGCGGTGTACTGGCCTTGCTGTTGGCCTTGCCTCTAGCGTCCACGCTGTCGGCCGGCGCCGCGCTCGCGCAAACCAAGATCACCGCCGGGATGGTTGCGCACGGGCCGGCACAATGGCCGCAATACATCGCCACCGAGCTCGGCTGGCTCAAGCAGGACAATATAGAACTCGACTTCGTGACGGCGGGCGGCGGTGGCGCCCAGCAACTCGCTGCCGGCGCGCTCGATATCTGCCATAGCGGCTATCCCGATTTCGCCCGCGCCTCGCTGCAGGGCGCGCCGGTGAAGATCATTATCAGCGACATTGTGGCGTCGCCCTACGCGGTCTTCGCCAAGCCTGCCATCAAACAGATCGCCGATCTCAAGGGCAAGCTGATCAGCATTGGAGGCAATAACGACATCACGTTCATTTACATCAAGCCGTTCCTGGCCTCTGCCGGATTGAAAACGAGCGACGTCGATTTCATCTTCGCCAAGGCGGCCGGAGACCGCTTCTCCGCGCTGGCCGCCGGTGGGATCGATGCCACGATCCTCAACCACCCGACCTATTCCAAGGCGGTTTCGCTCGGGTTCTCGAACCTGGGCGACACCAAGCCCTATGCCGAGGACATTCCTTTCACCGTTTGGGCCGCGAACATGCCCTGGGCCGAGAAGAACCGCAACGCGCTCACTGCATTCGCGCGCAACTACAGGCGCGGCGTGCGTTGGCTCTACGATGCCGCCAATAAGGAACAGGCAATCGACATCCTGATGAAATACGCCCGGCAAGCCCGCAAGGATCTTGAAGAAGCTTACGACTATCAGGTGACCAAGTTGAAGCTCTATGGTCTCGCCGGCGACGTATCGGACAAGACCTACGAGAAGATGGCCGAGGGACTGGTCGAGATCGGCTTTATCAAGAAGCCATTCCCGCCTAAATCAGCGATCTTCGACGGCAGTTTCGTCCAGCAGGCGACCAACTGATGACGAGCGGGGGCAGGCTGGCGCAACGGGTCGCCCTGGTCACCGGCGGCGGTGGCGAGATCGGCGGCGCGATCTGTCGGCGCTTCGCCGCGGAAGGAGCCGAGGTCGCCATCGCCGACCTCGATCCGGCCAAATCGGAGGCGGTGGCGCGCGCCATCGCCGGCAGCGGCGGCCCTGCGTTGGCGCTCGAGGTCGACGTCACCGACGAGGCGAGCGCGAAGGACGCGGTCGAGCGCACCGTCGCGAGCTTCGGAAGGCTCACCACGCTGGTCAATGTCGCCGCCACCGTCACGCCCGACGGCACGGTCGAGACGCTTTCGCTCGATGACTGGAACAAGGCCATCGCGGTCAATCTCACCGGCGCCTTCGTGATGTGCAAATATGCCGTACCCGCGTTGCGGCGTGCGGGCGGCGGCAGCATCATCAACATCGCCTCCCAGCTCGGTCATCTGGGCGTGCCGCTGCGCTCGCCCTACTGCACCACCAAGGCGGCCCTCATCCATTTCACTCGCATCCTGGCGATGGACCACGCCGTCGATAAAATTCGTGCCAACACGATCTCGCCCGGCTTCATCCTCACCGAGCGCTCCAGTCGGCGCTCCGGCGGCAAGGAGCGGGCGCGGGCCGTGGCCGGGCCACGGCACCTGCTCAATCGGCCGGGCGAGCCGGAGGAGATCGCCGCGGGTGCGGTCTATCTTGCCTCCGACGACGCGGCCTTCGTCACCGCCACCGATCTTTTGATCGATGGCGGCTACATCGCCTTCAAGGGTCGGATCGACGCCGACGGCCGTCCCGCGATGATCTGACGATCGGCGCGGTCGTCGCGCAAGGTCGGCCGCCGGTTCTTTCCGATCGATCTAATGGACGAAATGAAATTGGTGAATTGATCAATTTTGGTCAGACGGCGGACGGTCGTGCGAGTAGCATGGGCTGGAGATTATGCCGAAGCAATTTCAATGAGAGTTCTAGATGGATACTGAAATGCGGCAGCATTCGCCGGCTCGACAAAAGGCCGGATACTTCGGCGTGATCGCCATGATTCTGATCGTCGCGGCAGCATTGTGCTGGGGTTTGGCCCACGTCAACGTCTAGACAATTCAGCGAACGATCAGTCCTGCGGCCGGTTTGTTGGGCAAGGGCGTGGACCGGGCACGGAGCAACCCATGCCGACGGGCTTCTCCTACGAGGAAGCGACTGCGATCTGCGAGAGCGCGGTGGGGACGATCAAGAGCCGGGTCACTAGTGCCCGCACGCCGCTCTGGGTAGTGGGCCAGCCAATTAAGGCAGACTAAAGAGAGCCGCCTAGCTGGTCTGCACTGGTATCTTTCTGTTGGCCGCAAGTATGAATCCCGGTGGCGGTTGTCGCTCCGCAGCATTGTCCGGCACACAATCGGTCAGCTCTCGGTTTATCCATGGACTTTTTGGAATGGTCGCGCCGCGTTGGAGACGGGGCCCAATACCTGTGGCAAGCGCAACTTTTTGGCGTGCGTCGGCCTCAGATTCGGCTAACACCCAACATTTGTTGTTGAGTGTCGTCGCTTCCCAATTTCGGTCGCTAGTGTCGCCGCTCTTGGGCCCTAACCGATAGACTTGCATCTATCTCCCTCCCGCCGTCAGTTGGCGGCCTGGCGCACTGTCGTTGACGCCGAAAATGTGCTCGCTCTGCACCGCAGCTTGCATCCATGTGAGCGCAAGGTTGGTATAGGCTTGCTTCTTTTCGGTTTTGGATTGGCGAGCCCAACGTAGCGCTTCCTCGGCATATTGCCGGAACTGGTCAGCCTTCGACATTGGCAGCCTCCTGATTACGAGACTCCTTGTGTCGTCACCTCCATAGCTGCGGAGCCTGCGCCCGTTGCCCAGCGGCAGTCTGTTCAAAATTGCTCAGTCGGACGGGAAACGGACGGAAATGCACGCCTTAATCAAACTGACCCCTACCCAAATCCGGCCACTCCGAAATTCAAATCCAGCCACAAGGGGTTAAACCCGGCCAGTACCAAAAAAGAGGATGACAAGGCCGCCAACTGAGGCGGCCTCACGTCTCTCTTATCGTGCGTTTGATTTCTGTGCCGCAGCTCTCACAGATGTAAACCACCTCAACCAGGCTATCGGTGAATTTGATCGCCTTGCGTGCTTTCGGTTCCATCGGTTTGTATTCTTTTGTCGCCATCCGGCGCCGACAGCGCGGACAGATCACAACTGGCTGTTTTGGGCGCGGCCCCATACCTGAAAAATAAACACAATCAAGCGGACCTGTCAGTCGGTGGAGAGTCAGTTTGAATGGCTTTCGGTGAAACGCAACTGCGACGGTTCGTAGGCGCCTATGCTGCCTTCTATAATGAGTCAATCGGCACGACGCGCTCACGCGCGAGCTTCTTCATGAACAAATTTCGGTGTTTGGGCTTCGTTGATTACAACGGCAGCGGCCTGGAAGTTGACAGCTCCTTGTTGAACGTGGTCTCGCAGGGCTAACCAACGCGATATCGGTAACTATTCTGTTTGATCTCTTGCAAAGGCCTGCATGCACTCCCAATTACGAAGCGCGTAGGCCACAAGGCTGCGTGATACGGAAGGTTCGGCCCTGAGGGTGAACCGTTCGCATGTCGCTCAAACTAAAAGAGGTCATGCTATGCGTACATTCGATTTTGCTCCCCTCTACCGTTCAACGGTCGGCTTCGACAGAATGTTCTCGTTGCTCGACCAACTCGGCGGCGTGGAAGGCTCGGCGCCCGGCTATCCGCCCTACAATATTGAGCGTAACGGCGAAAACGCCTTTCGTATCTCAGTCGCAGTCGCCGGATTCACCGACGCTGATCTTTCGATCGAAGCGAAGGAAAACACGCTGACGATCCGCGGCGACAAACAGGCCAACGACGAGGAAAAGACCGGCGACGTTCTCTACAAGGGCATCGCCGAGCGGACCTTTGAGCGCAGCTTCCAGCTTGCCGACCATGTTGTGGTCAAGGGCGCAAGGCTGGAGAACGGGCTGCTGCACGTCGACCTCGAGCGCGAGATCCCGGAGGCGATGAAGCCTCGGGCGATCCCGATCGCGAGCTCCGGCAAAGTCCTGCAGGTCACGCCGACCAAGGTCGCTGCCTGAAGTTCTGGCCGGTTGCAATTTGGGGGTGCCCCGGGTTTTCGGGGCGCTTCCGTTGCACTAACCCGCTCGCTATTGCCGTAATCGTACCTACATACGGATATGGCCAGTCCAAAGAAGTACAGACAAGCCATGCACCCCATTTATTGCACGTGGCCCAACCAATGAAAGACCTTCAACAATGAAAGACCTTCAAACGGATGCGAGCCAGCATATCACAGCCATTGCCCGGTGGGATAATGAGGGTGGTGCTTGCAACGTGCTCTCCAAGAAAACGGACGCAGAATTGAAAAAGCGCCCGCGCTCAAAGGGGAATGATCGTGAGCCAACACACGGGTAAAGATTATGCAGCTCACTCAATTTGCCGTCGATGACAGCCCTCACAACAGAGATGGATTGGTGCTTCAAGGTTGGGATGGGGATCAGCAGGTGATAGGTTTCATCAGTAGGCGTGTCATGGCCGATTGGGCCGAGCCTGGATGCTATGGCAAGCGGAAGAGTCTTTTTCGCGAGCAATACAACGCGCTCGGCAAGCGTAACCTCGCGGCGATCGAACAGATTGTCACGTTGAAGTATCGGCGTGGCGCGGCGTTCAACCGCCAGCACCCCTTCGTGGATATTCTATTGTCCGACATCGCAGAAAGTGGTGAGGTGCTCGACGTGAGTGAACTGGTGCGTGAACCGCCGCTTCCCTCTTTCCAACGGATGTAATGGAACGAGGTATGGAGCGTCATACCTACAGATGCCCATTCCGAGACACTCTAGTTAGAGCCGGTTGTCTATCTGAACTCATCGACGGATGATGCACATTATCGACTGTATGCCGCTTGCGACACTGTCAATTGAGAGCAGAAACCTTTCGGTGCTTGAGAGCAAGGAGCGCAACCGCTGATATGCTATATGCGTTCCAAAGGAGGAGCGCGCCATGAAAATCTGGGCCTCTGAACCTCAGTGGTGGTAGTTCAACTTGATCAGACAAATCAGCGTCAGGAAAAGATGATGGCCAGCGACGACAAGAAAATTAAAACCAACTCCGCTCCGGAAAATGAGGCCCCACCGGAGAAAAAGAGCACTTCCGGCGCAGAGCCATCCAAGGCTGACGGCGGAGAATTGGCTGCCGCCTCACCCTCCGGCTATAGCAGGGGCGAAGGCCAGAAACCCGTTTCTAAAGCTTATAGGGATAACTGGAACGTGATTTTCGCGAAGAAAAAGAAACGATGATTCGCTCGTTCGGCGAAGAGAAATAGCTTCCGCTGTGTGTACCGAGAACTCCATCCCGCATCAACGCGGCCAGTCACCCACGCGCAAATTCCCCGTCAGCGGCTCGCATCGGTAGGGTCAACGGCGGCGCTGTATTTGTATTTTAAACAAAGACGCCGCACCTAGGTAGGGAAGGAAATCATGGAAGGCGTCACCGTCGTCGACCATCCTTTGGTGCAGCACAAACTCACGCTGATCCGAGACAAAAACCGTTCAACTAAGTCCTTTCGGGAACTCCTCAAAGAGATAGGGATGCTGCTGTGCTACGAGGTAACGCGCGATCTGCCGCTGACCAATGTCGAGATCGAGACGCCGCTCGCACGTATGGTTGCTCCACGCATCGCCGGCAAGAAGCTGGTATTTGCCCCTGTCCTTCGTGCTGGCATGACGTTTGCGGAAGGAATGCTCGATCTCGTTCCAGCTGCGCGAGTGGCGCATATCGGCCTTTATCGCGAGCCTGAGACTTTCGTTGCGATCGAGTATTTCTTCAAGGCGCCATCCGATCTCAGCGAGCGGCTCGTAATTGTGGTCGTTCCTATCCTTGCTACTGCGAATACTGCGGTCGCGGCTGTGGACCGGCTGAAAGAACGAGGGGGAAAGGAGATACGGCTTGTTTGCCTGATCAGCGCTCTTCAAGGCATCGAGCGGATGCGTGGAGCCCATCCCGACGTACCGATCTGGACGGCTGCAATCGACGAATCCCTCGACGAGCGCGCATTCATCGTGCCCGGCCTCGGCGACGCCGGCGATCGAGCGTACGGGACGAAGTAAATTGGGTGAGGTAGAGAGCATCTCGAAACCGAGCTTGAACAGCTCGCCATGGATGCGCGGCGCAAAAAATGCGGAAACTGGTACCCGTGAGGATATATACGCGCCAGTAGGGCAGCTTCAGAGTTCAAAAGAGAAAACGGCAGCGGTCGATTTGCACTTTAGGAACTGCCCATATGTCCGTGTCAGTACTTGTTGAGCGATCGACCGAGCGAATCTAGCGAGTCGTCGGGTTTCGGCGTCTCGGGCGAATAATAGCCGGCGGCTTTCTTTGCTGTGATTTCGACATGGGCATGCGCGGGCACAAGCTTGTCCGGGATCGGGACGCGCTCAAGAATCTCTATGCCCTGCGCCGTCAGGGCGTCATATTTCATATCACTCATCGAAACAAAGCGGTCGATCCGCCGCAACCCTAGCCAGTGGATCACATCCGGCATGAGCTGCTGAAAGCGTGCATCTTGGACACCGGCCACGCATTCAGTACGTTCGAAGTAGGTCGCGGCCGCATCCCCGCCTTCTTGCCGCTTGCGTGCATTATAGACGAGGAACTTCGTCACCTCGCCGAGCGCGCGGCCTTCCTTGCGGTTGTAGACAATAATGCCCAATCCGCCCGACTGGGCACCGCGCGCGCATTCCTCAATGCCGTGGATTAGATAAGGCCGGCAGGTGCAGATGTCGGAGCCGAAGACGTCGGAACCGTTGCATTCATCGTGGACGCGGCAGGTGATGCGCGTGCGCGCGTCGGAAAGCTTTGCAACGTCACCAAAAAGGTAAACCGTGGTGCCCCCGATCGGCGGCAGGAAAACATGCAGATCAAGCCGGGTCACGAGTTCAGGAAACATGCCGGCGGTCTGTTCGAACAGCGCGCGGCGTAGGCCTATCTCGGTTGTGCCAAAACGTTCCGCGATTCCAGGTAGATACCAAACCGGATCGATGGCGATCTTTACCACCGAGACCCCGCCGTTGTTATGCACGACATCTCCGTCATGGAGCAGCCGTCCGACCGCCAGCGCGTCCTGAATCTCGTGGATATCCAGGCGCGCCTTGGTGATCGCAATCGTCGGCCGCACGTCGAGCCCTTCCGCCATCTCCGAGCCGAAAGTTTCCGCAACCAGATGGCCCCAGGGATCGAGCGACACAATGCGCCGCGCGTCTGTCCATTGCGCAAATGGACCAATTTTCTCGGCCGGATGCGTGTTCGTGAGGTCTGGACGCCGAATGGGATCGAGCGCTCCCGCCGAAACCGCAAGCGCGCGATATACTGTATACGAGCCGCCATAGGTGCCGATGACGTTACGATCGTGGGGCCGCGACACGGTGCCAATAATCGCTCCGCGTTCGCGCGCAGTCGATGCGCCCCAGTGGATCGGGAAGCGTTGCTTCGCGCCCGGGTCCGGATGGGAGGTCAGGCGGATATGGTCGGTGCGATTGGAACGAGTCACTGCAAGTCCTTAGAAAAGATGACGGCCCGCCGTTCGTGACGGGCCTGACAAAGATGGGGGCTCGATCACCTATAATATAGCCCTCCCGGGACCGGATGCAATGACGCCAAGCCATTGTTCGACAACAGCTGTCCCTGTCGGAAACTTACGCTCTGAAATATTGGTGGTGCAGTCCGCCCAGGACTGGCATCGCCAGCGTGCGACCGACAGTCTGGATGGTACGTGGGATCGGCGCATCGGGAACGCGGTAGGGACAGGCACTCATACTTGGCTTTATGTTGGTGAGACGGGCGATCTGTCAGATCGGCCGCTGAGCCATGAACGCAAGCCGTGCTTCGACAAGAATGGCGCAAACTGCTTGCTTATTTACAGTGAGAAAAATCGTGATATGCGCCTGAAGATCGAAGCCGATCTCAGGAATGCGTACAATCCGCCCTGCAATCGGTCAAATGCGTTCTCAAAGAAGGTCGAAAACCACGCTTGCGCCGTGGCGCCTCATGCGATGTATTATAATTTCGTGCGCATCGATCAGACGCTCAAAGTAACGCCGGCGATGGCTGCTGGTGAGTGATCGGCTTTGGGAAATGAGCGATGTGGTGAACCTGCTCGAAGCTTTCGCTGCGGACTACGCCAGCGATGGCGGCAAGGGTGACCGAACGACTTTGGGAGATTGGTGATTATCTGGGAGGAAAGCCATGGAATGGTTCAGCCAGAAAACATCGATAGCGGGCATTCAAATTTCCAATTGGATACTCGTTCTGGTGGCTATTATCGTAATCTGGATTATCTACTCGTTTATCTCGCACTGAGGTAGGCAGAACCACTTGTTATAGACAGAACCACTTGTTAGCTGGGAATTGTGGCAATTCAAAAGAGCCCACTACCCGCCCATCCTTTCTTGGGCGTCGCTCTACGGCACGCGGGCTCACGTAAATGGCGTCAATCCGGGTCTCGTTCATCGCACCCTACGATCGCTGCGCGGTCTGCGACCCCTGAGATTGCGTGGGCGCCCACTCAATCGATCTCGACAAAGAGACGCAGATCAGATGGTGGCGCTTTGCCGACTGCGGATTGGTGTTCCAAAACCCGCGCTTGACCGGGCAATCGCTCCGCGCCCTCTACGCCAAGGCTGATTATTTTGGGCTTCGCGGCAGCAACAACCGCATGCTGTGGGATGCCCGCGGTGACCTCGGGCGAGGCTTGGTGGGGGGAATTGACTCACGGGCGCGGCAGCGGTGGGCTTTTATAACGGGAGTGGCTCACCATGATGATCGCGATCTTTTTTTGGTGGATCGGGCTGAGCATCGTGGTGGCAGTTGCGGCCAACACCCGCGGCCGCAGCCCGATCGC
>WNFG01004005.1_pt1 | contig 18818 bp, 15 predicted proteins | sample 5400431 | NCBI WGS metagenome assembly WNFG01 (sample SAMN13153346, study PRJNA577476) | soil metagenome | isolation source: 120 cm saprolite under Douglas fir tree site 2 hole 3 replicate 2 | place: USA:California | collected 2015-04-18 | reverse complement strand
GTTCAGCTGCGCCGCGCAGAATACCGGCGCGTCAGCAATTAGCCAGCGCCAAATCAATGCGCGGCGTCCGAGCTCGGTTTGGTCGTGCTTGGGCGGGTCCGACGAGCCGAGGCGATCGACTAATCGAACCGCGCGGGATTCCGAAAAAGTGAGCAATAAAGCCAGCGTCCGCTTGATTGCCGCTTCGGTTTCGAAAGCTCGATTGTCATTCCTCGTCGTCGCGGCCGCTTGGCGCATTTTGCAGTCCTGCCGCCACCCCTGCATCGACCAGACGGTTCAGCTCGGCATCAAAGTCTTCGCACAACAACAGGCGTTCCCGGACCATGTTCTGTAGAGCGTGCGCCACTTCGCTCACGTACTGATCGAGCGATTGATAGCGCTCTTCCAGGGACGGACGGGGATCGCCGGAGGCGATGCGTTCCGCCATGGTCAGGGCGAATGGAATGTATTGGCCCGTACTTTCGCATCCGTCGTTCGCCCAGGCGCCCGATCGCAGTGCCCAACCGGTGTACGTGGCCAAGGGCACGGTCACGTCGGCCAGGCGGACGCCGGCGATGTCGTTTCCATCGCTGTCGGTTTTGGGGATGAAGCTCGGATAGATCGGACCGTCCGCCGGATTGTCTTCATACGGTGGTGTGATCAGGGGCGGGTTGATGGTCGCGATGCCGGTCTCGTAGAAGTCCGGCCCGAAGTTGAATCGGTAGCGGGTCGTCTTGAGACCGGTGTAGGTGACGCCCGGTATGTCCGGAAAGCCCATTTCCGACTGGGGCAGCGGGGGCACCAGAGTCCCGTCGGAGAGCTTCGGCACCCGGCTGCGCGGCGGCTGCCTGTGTCTGGTCGCCCAATCGTCGAGCGCGATGAACAGGGCGCGCTGCACCGGCGCCGAATTCAACGGGTTCTGGAGTTGCTGGCAAGCTCCCCTCGTTGTCGAGCTGCCAGTGCCGTGCTGATGGCTGGAGATGAAGTAATTGCGCGCGAACGGAGAATCAGGGAGATCCTCGGTGCCCTCTGGATTGGTGTGCAGGAGCGAGGCGGCCTTCACCCAATACTCGTTGGCAGAGTAGATCTCCATTGCCAGAGGGCAGGTGCGGCTTCTCTCACAACTGGCGTAGCGGCTATCCGTCTGCCCGGTGAAGGGATCGGTCGTGCTCACGTTGGCCCACGGGAAGACGGCCTCACTGAAGAGGTGGTCCTGGCGATTGCGCTCGGTGCGACCCGGCTGCGAGAAGCGATAGTTCATACTGAGACCGTCGCCGGCGCCGATCCACTGCAGCATTCCGTCGAAAACGATCCTGCCGTTTTCGGCCTGATTGAACCCCAGATGCGTGAAGTCGTTCAGCGTGCGGGCGGGCTGGGAGACGACCTCGGTGTAGATGCGCCTCACATCGCCGGCGAGCGGATTGGCTGTGCCGACATCGTCCCTGTGCCCGTATCGCAGCCAGGCGTTGAAGTCGCGGATTGCGGCGAAGCCCAGAGAATTCACGGTCGGATCTTTTGCCGTGTAGGAAAACTCGTAGATGTCGTTCGCGACGAAGTTCCCCGACGTCAGCCTGATCGCCGTTCCGCTCAAGTCGGTGTATTCCCAATCCGAAGCGGGAAGTACCTCGGGGGTATCGTTCAGATGAAGGCGATGAGTGAGCGTTGCTTCGCCCTGGTCCAGTGTGGCTGCCGGATACGTCAGCGCATATGAAGCCGCGGATGTCACGATGTACTCGAACGACGGTCCGGTGATCGATGAGCCGTCCGGATTCACGGCGATGGGCAGAGTGATCGTCGCCACGAAGTCCGCCGAGCTGGTGCCGGCCGCCTTGTCCCAGCCGCTCCAGATCATCGTGTAGCCGCGAGGCATGAAGAACGCGTTCGCCAGGACGGTCGGGTCGGTGACCGAACCTGGATCGTTGCCGCCCGGGAAGCGCCCCAGCGTGCCCCACGTCTTGTTGCCGCGGTTCGGTGGCTCGTACATCACTTTGTGCGCGCCTCTCCTCAAGTGGATCGGCTTGAGGATATAGAAGTCGAACGAGTACTCGACGTTGCCGTTGGGGTTTCGAGGCGCGAGCTGGATGTCGACGATCCCAGCGTTCTTGGGATCGAAGGGATCCACCTCGGCGAACGCCTGGCCAGCGATCTTCTCGTATTGTCCGACGCCCGGCCACGAATAGCCGCCGAAAGTCGGTGACTCGGCCGTGGTGACGACGAACCTGGTCAGCCGGGCCTCAACCGCGCCGGGAACCGCGAGCGCTCCCACCAGCCACAGAATTCGTTTCATATGCCCTCCCAGCGATCGCGGGATCCCCCCATCGAGGCCCCATTCCCCAATTCCGCAACGAGTGGGCTGCTCGCTGCGCGTCGGCGATCTTGAAGGCTCCATACTGCCGCCGTCGCGCGTGAGTCAACAAGCGCGGGCTCCAATGCGATGCCGTCGAGGCACTCGAACGCCAGCCGCGGTATGCACAGTCGAGAGGCAGGCGCGGTGCTGCAGCCCGCCTCCGCGCGTCAGAAGTAGTATTTGGCCGACATCTGGAACCGCCAAAGATTACCGCTGTCTGAGGCAATGTCCGTGCGGCTCGCGAAGCGAGCCTCTCCACCCAAGGTCAACTTGCTCACCGGCGAGTAGAGCAGATTGGCGAGTACGCTCTCGGTTCTGCGGGTAGAAGTCGGCCCGAGGAAGGAGAGAGACACCCCGGAGATGCCCGACACAATCACGTTGGACCGCCACTCGTTGTTCCAGACGTGGCGGTAGGCCACAAACCCATCGAAGACCCAAACCGATGCCAGCTTGTTGGAGTCATTCACCACGGCATCGCCAAACGTGCCCACGGCGAGATATCGGCCAATGCCACGGCCGCCGCTGAACATGAATCGTATATCGTCTTTCCCGAGAACCGGCACCTTCCCGGACACGGTTCCTCCCCACCCGAACCCGTTGTCGTCTGCGCCTCCGACGGTGTTGGCATCCTTCAACATGCGGGCAACCCCGGCGATCGCAAAATTGCCGAAATCCGCTTTGAGGTTGTAGCGCGCAATGAGGTCCGGCCAATAATTGTCGTCGGTCTTGGCAGCGGCGGCACTGCGATTGGGGTAAACGGTGGTTTCCGGGGTTTCGAAGGATAGCTGCAAGCCGCCATTCGTATAACGCACCTGCGGCTGTCGCACGAATACCGTACCTTCGGTGGGGCCGATGAAGTCGAGCGTCTCAGGGTACGCGGTGAGGTTCTGGAACGTCGACCAGTCCTGACCCAATAACCAATTGTCAAACGTGACGTAAGCTCGGCGAAGCGCCGGGTTGTACGCATTGGTTGAGATCTTCGTGCCGGTGGTCGCCGTCGCTCCCGCAGCCGAGGTCACGACGGTCTGCGGAATCTGGCCGCTGATGAAGTCGATCTCGAGGTATGAGCTGAGCTTGTGCTCGCCGAAATCGGTCTGTGTTCCGAGCCACAGGCGCGTTTCTTTGGCTTGGAAATCAAGGTAGCTGTGCGCAGTTGCCCCGACGGGGAAAATCGGCGTGCCGTTGGGCACATAGAAATCGCGTGTGGTGCTCTGCGCCACCGGGCCATCGCTGAAGTTGCTGTACAGCACGTCGAGTTTTATATAGCCGCCAAGATCGACTTTGGTCTTGGCGATCGTCCACTCAAAGGCTGACGCACCCTGCGGTACCAACAGATCGCCCAGACCGACAAGCAGGGCCGCTGATCGCAATGCAGATTTGCCTGACTTCCCAATTGTCTGGCTTTTCCCCATAGGCCTCTCTCCTCCCGCGTCCTTACTTGCTTCGCCCTGCAGAGACTTCAACCTCCTGTGCCCCTCTGCGATCCACAGTCAATCGATAGGAACCAACTGCTCAGCAATTTTACTCTGCGGTGATTACTTTCGAGTCTCGTCCGCCGGCCTCGAATACGACTCTCCCCACGATCTCGTCGTCAACGTTGAATCCATCATCGACTTTGCGTGTTGCGGTGCTCAGTCGCAGCTTGCATTGCCCGGTGTCCTTCAACGAAGTGTCGCCGAGAACGGTGAAGTCCTCGGCGCAGACGATCCTTCTCGCTCCATTCCGGTAGACCACCTGTTTGCGGGCTGAATCGTAATAGAGACCGTCGACCATCTGTCGAACGACTTCCGGCTCTACATCCGCGGTGTAATCGCCGATCAGCACCACGTCGATCCAGGCGCGGCCGAGCTCGCGGTCGACATCGAAATGCGCCGTGTCGAGATCCTTGCCATTCAATGGCCTCTCGAAGACCGTCTTGCTGACAACGCCTGCGGTTTTTGGCGCCGCCGCGGACAGAGCGGGAAGCACCCATCCCACGACAGTGAAGACAAGACCCGTGCTCAATACACTTCTGCTCAAGACACTTCTGCTCATTTTCATGTTCTTTCCGCCTCCATTCTCTTCTGACTCCGATTGTCGGCCTGCGTTACGCGGGGGTTACCGCCGCACTCGGGCGCGCGCCCGGCGGGACGTTTCAATTCTCACAGTGCAGAGCACTGCCTGCGCCCAGCACAAACGTTGACTGCGCCACTAAGACGGCTGGCGTGACTGAGAACTACTTCTGGTAGCCCTTAGTCCTCTTCACCTTCACCTTCACCTTCACGACTTCTGACCGATATCTGGCCTCGAGCCTCGCCGCCCATGAACTGCGGTGTGTGGATATTCGCGTAGGTTTTGCCGAGCCGCATTGCATTCAGGACCTGAGCGAGATTTCCTGCCTGAACTCCTTGAGCCGGAATCGCCAGGACATTGGCAGCGGTTGCTGTTCCGGTGATCGAGGCGGACGTCGCTTGCGGACAGGCCGGTTGCGCATCGCCCCCACACAGAAAGATGGTGACCCCGCCATTGACCCCAGCCTGACCGACATGAATGTGCGCGAAGAGCGGTGGTCCCGAGAGGCCCTCCCAGCTGAGCTCGAACGATAACGTCGTCCCGTCAGCGCTGAGTGTCGCTCTGAATGAGCCCCGGGCTCCCGTCACAATCGCGGGAACCTCGTTGAAGCTGCTCAATCGAGCGACGGCAGAAGACCGCCTGCTGTGCTCGTTGGCGTCAGAAGTAGCCACCACCGCCGTGGCCAGAACTACCGGAAGTACCAATTGCATCGATCGAATTCTCATGGGAGCCCTACCTTTGAAGTATTTGGCGCACTGCCAACTTCCTCGAACCAAATCCCCGGAAAAAAGGCAAACCCGAATCGTCAAAGCAGGCATCCGATTGAACACTCCAGGAAAACGGGCGAGGACACCGGCCGATGTCGTTCACTGCACCGATCTTCGACAACCGGTGCCCAGGACGTCACCATCCGGAGAGGTTTTTTGAGGGAGTTCCGACCGAGGTCCAGGATTTGACGGATCCACTGGGCGAATGGGCAGTCACAGCTCTCACGAAATGCTGTTTATCTATCATTGAGCACGTCGGGCCCTGAACGATACGAAGCGCCGCTACTTCATACTCATTGACTTGCCCACTTTCGCCTGCGCAAAGAGCGCGCGAGCAATCATGCTCGAGAGGGAAGGCCAATGACGAACTACAGTGGACATTTCGCAGCCAAGCCTGGAATCACCCGACGGCTTTTCACCGCACTCTTCCTTGCTCTGACGGTTGGCATCAGTCTCATTGCCGCGCCGGACTCTTTCGCAGGCGCTCCCGAGCGCTGGGTCCCGACCTGGACCACCAGCCCGGCTTCTGCCCCGGCGACGACCGCTTTCGAGAACCAGACGCTGCGCGAGATCGTGCATGTCAGCCTCGGCGGCAGTCGGGTGCGTGTTCGATTTTCAAATACCCTTGGGACCGAGACGCTCTGGGTAAATGCAGCACATGTGGCGCTGCGCTCCCAGGAATCGGCGATCGTGCCAGGCACCGATCGGGAGCTGACGTTCGGCGGGGACCAGGCGGCTTTGGTCCCGACCGGAGCAGTCGTGGTGAGCGATCCGGTCAATCTCGATGTTCCCGCGCAGGCGGATCTCGCGATCAGCGTCTACGTAGGGGGGAATTTCGGGCCGCCGACGACGCACGGAACGGCGCTGGAGACCTCGTTCATCTCGACGCCGGGAAATTTCACCGCGGCTACGGTGATGCCGGTCGGGAGCACGATCACCCGGTCCTGGTACTACCTGGCAGACGTGGAGGTGACTGCGTCCGCTGACACCCGTGTGGTGGTGACCCTGGGCGATTCGATCACCGATGGAACAGCTTCTACTCCCGATACCAACCGACGTTGGCCAGATTTCCTGTTCCAACGGCTGAGAGACGTCGGAATAAACATGGCGGTGGCGAACCAGGGTATCTCCGGCAACCGGATTCTCCACGACGGTGCGGGTCCGAATGCGCTGGCGCGTTTTGATCGGGACGTCCTGTCCCACAACGGCGTCACCCACGTCGTCCTGCTCGAAGCGATTAATGACATCGGGCAGTCATTTCTCAATCCGCCGCTGGCGGTGAGCGCCACCTCGCTCATCCAGGGCTACCGGCAACTCATCGCGCGGGCGCACCTGAAAGGCCTGAAGATCATCGGCGCCACGCTGACTCCTTACGAAGGCGCTGGTTATTTCTCCGAGCCGGGTGAGCTGGACCGGGAAGCGCTCAACGACTTCATCCGCAACAGCGGTGAATTCGATGGGGTGATCGACTTTGACCTGGCCACGCGCGATCCGGCCAATCCGCGACATTTCAACCCCGCATACAACAGCGGGGACAATCTGCATCCGAACGACGCCGGCTATCGGGCAATGGCCGACTCGATCGACTTGTCGCTCTTCTACTGAGGGGACCGGGCAGCGCGGGCTGACGATGATCGCAATCACCCGCCGACGCCCGGCTGCGAGCCCTCCGGTCGATTATCGAACGGTGGTCGTTGTCTCCAGGGCGCGGAGAGCGCTACGGTCTGGTATACCGACTGCTCGGATACGGTTGAGCGGCGTGCGCGAGGTGTGTCCATGAGGATTCAATTCGTCTCCCTCTGCCTGATTTTCGGGGCAAGTTTTGCCCGCGCCCAGGAGAAGACTCCGCCCGCTCCGCCGGATGAACCGCCCGCGCCTCCGGCATCGATCGACGACCGCGAAGTCCAGTCGGCGCCTCCAGAACAGCCGCCATCGACAGGTCAGTGGGTCTATACGACGCAGTACGGCTGGATCTGGATGCCCTATGGTGCCCAGTACACCTACGAACCGACCAACGGGGCAGCGTACGCAAACGGCGAGGGAGCGTATCAGGGCGCCGAGGTGGCGTACCAAAGCAGCGAGGGAACTTACGCGTATTCCGCGGTGGTGTACCCGTACTCCTACGTCTATTACCCAATTTACGGTTGGACGTGGGTCGCTTCTCCGTGGGTTTGGGGATGGGGCCCTCGGCCTTACTTCGGTCACTACGGACCTCGATACTTCAGTTGGTATCGCGGACACGGTTTCCGCAACGGCTGGGCCGGCGTGCACCGAGCCGGACCGGCACGCTTCGGAACCGGTGGCTACCGAGGCGGCTCTGGTGGTCATTGGGCCGGTCCGGTCGTGGGCTCACGCGGCACCGGCGCCTATCAATATGGCTCAGGTGGCTTTCGGGGCGGCAACGGCGGGGCCGTGCACCGCAGCGGCGGCTTTGGGAGCAGTGGCTTTTCGGGTGCCGGAGCGTTCCCTCGGGGCGGTGGCGTCGGCGGCCGCGGCCGCGTTTACAGCGGTGGAAGCTACTATCCTCGGGGCGGTGGTTTCGGTGGCGGTGGATTTCACGGTGGCGCGCCCCGCGGCGGTGGTGTCGGCGGCGGTGGATTTCACGGTGGCGCGCCTCGCGGCGGAGGTTTCGGCAGCGGCGGATTTCACGGTGGCGCGCCTCGCGGCGGAGGCTTTCATGGCAGCAGTGGCGTTCCTTCCGGTGGCGGATTTCACGGCGGCGGGGCCGGGCATGGCGGCGGAGGGTTCGGCCACGGGCGACGTTGATGTTTCGCGCCGGTCAGTGATCGAGTAGCTCGTCCAGTTTCTCGGGATCGATCACGACCTTAAACTCCTTCGCGCCGTGCGAGGTCGCTTGCTGCTGCCATGACGCGAGCCGCGCGCGGTAGGCAGTTGGATTGGCGTTGTCCGCGTTGAGCTTCTTTACGTTCATCGCGAAGACGCGCATCCCAGCGAACTCGTCTGGGGCCAGAGTACGTTTCACGCCTTTGGGCAGATCCTCCTCCAAATCGCTAAACACCACCATCGTCCGCGATCCGGCGCCCGTCTCCTTCAGATACTCGGCTCCCAGCATCATTGCGCCACGGATGTCGGTATGCCTGGCGCGCTCGCGCTTCTTGGCGAATTCGTCCAGCTTGGCTGCAAACGCCATCTTCTGCGCGTTGGCCTTCGACGGCCGCACATCCAGCGTCATGCTGCCTTCCAGATTCGACTTCTTGTAGCTCTCGTCGTCGATGCGAATGACGAACAGGCTGTCACCCGGGTTCAGCTTGGGCACGATGCCCTTCTTGATGAGGTTGATCACTTCTTCCTTCTGGTCCAGATATGTCCCCGACACGTCGACCAGCGCGACGATCGCCAGCGCATAGTTCCGGCCGCTCGAGCACGAGCTCAGCGCCGCGACTGCTACTGCCAGGATCAACTTCTTCATCGCCTCGCCTGCTGGTTGGCCGGCTCACGCAGGGGCGTTGCTCCGCGCCCGCCCGTGGCAAGCCGCTCGAGTTGAAGAGGCAGGATGATATAGATGTCGTACACGTGACGCACTGCTTCGACGAGGTACCGGCCGCCGTGGGCCAGCACGCGCATCACTATCGAGAGCACCGCCAGAGTGCCTGCGGTGACGGTGAGCACGATATGCCCGCCGGTCGAGATTAGAGTCTCCAGCGGTACCGCCACCATCGCCAAAATCCAGGGCAGGATGAATCCGAGCACCGCCTGGCCCACCACCGGGATCCGCGAGAAGACAGGATCCGCCACTGATTTTTCCGAAATCCCAGCCAGAGAGTGTTTCAGCGCGGAGGATGACTCGACGATCTGTTCGCGCAAAATCGCAAGCGAGCTTTCGATACAGGCGAGCAAAAGCAGGCCGCCCAGCGAGACGAAGAGGATGATCCTTCTCCGCGACAACGGCAGAAGTTCCATCTTGGGGAAGAAGCTGGTGATGCCCAACATCTCCATCAGGAAGATACCCGCCGCGATTTCCATCAATACGATCACCATCGCGGCCACCGTGGACACTGGTATGCCGCCGATCCGGCTGCCCGAGGGGACCAATTCCGACATCGGGAGCGCAATCAGATTGAAGTTCACGAACGCGCCACCGATCGCCACGCCCAGCACGATGAGCGAAACGACGAAGAGCTGGGTCGACTGCCAACCCATCGCGCGCACCGCCTTGCCATCGCCCTTCCGCGTCTGCTCGTAAACCGCCATGTACGAGTCAATCCGCTTGGTGGAGTCCAGCGCTGCGGCCACCGACTTGCCCGCCTCGCCGGCGAGGGCCTTGACCTCTCTCCACATCGACGCCATTCCGTTGAGGATTTTGTGCCGCTTGGCGGTCGACTCGCGATACTCCTGCAACGCCTTTTTCTCCCCGGCCTGCGCCGATTTGTGAATCTCCTCGAGGACCTTCTTCACCATGCCGTCGCCGTTCTCCGGCATCTTGGCAACGGCCGCAGTGGCCTCGGCCCAGCCCGGCGGCGCGGGCGGTGCGCTCCCGCACTCGCCATAGTCGGAATCAAGCCGAGAGGTGAGGTCGTCGATCTTGCGGTGCAGCTTGGGGTAGCGGTTCAGCTCCTTGGCAAAGCTGTTCTCGATGCGGCGGAACTCGCGCGCGATCTTGCCTTCCGCGTCGCCTCTCGCCATTTCCATCACCATCTCGCGGTCGCGCTGCGCGATTGACACCGATATCGACTTAAGCCAACGAGCCGCCATGCGCAGGCCGCCGAAGAGTACACGCCCCATACTGCGGAAGGCGCGGTGCATTGGCACGCGACCCGCCCAGAAGATGAGCTGACTGAAGAACCAGAGCGCGAAAAGCGAGGCGCCCGGTTGCTCAGGCCAGAGGTAGAAGCGCTCCATACAGGACTCCCGATCAGGCCGCGAAAGAATGAAACGTTATCGCTCTCGCTGTGTAGGCCCGCGAGACTGTGGAGTAGGTGCCGCTTCTGTCTGCTACGGAATCCGGTTGGTTAGCGCGTCATTGTCGTAAGGCCACTAGCCATTCGGTTTTCTGGCCTCGAATACGACCCGTCCTACGGTCTCTTCCTCGACCCTGGCTCCGTCATCGACCTTGCGCTTCTCGGAGCTCAGTCGCAGCTGGCACTGCCCGGTGTCCTTCAATGACGTCATGCCCAGGAAAGAGGAGTCCTCGGCGCAGACGATCCCTTTCGTTCCCATCCGGTAGATCACCTGCTTCTTCGCTGGATCGTAATAGAGGCCGTCGAGCAGTTTCCGAACTACTTCCGGCGCTCCGATTTCCGCGTAGTCGTCGGTAAGCACGACGTCGATCCAGGCACGGCCGAGGTCGCGGTCGACATCGAAGTGCGCCCCGAGACTCTCGGTGACGAGAGGTCTCTCGAAGACCGTCCTGCTCACAACGGGGGCGGTTTCCGGTGCCAGCGCCGCAGATACAGCGGGAAGCAACCCCCCGACGACGGTAAAGACAAGACCAGCACTCAATGCACGTTTGCCTACTTTCATGTTTTTCTTCCTCCACCCGGTTGACTCCGGTGGTGACGCTGCGTTTCGCGACGCTCTTCCCTCAGGGTGTAGCGCCTCTTATTGGTACGAAGAGGTTCTCGAGAACCATGGCCGCTTGAGCTCGTCGCCCTGGCCGTTGCCGGAACCCTGAAGCTCGATAGAGCTTGGTTGTCGCCTTCTGGCCTTCGTTTCCGATCTTCTGATCAGGGAGCGAGTTTCGGTCCCGGAACGAGATTCTAGCGGAGCAGAAAGACCGCAAGAGGAGAGACGATGACTGCGCTGAAGACTTGGATGGTTTCGCTCGCGCTGTGTTCGTTGTTCGCGAGCTCGCTCGTCCGCGCTGACGATTGCAGTGAGGCACTGTTGGCCGAGTCGTGCGCCTGTCGGTCGCAGGTGCCGAGGAACCCGGCACAACGTCCTACTTCGGGCGCCGCTTCGGCATCCGATCGCCAGGCGAAGGGCAGGAAAAAGGCAAGCCCGAATGTCGCACAGCGGGTGAAGAAATTGACGGCGATTGTCGATACGCATTCCACCGCACGGTAGTCGTTCGCTGGCGAACCGGGTTCCACCCGTTGCTTCGCGTTGCCCGATTGGCCAGGGCCCCTGGTGACGGAGCTCGCCGGAGCTTCAACCCGTGCCCGTTCGAACCGGAGCGCCGCGGTTCTACGGCTGGATCGCCGGGGCGGGGATCACCGACAGCGCGACGGGATTGTCTGCGATGTCCACGATCACCTGGCCGTCGTCGGTCGTATCAATAGTCACCGGAGATCGGGTGACCAAATCATTGGCCTGCTGGGCGATCATCCCCGGAGGTAGCCGCACCGTCACCGGAACCGGATCCGGGGATGGAAGGGCGAGCCAACTTCCCGAGTCTGGATACGAGCGCTGCCAGGCGACGTAGAGAATGGAGTTCGATAGATCGCAGGGCGACCGGGTTCCGACGATGGCGACGGTCGTGAGCGGATAGGATCCGGAGTAGTCGCCGATCGAAGGAAGGTCATCCAGGGTGTAGGGGACGGGCGGCAGGCCAATAGCCGATGCGTCCGATACCAGCCCCTGGATCGCGGTGTACGCTGGAAGCACGGTCTGGGTGGTGGCGTCGACGAATCCGTATTGCCCGCCGTTGTCCGCCAACCGGTAGAAATTGATCCGCTGGATCCCGAGAGCATGTAACGCGAGGTACTGGCGGATGATCCAGCGTGCCTTTCCAACCTGGTTGGTCGTGAACAGCCCGGTTTCGGTGACGTTCTGCTCGATCGACCAGCCCAGGTCGATCAGATTTCGCAAGTTGTACCCGCACCGCCGATTTGAAGTTGGAACCGGGATTGGTGCCGATCAAATGGCAGGTGAACTCGCTGCGGCTGAAGTCGGCGAGGCAGGTTGGATCCCAGGCGTGGTCCTCCGGGCTGTTCCCGTACGGATGGAAGGACTCGGAAGACATGCTGTTGGCGGCCTGGTCCCGAGTGGGATGCGGGCTCGTTCTGGATCCGAGCAATGAGTTGAAGCCGGACTTGTGACTGCCGCCCCAATTGTAGCGGACGTTGCCGGGGGCAAAGGTCGTCTGCAGCAGAGCGGCGAATCCGAATTGCACCGCCGGTCTTTCGAGCTCCGGGGGAGGGGTGTCGTAGAAGCGATAGCGCGTGTCCCACGGGTCATGCGCCCAGGGCGGCTCGTTCCAACGGTTCATTGGGATCGGTGGTCGCGACGCTCGGATAACGAAGGCGGTTCACCGCCAGCGCATCTCCGGCGGCCAGGCTCACGTTCGTTCGCGCCGCCAGGGTCACGGTGCGGTGGTCGACGTCGACGGCGTGAATCAACGCGCCGTAGTACGCCCACTTGCCCTCGGGGACGATCTGCGCGCCGCTCGTGCGCTGTAGATGGCAGTCGGGAATTTCCACCCCGGAGACGTCCTCATTGACCGGGATGACGTACGACCCGGACGGCACGTCCGCGGCCACGGTGAGGGTGAGGATCCTCTGCCGCGGCGGTCCGTACGCGGCGACGATCAGCGGCTGCAGGCCGTATTGTGAAAATCGATTCAGCGCCGTCTCGGACTGCGCGGACAACGCCAAATCGCCGGAGACGTTTTCGACCGCTTCCCAGCTGAGCTGCACCCGGGCTTCCACCGCGCCCGCCTCGGCCGCGATCTGGAATTCCCATTCATTCGCCGGATTGAGGTTGAATCCAAGCCCGCTGCTCAGCTGGGAACCAGAGACGCTGCCGAGATTCTCCACCGTGGTCACCTGGCCTGCGGCGGACGGCGATATCGCGCAGAGGCAGGTAAACAGCGCACGGGCCGAGATGTTTCTCATTGGGGTAGGTCCTCCGCCTGGATTTCGGCAAGACACGCCATGGGTCGGGGAGTTAAAAGGCATCGGGCCTCTGCCACGTCGATCGCCAACGGATCGAAATCACGCGCTACTCGCGGAATTTAAGACGCGATCTCTGCCGTCGCCGCCCGACTTGTGGTATGAGCAAACGGTCGGGGGAGCTCATTTCAGCTTTCGCCAACGACGGGCGCATCCGGCCAGAGGGGGAGACGTGACGCGTGCTTTTGGTCTTGTATGCATCGCCATCAGTTGTGTCGGCATTGGGTTCACTGGTTCGATTGCCGAGGGGACGATCGATCCACTGACCGCCGTCTACGTCGCGAACAAAGAGGGCAGCGTATCAGCGTTTACCATGAGCCGAGCAACCGGTGCGCTGACCGCCGTGCTCGATTCCCCATACCCCGCGGGCACCAGCCCTCAATGGATCGCCGTCGACCCGACCAACACGTTCGTCTACGTCATCAACTGCGGGTCTGACACTTGCGACCGGGCAGGGAGCGTTTTTGTCTACGCCATTGATCAAGCAACTGGAGGCCTGTCCATCTCCAGCGCGCGATTCACTGACGGCAGGGGCTCGATTTTCATGAGCATCGATCCTTCCGGGAGGTTTGCCTACGTGGCCAATCACGGTTCGAATACGATCTCTGCGTTTTCGATCTGCGGAAGCGGTGCGCTGACCCCCATTCCAGGATCTCCGTTTCCCGCCGGTCCCTTTCCTGCTTCGGTTGCGGTCGACCCAAACGGGCAATTTGTCTATGTGGCCAATTGCGCCAGCCTGTTCTGCGCTGAGGTACCATCCGGCAGCGTGTCGGTTTTCAGGATGGATGCGACCTCTGGGGGGCTTACTCCCGTCGCGCGTTCGCCCTTCGCCGTTGCTCAGAGGCCGATCGCGGCCGTGCCTGACGTCACCGGCCAATTTCTGTACGTGGCGGATTCGGTGAGTCCCGGACGGGTCCATGGCCTCAGTGTGGATCCGGACACGGGAGCTCTCAGCCCGGTCGCAGGCTCGCCATGGCCCGCCGATTTCTTTCCTCGATCGATCATGGTCGACCCGTCGAATCGATTTGTATACGTGGCCAACATCGGATCCACCACCGTCTCCGCATACACGATCGACGTAGCCACGGGCGCGCTTCAGCCGATCAGCGGGTCGCCTTTCTCCGGAGGACGGGGCCCGGCTGCGGTCGCGGTCGATGGCAGCAGCCAGTACGCATACGTCGCCAACTTCAGCTCAGCCAACCTGTCGGGTTACCGCATCGACGATGCCACGGGTTCATTCACGCCGCTTGTGCCCTCGGTATTTCCGACAGGTGTGACTCCGACCGGGGTGGTGGTGGTCAACATTTCGCCGCGGTGATCCTTCTCGATTGGGCGCGCCGATGCCCCGATGCCCGATGGTGGTCCGGTCGCCTTGCCCTGGCTCGAGAGCGACCAGCGTCAATATCCCCCGGTCTCGGGTCGATGCGTCAGCTTTCCCCGGAACGAGCTGAACAGGTACACGAAATAGCCGACAGCGAGCAGGATCGACGGGATCCACCAGGCGAGGCCGATCCAGAGACCCCGGCGGCCGTTGGCCGCATTCCAGGCGGTGAGGCTATAGGCGGGATCGACCGTGGACGGCAATATAGTCGGGAACATCTCCGCCGCGGTGACCGCGAGCATCGCCCCGATGAAAGCGGCAGAAGCCAGAAACGCCTGCAGCTCCCTGGCGCGGGCGATCGAGCGAAAGACCACCGCCACACCGCCAGCGGCCACCGCGAGCAGCGGCCACGCCCAGACTCGCTGCCCGAGCGACTCGAAAAGCGCAGGACGAACCCACGCTGTCGCAATCGTTACCAGAATTGCCATTACCGCGATCGCTGCCCAGCACCGATGTGCGATCGACTTGCTGCGCTGCGCCACCGCCCCAGTGGTCTTCCACCACAAATACAGCGCTCCATGACCAGTCAGCACCGCGACCACAAAAACGCTGACCGAAAGAGTGTACCAATCCAGCGCTCCGGCGGAATGCGTCCGGAAATTGGTGAACAGGGGAGCCCGGAAATATCCGGTCCGGTCGAGGGGAACGCCGCGAATCAGATTGCCGAGCGAAGCTCCAAGCACCAGGCCAATAACCAGCGAGGCAAAAGCAAACGCCGCATCCCAGAACGAACGCCAGAGCGGATTCTTCAGATGGGACCGAAACTCGATGGAAATGCCGCGAACGATCAGTACCCAGAGAAGGATAGTCAGCGGCAGGTAGAATCCGCTCAGCGCCGCGGAGTACACCCGGGGAAACGCGAAGACGAGCACGCCGCCGGCCGCCACCAACCAGACCTCGTTTCCATCCCAGAATGGGCCGATGGCGGCAAGCACGGTGCGGCGTTCGTCATCGGTTTTGGCAACGAAGAGGTGGAGAATTCCAGCGCCGAAATCGAATCCGTCGAGCACCACGTACACGGTGAGCATGAAGCCGATCAGCGCGAACCAGGCAGCTTCCACACCGCCTCCTTAGGCCGCCTGGGCCTGCGGCACGGGAGCGGGTCCATGAGCAATCTCCCTTCCGACGAGATAGAGGAAAAGGATCCCCAGAACCAGATATAGGCCCAGGTAACCGAGCGCGGAAAAGACAATCGTGCCGGTGCTCACGTTCGGGGAGGTGGCGTGAATCGTGCGCTGAAGGCCATAGACGATCCATGGTTGCCGACCGAGCTCGGTGGTCATCCATCCTGCCGTGGTCGCGATGTATGGGAATGGCACTGAGAGCATCAAGATCCAACGCATCAGCCGCGACTGATACAAAAGTCCTCGCCAGAGGAGGAATACCGCAGCGGCCATGATCGCGATGAAGAGGGTCCCCAATCCCACCATCACATGGTACATGTAATAAACGAGCTCGACATTATCGGGCCACAAGTCCTTCGGGAAATCCTCGAGACCATAAACGGTTGCCCCGAAGGAGCCGTAGGCGAGAAAGCTCAGCACCGCGGGGACGATGATCGGATTGTCCAGTCGGCGACCCTCGACATCTGGCTGCCCGATAATGACGAGCTCGGCTGGTGCGCTGCTCTTGAATTTGCCTTCCATCGCCGCGAGGGTGGGCTGCTGGTGGGTCGCGACCAGCCGACCCTGGCGATCCCCAGTAGGAAAGAGCTGCAGAACACAGGCGGCCAATCCGGCCAGGACGCCGACCCGTAGGCAAATCCGGGCGTGTGACTCGTGCAGCTTCATCAGAGACCAATAGGAACCCACTGCGGCAACCACGAAGCCGGAGGTGATCACCGCGGCGGTCATCGTGTGCGCGTACTCCCAGATCGCCCACGGATTCAATAGATACGACCAGAGATCATTCAGCTGCAGCGCTCCGTTGGGCGCGACGGCGTATCCGACGGGGTGCTGCATGAACGCGTTGGTCACGATGATGAAGTAGCCCGAAAGCCATGAGCCCAACAGCAGCATGATCGCGGCGCCCAGGTGCCCCTTGGGTCCAAGCTTCTTCTCGCCGAAAAGAAAGAGCCCGAGGAATGCGGATTCGGCAAAGAAAGCAAACAGTCCCTCCAGCGCCAAGGTGAGCCCGATCACGCCACCGGCGAAATCCGAGAAGCGGGCCCAGTTCGTTCCAAACTGGAACTCCATCGGAATGCCCGTCACCACGCCCACCGCGAAATTCACTCCGAAGATTTTTGCCCAGAAGCGGGCGACGTCGTCGTACGCCGGATCGTTCGTCCGCAAACGGAGGACCTTGAAGACCACGATCAGCAGGGCGAGACCCATCGTCAGCTGCGGGAACAGATAGTGAAAGGTGATGGTGAACCCGAAGAGAAATCGGTCCCAAACGACGGCGTCCATGCGCCCTCTATACCCAATTTCGGGCGCGCATCGCCCGCAATTCGCGGCCCTCTTACATCGCCTGATTGACAGCTGTGCAAATTCAAACCTACCGTTGATGGTGCGATGACTGATGAGAGAGCGAAACCGCCAAGAAATGCCTGGTTCTTGTGTCTGGCGGTGGGAGTTCTCGGTGCCTCGGTAGCAAGCGCGGAACCGGTCAAGCAACGCGAGGGATGGGGCCTCGGGCTGATGCTGGGTTACCCGATTGGGCTTAACGCAAAATATTGGTTGGGAGGGCCCAATGCGGTGGACGTCGCCATTGGCGGAGGGCCCGGTTTTCGAGTGCATGGAGACTACGACTGGGGGCTCGCCCAGCTGCTCAGGAACAAGTCCGACCTCACCCTGGATCTATATCTTGGCGTGGGAGGAGCGGTCGGATTTGCATCGGGATTCTGCGGCTACTATGGGGACAGATTCTGCCGCGATAGATTTGTGGTGGGAGCGAGAGTCCCCTTCGGGCTCGATGCCCGGTTGCGCCGCGCCCCGGTAAATTTTGGACTGGAGCTCGCCCCGGGGATCTGGGTCGGCAACTATGTAGAAGGCCTGTTCGACGTTTTTGTTTTCGTCCGCTTTCTACTGTTTTAGCCAAAGAGGCTTTGAGCGGGCCGGCGACTTGTGCCGGGCCTCGACCGTGAAGCCGCCAGAGCGGGTTCTCGAAGTTCTGGAACCTTCGACTGTTTCGGCACCGCCAGATCTCGCTCGAGCTGCGATGGGGTGACGCACTCCTCGGAGCCGGGCCCATTTCGTTTGAGCTCGGCCGCGGGCGGGCGCCCCATTCGCCCGCCGTCGGATTTTCAGCCCGGTGCGGCGATTCTCAGTTCAGCGCGGTCGTGCAGGTGCACGACGGATCCGAGCTGGTGCAATTGAGCAAGGATCCATTGACGCAACGCAGCCCCGAGCAGCACGCGTTGGTCACGGAGCAGTGTTGGCCGGCGCCAGGGCAGCTACCGGCTTGACAGGTACCCGTGGTGCTTCCGGCGGGCACGCTACATGCCATCCCGGAGCAGCAGTCCGACGTCGCGGTGCACACGCCGCCAAGCGACTGACATGAGGCCGGAGCCTGGCAGACTCCGGAGCTGCAGAGCTGCGAGCAGCAGCTCGCACCGCCGACGCAAGCCGAGCCGTTCGCCGCGCAGGTGCCGCCCGCGTCTGGGCTGGACGGCGGTTGGCATGCGTACCCGCTCAGCTCACCACCGGTGTGGAGGCAGGACGTGCCGGCACAGCAACTGTTCGCGCTGGGCACACAGGTCGCGCCGATTGGGTCGCAGGTCGAGCTCGGAGCAGTGCAGAAGAAGCCGCCGTCACCCGGCAAGCACGCCGCGCCGTTGCAGCACTGGCCGCCGAGCTGGCACGCCGCATTGGCGCCGATGCAACACGGGCTCTGGCCGGTGTAGCCGTTCGGACAGGTGCTGGAGCCACCGCCGAAGCAACGTGGCACGCCGCTGATATCGAGGCGGCAGACTTGCCTGTGGCCGTCGCAGCAGTCCTGTGGCGCGTTCACGGTAATCACACCGCCATCGGGGTAGCGCGCAGGGCCACCGTCGAGCAACTGGGGCGCGCCGCAGATGTTTCCGGTGCCGTTGCATGCCTGCCCATTGTCGCAGCGTCCCGACCCCACCGCGTCCGGGCGGCACTGCACCGTTCCGTTGGGATTGACCCCACCGCCGCAGCACGCGTTGGTGGAAAGACAGAAATCGCCGGTGAGGCGGCAGCCCCCAACCGGCTGGCACACCGTGGCGCCCGAGCCGAGGTCAATACAAACGCGCGAGCAGCAGTTGGTTCCACCCGAGCAGGGGTTGCCGTCCTGGGTGCATCCTCCGCCACCGCCACCGCTAATGGACAAGCACACACCCGCGCCGCCATCGTTGGCGGAGCAGGCGTTCCCGCAGCAATCGCTGTTGCGGAGGCACACATCGCCGGTGGCCTGGCAGCTGTACGCGCGCACGCAGACGCCGCCCTGGCAGTTGGTGGAGCAGCAATCCGCAGCCGAGC
>WNFG01001880.1_pt1 | contig 18821 bp, 12 predicted proteins | sample 5400431 | NCBI WGS metagenome assembly WNFG01 (sample SAMN13153346, study PRJNA577476) | soil metagenome | isolation source: 120 cm saprolite under Douglas fir tree site 2 hole 3 replicate 2 | place: USA:California | collected 2015-04-18 | reverse complement strand
GCGCTCGAAACCACAAGCGAGCTGCGCGTCGAGTTGCCGGCTGAACGTCCGAAGGCTCGCGCCGTAGCTGCCGGCGCGGAGACCGCGATACCCATGACCATTGCCGCGGGCTCGGTTCTGCCCGAGGGCGTGAACATGGAAAACTATGTCGCGCAGATCGAGCGCTCGCTCCTGCAGTCCGCGCTCGGACAAACCCACGGTGTGCAGGTCAGGGCTGCCGACGTGCTCGGCATATCCTACCGGTCGTTTCGTCACTTGATGAAGAAGTACGAACTGTAGAAGCAGCAGTCAGCACTCAGCAGTCAGCACTCAGCCACCTCCTCAAGTTGTCATCTTGAACGACGGGGACATCGCGAAATGAGGCGCCCGCGGAGTCGCAAGACCGGCCAATTGGTGACCGTGGTCACATGGACTGTGGTCACATGCACTAACGTGTTTGTCTTCGGCGAGATCGTCTGGATAAGATCACCCTACTCAACCTAGATTAAGCAGTCATGTGTGAAAGCAGCAAAAACCTGTACGGACCCTTTGCGGCATTCCGCGTGACCTGCGAGCTATATCAAGGAGTGTCCATTGCGCTTCAAAGCTATTATTCTTGCCGGCATCTTCCGATGGGTCGTCATCATTGCTTTGGTCGGGGCTTTCGCCGCGGCCCAAACCGCTGCGCCCGGTTTCGCTAATCATCTTTACCGCATGCAGTTGTCCACGGGGCAGACCGTCTCCAGCACGTGGCGTGGAGCGCGGTTGCAGGGTGCGACCAAACTTGCTTCAACCCCCGCCGCAGGATGGGTGTTGATCGGCGCTACGGCAAGCGATCGCAATGGCACGAAGAGACTGGTCTGTTCCGACAAGTCGAGCGGCGCCCTGGCAGTCAATTTCTATGGCAAGGATGAGAATTTTCTGGGATCGGCTTCCCTGGCTCCCCTCGGAGCGGGATGGACGGCTCGAGCTGTAGCTGACATTGGCGGCGACGGCAACCTGGATGTAATCGCCAATCATGAGAGCACGGGACAAGTTGCTGTGTATTTCTTTGGCGGTCCTCAAGGAACTACTCTCCTAAGAAGCGAAACTATCAGCCCGCTATCTGCAATGGGATGGAACGCGATCGGAGCCGCTGATCTTAACGGTGACGGTCATCCTGATCTTCTCCTGCAAAATTCTTCCACGCGCCAAGTCATGGTTGCTTATCTGGGAGGGTCGAGTGGTACCACCGTTACTGCGACTCAGGAGCTGAATAGTAGCAGCTTCGGCGGGTGGACTGCGGTGGGGATGCAAGACATGAATGGGGACGGTCATCCCGACCTGATTCTTGTCAACGATGCTACCGGCGAGAGTATCGTCAACTACTACGGCGGAGAACTGGGTGTCGCTTACCTGGGATCGAGCTATCTGGATCGCTCCGGCTCCCTCGATTGGAAGCTGGTCGTGCCAAGCCGTTCTGCAACAGCGGTGATGGACACGACAAATTCGGTCGCGTCTCCGTCGTCTTCCACTATCCTTGCGGGCTCCGATTCGCTCCTAGCGCAGCAAGCAAATGCATATACAAACACGACTCCGGTCCTTATTTTCAATGGGACGGGCACCAGTACGAACGACGTAACGGCGATCGAGAACGTAGTTAAGGCCAAGGGGCTCGCTTATCACACCGCAAACTCCAGTCAGCTCGATGGCATGAGCGAATCGCAACTGATGGCGTACAAGTTGTTTATTGTGCCTGGCGGGAATTCGATAACCATCGGCAATAATCTCTCGTCGAAGGCTACGACAACGGTTCGTGACGCTGTTTCTCAGGGCCTGAACTACCTCGGAATCTGCGCCGGCGGGTTCTTCGGAGGATATTCCAAATACAACGGATTGGACTTGACCTCGGGAGTATGGTTTAACTTGTACGCAGATTACTTCAAGGGAATTCACAAGGAAGCCGTAGCCATTTCATTTCCTGGCGGGACTAAATTGGATATTTACTGGCAGAACGGTCCGCAGCTTACAGGCTGGGGACAAATCATCGGCAAGTATCCGAACGGCAACCCGGCGCTAACGGAAGGGTACTGGGGAAAAGGATTTGTAATTCTTTCCGGCGTGCATCCGGAAGCACCCGCTGGCTGGAGATCCGGGATGAACTTCTTTACCCCGCTGGATGTGGACCTTGCATTTGCGGGGACGCTTGTGACCTCTGCACTGAACCGCGTGACGTTGCCTCACTTCTAAAGTCAATAATAAACTGGCGTGCAAGAAGCGGTGGAGCGACGGGCGTCTCGCCCGTCAAGCAGTTCGGTGGCCGGGCGAGGACGCCCGGCTCTCCACTAGCTCGAGGTTTCGAGCGCACCAATCAATTGTTTAGAGCTGAGGTTGAGGGAGCGTCTCGGTAATCTTCCAGGTGTTCTCGATGAGGAAATCCCCGTAAGCGAGTTTGCCGGGCTCTACGCGAAGAGTGGCGCATCGCTGCTGCACGTCGACCTCCAGGCCTTTCGATTCGATTGCCAGATCGATACGGTAGAGCCCAGGTACCACCGGCAAGGTGGGACATTGAAATTCGATGATGCCCGTCCCGGGCTCAAGTTGGAGGCCTCCGCTCAGTGACTCGGTTGTGAGTTGAGCGCACAAGTATCCACTCGGCCAATAAATGGAGACTCTAAAGACCGCATCGGGAATATTCTTCGAAGCTTTGTAGGCAAGCCGCGCTACGAGAGGGTAGCCGGTTCGAATTCCTTCGGGAGACTCAGGTGCGGAGAACGAGATGCCGGTGCACCTGGCCGGTACTCCGGTGTCGTTGTTGTTGTCCTCGTCCGCGGACAAACCTTGGTCGGCGAAGGTCATCTGCTGGTATTCGTCGATCACTTGCCGCGGAGGGCCGTCCGAGAGGATGCTGCCGTGGCTCAGCAGCAGTGCCCGATCGCACAGGCGGTAAACGGCGGCGAGATCATGAGAAATGAAGACCATGGTACGACCGTCTTTGCGCAGTTCTGCAATCCGTTCAAGGCATTTCGCCTGAAAGGCCGCATCGCCGACGGCGAGGACTTCGTCCAGCAGGAGGATATCAGGATCGAGGTGTGCAGCAATGGCAAAACCCAGGCGGACAAACATGCCGGATGAGTACCGTTTGACGGGCACTTCGATGTACCTGCCAACGCCGGAAAACTCGACGATGCTGTCGAGCTTTCGGCGTATTTCCGACCGCCGCATCCCGAGCATCGCCCCGTGGAGATAGACGTTCTCAATACCGGTAAGTTCCGGATGAAACCCCGAGCTTACTTCGACCAGCGCCACCAGACGCCCGCGGATCGTGATCTCACCTGCCGTGGGAGTGGTAATGCCCGAAAGAATTTTCAGGATCGTGGTTTTGCCGGCGCCATTGTGCCCGACAATTCCAAGCGCTTCACCTTCGTTGACCTGAAAGCTGACATTGCGCAGAGCCCACATCTGCCCTGGCCTCTTTCTCCCTGGAAAGCCCCGCCCGTACCAACGTTTCGGAGAGTCGCCGTTGGCTCGGATGTTGTACTTCTTCGATACCCGGTTAAACTTGAGGTCGATCATTTCAGGTTAGTTCTCAGGTCAGTTCTCAGATCACTTCTCAAATCACACCCACTCAGATCAAATCCGCCATCGTCGCTTCCGAAGACTTGAAAAAGGCATAGGCCAGCGGCAGGCTCATAAGGGTTACGGCTCCTGAAAGAGCCAGGGTGCGAAGATCGGGCGCTGTGCCACGGATCACGACCAGGCGGAAACTTTCAATCAAGCCCGCTACTGGATCGAGCAGATACAGACCACGGAACCGCTGCGGTACGGACTGCAAGGAGTACACAACCGGCACGGTGAACATCCACACCTGCAGCAGAAATGGCATGGCCAGCCCCACATCGCGAAAGCGGACTTGCACGGCCGAGAAGAACAGAGCGATCGCGGCGGCGAAGCCAGCCAGGATAACGACGATCGGTATCGCATAAAGCAAATGCCAAGTCAGCGAAACTTTGTAGTAGACCATCAACCCACCCAGGATAGTCGAGGCAATGCAAAAATCTGACAGGCTCGCCGCCATATAAGACAGTGGGATGATTTCTCTCGGGAAATACATCTTCGTAAGGAGGTTTGGATGGAGAACCAAGCCATTCACTGCGGTGGAAATAGAGCTGGAAAAGAATATCCATGGCAGTAGTGCGGAAAAGACGAACACCGGGTAGGGAACTCCGCCCGTTTTAATGGTCGCTACTCGAGTGAAGATAATTGTGTATATGCCCATCAATGCGAGGGGTTGAAGGGCTGCCCATGTCCAGCCAAGAGCGGACTGTTTGTAGCGCACGCTAAGGCGAAACAGACTCAACGTATAAAGCAGATCGGAGTATTGGACCAATGTGCGGAGGCCGGTGGAAATCGTGCTTATGGAAAAGGCCGGTGGATGAATGACTTTGACGGGGCGGGCGGGAGTGCGCGCCAGACCGGTTGATGTTTCCCATGTGGTCGGTTGTGCCATTGCCCCCGCTGAGCACGCTGTGATTTGCGAAGCTGCTACGGTTTCCTGAGTAGTACTCATTAGGATTGTATAGCTCCTTGCTAGGCGGCGGTCTCCGCCCGCGTTCCAGAATTAAACAAGCTGCGTGGATCCCTTAGTAGGTCCGATGTCGCGGAGTGTACCGCTTGCTGGTTTCTTATCGCTTGCAACCGGTTCCCGAGGGTTTGACCTATGAGACGGATGTGTGGTTCCCGGAGCATTTCGTAGTGTCCGCATTTGAGTTCACAAGTTTCAACGTCTCCCATGGAGCGGGATCCCCAGCCCATTTGGGGATCTCGAACGTAGAAGAAAGGTTGCCGTGGCCGTTTGAACAGAAGCACTGGGGCCCAAAACCGAGGTGGCTGAAAGTCTTTATCCGGCCAATATGCACGGTTCCAGCCGCTCCCTGAACTGGTAACGCCAGGGGCTGTTGTCCGTTCGAAGACTCGGCGGACAGTCGCGAATTGCTGGTCGAGGGACAAGGCTCGAAAATTTCGGAAGCGTTGCATGTAATAGTCGATGGCCCATAGAGAACGGATCTGGGAATTCTCCAGGACCCAGGTGTCGAAAATGGTGAACAGTCCTATCTCTTCTCCTTCCGATTCCAGTTGGAGAATCATTTGTTGAGCGATGAGGACGCCCTCGCACATGGCTCCCAGACAATAAGGGCCGTGTGGCTGCACGGATCTCATGGCGGTTACATACTGCCGGGCCAAGGCTTGCAGTTCGTCACTGGTGAAGGGACGGCCCCACACAACTGGGGCAGACGCTTGCAACTTGTAAGTCGTTTGGCCGGGCGGAAGGTGACGGGCCAGTTGAGCGAACCCAAACGTGTCCACTCCGGGCGCAGCGACAGCAAGGAATGGGATCGCGTCGTTTCCGTCGCTTTTATGAACTCCGTTATGAAGTTTCATGGCGATTGGATCGGGCTCGGCCAGCGAGTCTTCGCGGAGCAATTGTGCGAAAGCCCGGATGGTCGGGGCACGGAAGACGGAGGAAACCGCGATCTTGCGTCCGGTGGCACTCTGGACTTGCGCGATGAGTTGAGCCGCAAGAAGAGAATGACCGCCGATCTCGAAAAAATTGTCGTCGATGCCAACTGCTGGCAGGTGGAGCAGGTCACTCCAAATGCCGACCAGCAGCTTTTCCTCCGCCTGGATCGGCTGGCCTGGTCGTTCGGGTTTCGGCCCGTGAGATGTTGAAGCTACTATCGGCGTTCTCCGCTTGGAGCCAATCTTCGAAGGTACAGGTAACGAGACAGGCAATGAGCATTCGGCCGTTCGATCGACGGCTGCTTCCCTGATGGGAAGATCCATGATCCGTGTTTCAGGACTGCCGATAACGGCTTTCAAAAGCGTAGAGTAATCGGCGAGCATTCGGCTCACGTCTTCGGAGCGGAACAGGTTGGTGTTGTGGTCGATTTGAGCCCAGAACTGGCCGCCTTTCCCTTCGATAATCGTCATGCTCAGATCCAAGATCGACTTAGTTGGCGCTACCGTGTAGGAAAGGGCGGTCAAGTCGCCGAAAGTGTCGGATTGCACAGCGGCCTTGATCACTGAGAACATCACCTGGAAGATCGGGTTGTAACTCAGGTTGCGCTCAGGTTGAAGAAACTCCACCACCTTCTCGAAGGGAACGTCGGCGTTGGCAAATGCCCGGAGGGTAGTTTCGCGGACCTGCCCTACCAAGTCTGGAAATGACGGATTGCCAGAGAGATTATCGCGCAGAACAAGCGTGTTTACGAAGAACCCGACCAGACCTTCGGTCTCCACCGAGTTTCGACCCGCGACCGGCACTCCTACTGAAAGGTCCGGCTGCCCGCTGGCCCGGTACAGAAGAATCTTGAAGACCGCTAGAAGCAACATGAACGGGGTCGCTTGGAGGCGAACTGCGAGCGCCTTAATGCCGGAAGTGATCTCGTCACCCAACGGGATTTCCTGACTCGCGCCTTCAAATGTTTGTTCGGAAGAGCGCGGCCGCTGCGTGCGCAATTCCAAAACAGCAGGTGCATCTTCAAGTTCGTCTTTCCAAAACTTCAGCTGCTGTTGAACTTTTGCGGTCTTAAACCATTTCCGCTGCCACTCGGAATAGTCGCCGTAGCTGATGGGTAGTTCGGGAAGCGGGGATGGGCGCTGAGCAGAAAACGCACCATAAAGGGCCGACAACTCCTTTGCCATGATCTGCATCGACCATGAATCGGTGACAATGTGGTGCATGGTGCACAGAAGAACGTGGTCCGTGCCGGTAACGCGAATGACTCGGGCGCGAAACAGTGGACCCTTGCCAAGGTCGAAGCTCTTTTCTACCTCCGCCTGTGCAAGCGGATAGTGCTCGCTATCGGGATCTGCGGAAGAGGTGATATCCGTGACCGGAAGAGTCACTGAGAGGCGGTCAGCGACAACCTGTACCAGTTCTCCGCCTTCAAGCCTGAAGATCGTGCGCAGGCTGGCGTGGCGATTCGTCAATTCCTGCAGGCTCGACTGGAGCGCAGACATGTCGAGCGGTCCGTGCAGCCAGAATCCAAATTGCACGTTGTAAGCGGCGCTTTTGGGGCCCAGTTGGTCAAGAAACCAGAGTCTCTGCTGAGCGAGAGAAGCAGGATAGACCTCCGTCTGAGTCTCCGTCTGATTGGACTGCAGAAGCAATTCAACGAGCAGTCTTTTCTGCTGTGCAACCCCGACCTCTGAAGTTTTGACCCTGGACAGCATGGATTCAGAATCTCCTGGAGTTAATCCGGTAATTTGGTTCGCTGGTGCAGTCAGGTGGGAATGGCTGTGCCAGACCGCTCAGGAGATCCTGAACGGCGACATTCACCATGGGCACTTCGGCCGACACTAGTGGCGAGAGCGGCATCTGCACTCCTGAGCAATCCTGCTGCTAAGCAGTCCTGCAGCGCTAAACCCCGAGGGTGCAACCGTTTTGCACATCGAATTCGGGTACGAAGCGCCGATTTTAAGATGCTGCCCCCCCCTATTTGGTTTGCGGGATCAAGAATTTCTTACGGGAAATATGGGGTTCGGTGAGTGCAAAATCTCGAGGCGACGGGTACCGCGACGGAGCCCGGCTCATCCCGAGCCGGGAAGGGAAACACCCACCGCGGAAAATCCCACAAAATCGCCCCAACCTTTTTCCTGTCATTGACATCCCATCTCCGCTACTGACTCTGGCCGACCCTCAGGTAGCGGAAAAAATACGTCTAAGGAACACAAACAGAGATGAGTTCAGCAGGACTGCCAGCTTCCTTCGCGCAAGACAGACTTTGGTTTCTGGATCAACTGGAGCCGGGAACGGCTGCTTACAACCTGGTTCGCGCTTTCCGGATCACCGGTCCTTTGAACGTCAACGCCCTGACTTCGGCCATTGGCGCGGTCATCCGGCGGCACGAATCATTGCGCACGATTTTCGAGAGCGTGGACGGCGAGGTGAGACAGGTCGTGTTGTCCGACGTCGACGTCCAGGTTCCGATCTTGAACCTGGCGGATCTTCCGGAGAGCGAGCGTGAGCCGGAGGCGCTGCGGATTGCGAGCGAGGAGGGCAAGAAACCGTTTGATCTGACCCGGGGCCCGTTACTGCGAACCGCGTTGCTGCAACTCAGTCGAGACCAATACATCCTGGTGCTGGCGATCCATCACATCATTACGGATGGATGGTCGATCTCGATCCTTTTCCGCGAACTGGCTCATTGCTACGAGGCTTATGCGAGCGGACGGGAACCCGAACTTCCCGAACTCCCGATTCAGTATGTAGAGTACGCCCAGTGGCAGCGCGAATATATCACCGGCGAATTGCTGGCCAAGCAAGTTAAGTACTGGAAAAACAAGCTGGCTGGGGCGCAAACAATTCTCGATCTGCCCATGGACCGTCCGCGCCCGACGACTCACAGCTGGCACGGAGCGACCGAAGAACTGATCTTCGAAAGCCAGGTTCTGGCGGCGCTGAAAGAATTCGCGCAGAGCGAGGGCGCCACCCTGTTCATGGTATCGATGGCGGCTTTCCAGGCGTTGCTCTGGCGCTATACCAGCCAGGACAGCATTCTGGTTGGTACTCCTACTGCGGCCCGCAGCCAGATCGAAATCGAAAACCTGGTCGGGTTCTTCGTGAACACGCTGGTCTTCCGCGCCGACTTTACCCCCGACATGACGTTCCGCGATCTGGTTCGACAAGTCCGCGCATGTGCCTTGGAAGCCTATGCGCATCAGGATGTTCCGTTCGAGAAATTGGTCGAAGAACTGGTCCCGCAGCGCTCGATGAACACCACTCCTCTGTTCCAGGTGATGTTCACGTTCCAGAACATCCCGAAGCAGGTGTTTGAAATTTCGGGACTCAAAATGAAAGAACTGGAGTTCGAGACGGGCATCGCCAAGTTCGATCTCGCAGTGGAAGCCTTTGAAGACGACGAAGACGAAGACGACGAGTTCCATTTCCGGTTCGAGTACAACACCGATCTGTTTGAGAAGCAAACCATATTCAGAGAGCTGGGTCACTTCCGCAACCTGGTGAATGCGGTCCTCAAGAACCCGGACGAGCCGGTGGCTCGGATACCGCTCATGGATGATCGGGAACGAGAACAAACCGTGGCGCGGTGGAACAACACGGCCACGAATTATCCACGAGACCTGCACATTCATACTGCCTTCGAGCGCCAGGCCGCCCGCACGCCTAACGCAACGGCGCTGGTCTTCCAAGGCAAGAAATTTCCTTACTGGCGGATCAACGAGGATGCGAACCGGCTGGCGCACTACCTGATAAAGAAGGGAGTGGGGCCGGGCAATCTGGTAGGCGTTTCTGTTGAGCGGTCTCCGGAATTGACGGTTGCGCTCCTGGGCGTGCTCAAGACGGGAGCGGCGTATGTTCCGCTTGATCCTTCTTATCCGCTCCAGCGGCTGGCCTCTACGCTCGAGGACACGCGTGCCGAGTGCGTCCTCTCGAACAACGGGAACGGGAAGAAACTGCCGGACACCGTTCGCAACCTGATCATGCTTGATTCGGAGGCGGAGCTTATCAGGACTGAGTCCCCGCTCAATCCCGTCATGAACATCATGGGATTGTCACGGGTTGAACGCGCCTATGTGCTGTACACGTCGGGATCCAGCGGGAGGCCGAAGGGGGTGGAAGGGACGCATCGCGGGGCGATGAATCGAATGCGGTGGATGTGGGAGAGATATCCGTTCGCGACGGGGGAGGTGTGCTGTCAGAAGACGAATGTGGGATTTGTGGATTCGGTATGGGAGATTTTCGGCCCCTTGCTAGCGGGAGTGCCGAGTGCGATTCTGCCGCAGGAGGCGGTGCTGGATCCGGAAGAACTGCTGCAGACTCTAGCCGAGCAGCGGGTGACGCGGATCGTGTTAGTGCCGTCGCTGTTGCGGGCGCTGCTGGAGCACGCGCCGAATCTGGAGGAGAGGGTACCGGAGCTGAAGCTGTGGTCGTGCAGCGGAGAAGTGCTGACGTGGGAGTTGGCGCGGCGGTTTCGGAAGGGGTATCCGAAGGCCAAGCTGCTGAACATCTACGGATCGTCGGAAGTGGCGGCGGACGTGACCTGGCATGAGGTTCGGGAAGGAGAGGAAGAGGCGCCGGGTACGGTGTCGGTTCCGATAGGAAGGCCGATCAGCAACACGCAGGTGTACGTGCTGGATCGAAATCGAAATGCGGCGCCGGTGGGAGTGCGTGGGGAGATCTATGTCGGGGGGGATGGAGTGGCGTTGGGGTACTGGCGGCAGCCGGAAATGACGGCGGAGCGGTTTGTGCCGAATCCGATTGCGCCGGAGCGCTCGCAGAGGCTGTACCGGACGGGGGATCTGGGGCGGTGGCGAAGTACGGGGGAGATCGAATATCTGGGACGCATGGACGGTGAGGTGAAGGTGCGGGGCATGCGGATCGAGTTGGGAGAGATCGAGACGGTCCTGGCCTCGCATCGCTGGGTGGAGGAAGCGGTGGTGGAGCTGAGCGGCGAGGGAGCCGAGCAGCGGCTGGTGGCGTACGTGGTGGCGGGGAAGGAGGGAACGCCGAGCGCGCGGGAACTGCGGCGTTATGTGCGGTCGAAGCTGCCGGAGCACATGGTTCCGGCGAGTTACGTGAAGGTGGACGCGATGCCGCTGCTGGCGAGTGGGAAGGTGAACCGGAGAGCGCTGGCGGGAGTGGCGCGGGTGGCGCTGTCAGAGCAGGGGATGGTAGCGGCGCAGACGGAAGTGGAACAGAAGTTGGCGGCGATGTGGGCAGAGGTACTGAAGGTAGAAGAGGTGGGAGTGGATCAGAACTTTTTTGAGTTGGGAGGGCATTCGCTGCTGGTGCTACAGGTAATGGCGCGAATCCGGCGGGAGTTTGATGTGGAGTTGGGAGTGCGGACGATGTTCGAGGAGCCGACGATCGCGGGGCTGGCGAGCGAAGTGGAGCGGGCGCGGGCGATGGGGATGAAGGCGCAGACGCCGGTACTGGAACGGCGGCCGCGGGCGGCGGTGGGGAACACGAGCCGCGAAACTCTGCTGGCGCAACTGGACACGCTGTCGGCCGATGACGTTCAAACCCTGCTTAAACGCGTCCTCGACGCCAAATTGTCGTCCGGAGCAGAAAGTCTTGCAACAGAAAGTCTTGGCACAGAGCCAGAATTTCTATGAAGGATCCGCCACGATTGGCCGACACGATTGGGTAGTTTATTTATGTCAGATCTATGTGTACACGACCTGGTGCAATTGCAGGCGATTGCGACGCCGGATGCGGTCGCGCTCGTATGCGGAAATCGTCATGTCACTTACGGGGAGCTGAATGCCCGCGCGAACCAACTCGCGCATCGCTTGCGCTCTCTCGGGATTGGACCCGACGTTCCGGTCGGGCTCTGCATGGAGCGGTCCGTCGAATTGCCGATTGCCGCTCTCGGTATCCTGAAAGCCGGGGGAGCCTACGTACCCCTGGACCCGACTTATCCGTCGCGACGACTGTCTATGCTGCTGGAGGATTCGGGAACTCCAGTGGTGGTGACGCAACCAGGCGTGGCCGGGAAGCTTCCCGCGGGCAAATGGGAAACGGTTGTGGTGGATGTCGATGGGCTGGGCAGTGACGTCGATTCCACAGAACTTCCAGTTGCAAAGACCACGCCGGAGAATCTGGCGTACATCATCTTTACATCTGGCTCGACAGGTCGGCCCAAGGGAGTGCAGATCACGCATGGAAGTTTGCTTAGTCTTGTGACTTGGCACCAGCACGCCTTCAACGTGTCACCAGTGGACAGGGCGACTATGCTGACCAGCCCAGGATTTGACGCGGCAGTATGGGAAATCTGGCCTTATCTGACCGCCGGTGCGAGTCTCTACGTCGTTGACGAGGCAATTCGCACCGCGCCTGCCGCTCTGCGGGACTGGATCGTGCGCACCGGCATTACCATCAGCTTCCTTCCTACCGTTCTCGCCGAGAGCATGGTCGCCCTGCAATGGCCGCCGAAGAGCGCACTTCGAGCGTTGCTGACTGGCGCAGACACTCTGCGCCGATACCCGCCGCGCGATTTGCCTTTCGCTCTCATAAATAACTATGGACCGACAGAGTGCACGGTTGTAGCAACGTCGGGAAGAATTTGTCCGAAGGAGAGTTCGGAGCAGAGTTCGGACAAGCGATCAAACGAGCCGCCATCCATCGGCCGGCCAATTGACGGTGTCAGCGTGTACGTCGTCGATGAACACTTGCAGCGCGTTCCGGATGGTACCGCCGGAGAGTTGCTGATCGGCGGACGAGGCGTGGGGCGGGGTTATCTGAATGCTCCGGAACTGACTGCCGAGAAGTTTCTACCCGATTTGTTCGGGGGAGATCCGGGTGCCCGTTTATATAGGACGGGCGACTTAGGACGTCTTCTACCCGATGGTCAAATCGCTTTTATGGGGCGCCTCGACGATCAGATCAAGGTAATGGGTCATCGCATTGAGCCTCACGAAATCGTTACCGTGCTCAACCGTCATCCGGAGATAGAAGCGAGCTTCGTCTGTGCCTATACAGACCCTTCGGGGGACCAGCGCCTGGTCGCGTATGTTGTGCCGACAACGGAAAGGCCGCCCAAGCCTAGCGATTTGCGCAGTTACATGTGTAGTTATCTGCCATCTCACATGCTGCCTTCGGCGTTCGTGCAACTCGACCGTTTGCCTTTGTCGCCGCATGGAAAATTGGATCGGGCAGCTCTTCCTCAGCCGACCAGCGAGAATATTCTCCGAGACGATTCGCTCGAAGCGCCTCAGTCTCCGATCGAAGAGCATTTGAGTGTCGTCTTATCAGGTCTTCTTGGCGTGCCGCGTGTTGGAAGCGAGGACAATTTTTTTACGCTGGGCGGACACTCGCTCATGGGGGCGCAACTGATCGCGAAGATCCGTGAAAATTTCGGCGTGGAACTCTCTTTGCGGTGCTTGTTTGATGAGCCGACCCCCCGAGGCATGTCGGTTGAAATCGAGAAACTCATTCATGCCAGGCTCGCAGCCATGAGTGAAGACGAAGCACAGCGCCTCCTCGCGTCGTCAGGAGAAGGAGTCTAGGCATGTCAACGACGACGACAGCGCCAGGTGTCAGCGCGGCCGGAGTACCGCCGGGCGAGGACGCCCGGCTCTCCACCGACAACAGCCGGCCAGTCGCTCCAAAGGGGGACAAGGCGCTTAGCCTTTACCATCTGCTGGACCCGGAAGTTCTGGCCAATCCCTATCCTCTCTACCACAGACTGCGTGACGAAGATCCGGTGCATTGGGATCCGTTCCTGCACGCCTGGGTTGTGACGCGGTACTCTGACGTGATTCACGTCCTCCATAATTTCTCGGCGAATCGCACACCGACTCCGGAGCAACTGAGCGCGATGGGCTTGGCCGCGATGAACCCGATCGCACAGGTCATGGTGCGGCAGATGCTTTTTCTCGATCCTCCGAATCACACCCGCTTGCGCGCCCTTGCCTCGGCCGCGTTCACGGTGCGCAGAGTAGAACGCATGCGCTCGCATATCCAGGAGATCATGGATCATCTGCTGGACGCGGTGGCTTCCAATGGACGTATGGATTTGATTGCCGACTTTGCCAGTCCCGCGCCGGCCATTGTGACGGCTGAACTGCTGGGCGTGCCCGTGGAGGATCACCAGCAACTGAAGGAATGGTCGGCGGATTTTGCTGAGATGCTGGGCAACTTCCAGCACAATCCGGACCGGTTTCCAAGAATCTTGCGCAGTGTGGAAAATATGTGCTCGTACTTCCGCTCAGCGATGCAGGAGCAGCGGGTTAATCCCCGTGACGGCCTGGTTAGTGCGATGATGACCGCGGATGTGGATGGCGCGAAGTTAACCGAAGACGAAATCATCGCCAACCTGATTGTCACGATGGTTGGTGGGCAGGAAACCACCACGAACCTGATCGGCAACGGCATGCTTACGCTGCTGCGCAATCCGGCGGTCATGGAACGTCTGCGGGCGGATTCTTCGCTTATGCCTTCCGCGATAGAAGAACTGCTGCGCTACGAAAGTCCGAGCCAGCACACGGCACGGCTCGCTCCCGAGGACGTCGAGATGGGAGGAAAGGGTATCCGCAAGCGCCAGGCCGTGATCGCGGTCATGGGCGCAGCCAACCGCGATCCCGAGCGATTTCCTGAACCTGATCGCCTGGATATCGAGCGCAAAGACAATCGCCACGTGGCATTCGGATGGGCCGCTCACTTTTGTTTCGGCGCTGCCCTGGCGCGTATGGAAGGGCAGATCGCATTCGAGACGATTTTGCGGCGCTTACCCAATCTGGCGCTCGACACCGCGACGCCTCTCCGATGGCGAGACAACCTTGGTCTGCGCGGCTTGACTGCTCTTCCCGTGCTGTTTGGCCAGCGCCAACGCGCCATGAACGACGGCCCCCAGCGTGAGTCGTGAGGACGAAATGCCTTCGCCGTACTCTGAGGCACGACGGAATCTCTTGGAGAAATGCCTCCATGGGCAGTTGTCATTGCGGCCTGAGACTGAGGCGATCCCGGGTCGAGACCCAAAAGAGCCAGTGCCGCTGTCTTATTCCCAAGAGCAAGTCTGGTTCCATGCGCAGTTGGTTCCAGATATTCCACTATACAACGAGCCGGTAACGATTCATTATTCGGGCGACTTAGACATTCCCGCCCTCGAACAAAGCTTTAATGAGATTTTGCATCGTCACGAGGCTTGGAGGACGGGTTTTACAGTGGTGGACGGGAAACCTCTGCAGGATGTCAGGCCCGAACTTTCCATTTCCTTGCCCGTAGTGGACCTTAGGCATCTTCCTGAAGAACGGCGAGACTCAACCGCGGTGAGGATCGCCACCGAAGAGGCCCGAAAGCCACTGGATTTAACTCAGGTGCCGCTCTTCCGGGCCAGGTTGATCCGAATGGGAGATCGGCAGTACCGTCTCTATCTCGTCCTCAGCCATATCATCTTCGATGGAGTGGCCATCTATCGCATCTTCCTGCCCGAGCTCGCTGCACTTTACCAGGCTCGGGTTGCAGGCCGCCCCTCGCCCGTGCCGGAACTCGACATCCAGTATCCCGACTACAGCTGTTGGCAGCGGAAGTCACTGCCTCCCGATTCTCTCGCCGAACACATCTCGTACTGGCGGCGCCAACTGGGCAATGATCTGCCGGTGCTGGATTTGCCGTCCGATTATCCACGTCCGCCGGTTCAGACCTTCCGTGGAAGTATGTATCCGTTCACCTTGAGTCCCAGCCTGACTGACGCTGTGAAGTCGCTGAGCCGGAAAGAGGGAGTCACGCTTTTTCAGACGCTACTCGCGGGGTTCGCGGCTCTGCTCTGCAGATACTCGGGCCAGGACGATCTTCCCATAGGGAGTGTCACGGCCGGACGTGACCGGTCGGAGATCAAACCTCTGCTGGGGTATTTCCTCAACACGGTAGTGTTGCGAACCAATCTTTCTGGTGATCCTGATTTTCGTGAACTGCTGCGGCGTGTCCGCAATCTGACACTGGAAACGTTGGATCACGATTGCGTTCCGTTCGGGCGGCTCATTCACGAGCTAAATGCCCCTCGGGATCTCAGCCGCAACCCGCTGTTTCAGGTGATGTTTTCACTCGAGCCGTCGCTGCCCGACTTGGATCCGGCCTGGCATTTGACACAGATGGATGTGGACACGGAGGCGACGAAATACGATCTGTATCTTGAACTCGACGAGCGGCGCGATGCTATCCTCGCGCGCTTTCACTACAGCACAGACCTGTTCGACCGAACTACCATCGTTCGCATGTCCGAGCACTGGATGAGGCTGCTCGAAGGTGCGGCACGCGACTCCAGCCTTCGAGTTTCGCAATTGCCGCTGCTCTCGGAGCAAGAGAGAAGCCGGATCGTCGTGGAGTGGAATCAAACGCGCTCGCAATATGCGCAGAGTGGAGGTATTCACGATCTTTTCAACGCTCAGTTCGAGCGGACGCCAGACAACACAGCGGTACGCGAAGGAGAGAGGCGCCTCAGCTTTCGGCAACTTCAAGAACGTAGCAACCGCCTCGCACACTACCTCCGAAAACTCGGGGCAAGTACCGGAACCAGAGTCGCCCTGTGCGTCGACAGATCATTCGATATGTTTGTGGGCCTGCTGGGGATTCTCAAGACCGGCGCAGCCTACGTCCCATTGGACCCGTCCCACCCGCCTGGTCGCATGGCCTCGTTGCTGGAGGATGCCAAGCCAGCAGTGCTAATCACACAACAGAAATTGCTGGCCAACGCACCTGTCCATCGCATCCCAACCGTTATTCTCGATGCGGACTGGCACAAGATCGCGCGTGCGAGCGCTGACTTTCCTGCGAGCGACGTTCAGTCAGACGACCCGGCCTACGTGCTGTACACGTCGGGATCGAGCGGGAAGCCGAAGGGGGTGGAAGGGACGCATCGCGGGGCGATGAATCGAATGAGGTGGATGTGGGAGAGATATCCGTTCGAGGCGGGGGAAGTTTGCTGTCAGAAGACGAATGTGGGATTTGTGGATTCAGTGTGGGAGATCTTCGGCCCCTTGCTGGCGGGGGTGCCGAGCGTGATTCTGCCGACGGAGGTGGTGCGGGATCCGGAAGAACTGCTGCAGATTTTGGCCGGGGAGGGCGTGACGCGGATCGTGTTGGTGCCATCGCTGTTGCGAGCCTTGCTTGATCATGCTCCGAACTTGCAGGAACGGGTGCCGCGGCTGAAGCTGTGGTCGTGCAGTGGAGAGGCGCTGAGCGGAGAACTGGCGGGGCGCTTCCGGCAAGGCTTTCCCGAAGCAACGCTGTTGAATATTTACGGTTCGTCGGAAGTGGCTGCGGATGTGACGTGGCATGAAGTGTTAGAGAAAGAGGAAGACATCGGCGCGACGGTTCCGATTGGCAAGCCGATCAGCAACACGCAGATGTATGTGTTAGACCCACATCGGAATCCGGTTCCGGTGGGAGTGCGCGGGGAGATCTATGTGGGGGGAGATGGGCTGGCGCTCGGGTACTGGAATCGAGCGGTGCTGACGGCGGAGCGTTTCGTGGAGAATCCGATCGCGCCGGAGCAGTCGAAACGGCTGTATCGGACGGGAGACCTGGGGCGGTGGCGGGGGGATGGGGAGATCGAGTATCTGGGGCGAGTGGACGGGGAAGTGAAGCTGCGGGGGATGCGGATTGATTTAGGAGAGATCGAATCGGTTCTGGCGTCGCACGCCGGGCTGCGGGAGGCGGCGGTGGAACGGGTGGAAGAAGGGGGTGAGGCGAGGCTGGTGGCGTACCTGGTAGCGGAGGATGGGGAGAAGGCTGATGGGCGCGAGTTGAGACAATATCTGCGCTCGAAATTGCCGGAGCACATGGTGCCGGCGAGATTTGTGCAGGTGGCGGAGCTGCCGCTACTGCCGAGCGGGAAGGTGAACCGGAGAGCGCTGGCAACGGTGGAAGGAGTGGTGTTGTCCGAGCAAGGGATGGTGAACTTTTTTGAGCTGGGAGGACACTCGTTGCTGGTCCTGCAGGTGATGGCGCGGATCCGGCGGGAGTTTGATGTGGAGTTAGGAGTGCGGACGATGTTCGAGGAACCGACGATCGCCGAGTTGGCGATCGAGGTGGAAAAGGCGCGGGCGATGGGGATGAAGGCGCAGACGCCGGTACTGGAGCGGCGGGCGCGTCCGCGGGCGGCGGAGAACGCGACCCGGGAAGCTCTGCTGGCGCAACTGGACACGCTGTCAGCCGACGACGTTCAAACCTTGCTTAAACACGTCCTTGACGCCAAACAATTGCAGTAACAAGGCTGTGGTAGATCTTATGCATCGTAACCTGACGCTGGAGGAAGAACTATGTTTTACTTATTCTGGTACGTTCTCATCGGGCTAATCTCGGGGGTTATCGCGAAATCGGTGATGCACGTGCATATGACGATCTTCTGGACGATCGTGCTCGGCATCATCGGATCGATCATCGGCGGCGCCGTTACTCACATGTTTTCGCGCCCGGCAAACGAACGATATCATCCCGCCGGCCTCATTTTTTCCACACTGGGCGCGATCCTGATTCTCTACATTTGCTTTAAGCTGAAGATTCATTTTCCCCAGGTCAACCCGTTCTAGTTCATCGACGACTAAGTTCGTATTCCGTTGAGTCAGACTGTCACTTGAACATGACGACTAACGCATTGCCCTCCTTTCGATTTGAGATTTTCCTTCTGGTGATCGAAGCCAAAATTCGACGATCAGTGTATTGATCGAGAAACCAAGGCACCGGCGATGCCTTCAGTGTCTTCATTGAGGTCGTCTTCCGCTACTCCCTTTACAAGAAGCAGGCTGGCTCTATAAAAGCTCTCTCCGATATCGAGCCAAGATTTCGGGGACGACTCCTCATAGAAGATTTTGTCGTACTCCCATTTCTGAAACGCGGTGTAGTCGCCAAGCAGCGATTCCGTGTCAGTCTTTGGAACATCTTCATCCATACAGCAACACCCCTACAGCTCAGGAACGACATTCCGGCGGAAAAAGCAAGCAAAAAGACTCTAGCTTTCGTATATGACTTCGAGAACCCGCGACTCTTTTCTCCGTTCAACCCGCAAGACCATCTCCCCGATATCTCTTACCTGATGGTTCACCGCGAGTTCCGCAACGGCAGTCACGGCTCTCCTACGTTTCTGTCGCCATTCATCGAACGGGTACTCCGCTAACGTCCCGAACGTCTCTGCGTCTCGTGGTTGCGGGTTATAGACAGTTGAGCCGGAGTTAATCGGCGACAACGTCACGTCTGCATGATGCCGGTCCAAGAGCCTCGCGGTGTCGATAGTGAGTACTGTGTGCTCACGATCTCGATATGCTCTCGCGGACAAGAGGCCCGTGACGCGCTCTGGAGTCAGCCAGAAGAATACCTTACCGTTCAGGAGACGATACCATTC
>WNFG01001616.1_pt1 | contig 18821 bp, 20 predicted proteins | sample 5400431 | NCBI WGS metagenome assembly WNFG01 (sample SAMN13153346, study PRJNA577476) | soil metagenome | isolation source: 120 cm saprolite under Douglas fir tree site 2 hole 3 replicate 2 | place: USA:California | collected 2015-04-18 | reverse complement strand
AGTCTGCGCGGATTGCTGAACCGCACTCCGGAATAACCAACCTGCGAAGAAAGAGGAAGCAACCCATTGCTTCCTCTAAGTTTTTTCGCTCGCTCCATCGGCTTAACTTTCTCGCTGGAACCGGTACCGCCCTTTTCTTTCCAACGCCACTGCCTCCGCCACCTTGAGGAACGCTCGCGCTGCATGCGAAAGATTGGCGTCCTTGCGGTAGATCAACCTGAGCTTCCGCTTCAATTGCAACTCTCGCACCGGGATCGCCACCAGTTCCCCGCGTGCCAGTTCCGTTTCCACGCTGATCTCGGGAATTAGAGCAACTCCGTTTCCCATGGCGACAAACTGCTTGATGGCCTGCAGAGTGGGTAATTCGAGATCCATGTGCAGCGGCGTCTTGTGTGTCTTGAACAGCTGCAGCACTTTTTCGCGATAAGGCGACGAAACCGTGTGCGCCACAAACGATTCCGCCCCCAACTGCCGTATGCTCACCTGCTGCGCTGTAGCCAGCGGATGACTCGGAGGAACCACGAAAACGAGTTCGTCCAGATACACCACCACCGAGTGCAGGCTCGGCTCCTGCGGCTCGTAAGAGAGAACGCCAAGTTCGGCGCTGTAGCGCAATACGTCGTCTGGAATGTGACTGCCCAGCGCCCGCTGCACCGTGATTTTGATCATGGGATGCAGCCTGCGGAATTCCGCCAGCACCGGAAGCAGGTAAAGCGCAGTGAACTCGTTGGCCGCGATTACCAGTTTGCCCTTCTGAACTTCCCGCAACTCCGCCAGGGATTCGCTGGCCTCGGTGCGGAGGTTCAGAAGCTTCTCGGCGTACTCATAAAGTACTTGGCCGGCATCCGTCAGAATGCCTTCCCGTGAGGACCTGTCAAATAAGGATTCCCCCAATTCGTCCTCGAGCTTACCGATGGTCTGGCTGACCGCGGATTGGGTGCGGAAAAGTTTTTCTGCGGCGCGAGAGAACCGCTTCTCTCGAGCCACAGCCAGAAAGACTTCGAGTTGGGAAAGTTCCATATCTCGCGCTCCTTCAGAAATAACCACAAATCATTAGCAATACTTATCATAGAAGCATAGCTAATGGCAAAATAAGAATTATAAGTTTTGCTTCAAACGCCATGGCCCGTAACATGAAAGGTCAGTATTCTTTTTGAGGGAGATCCATGACCGCGGAGCGAGCGCGCATTACCGTATTCGATACCACTCTTCGCGACGGAGAACAGTCGCCCGGTTGCAGCATGAACCATCAGGAGAAGCTGCGTCTGGCGCATCAACTCGACCGCCTGGGCGTTGACGTAATCGAAGCCGGCTTTCCCATCGCCTCCGAAGGTGATTTCGAAGCCGTCCGCGGCATTGCGGCTATCGTGCATCGTCCGATCATTGCCGCGCTGGCGCGCGCCTGTCGTCCTGATATTGAGCGCGCCTGGCAGGCTCTGAAAGAGGCCGCTCGCTCACGCATTCACGTCGTCCTCGCGACCTCTGACATTCATCTCCAATATAAGTTGCGCATGACCCGCGACGAGTGCGTCGCCAAAGCCCGCGACTCCGTCAGTTTTGCCAAGTCGTTGTGCGACGACGTCGAGTTTTCCCCTGAGGATGCGACTCGGACTGATCCCGACTTTCTCTGCCGTGTGCTCGATACCGTGGTCGAAGCCGGCGCCACGACGCTGAACATTCCCGACACGGTCGGCTACACCATGCCCTCCGAGTTCGCCGAACTGATCGCAATGATTCGCAAGCGCGTGCCCGGAATTGAGAATGTAACGATCTCCGCTCATTGCCACAATGATCTTGGCCTCGCTGTTGCTAATGCGCTGGCCGCAATCGCTGCCGGAGCCCGGCAGGTGGAGTGCACGATCAACGGAATCGGAGAACGCGCCGGCAACGCTTCGCTCGAAGAGATTGTGATGGCGATGCGGGTCCGTCCCGATCGCTATCCGTACGACACTGGTGTAGTCAGCGAGCAACTTTTCTCAGCCAGCCAGTTGTTGAGCGAGATCACCGGAATCCCGGTGCAGCCCAACAAAGCCATTACCGGACGCAATGCCTTCGCGCACGAAGCTGGTATCCATCAGGACGGCATACTTAAAAATCCGCTGACCTACGAAATCATGACTCCGCAGTCAGTCGGCGTGCCTGATTCGAAACTCGTGCTGGGCAAGCACTCCGGGCGGCACGCGCTCGGCATGCGCTGCGAACAACTCGGCTATAAGTTTGACCGTCGCGCCCTCGACGACATCTATCACCGCTTTGTTCGGCTCGCTGATAAGATCAAGCACGTCGAAGATCACCATCTGCTGGAGTTGATCCGCGATACCCACAAACCGTCCGCCTCCGCCACTCCGCTGATCGAACCGACGCGCGAAGGGATTCCGATTGAACCGATTCCGCTGTCAATCGCAGCCGCCGCTAATGCCGCCGCCCCGGAGCCGGTCAAAAAATTCCCGATGGCGGCCCAGCCCGGTGCGTTCGGTGCGCCGCTCCCCGTTCCCGCGGAACATAATCAACACGAACAGGAAGATTATCTCTGGGGTGTGTAACTGAGCCGGAGTCCTCAGTGGCTAAAGCTGCTGTTGATTTTGTGGCGCTTACGGTGCGGCTGAAATGTGAGTGTGAGAACTGGAATTTCGGCGGCGCGGTGGAACAACGTTCCTCGCTACTAGCCGCGAAGCGGCGTAAGAATGCAGCCCACGGCGCGAGCCGTGGGAATAAGTGGGAAGCAGAAAAGCCCCAGCGGGGCGAAAGACCGGTTCTCACGCACACACTGAATCCGCGCCCTTTCAAAACAAGGTCAAAATCAAAGGCTTTCTTGCCAATAGCTTCGGAGGTCATGTCGAAAACATATGTCTCGCTTGGGGTGTCCCTCACTCTGTGGTTCATAGCATTTCCGCGTTAGACTAATTCCTCACATGCTCCTGAACCTCACAATTCTCCCCGGTGACGGAATCGGCCCTGAAGTCACGGAACAGGCCGTTCTCGTCCTGCAGTCAGTCGCCGATGCCTTCGGTCACCAAACCCAGCTTCACCGTAAACACATCGGCGGCGCGGCCCTTGCAGCGGTCAACGACCCGCTGCCACCCGACACCGTCGAGGCATGCCTGTCCTCCTCTGCTGTGCTCCTCGGAGCGGTGGGAAGTCCTGCCTTCGATAACAATCCTAACCACCTGCGCCCGGAGGCTGGGCTCCTGCGCCTTCGCCGCGAACTGGGTGCTTTCGCCAATCTGCGTCCCGCCGTATGTTTCCCCGGACTGGAAGACTCTTCCCCTCTGCGCGCCGACCTCGTGCGCGGAACCGACATGATGATCGTGCGCGAGCTATTAGGAGGCCTTTACTTCGGCCGGCCTCGGTCGATTTCAGGTGCCCCGGAACCAGGCACCTCCGGCTCGCGAGTCGCGGTCAATACCATGCGTTACGCTGAACCGGAAATCGAGCGCATCGCCCGCGTCGCATTCGAGTTGGCCATGAAACGCCGCCGCAGAGTTCTATCGGTCGACAAAGCCAACGTGCTCGAATGCTCTCGCTTGTGGCGCGAAGTTGTTACCCGCATCGCCCAGGACTATCCCGAGGTGAAGCTGACCCACCAATACGTCGATTCCGCAGCCATGTTGCTGGTCCAGCGTCCCGCCGATTTCGATGTGTTGCTGACGGAGAATATGTTTGGCGACATCCTCTCAGACCAGGCTGGGGGCATTGTCGGTTCGCTGGGCCTGCTCGCGTCCGCCAGCATCGGAGGTCCTGTTGGTTTGTACGAACCAGTCCATGGCTCGGCCCCCGACATCGCGGGGAAGGGAATTGCTAATCCCCTCGGCGCTATTCTCTCGGTCGCGATGCTATTACGCCATTCGTTCCAACTGGAACGTGAAGCCGTTTGTATCGAGAACGCCGTTTCATCAGTGCTCAACCACGGCCACCGTACCGCCGATCTAGCTCCCAAATCGCGAGCAGTAATCTCAACCACAGAAATGGGGAATTTAGTGGCGCAGGCGACCAAGCAACTTGCCAGTCAAGTGTTCGTGTCCACCCGGCATTAATAGCCCCCGCCGAAATACATCCTCATTACCGTGAGAGAGCGGTTCTTTCCCGGCAAACCAATTCCACTTGATTGCATCCCATTGTGTCGCCATAATTCTTGTGTCCAACTCGGAAGCGGCGAGGCCTCATGCTATCAAAATGCGCCAACCCGTCTTGCACAGCATCCTTCCTCTATTTCCATCAAGGAAAGTTATTTCGCATGGAAACAGAGACAGCGGAGAATGAGCCGGGCCAAACGGCCGCCGCGGCCAAGATTCAGCGTCGGACAGAATTCTTCTGGTTGTGTGACAGGTGCGCTTCCGAAATGACTTTGGAGTACGACAGCAAGGGAAGCGTGCTGGTTAGACCTGCGGCCCACGACCTCCGGGCAGCGTCTTAGCCGCAGCAGCGGCGAGACGTGGCCCTCCATCGTATTTTCCCGTCAAGTCGTACCAGCGGATGCGCAGCATTTCGAGAAACATGCGGGACCCGTCCACCACCGGGTTGATGCGTGCCCCGCCACTGTGCCCCCAGGCGACAGGGATTTCCTTTACCGCGAATCCGAACTTGCGCGCCAGAAAAAGAATTTCCGGATCAAATCCCCAGCGCTCAATCTTCTGCAGAGGAAAGACGGCTTGCGCCGCCCGGCGCTTGAAGGCTTTGAACCCGCATTGCGTGTCCGCGAACTGCAACCCGAGAGTGATTCGGAGCAGCACGTTGAAAATGCGTCCGAACAGTTGCCGGTGCAGCGGTTGGCGTTGTGTCTGCAACTCAGCTTGCAGCCAGCGTGATCCGATGGCAATATCCGCACCCTGTTCCAGTGCCTGCAGAAGCTTGGGAACTTCTTCGATTGGCGAAGACAGGTCGGCATCGCTGAACAGCAATATCTGGCCGCGAGCGTTCAACATGCCGTTGCGAACGCTATATCCCTTGCCGCGATTTCCGGGATTTTCGACGAGGCGGAGCGAAGGATTCTTCTCCGCAAAACTGCGCACAATGTCCGCGGTATTGTCCCGGGAACCGTCGTTGACCACAACGACTTCGGCGTCCCACCCCTGCTCCCTGATATAGCCGAGCACCTTCTCCAGGGTGGCTCCCAGGCGGTGGCCTTCGTTATAGGCCGGGATCACGATGCTGTAGGTAACATCCTGCACAGCGAAACTTCACTTTCTCGACATCGGCTCAGAAGGAGCTAAGATGTTATTTCTCGAGATTTTCGTTGCCGTGAAAAGCGATTCGCCATTGTACGGCTGCCGGAAGCTGATTCAAAAAACAAATCCCACGCATCAGGGCCAAAGCCGGGATCTGCCCTACGCTACGCTGCGCTGCCGCTCCAGCAGGAAAAAGTATTCCTTCACCAGTTCCGCGTCCCATAGTCCCCGGCGGGCCTCCTCGCGCATCGTCTGTGCCGCTTGTTCATGAGACAGGGCAGGCTTATACGGGCGAGCCGTGCGGAGCGCGTCGTAGACGTCCACGACCTGCAGGATTCGAGGCAAGACCGGAATCTCAGGTTTGCTGAGTGCGTCCGGATACCCCGAGCCATCCGAGTGCTCGTGGTGGTGTCGAATAATCGGTAATACCAGCCGCAGCGACTTCAAGGGCTTGCAAATATTTTCCCCGGTCACCGGGTGAAGCTTCATGATCTCCCATTCTTCAGCCGACAGGTTGCTGCCCTTTTTTAGAATCTCATCCGGCACCGCGATCTTGCCCAGGTCATGCAGATATCCTGCCCGCCGCAGCGCAATAATCGAATCCTGGTCCAGTCCCAGATGCCGCCCCAGATCTGCTGCATTGACGGCAAGGCGTTCGCAGTGTCCTTCGGTGTAGGGATCTCGACCTTCCACGATTAATCCCAGGGTGCACAAGACCGAGTCGACTGTTTCCAGTTCGTCGGTGAATTCCTTCAGCCGCAGCAGCGACTTTACCCGGGCAATCAATTCTTCCGCCAGAACGGGTTTGTTCAGGAAATCGTCGGCTCCGGATTCAATACCGCGCAACTTGTCACTACTATCACTCAGACCCGTAATCAGCACAAACGGAATCAGCCGCGTTACCGGATTGTCCTTGAACTCGCGGCAAAGTTCGTATCCGGACTTGCCCGGCATGATCACATCCGAGAGGATCAGATCGGGCACCTGCCGGCTGACCTCCGCTTCAGCCTGCTCGGCATTGGCGGCGGTCACCACGTCGTATCCGCGCATGCTCAGGAGTTGGCTCATCAGCCCGGCGATACTGGGCTGGTCGTCCACGACGAGAATCCGCGGGGGCCGTCGATGCGGTAAGAGATCGCCCATCTGTTGGTCAGAAGCTGCCTCCGGCTTCGCAGTTGTCCGAGGATTCTGACGCGACAACCTGCGCGAGTTCGGAGGAAAACTCATGACATCATCATTACCAACATTTTATTTTAACAGCGATTTATTCTTGCCCGCCGTTCTGTTCCGTTTTTTGACGAGTAACCTTTCTTGCACATTTGTACCGATTCCCGGTTCGGAACAGAATCTTGCCCCCTTGTGATCGAAGTCCTTGCCCCGCAGCCTGCAGGCTGCTTACTCTCGCGCCATGCCTCGAATTTATCCCGCATTGACAGCCCTGCTGGCCACAACTCTTGTGACCAGCGCGCTGGCAGCTCCGCCCAAAGTCCACGTCATCACCTTTGGAAAATGGACAACCGTGGAGTGGGTTCCTGGCACCGGGGACAACAAATCTGTCACATTGAAGGTGCGCCCGTTGGTGGTCGACGGGCGCCCCAAAGAACATTTTCTTGGCTCTCCGCACGAGGTCACAGAACGATTATTCGTAGTGCGCCGCGTCTTCCGGGTGAACGATAGCCTTTCCGAGGAGTCAGGGCCTCCGCGATGGCAATGGCAACGAGGCGGATGGATGCTGGTGGATCGCTCGACCGGCCACGTCTCGCCGGTGATTCTTCCCTTGTTCGACAATTACTATTCCGTCGTCAGCTGGTATCAGGACTACGCCGCCTACTGCGGAGTCTCCGATGACGGCAAAAAGGTTTACGCGCTAGTGGCCCAGCTTAGCCGTCGCAAAGCTGTACTGAAGAAGCCGATCGCCGCTCTACCTGATGGCCCTACGGACGAGGCTGCCCCCGATTCGGCTTGCCTCGCGCCGGCCTGGCAGCGAAGACCCGCGCGAGTCAGCTTCGAGCCAACAGGCCAGGTAAAACAAACCTTCGTCATTCGTGGTCATGTGGTCGATCTGGTGAGCGAAACAGACGAGGAGGAAGAGGCGTCAAAATAGCCGCGCTAATGAACATACTTGTGACGCACGTAGTAGATCCCGGCGGACAGAAAAAGTAATGTCCCGATCGCCGCATAGGTCCGCCACTGCTGGCGCTGTTCCGCAGGTTCCATGAGGTGGCGGGAGAGAAATCCTCCCAAGGATAGTCCTCCGAGCAATCCCCCGACGTGTGCCGCATTGTCAATTCCGGCACTCAGTCCAAATAGCAGGTTATATGCCGCGAAGCTGAGAAGGCTCTTCATCGTGGACTTCACCGCCTCTTTGGGAATCGGAAGTTTTCCCAGATACAGAGCCGCGATCAGCGCGCCCGCCATTCCAAAAATCGCGCCAGACGCACCTACACCGACGACCATCGGATGCCACCACAAACTGGCCAGACTTCCGGCCAGTCCGGATGCCGTATAAATCAGCAGATAAGTCCACCGGTCGAACACACGTTCGGCAAGGGCCCCCAGGTTCAGCAGGCACCACATATTGAAAAAGATGTGGATGAGCCCGCCATGCACGTAATTCGATGTGACCATTCGCCACGGCTGAGTCCCCAGAGACAACGGCCCCCAGTTCGCACCCCACTTGAGAAGCTGTTGCGTGGCGGGTGATATCGGCGAGACCCCCGTAAGCGCCATAATAACGAAGACCGCAACGTTGATTCCCACCAGCACCGTGGTCAAAGAGAGTGTCCGTCCCGCGATCATTGCCTGTTGCTGAGGCCGGTGCTGAGGCTCGTACTGAGGCTGCGCCTGCAGCCGCAACTCTGCGGAGGGCAAGTCCGTTCGCTGGCAGTCCGAGCACAAACTGCGCCCCTCAGTCCTGCCGGATAGTGCCGGCAACTCCCGCCCGCAACTTGTGCAATTCGTCATTTGGAAGGTCACATGTGTCGAACTTCTGCGAATCAATTGGGGAACAGCAACCGAAAGCTGCGCGGTTCAGTCTCCCGTCGCTTCCACTGCCGGAAGTTCGTGCGCGACGGTCGTTCCTCGCATCGTACCTTGCACCTTGGCGCTGGTCACCAGAATCACTGAGATAACTACGATAGCGCTCCCCGCCAAAATGAACCGGTCCACGCGCTCATGCAAGACTAACCACCCTAAAAACACGGCGACCACAGGGTTCACATACGCATAGGTCGAGACTTTAGACGTGGGCACGTGCTCCAGCAGCCAGATGTAAGCCGTGTATCCAATCCACGAACCGCACACCACCAGGTATAGCACCGCGCTCAGACCTCGGGTTGTCCACACCACATGCGAAAAATCCCCTCGCAGCACCGCGAATATCAGATTCCCCAGCCCCGCAGCACTCACTTGCCATGCGGTGGCACTGAATACATCCATACCCGACTGCCAGCGCTTGGAGAGTACGGAACCCAGAGCCCAGCTGAACGATCCGCCAATCAAGCTCAACGAGGCCCAGAATTCCCTGCGGCCGAGCGCCGTGCTGGAAGTCAGTTCAGGATAAAAAAGAACGACGAGTCCCAGAATCCCCAAACCGAGTCCGGCCTTACCGCGTCCGGAAATTTGGTGGTGGCCAAGCAGCAGCGAGTCAAGCACCAGAAACCACAGTGGCGTGATGGCGATGATCAGCGCCGCCAGGCCCGAAGAAACCGACAGCTCGGCGTAAGCCAGCGTGAGATTCCCGCCCATCAGCAGTAACAGTCCGACCACAGCCGCGAGCGCAATCTGCCGCGACGAATACAAGACTTTGCGTCCGGTCAAGGCGCAGACGGCCAGCATCACGACCCCGGCGACGGAAAAGCGCAGGCCGCACATTAACGCAGGCGGAATCGTCTGCACCGCGATATCGATTCCGAGATAGGTCGAACCCCAGAACAAATACACGAGCCCGAAGGCAAGAATCACCATCCACCGGCTTGGGCGCTGTGCTTGCATTTTGAATGCGGGAGAAGCGGAAGCTTACAGGTATCAGACGACCGCGGCGACTGGTTGGATTCTAAAGTTAGCTCGCGAAGGCTATACTCGGACGACTCGTCTGCACTGCGTTACTTTGCACTTATTCCGTCGACAAATATTTGGGGGTTACGCCCTTTACCGCCCCAAGCTATAATGCTCAAGTGATGTCGATTGCCGCCGATGGCCCAGAAGAATCCCAATTCGCATTTGCCCGAGTGCTGGCTGCACTGCCTGGTGTGCCCACGGCGCTATCGGGCAAATTTGCCCTCGCGTCTGCGTCCCAGTCTCTTCGGTAGCGACTAATTTTAATCCTCCCAGTGCCGTCCCCTTTGTTGGCCAGATTGCGTGCGCAATCCGTAAGCGAGCAGGCCAAACGACGAACGACCAACGACCCACGACTGTTTCTCCGGAGGATTCCATGACTACCAAGACCATGACCGCAACCCTCGGTCCCAAGATCAAGACGGCCCTGCCCGGGCCCAACGCCCGACGCGTGCTCGTCGGCGACGAGAAATACATTTCGCCGTCCTACACACGCTCGTATCCGCTGGTGGCTAAGAGTGGACGCGGCATAGTCGTCACCGACGTGGACGGCAACGAGTTCTTTGACTTTTCAGCCGGCATCGCCGTGACCTCCACCGGCCATTGCCATCCCGACGTGGTCGCCGCCATTCAGAAGCAGGCGGGCGAACTGATTCACATGTCCGGCACCGACTTCTATTACGAGAGCATGGTGCAACTGGCGGAGCGTCTTTCGAAGATCGCGCCCATGCCCGGCCCGCACAAGATCTACTACGGCAACTCCGGCGCCGAAGCGATTGAGTGCGCGCTCAAGCTGGCGCGCTATCACACCAAGCGCCAGAACATGATCGCCTTTTTTGGCGCATTCCACGGACGCACCATGGGAGCGGTTTCGCTCACCGCCTCAAAGCCCCAGCAGCACCGCCGCTTCGCTCCGTTCGTCCCCGGCGTTACCCACATTCGCTACCCCGATGTTTACCGCGGCTGCTCCGGCGGCGCGCAGGAGGCCGATGCTTTCGCCCTGGGCTGCGCGCGCTTCCTCGAAGAGAAGCTGTTCAAGACCACGCTGCCGCCTGAGGAAGTGGCCGCCATCTTCGTCGAGCCCATTCAGGGTGAAGGTGGATACGTAATCGCTCCCACCATCTTCATGCAGGAACTGCGGCGGATCTGCGACCGTCACGGGATATTGTTAGTGGTGGACGAGGTCCAGAGCGGTATCGCCCGCACCGGCAAATGGTGGGCGGTCGAGCACACCGGCGTACAGCCGGATATGGTTTGCATGGCCAAAGGCATCGCGTCAGGAATGCCGCTTGGTATCACCCTGACCCGCGCCGAAATCATGGACTGGATTCCCGGTTCGCATGCTTCCACGTTTGGAGGCAATCCAGTTTGCATCGCCGCTGCCCTGGCCACGCTCGACGTGATCGAGAGAGAACACCTGCTCGAGAATTCCACTAGCGTAGGCAATCACATGCTCAAGCGCATGGCGGACTGGCCTTCGAAACTCAAACTGGTAGGCGACGTTCGCGGCCGAGGCCTCATGATTGGCGTCGAGATCGTCAAGGACAAGACGACCAAGGAATACGGCGCCGCCGAGCGCGACCGAATCGTCGAACTGGCCTTCGAGCGCGGTGTGCTGTTTTTGGGGTGCGGTCCGAGCACGGTCCGCATCTGTCCGCCGCTCGTAGTCACTAAGGATGAAGCGGACGTCGCGATTGATGTACTGGAAGAGTGCATCAAACTCGTAGGCGGATAGAGACTGCCGCTCTCATCCCACCCTTGCAGCCTGCGAGGGTGGGAACCTTACCTTCTACCCGATCACCATTTCGGGTTCCCGGTCCGAATTCTGTGCGGGCGGAGGCGGCTCGGGCTCAGGTGGCTGCTCTCCTGCAATATCAGCCAATTGCAGCCGTAAGTTGCCGGGGTTAGTGGCATAGGCCATTCCGGTGTCTAGTTCGATCGCGCCAGCGCGAATTAATTTCTCGATGCCGCCATCGAAGTGCTGCATGCCCTCGGTGTCGCCATCGCGCATGGCGTCCAGCAGAGTCTTGCCTTCGTGTTCCCCTTTTTCCAGGTACTCCCGGGTGCGCATGGTCGCCTTCAGGATCTCCAACACCGCAACCCGGCTCTTGCCATCCTTTGCCGGAATCAGGCGCTGCGAAATGATGTAGCGAAAGCTTTTCGCCAACCGGTTGCGAATAACATGCTGCTCGGCCATGGGGAACACGCCCACGACGCGCTCGACGGTCTTCGAGGCGTCGATAGTATGCAGCGTGGAAAGAACAAGGTGACCGGTTTCGGCCGCTTCGAGCGCGATTTCAATAGTTTCTTTATCCCGCATTTCACCCACCAGGATCACCTTTGGCGCCTGGCGCAGTGCCGCCCTCAGCGCGAGAGAGAAACTGGGAGTATCACTGTGGAGTTCTCGCTGATGAATGATCGACCGCTTGTGACGGTGCATGAATTCCACCGGATCTTCGATGGTGATGATGTGATAGGCATGAGTTTCATTTATCCTGTCGAGAACCGCCGCCATGGTCGAGGACTTACCTGACCCGGTGGGGCCTGTAACCAGCACAATGCCGTTCTTCAAATCTGCGATCTCTCCGAGTTGCTCCGGCAACTTGAGTTCGGCGAACGTAGGAATGCTTTGAGGAATAACCCGCATTACGATGGCGTGACTTCCCCGCTGTATAAACACGTTGACTCGAAACCGGCATTGGTGGGGCAAACTATAGGAGATGTCGCACGATCCCTGCTCCCGCAACGCTGTCAACGCCTGCTGGTTTCCGGCAATGAGCTCTTCAGCGATGCGGCGGGTGTCCTCGGGGGTCAGTGGCGGTAATCCCGTGATTTTGACCGGAACCAATTTGCCGCTCACCTCGATATGCGGCAGGCTGCCCGGCGAGAAAATCAGGTCGCTCACGCGGGTTGAGGCACGCAGCATAGCTGAAAGCAATGTTGCTGCCGGAATTGGCGGTTTGGCAACAGTAGAGGTGGTGGGAACGGGAACGGGAACTTTCGTTGGGCTATCCAGGGGAGTACTCCTTACTCTGCCAGCGTACGTGGTTGGTGTAAGTTGCACCAGTGACCAAGGTCATGGACGCTCATCCTGAACCGACGATACTGTCTCAGAATTTTGGACTGAAGTACCAACACGAGGCCGGAGTGCCGGTAAAATAAACTTCGGCCTTAACAGCTGAGGGCCGGGCAGGAGGCACGCCATGTGGCAGGGGACGGTCGAGTCAATACATATCGCCGCCGCTGCGCGGGAACCGATGCGTGCCGTGCAGCAGGCGGAAGCCATTCCGGGTGTCGGGCTCGAAGGGGATCGCTACGCCAACCGGCAAGGGACGTTCTACAAGCCCGAACCGGACTTCGAGCTGACCCTGATCGAAGCCGAGGCGATCGAAGCGCTCGGGAGGGAGTACGGCGTGGAACTCGCTCCCGGCGACGCGCGACGCAATGTCGTGACTCGAGGCGTTCCCTTGAATCACCTGGTTGGGCGTGAATTCCGCATCGGAGCGGTAAAGATTCGTGGCATTCGTCTGTGCGAGCCTTGCGACCATTTACAACGCCTCACCGGACATCCCGTGATTAAAGGCCTGCGTCATCGCGGCGGATTGCGCGCCCAGATTCTAAGTCAAGGCGCGATCCGCGTGGCAGACCTGGTCAGCGAGTAACTGGGCGAATGGCGTGTTGAACAATTCCTGCCCGCTATGTGACATCCAACCTTGACCTCAGGATTTTGATCGGCGGATCATAAGGACACCTGTGCTCACCGGACGCCTCACTCACGCGACCATCCGTGCCCTTGATTGGCTGGCCGCTCGCACCTTGCCATGCGACGGCGGCCCGGCGCACCTGCGGACAGGAAAACTCGGCGAAGAGGAAGCATATTTCTACCTGCGGCGTCTGGGCTACACAGTCGTAGCGCGCAATTTCCGCTCATCGCGCTGCCGCGGAGAGATCGATCTGATTGCGTGGGATAAAGATGTGCTTTGTTTCATTGAGGTTAAGACGCGCACCACAACGGCCGTGAAGCCTCCGGAAGCCGCCGTTGACCGCCATAAACGGCGCGAGATTGCTGCCGTCGCGCGCGCCTACCTAAGACGCGTCCCACCTTCGTGCCAGTGGAGATTCGATATTGTAAGCGTATACTACGAAAGGTCCAAAGCCTGCCGGCCGCAGATCGAAGTCTTTCGCAATGCCTCCCTTGCATCATAGAATTCGCAGCTGCATTCCTATTGAGATTGAGAATGAGGACTGGTAAGTGCCCGAACTGAGAAAAGATCCGATCGTTGGCCGCTGGGTGATTATCTCGACAGATCGCGCCAAGCGCCCAACCGATTTTGTTCGCGAGAATCTGAATATCAAAGGGGGCTTTTGCCCCTTTTGTTACGGGAACGAAAGCAAGACCCCTCCGGAGATTCAGGCCTATCGTCCCAATCCAAATGGAGGACCCGCGGCCCAGCGCGACACTCCCGGCTGGACCGTTCGCGTCGTACCCAACAAGTTCCCCGCGCTTGGAATTGAGGGCACGCTGAACCGTCAGGCCGAAGGCATGTTCGACCGTATGAACGGAGTTGGAGCGCACGAAGTCATCATTGAGACGCCGGACCACTCGGCCAGCATGGCTACTTTGCCTCCCAAGCGGATCGAAGATGTGCTGTGGACCTTCCGCGACCGCATCCTCGACCTGAGAAAAGACCGCCGCTTCAAGTACATCCTTCTTTTCAAGAACCACGGGGAAGCCGCGGGAGCATCTCTTGAGCACGCCCACTCGCAGCTCATCGCATTGCCCATTCTGCCCATCAACGTCACCCAGGAACTGGAAGGGGCGAAGCAATATTTCCTGTACAAAGAGCGTTGCGTATTCTGCGACATCATCCGGCAGGAGATGGATAATGGCACACGCGTGGTCGCGGAGAACGAGAACTTTCTTACCCTGGCTCCCTACGCGCCGCGCTTTCCCTTCGAGACCTGGATCCTGCCCAAGCAACACGAGTCGGCATTCGAAAACTCGTCATCGCATATGTTCGAGAATTTAGCTAAGGCTCTTAAGACGCTGCTGATCAAGGCCGACCGCGTGCTCGACAATCCGCCCTACAACCTCGTGGTGCACAGTTCGCCGGTCCAGGACCCGACCAATGACCATTACCACTGGCATATCGAATTCATGCCCAAGCTGACCAAGACCGCAGGATTCGAATGGGGAACCGGATTCTACATCAATCCCACACCGCCCGAGGAAGCGGCAAAATTCCTGCGCGAAGCGCAAGTCGAAGAGCCTGCCGCTGTCACAGTTGGATGAGTAGACAAGAATGCTCCACAAAAAATTGGGCACGGCTATAAGTTGCCGTGCCCTTTGTTGCTGGAGAGAGATAGGCCATGGAGAACTAATCCACACTCAAGGGCCCGATGAGTCAGGGTAGGATAGGGCGCCTCGGCATTTGTCATCAAGATGTAAAAAACGCCCTTGCCCCTTTTAAGCCCCGCTTCAGCCCTGCGTACGGTCCTGCACCTCTTCGTGCCAAGCCATCTGGATAGCTTCCAATTTGCCCTCGTTTGAGGCTTTGGGATCACCCGCGAAGCCAGGCAGTTCGGTGACATAGCGGTGCAGATCGGTAAACCGCACGGCAAGAGGATCGAGTTCTGGATGAGTCTCAGACAGAAGAATGCCGATGTCTTCGGGGTTATCCCAGGTCAGAGGTTTGGGCATTGCTAAGCTCCTTGAACCCGCAAGCGATGTTCTAGAAGGCTACCGAAAACCGCGGTTCGTATCAGGGCACGACTTCAGTCGTGCCATAAATTGTCCAAAACGCATTCGGCTTCAGCCGCTGGGAATTTCTTATCCCAAACGCAGATTTCCGCAGCCCCTAGTGTTCTTCCGACACATAATTGCGGTTCCATGCCGGAATTTCCACGACCACCTTGCCCGGCTTGGTGATCTGCGCCTGGCAACCGAGACGAGAGTTTAACTGCAAGTCCGCAGCCATGTCGAGCCGGTCGGCTTCGTCGTCGTCCATTTCCGAGAGATTCTCCGCACCTTCTTTGACCCAAACGTGGCAGGTTGTGCAGGCGCAGTTGCCGCCGCAAGCGTGATCAAGCGTGACGCCGTAATTGAGCGCGACGTCGAGCAGCGACTGCTCCTTGCCGTGATCCTCATAGGGCAGCTTCCCCAGTTCGAACTGCACGGTCTTGCCCTCAGGCAGAAACGTAACTTGTACAGTGTTCTCGCCCGGTGCGTCCTCGGTAGCGGTGCCCGCGCCTTGTGCCTTCTCGTGTGCCATCACGACTCCTGATCTTCTGTTCCTGATCTTTACCCTGTGTTCCTCTGTGCCCTCTGTGGTTAAGCTCTAACAGAGCTCACTCAAACTCCGCCTTTGCCATCGGATGCGGCGCGGTCGGCCCCTCACCCATATCCGCCTCGTCCATGGTCTTACCTTTAAGGGCGGTCGACACGGCGCTATCCATCATCAACTCAGCCAGCCGCGTAGTGCCCTGGTTCAAAGCATCGATGGCTTTGCGAATCGCCGTGTAATCCTCTTCCGCATTCACGGCGGCCAGCGCTTTTTCCATCTTCGCAATCTGCTTCTTCTCATCCGTGGTGAGATGGCCCCACGCGGGACCCTTCTTCCCCTTGTCGAGAGCCGCGAGGATAGTCGCAACCTCATTGCGCGCTTCGATCACCTGCCGGCGCCGAAAATCCTCTTCGGCATTGTCGAAGGAATCGAGAATCATGCCTTCAACCTGCTCGTCGGTAAGCCCGTAACTGGGCTGTACCTGGATCTCGGATTCCTTACCGCTGCGCTGCTCACGTGCCGAAACATGAAGAATGCCGTTGGCGTCGATGAGGAACTTGACTTCGACCCGAGGCATGCCGGCAGCCATGGGTGGAATCCCTCGAAGATCGAACCGCGCCAGCGAACGGCAGTCCTTTGCCAGTTCGCGCTCACCTTGCAGCACGTGAATAGCAACATTGGCCTGCCCATCGACCTGCGTGGTATAGAACTGCGTGGCCGACGCCGGGACCGTCGAGTTACGCAGAATAATCTTGTCCGTGACACCGCCCGCGACTTCGATCCCCAGTGAAAGAGGCGTAACGTCCAGCAGCAACATGTTCTCGGTCGCTTCCGAACCGCCGCCCAGAATGTTGGCCTGCACCGCAGCACCCAGAGCCACAACTTCGTCAGGATTCAGATCGGTGTGCGGCTCGCGCTGAAACAGTTCCTTTACGAGGGCGCGCACCTTGGGAATCCGCGTAGAGCCGCCGACCAGAACAACTTCGTCAATCTGCTCAGGCTTGAGACCGGCATCTTTCATCGCCTGTTTGCAAGGGCCGACGGTGCGGTCAATCACTGGCTGAATCAATTGCTCAAACTGCTCGCGTGTGACCTCGCGGCGGTAGCGCTTGCCGCCCGGCAATTCCACGTCCAGCTTGATCGAAGGTTGCTCCGAAAGCGAAATCTTGCCCTCGATGACAGCCTTTCGAATCGCCTGCACCGCTTCGGCATTGCGCCGAAGGTCAAGATCCATGTCTCCGCGAATATCGTCGAGCGCGATGGTGATCAGCAGGTTGTCGATGTCATCGCCGCCGAGGTGCGTGTCGCCATTGGTGGCGATGACCTCAAAGATTCCGTCGTGCAGCTTGAGGATCGAGATGTCGAACGTACCCCCACCCAGGTCGTAGACGGCGATCGTGCCGTTCTGTTTCTTGTCCAGGCCATAGGCGAGCGAGGCAGCGGTCGGCTCATTCACCAGCCGCAAAACTTCAAGACCCGCGATGCGGCCTGCGTCCTTTGTGGCCTGGCGCTGCGCGTCATTGAAGTAGGCAGGAACCGTGATGACGGCCTTGGTTACAGGACCTCCAAAGAAACGTTCAGCGTTGCGCTTGAGCTGCCGCAGAATGAGCGCCGAAATCTCAGGCGGAGTGGAAGTCTTGTCCCCAAGCTTAATACGCAGCACTTCGCCCGCTCCGAGGTCTTCGGCGAGACGGAAGGGGAAGAGCTTCAACTCTTCCTGTACGTCTTCCACGCCGCGGCCCATGAGGCGCTTGATCGAGTAGACAGCCCGTTCGGGAGTCTCGATGAGATAGCGCCTCGCGGAATTACCGATAACGGGCTGCCCATCCGCATCGAGAGCCACGACCGAAGGGACGAGATTCAAGCCATCGTCTCCAGGGATCACGACAGGGCTCTCCCCTTGCATAAAGGCCACGAGAGAATTCGTCGTGCCCAGGTCGATGCCGACGATGCGATCAGAAGACATTTTGTTAATTGTGTAAGCGGGTAATTGAAAACCGTCAGGCTTAAAATTACACAATTACGAAATTACCCAATTGCTCAATTCTCTAAAGCTTCGCTCACATCCCGAACCAGATTCCGGATGTAATTGCGGCGATTCAGTACATCTACCATCTTGTCGCGCTCCTGCCTGCGCTCTTCGTCTGAGACGGGCTGGCCATTCTGTTCACGCTGGATCATTCCATCCCATACGTTCCAGTATCTCTGAAGTTCGCGGAAAAGCGATTCCTGCTTTCCTTCCAGCTCCAGCTTTTGTTTTCCGATTTCTTCGATCAATGCGGGATCGTCTTCGCCCATCTTTTTCTGCATGCGCAGTTCTTCGAGCTGCATGTTGAGTTCGAAGACTTCTTCCAGCAGATCCGGTGGAACAATCTGTTTCTTGGTCTCTCCCGTCGCCCGCGCCTGATCGGTCGCAGTCTTGGATTGCTCTTCCAGTTCCACGCCCTCGAGCAATAAAAGATACTGCGTTCGCTTGATCGGATCCTTCAGTGTGCGGTAGGCGTCGTTGAGCAACGAACTCTGCTCCAAAACCCACTCCTGCTCTTTGCTGGCGGCGCGAGCATTGAGATCGGGATGCAATTTGCGGCTCAACTCGTAGAAATCCCGCTCCAGCGCGGCAACATCCACATTCAATTTGCGGGGCAGGCCGAAGAAAGTGAAGTAGTCCACCGGCATCGGAGGCTGAACCTTGCCGCAGGCCTGGCAGAAAGGCGCGGCCAACATAGCTCCGCAAGCCCAGCACGGGTGGATGCCCTGAGGCACGGACGTCGCGGCAATCGCAGTTAAAGAAGAATTCGTCATTTCCTATTACGCACAAACTAGCACGGGTGCAAGCCCAGGGCGCTGATGTGCTGGGCGGAGACGGTCGCGCCGTAGTGCTACCTTCGCGGGCAAGCCTGCCCTGAGCTTGTCGAAGGGACTGTCCGCGCCACACGATCAAGCAGCCGCACGGTTAGGCCGAGAACGAAGTCCCGCAGCCGCACGACTTGGTTGCCTGGGGATTCACGAACACAAACCCCTGCTGTATCAGAGTTTCCTGATAATCCAAAATCATGCCGTGCAGATAGATGAACGACTTCGGGTCCACAAAAACGCGCACGTCGCCGAACTGAAAGATGCGGTCGCGTTCGCGCGGCTGGGTGTCGAACCGGATGTTGTAACTCAAACCCGAACATCCGCCGCCCTGCACACCCACACGTAATCCCCCCTGTTCAGGCGAGACGCCTTCCTTGGTCATCGCAGTGCGCACCTTCGCCAGGGCCTTGTCGGTCACCTGAATGCCCTTGACCGGAGCCGTTTTCGTCGCTTCCTCTAT
>WNFG01001614.1_pt1 | contig 18827 bp, 22 predicted proteins | sample 5400431 | NCBI WGS metagenome assembly WNFG01 (sample SAMN13153346, study PRJNA577476) | soil metagenome | isolation source: 120 cm saprolite under Douglas fir tree site 2 hole 3 replicate 2 | place: USA:California | collected 2015-04-18 | reverse complement strand
CACCAGGCCGCGTCCTCGTTTTTCATGGGGGCGTTTTTGGGTGCTCGAGCCGGATGAATGGGAAACCTTCAAGTCCGGTTCTTAGAGGGCTGGGCGCCAGCAATGGCGCCCGGCTACTCGACCCTAATCGCGTTCAGTTTGGGAGAGCGTTAGATCGGCAAACGCCGTCCATTGTCCCGAGGTATTCTTCTGCGTCATGTGCCAATGCCATTGGCCGAGAGCAGCGTCCCAGATAAGATTTGTACGGAACGGACCATCGGGATATTCGAAGATAAAATCGATCTCATTGCCTACACGCTTGCCATATCCCAGCGTTTCCGAAAAACGTCCGCCGAATACGTCAATCCAGTGCGCAACATAGCGCTCGCTCATGTTGTCATAACCGATCATGGGCATCGCTTCGTATTGCGGCTTGCCAGTCTTGGGGTCTGGAGGTCCCCACTCGTGAATTCCAAGGAACTGGTGGTTGAGAACCCATTTGGCCTCAACAGTGTGCATAGTGGGTCGACCCATCAGCGTCCCGTTCATCCTCCAATGACCAACCATTTTATCAAGCAGCGGGTCGGCAAGTGCCGCGTTGGCACCATCGATTGGCTGCTGACCGGATTGTAAGGCTGGAAGAACGAACAACATAAGTGCCAGACTCACGCATAACGTGCATAGTCGCATTTCATTCCTCCGCCTCATCTTTACAGCCCTGATCCTTCCTTACTTTTAAGGGTTAACCGGTTTCTTAGACCAGGCGAGCACGCCTGCAATTATCGATATGAACATAATGGGAAAATCTATCACGAAGATGTCGAGTCTGATCGGTGCGCTTACTGTTTTCTCCCATACGAGGGTCATGTAGGATTCGTACCCTGCCACAGCAAACAAACCGAAAGCCGCTAATAAAAGAGTCCACCGGCGACCATTCCCAACGAGACGTCTCGACACAACTGAGAACATCATCGCCAAGCACGCACAAACCACAATAACAATTTGTTGGGAGTGCATTTCCTTTTATCTCTCCGGCCCTGTTCAGATTCCAAGAATTCACATGCCGTCCACTGGGCGACGCAGATATCGCCCGTCACTGACACGAGGCAGACTCTATTGCATCGATAAACTGACAAGCACTCCGTTCAACGAATCGTTCCATGCATGAGCGATTATTCTAGGGCGAACGCTTCCGCGCCAATAGGCCAAAATCCCGAACATTGCTCCGCACAGGCCGATCAGAATCACCATCCGGAAGCCCTGGTACGCATGAGCCGCGCCGAATGCCGCGGCAGAAAGGAGAATGCCGGCGGGAGCGCTCTTAGTCAGGGCCATGAATTGCCGTTGTAGGTAACCTCGAAAGATCGTCACTTCGCAAATACCCGCCGTAAACAAGATCGCCATCCATAGTGTTATTTCGGGGCCCCCATGCGGGAGTATGAAATCCATCTTACGACCCAGGGCAGCAACGCGCAGGAGCCAGCCCAAGACAAAAAGGATGCCTGCCGAAACAATCCAGAACGCCGCAGCGATTCCAATATCTCGGAGCACTTGGCGCATGGAATGCTATTGATGTCCGAGGACAATGCGGACAGGCGCGCCACTATGCCGCACCCCTGACACTACAAGAACGAACAAGAGCCACTCAAAGAAAAGAGTGAGCACATAAAAGCGCAAGCGGTTCGGATTCGCCGCTGAGTTCAAGGAATCTGCAAGACTCTTTCCATAGAACGTCCAGCCGCCCAATACGACGAGCACGAAAATCGTGTGGATTGGGCCAGCGGCTTGGGGGTAACGGTTTGACGCGGACTGAGCCAGAGCAGAAGCGTCCATGATTACTTCTAACCAGAATGCCACGCCCACAGAGTCTATCAGCTTTGGATGGTGAGACCCTGCGTTTCCGGAGAAAGGGCTACACGAACTTCGCTGCACGTACCAGCCGCCAAATACATTCCGGCTGTATCGTCGGCAACTCTTATCTTGGGGTTATTTCAGGGTTGCCCGTCTCTAGGAAACAACGGCCATCGTGACCGGGCGGGGCGTTTTATCGTCAGATGTGTGAGGGCGGAACGAGGTTTCAGACCGTATTTTGGTTGTTGGACTGCATCGCAGGTCAGCGCCACAGCCAGGCCATGAGAAACAACAGAGCATACTCGACAACATCTCCCACATTGTGACCAACAATTGAAGCCAGCAGGCTGCCAGATTTTTCGTACCAATATGCATAGAGGATTGCGAGGGCAAAGGCATAACCCTGTTGCGCCAGTGCGAACCAGAACGGCCGCTCCCAGAAATTCGATAGATGTGCCAGCGCAAACAATAGCGCCAAAACAACTCCCGCCACATGCATATCAAAGTTCCAAAACCTTACACGGCCAGATGTTCGTTTCATTAAGAATGTTTGCATCAGACCCCGGAACGGAATCTCCTCGCCGAACCCGACGAACAATCCTTCAAAGCTAAGCCAACCAGCCAGATTTAAAGCGGTCAGCGGCAGATCTCGGGGTGCGGTGCTCGCTAGAATCTGCGGGAAATAATCAACGATTGTCATCAATACGCCAAAGAACGCGCCCCACGCAATCGCAGCGAGCGCATAAGATTGTCCCTTGGGCCATTGCAATCCATATTCCCCGAACCGCCCTTTGCTGAACCAGCCAATGAGCAGCAACGCCATCAATAGTTGGACTAAGTGATTTGCATAGAGAGCAATCCATGGCATTGCCATGATGCGCTCCATACCTATGAATCGTATGGCCCAACTGTTTGCCAATGCGCTTGGCAGGAGAACTAGGAGCCCTAATGCGATCGTCGCGACAATAGGCCAGAAACGCAGCCGCAGCTCTGAAATGGAAAATACCGACGTCGCACTGCCTACGATGTATTTGCCTGTCACGGGGTCAGAACTGTTTCTCCTGAAGCCATGAATCGGTGAATTCATCTACCACCACGACGATACAGAAGTCGAAGGATACATCTGTTAAGGACAAAAGTTTCGGTCCGCCGCGCGGTCCCACGCTTGCGGACAATTGGTCGGTGACCCTTCCACAACCGCGCACCCAGCTCAGGGACTCAGCTCGATGCCAATGCGATCATTGACGGCTGATCGAAATCCGCTGCTTGCAGCCAAGGTAGCGTTCAGTCGTCTGTACCGAAACGTGCCCCAAAAGCATCGGCAGATTCCCACTCGAAGAACAGGCAACGCCGCGCGACGACTACTGAACGCGTGACTTTCGTTATCAAAGCTAAGAATCGAGCTGACGTTTTAGCCCGGGTGGTCGGGCTCTTTCAGGACTCGAATCTCGAGATTGAGGCCATATAGCCATATAGTATGGTACGGCGGCGCAGTTCTGAAACCCTGCGCATCCACGTGACCATAGAAACCAACGAACCGCGTCGTCAGCAGGTAGAGGCACGCCTTGAGAAAGTTTTGAATGTGACAACCGTGGAGACCGGACGCGGCGGGAAAAACCTCCTGACCGAACCAAGCGACGAGGAATCCAGTAACCGGTCCCGTCCATGAACCCAAATGCGAGGAAAATAATAAGCCTGTGTGCAACGCAGGTGATTTATGTGCTGACGACGGGCGGAACGATGGAAAAAGTTTATTCGGAACGAACAGGCACCGTTGCAAACGTCGAGAGCAAGCTCGACCGGTATTTGGGCTTGTTGCGGCTGCCCAACTGTGAAGTGAATGTCGTACCGCTGATGAACAAAGATAGTTTGGAGATGACCGACCAGGACCGTGTTCTCGTGCCCGGAATGGTGCGAGCAATTTTGAAAGAGAATGCGCCCATCGTCATCACGCACGGCACCGACACGATGGTCGAGATAGGGCTTTACCTGCAGCGAGCGCTTCCGCAGCTAGAAACTCCCGTCGTTTTGAGGGGAGCGATGGACTGCAGAACCTCACGGAGAGCCTAATGGCGGTCCAACTGCTTCGCGCTGGGGTGTACGTAGTCACGCACAACCACATCTACCCAGTTCATCGCGTCCGGAAGGACCACGCGCTCGGACGCTTCGCCTGGTCCGATGACGAACCACGATGAGCCATGCTTGTTCCTTAAGCTTCAATAAAGCGTGGGAACCGGCGCATGGTTCACGGGAATTCCGAATGGGACCGGGAGGAACTCTATGAAAGGTCTGGCAATTTCCGCTTCGCGAGCTCGCGGCAGAATACAACAGCTCAGAAGTCGGTGCTCGGAGGTATCTCGAGCGCTGGTTTTTCCAAGGACGGTCTTGGGAAAGAACTCAATCTGATTGCATCCGAGGGACATCAGAATGCGTTGGAAGTTTGCGATGTGCTGTTAAGATGTGAGCCGATTGAATGATTGTCGGAGCACGGGTTGGGATATGAACTGGAAAGAAGGGTGACATGAACTGGAAATTGATCTTTCAACTGTCCCTGTTTGGACTGGCGATGGGCATCGCCACTGTGTTCTTCATCCCATCAAACATAGAGCCGGCATTTTGGCTGGTAATCTTTGTGGTCTGTGCTTACATCATTGCTAAGCGAGCTACGGCGAAACCTCTTCTGCATGGACTGTTTCTGGGCCTGGCTAACTCTGTATGGATTACTGCTTCGCACATTTTGTTGTTCAGACCCTACATCGCCAACCACCCGCGAGAAGCCGCGATGATGACTTCGATGCCCTTGCCGGACGCCCCGAAACTAATGATGGCTCTCGCCGGACCAATCATCGGTCTTGCCTCCGGCATAGTCATCGGTCTATTTGCGCTAATCGCCCGCAAGCTGCTGAAGCGCCCGCAGGCCTGAAGACGCCTGTGAACCTGCCCGCAGCAAACATGTTTTTTGACGGCCTGAATCTCATTACTCAGGCCGGGTTCGAGCGGCGTGCGCTTACCTTTGTTTTGGACACGGGAGCGTCGACTTCTGAGCTTTGGCCAAAATTTGCCGGTGTTGCTCGCGATTTAATTCACAAGTCGAGCACACGCGAACTTAACAAGGTACTGGGGATGGGTGGCGGCGAGAAGTCTGCGGTTACGTCCATACCAAGAGTGGTGCTGGAACTCGGCGGAAAGTCCGTTGCTCTTCAACCGGCCCATATTCTTGAGACCCAGCAGCGGACCGAAAGCAAATGGTTCTATGGCAATCTGGGGATCGACCTTCTTCGACAAGCACAGCGTGTCACCATAAACTTCAAAACGATGACCCTTAAATTGGACAACACCGAGTAGGGGATGCATTGAGGCTCATCTCCCGCGCCGCATATTTGGCTGATTGGAGTGTTTCGGGCGCGTTGTCGGCAACTCTTACCTTACCGGTTTATGGAAGGGTACCCCGTGATTCAGGCGCGATATTGTCAAGCACAGGAATTGCCGTTTCCCACTGCCTTATACTAGGATTCACTTTGCCCAGTAAGACAGAACGTATTAACGCACTGGCTCTACTCTGTAAGATGGTTCGGAGCTAAAATGGCACTCGTGAGCTCACAGTGCGGCGTCATTCTCATACTAGCTAGTCTCGGCCTCGCTGCAAATGCCCAATCACCAGCGGCAGACTCACAGTCTGTCGAACGGGTTCGGCGCATTATCCTCCACAGCCGGCATCTAGGTCCGCACGGGATGGGCTACAACCGTCAGTCACAGGAAACGCTTTCTCAGAAGCTGGCCCCGTCCGATGTTCCAACTTTGATTAGCCTTGTGGCGGACGAAGATCTCCACGTCGGGCTACAGTTTGCATTGGCCTCGCAATGCGAGGCGGCGATCATCCCTGTTCGCGAAGCTGAAGTACAACATAAGATGCTTCTCCTCGATGCAGAGGACGTCATGCGTCTGATTGAGGACTTTGCAGCCTGCACGCCGGCGACACAACAGAGAGCGTCCGGCATGCGCTCTGAAATTGAGTCGTTGGGTCAGGCAGAGCAGTTGCGGTTGGAGAAAGAAGCCAAAGATAAAGCGGCCGAGGAAGTGCGAATCCAGCAAAACGCTCTAAAGATCATGGATCCAAAGCAAGCCAAGGAACTGCCACGTCAGGAGCGTGAAGAAGTCTATAGGAGTTCCCTCAAGGCGATGGGCTTGAAAGACGATGGTCCAATGACACCGGCACAGAAAGACCTGGTCCAACGGATGTATCGAACGATGGTTTTGGGCGAATCTGGCGATAGACCGCCAATTAAGCGATGAAAGACATCTAACTGGATTAGTTTCGCACCATCGAGGAGCGGGCAGATTACGAATAAGCACCAGGTACATAGGTCGCAGGCGCTGATTCCTGCTGTTTCCTTCTCCGTCTTTTATCTTGTCGAGTTTTTGGCGTTCGGAATCGGAGTCTTCAAAGAAGGCGGCGGGAGAGGTTTTTCCTACTGTTTCCTAGCGGTTCTTTTGGTTCTCTGGGTCGGCTTCTTGTCTATACGAAAAAGAGAATTCAGATACAAGAGCGCCAGTTTTGTCGCGTTTGCTCTCGCACTATGCCTGTGGGTAAAGCCGGCGTGGCGGATCGAGCTTGCGGTCGAAGAACACCAGGACAGGGAAACCATCGCAACCCTTCGGCGCATTAAAGTTCTTGACGTCGCCGACGAGCCTCTTTTGAGTTCACAAGGCAAACTGCTCGGCATCACGATGCGATATTCCGTTCAATTTCCACGTGCTGGCCTGTATTTTCCCGCTCCCACGCTTACCGCGACCGATGAACGCTTTCAGGCGCGCTCCATGAGGATCATCCGCGCGGAGATTATGCCCCGACCCGACGAGATGCGCTCTGACTCGTCGAACACAGGCACCTATGCCCGGTACAAGGGCAATGTTATATATAGCTTCGTTGTCGATCTGGTTCCCGGCTTCGTCATCGTTTCGCGCGACAAAGCCAAGTCGTGCCTTTCGTTTGTCAACGCCAGCGAGCGGAACGCCGTAACGACGAACGATGACACAACCCGCTTCCGCGTTCATATCGACGGGACCGACTATGGCGGCTACTTCAGCGGAGCACCGCAATTCACGAAGAATGTCTACAACATGAGAGACTTTTATCAGGATGCAGTTGCGAACGGAGCCAAGGATACTTGCACGTTCGATTCCCAGGGTGAAATGCAGTAACAACGTCTGGGTTTCTTCCCGCCTAGTTGATGGGGGTAACTTCCGGGTAGTCGGCTAGAACGAAGCCGATTCTGGAAGAGTAGCCCGTTTACAGGCCCTTAGGTCGGGGAAGCTATTCCGAAGGCCCTGTCGGTGACTGCACTGCTTCTGACGACGACAGGCGCGGCTCACTCAGAGCGGCGCTTTTTCGTTGCTTGATCAAGAAAAGAATGGCTCCTAATGGCAGAAAGGCTGCAACCACCCACGGTCCATAGGCAGGAACAGCGGTCACTGCAGATCGGGGTATGTTGAAAGACAGGGGCATGAGGGTCAATTCTCCAGTCGTCCGATTAACCGCTAGCTTTCCCACCCCGAAAAGAATAAAGACCGCCCAGAGCCATTTTGATTTGCTCTTTTTGGCACGCAAGCACAGCACGAGAACATAAAGACAAAAGAGTGGGCCAGAGACGGCGATAAGCAGCACCGCGTATTGTAGAGTGCTCTTCCCGACGAGAGTGAACCTGTTGACGTTTTCCAATGCATCGGCAATGGGGGTCACGTTGAATCTCACAATCCTAGAAGCGCTACCCTTCCTTTGTATCGCCATCTCCACCAGCGGCCACTCATCCTGGAACTCGTATTCAAACGTAAGAGAATCAGTGGAAGACTCTCGGCTGTGAACGAACCTCACGTCCACAACTTTTATGGACTTCGGCTCCCCAGCCGGAAACATCCCGGCCATTTTCGCAAGCGCTTCCACCACGTTCGAATCTGCAATGCTCAGGTCTAACTCTCGTTCAACCTGCTCGAATCCCTGTTGTCGAAGCAGGTCGACGTATCTCCGCGCAAATGATTCATCCTGTGCGGGGGTCACCTTCTTCATAAGTGCGGCTCGGTCGCAGACACCAAGAAGCACACGAAATATGACGCCTGCCAGATAGATTGGACGCATTGTCGAAGCCATTTTAGGTTCAGATAATTCCAGAGCAATAATTCGGGCTCGCTCTGCTATCAAGGGATAACCTCCAATGTTCGTGGATAGCCGCTTGTTTGCGAGCGTACGACTTGAGATGTGTGGCTATCTGACTTACTCCTCTGTACTCGCCAATCCGGAAGTTACGACGCTTATCGCGCTAGTTACGAGTAGCGCGTCGCCCGCCCGCAATCTCGGAACTTCTTAGCACGACACCTCTGTGGAACCGGGACATTTCAATTGTCCAATTACCGCGTTATATCTCTGACCCCGTCCGGGATATCGCGAAAAGATCATCGTGAAAGTTCCACCTCCGGTCGTCGATTACTGTTTGGCGACAATAGTTTGGGCAAGATTTTTTGTCCATTATCGCATCACATACTAGAGACGCGACAGAAACAACCAGGAGGCCCGTTGATGAAGAGGAATTGCGAGATTTGCCTAGCTGCTCTTGGCTTCGGTGCATTCCTCTGCTCAAGTTCCGTCGCACAAACCACGAATTCTCCAGTGCAAAAACAACCCGCCGGCATGAGACAGTTAGTCGTGGAATACCTGGTGGCCAGAAATGCGAAGGACCTTCCTCGACTGAAATCGCTACTCCACCCGAAGTCTTTGGAGTGCATCACTGCCGAAAACAAGGATTTCTACGACGATCGGATAACTCTGCTATTGAAGGAAGACCGAGTTCCCACCAACTACGAGTTGAAGATCACTCCGATTCGAGGGACGAACGAGCTGCCATGGAAAGGATACTTCGAGTTCCCAGTCCGGCCATCTCATCAAATCGAAATCAAATACTCTCTCGGTGAAGATAATGGCGTGATTGTATTCGCGGTCGTCCATGAGAGCGGACGATGGTATGAAGTAGATCCTTGCGCGACGAGAGAAACTCTAAAGAACTATCGTGAGGGCGAGGCCGCCCGAAGGGCCCAGGCGGAGAAGGCCAAAGCGCTGGTCAACTGCCATCAAGGAACCATTGCGCTCCGAACTCCAAGCGCTAATACGGGAACAAAAATACCAGACGGCGAGGGCAAGGTATGAACAGGCAACCGGCCAGGCACCTGGCATCAATGCCATGCTGGTCATCCGTGAACTCAAGGCCGAGCTGAGAGGAAACAATTAGGAAATTGTAGACCTCGAAAGATTGCGTGGGGCGCCTTGCCGCGCAGGTTGCTCTTTTCACTTGTTTCGACGGGAGAATCTGTGAATTCAAATTCGGGTCATCCATTGGGAATGGTCGGTCGCCAAACGAGAGGTGTTCAATGAAGGGCAATCGTAATTCTCTCTTGTTGTTCGCTTTCTTCGCTGCGGCTCTTGGGCTGGGTTCATGCACCGGGTTCCGGCAGCCAAACCCTTGCTCTGGCAGCACCTGTGTGCTCCCCAACGCGACAGTAAGCCTAACTCTCTCTGCAAAACCCCTCACGCCTCCCCCCGGCACATCCGTACTGGCCTTTTCCCTGACAATCACAGGCATCTCGCTTACTCCGTCCTCCGGCAGTGACGTCAACGCGCCACTGCCCGGCACAACTTACAGTGCCGACTTGACTCGTCTGCAAAGCGACTCAGCTTTTCTGGGCGAGGCGGTCCGTGGTATTCCGGCGGGCACCTACACCAAGCTCACACTCACACTGAACGGCTCGCGAGTGACCTACTGCACTCAACCGGTGCCGGGCACTCCCGGCTGTGCGAGCGGCTCCATTGCGACTGTTTCCGGCGGCGTTGCTGCTCTTTCCATCTCGTCTGCTCCCTTTCCACTGACGTTCGTGGAAAACCAGATTGCAGCGCTGCGAGTCCAGTTCGACATGTCCAAAGCGCTGACGATCAACGCTGCGACCCAGGCTGTTTCCAGCGTTGATGTCACAAAGGCCGGCGTTGTGAGCGTGGTTTCGCTTCCGCCCGCCGCGAGCAGCCTCGGAAGCAATGAAGTGGAATTCGTCGAAGATGTCACTGGTGTGATCAGTTCCGTGACGGGTTCCAGTTCTACGCTGACCCTCAAGACCGCAGAACGAGGATCAATCACAGTCACGGCCAATCCATCTACGTTCTATTCTCCGAATTGCACCAGCCCTCCTATTAATCTCACTTCCGATTTCAATTGCGTAAAAGCAAATCAGCTTGCCAGCATGGACGTGGCCCTAGATAAGGACGGTACATTTACGCTGCTTGAATACGACCCGTTGGATACCGTCGGTTCCGATTGGATAGAAGGAGTTGTCACTGCCACGCCGTCCTCCTCAACTCAATTTGACGTTGTCACAAATGATGTTTTCCTGGCCTCCACCGGAAGTATGATTGCAAATAATGTGATCTTGGGGGACCGAATTACAGTCAATCTCAAGCCGGGGGTGATGTTTGGCGTTGATTCAAAGGGCCTAACCCTTCCCGCGGACGCCACTACCTTTCAGAGTGCTAACGACACTTCGGTGCTTCGTCCGGGCCAGACGGTCGCTGTCCGCGTTGCAAGCTTTACCGGTGCCAACGGAAGTACTCCCGGATCCGTCAGCGTGGACCTCGTGGAATTGCGTTTCACCCGAGTTGCCGCGGCCGTCTTTTCCTCTGCTCCACCGAACAACTTTTTCATTCAAAATCTGCCGCCCTTTTTTGGGACTAACACTCAAGAAAAAGTTCAACTAACGCAAGCGGCCGCCTCACAAACCGCACCCACAAATTTCGACGGCGTCACTGACCCCACCGGTCTAAGCAATGGCCAAGTGGTCTCAATTCGTGCGATGTATTTCGGCCCGGGATCCGCAATCCCTTTTTCAGCCGCCAAGGTGCGCAAGCACTGATTTCTTTCCGCTGCGGATTGCTTGGGCATGATTACGGCAGCATATCGGTGGCAGCAGGGATCGACGAATTGCAGCGGTAGCTAGGGGGAACCATCCGTTTGCAAAGTTGTCGGAGTGGCTGGTGATATGCGATTCCGGACTTCTGCCGTGCAGCGGCCCGATCTTCTCGTCGTCACGCGCAGAAATTCGGCTGGTGCCGGGGCCTGCAATCGTACGCGGGGGGCCGCTGTCGAATCACGGTATACTCACCCCGGCCTATTGGTTATCCAAGCATGTTTTCAACAAGATGCGGTAAGACCACATCAATATTGACGATTCCTACGGTCTCGCCTTTTTCAACTCCTTCAACTGTTCTGCATAAATAGCACCAATTTCGCGCCGAAACAGACACCAAAGACACCAAACCAATCGCCGCGAGCAGTGGCCAAACGCATGGTCGTTGTTCAGGCAGCCAAGTTAGGGCAAGCGACGGGAAGCCGACTTAGGATATAGCAGCGAGGCGTCACTAAACACCAAACACCTCCGCGTTCATGAGGATTTACCCCGCCGGGACGGCGACCCACCGCACACTTCTCACAACCAGACTCCTGGTCCGATGAGCTCCAAACGCACTATCGTACTTCCCAGGCGGTTCACCTGTTGCTTTCCCAAAGGAAGTGTGCCATCCTTCCTGTTGGAAACCAAAATGGCAATGCTATGAAACAAAAAACGGACGTCCTGCAGGGCACGTTGGCGCTGATGGTCCTCAAGACTCTCGATGTCCTGGGACCGCTGCACGGCTATGGAATCGCGCGACGCATCGAGCAGATCAGCGGAGATCTGCTTGCCGTGAATCAAGGGACTCTGTATCCCGTGCTGTTGAAGCTGGAGCAAGAAGGCGCGATCGCATCCGATTGGGGCGCCTCCGAGAATAATCGCAGGGCGCGCTTCTATCGACTCACACGGGAAGGACGTAAGCAGTTGCAGATCGAGACCCAAGATTGGGAACAAACGGCGGCGATCATCGGTCGGTTCTTCGAAGCCAAAGCGGAGGATTTGTCATGAGATCTCTGAGGCGGTTCCTCGCCCGGATGGCCAACGTGGTGACCCGGCGAGCACAAGACGAACGATTGCGGGAAGAGATTGAGGAGCATATCGCTCTGCAAACCGACGAAAATCTCCGCGTCGGATTGTCGCCTGTTGAGGCACGGCGCCAAGCCATGCTGAAGTTTGGCGGGGTGGAGGCGATGAAACAAAACTATCGAGCCGAGCGCGGACTGCTATTTATCGAGAATTTGATGCGGGATGTGCGCTTCGCTCTTCGCCTGCTGCGCAAGTCTCCTGGCTTCACCGCTGTGGCCGTCGTGACGCTGGCAATGGCCATCGGCGCAAATGCCATAGTCTTTAGTGTGATGAATGCGTTGATACTGCGCACGCTGAATGTGCCTCAGGCGAAGAGCCTCTACCAACTCATGCGCGGTAAGGACAAGGCGGGCAATCATTCGTTTCCGGACTATCGCGATCTGCGGGATCGCAACCGCAGCTTTGATGATCTGGTAGCGTATGGCGCCACTGTAGCAGGGCTGGATACGGGCTCAAATCCATCCAGCGCGTGGGTCCTGCTGGTGACCGGGAACTACTTCGACGGATTACGCCTTCAGCCGTATCTTGGCCGTTTGTTCCACTCCTCCGATGAGCATGGGGCGAACAGCGCTCCATACATCGTCCTCACCCACGCCTATTGGCACGCCCATTTTCAGGATGACCCTGGGGTGGTGGGGCGCATTGTTCAGGTAAATAAGCATCCTTTTACGATTGTGGGTGTGGCGCCTGCTGAGTTCCACGGGACTCTTGTGTTTTTCTCTCCCGATTTCTTTGTGCCGATCGTCAATCAGGAACAACTGATGCAGGAGAATGACCTGAACGAGCGCGGCAAGCGTTGGGTATTTTCGGTGATGGGGCATCTGAAGGCGGGAGTCACTCCGGCACAGGCGATTGCCGATCTGAACTCCATCGGCGCAGACCTGGAAAAGACCTATCCCAAAGAAGACAACGACATGAGCTTTACCCTGGCGCGTCCAAGTCTTTATGGCGATTACCTTGGCCGTCCGATGCGGGCATTTCTAACCGGCTTGATGCTGCTGGCAGGGTTGATTCTGCTGGCCGCCTGCACCAACCTGGGCAGCCTGTTTGCCGCACGCACCGCGGACCGTTCCCGGGAAGTTGCCCTGCGGCTCGCGCTGGGAGCGGGCCGCCTGCGCATTCTGCGGCAGCTATTTACCGAAGCGATGCTGATCTCACTGATTGGAGGCGCTATCGGGATATTAGGCAGCGCGATGCTGTTGCGCGCTCTCAGCCAGTGGCAGCCATTCACCAGATATCCCATCCATCTTTCTGTGAACCCGGACGCAAGTGTGTATGGAGTAGCTTCACTGCTGGCTCTAGCAAGTGGATTGCTCTTTGGCGCCGTCCCGGTAAGGCAGGTGCTTCGCACGGACCCCTATGAGATCGTCAAGTCAGGATCACTTGGCAGGGTTGGGCGGCGGATTACGGTACGAGACCTGTTGCTTGGCGTGCAGATTGCGATCTGCGCGGTGCTCGTCACGTGTTCGATGGTTGCCGTGCGTGGACTGGTGCGCTCGCTGCACAGCAACTTCGGTTTTGAACCGCAGAACGCACTCCTGGCAGATACAGATCTGAGCATGGCCGGTTACCGCGGTGACCAAGTACCCGCAATGCAAAGGCGCATGCTGGATGCTGTGCAGGCAATTCCGGGTGTAGAGTCTGTGGGTCTGGTTAACCCGGCGCCATTATACGCGGGCTCGGTCAGCGACCTTGTCTTTACTGACAAAACGGCAGACCTGAGGCCAGCGAATGCCGCTGCTGAGGTGTTCTTGTACAAGATATCTCCCGAATATTTCCACGCAGCGGGCACTGTCCTGCTGTCCGGAAGAGGCTTCACATGGTATGACGATAAAGATGCGCCGCGCGTAGCGGTGGTCAACGCGGAGTTCGCGCGCAAAATCTTTGGCTCCATAACCGCCGCAATGGGCGGATATTACAAGATAGGGGATGGAACGCGCGTCGAGGTGGTGGGTATTGCGGAACAGGGAAAATATCACAGCCTCACTGAGGACCCGCAGCCGGCAATGTTTCTCCCATTCCTGCAATCGCCCTCGAGTGAGACATGGATAGTGGTGCGTTCGAACCGCGATTCGCAGCAACTGGCGCCAGCCATCAGGAACACACTGCGAGACCTGGATAGCGGGCTGCCAGTCTACATCCAGGCATGGGTCAAGGAACTGGACCATCCTCTGTTTGCCCCCCGTATGGCGACGCTGTCGCTGGGAGTTCTGGGCGTGATGGGCGCGATGCTGTCTATCACCGGCATCTTTGGAACGGCGGCGTACTCCGTAAGCAAGCGGAAGAGGGAGTTGGGAATTCGTATGGCCCTTGGCGCGCAGCGTAAGGAAGTGTTGCAGGCTGCGTTAGGACGTGCATTCAAATTGCTGGCTTTTGGTTCCGCGGCCGGATTGGTGCTCGGAATTCTAGCGAGCCGGGTGTTGGCTTTCATCGTGTATCAGGCAACTCCCCGGGATCCGCTGGTATTGGCTGGCGTTGTTCTAGGTATGTTGTTGCTCGGACTGCTGGCGACGTGGATTCCAGCGCAACGCGCGCTGTCGCTTGACCCTATGATACTTCTCCGCGAGGAATGAACTACCGCGGCACAGGCTGGAATAGGTTCTTTGACTCGCAAGTGGAAAGCCGCGCGTCTCCAACCCCCTTCTCAGACAGTTGTTGCCACCAGGACACTCCACTTATCGAGGCGGTCTGGAGTCAATATTCCCGTGTTCCGGGCGGTTGGTCGGCAATCCTGAAAACTGAGCTTCGTGCCGGGCCTGGATTCTCAAGTGACGGTTTGCCCGTCATCCGCCCCGAATCAGGTGCCACGCTGTCAGGTGCCTTGGAATCGCGCACCGACCAGCCGAAGGATTTTATTCGTCGCGGAGGGCGGCCATGGGATCGAGCCGCGCCGCGCGGCGCGCTGGCAAGTAGCTGGCGAGGATGGCCACGGCCGTAAGCGCAACTGCGGAAAGCGAAATCGTCAGCGGGTCGTAAGGTTTGAGGCCGAAGAGCATCGCGCCTGCGGTTTTGCCCAAGGCCAGCGCCAGCGCGGCGCCGACGGCCAGGCCGATCACCAGCATGGTGCCGGCTTCGCCCAGCACCATCCCCAAAATGTTTCGCCGTTGCGCCCCCAGCGCTATGCGCAACCCGATTTCTCCGGTGCGGCGCGCGACGGAATTGGACATAACGCCGAACAGCCCCATCATGGCCAGCAAAGTAGCCAGCGCACCGAAAAACCCGGAAAGCGCGGCCATCAAACGCTCGCGCAGCAGCGAATCGCGGATGTTCGCCTGCATGACATGGAATTCCTCGCCAATCGCGGGGCTGGCCTCGGCCAGCGCGTTTTTCAGTTCTTGCGTCAGCGTTCCCATAGGGAGATTGGAGCGAATCAGCAATCCCGCATATTCGTCCGGCTGGTCATCCTGCGCGGTAGTCACGTAGACTTGCGGCGCGAATTCATCGCGCAAGTCGTAATACTTCGTGTCGCGAACCAATCCCACGACCTCATAGATCGGCCGCGCGCGGCCCACCGCCTCCTCAATTTGAAAGTGCGCGCCAATGGGATTGCCGCCGTTGAGGATTTTCTTCACGAAACTCTGGTTGACGATAGCCGCCTTGGGCGAGTTGGCCGTGTCCTGCTCGTTGAATGCGCGGCCAGCCATGATGCGGATTCCCATGGTGTTGAAAAAATCGGGGCTCACCTGCGTGAAAAGAGGTGCCACGTCGGCGCGTTTTGTGGCGCCGGCCAAGATAACGTTTTCCTGCCAGCCATAGCCGCTGAGCGACACGACGCTGGCGTTCGCCACTCCCTCGACACCGGGAAGCGCGCGCAAACGCTCAATCAGTTTCAGCTTGTAAGTCTGGCGTTGCGGCGCGGGAATTTTCAGTTGGCGAAAATCCAGATCGGCTTCCATGATGCCAACCGTTTGGAAGCCGGCGTTCACGGAGAGGATGTTCTTCAGGCTGCGCATGAAGAGTATCGCGCCCACCAGCAAGACCAGCGAGAACGCCACCTGCGAGACAACCAAGCCGCGGCGGAGGCTGAAATGCTCACGCCCGCTGGCGAGGTTCCGGCCCGCGGATTTGAGCGCTGCTGCCGGAGCGATGCGCGTGGCGCGGAAAGCGGGAGCCATGCCGAAGAGAATTGTAGTCAGTAGCGCGATGGCCGTGGTGAAGCTGAGCACGAGCCAATCCGGCCTAAAGTCAACGAAGATATCGGGCGCGCTCGTGCCAATGAACGCCACCAAGAAATGGCTGATCCACTGCGCCAGAACCGCGCCCAGAACCGCGCCAGCCGCGCCAAGCAGAAGGCTTTCCAAGAACAGTTGGCGGACGAGACGCTCGCGCGATGCGCCGAGCGAAAGGCGCACTGTGATTTCGCGCTCGCGGGCGCTGGCGCGCGCGAGCACCAAATTGGCGATATTGGCGCAGGCAATCAGCAAGACCAGGGCGGCGATGGCCAACAGCGTCCACAGGGGTGTCTCGTAAGTCCGGCGCAGATTCGAGAAACCCGTAGCTGCCGGAAATGCGCCGAACTTGTACCGCAGGTAGTGCTTTTGCGCCTCCGCATTGTATTGCGGGGGTGTGGTCGCTTCCAGGATGCCCGTCGAAAGCGCTGCCATTTCCGCGTTGGCTTGCTCGATGGTCACGCCGGGCTTCAGACGTCCCACGGCGGCGAGCCAATAGCCATTGCGCAGGTCAATCAGGGACAATTCGCCGTGTATCAGCGCTTCCGAGCACAGTGGCACGGCCACGTCGAATTGACGTCCAACGTCAATGCCGGTGAAACTAGGCGGAGTGATGCCCACGATTTCAAACGGCCTGCCTTCGAGTGAGATCATCCGCCCCAGAATGTCCGGGCCGCCGGCGTATTCCCGCTGCCAAAAGGCGTAGCTGATCACAGCGGGCGGGGAGCCGCAGCCACGGCGGTCATCGTCCGCGGTCAAGGTGCGGCCGCGCAATGCGGGGACTTCCAGCGTCTTGAAGAAATCGCCGCTGACCCAGATGCCCGAGGCGTAGCGTGCTTCGCCCCCGCGCGCCAGGTTGAATCCCCCTTCGGTCGCCCATGCAAACATGCCGGAAAAAACTCGCTGATGATCGCGGATCTGCTCCCATTGCGCGTTGGTAATATCGGCGTAGCGGCCATGGACGCGGCCGGAATTCCAGGAGCGGTCCAGGATGCGCACGTTGGCGAGTTGCTCGGGGTGCGCGACCGGCAGCGTTCGCAGGCGGAGCGAATCGATCAATTGGAAGATGGCGGTGTTTGCGCCGGTGCCCAGGGCGAGGGAAAGCACCACAATAGTGGTGAAGCCGGGATTGAGGCGCAGCAGCCTGAGGCCGTAGCGAAGGTCCTGCGCGAGAGAATGCAGCCAGCCACTGAGTTTCATGCCAGTATGACGCACGGCTAATATATACGTTTCACGATTTCTAGCGTTCGCACACCCATGCGGCCGCCACCGAGCTTTCCAGGATGTGCTAGTGGCAAATCGCTTGCTCCAGGCTTGACTGGGAATCTTGCATCACAGGGCCATGATAGAAAGCAGGCCATCCCAAAGTCAACGCGGTCCAATGTTCTGGCCGGATGGTCGGCAAACCTTCCTTAATCTTGAGCGGCTTAGGCGCTGGGCTCAATTCCGATGCGATCATTGACAGCTGATCGTATCCGCTGCTTGCAGCCAAGGTAGCGTTCGGTGGTTTGCACCGAAACGTGCCCCAAAAGAAACTGGATCTGCTCCAACTCACCTCCGGAAGCGTGGCAGAGCCGAGCACAGGTTCGACGCAGATCGTGCGGTGCCAACTTCTCTACTCCAATGCTCCTGGCAGATTCCTTCACTATGTGCCAAACCGCCTTTTCTGTGATGCCTTCACCCCATGCCTTCCCAACCTTGTTGACTCTGCGGAACAGCCTTCCTCGATCGATAACGGCTGCATCCAGCCAATCGTCTAGCTCGCTTCTCACCCAATCAGGAACGGGAACGGTCCGAACATGGCCTCCCTTACCAACTAGGTCAACAATGGCCCAATGCTCTTCGCGCTGCTGGAGATGATCCAAAGTCAAAGCGACGGCTTCATGCCTCCTCAACCCACACGCGAGCAGCAATGCGAGCAAGGCTCGGTCGCGTTTTCCTTTCAGTCGCTGGCGATCGGGTGCTTGCAAAAGCGCATGGCTTTGGTCCGGCGTTAGCCAATTTCCGAGGCGCATGCCCAGCTTCTTCACCCCTTTAACGCGGCGAATGCCAGCCGCAAGGTCGGCGCTGAGAAGACCGCAGTCGGCGGCTTCGTAGGCGAGCCGGCGCACAGCGCCAAGACGCAGATTGATGGTGCCGGGTGCAAGTTGACGGGATTCCAGATGAGAGCGATACCGCAAGACCACGATCCTGTTGAGCGCCAAGTGCGGTTCCGAGCAGTACCAGTCAACGAACTCATCGATGGCGTGACGATAACCCCGCTTTGCGTCTGCTGAGTTGAGGCTGTTCAACACCGCGGCCTTGGCGTGTTCCAGGTCGGGCAAACGTAAAACGGATTTAGTGCTACTGCGTCTTCTTCTGGAACTTGGTTTCTGCTTCATGACCGGTGGCCTCCGTGCCACCGATCAATGATCAGAGTAGTGCCGCGACTATAAGGTCAGAGTCGCCCGTGACTCCGCCGGAACCCAGACCGGCCAGACCCGAATCGTGAGTTGTGATCGCCTGGTTTCGACAACTATCTATGCTATTTGGGGTCTGCCAATCAACGAGTTGTACAGGTCAGGCCCTTGCCGCCCATTGATCCGATATCCGTCCGAGGCAAATCTTAGCGTGATTTTTCGGTCAAAAGTTGAGTAATCCGCCAGGGTTTGATCGTATACAGGATGTATGTCGGCTCTTCCCATGACATTGAATACGACAGCCGAAACCGAAACGGCAAAGATTGCGCGAGGCTTACGTGAGAGGGATATGGAGCTTCTTGCA
>WNFG01001613.1_pt1 | contig 18832 bp, 14 predicted proteins | sample 5400431 | NCBI WGS metagenome assembly WNFG01 (sample SAMN13153346, study PRJNA577476) | soil metagenome | isolation source: 120 cm saprolite under Douglas fir tree site 2 hole 3 replicate 2 | place: USA:California | collected 2015-04-18 | reverse complement strand
GGCGTGCACACCAACGTTGATTTGTCCGGCTGCAAGGGACCCATTGGCGAGAAGGCCCAGAGTCTGACCAAGTCTATCCGCCTGCTGAAACCCGACGCGGACGCCAAGGGTGCCGCGAAAGACGCCGAGCGACAGGCCAAGGACGATCTGAAAGAAGCCGGCCAATAAGTTCGCAGTTCGAAGATAGAACTTACGTAGTGAAAACAGGGCGGGGCGAGCCGATGGTGATGGCTTCCCGCCCTGTTCGTACATTTGCGGGCTCGCATAAAGCCGCTATTGGGCAGACGTTGGCTTCTTGGCGAGTTCCTGATGGACACGCGGGGGCAGGGACTTGATGCGTTTGATATAGGCGGCTGCGGTCCAGAATTTTTGGTCGGGATCCCACTTCCCGTTGGCGAACATGCCCGTGCGGCGAATGCCGTGCTTGGCGACCCAGAAGATCTGGGCTTCGGAATACTCGGTGCCGACTTTGGGGAGCTGCGGAATCGGTGGGAACAAACTGTCTGGAGTGCCTTCCGAGTCTGGCGCGCCAGGTGTGCCATGGCACCCGGAGCACTTGCCGAGATAGATTTTTCCGCCGGCGATGAGATTTTCTTCCGTGGGAGCGATGGGATTGGGCAGCTCCGGCGCGCGGCGCCTCACCGATGCGTGCACGGACTTCGTCATGAGGTAAGTCTCCAACCGCGAGGGCGGCAGGTCGCCGCGAACCTCGACCCAACCTAATCTCAAGTAGGCGAATCCGCCAACGACAAGAACCGCAAGCGTAGTGAGAACCCCAAGGAAGAAGCTTTTCACCAAGAGTCTCCATTCCGCTGCGCGTTTGGCCAAACTTAGAATCGAGTCTCGCGCTCAGGAAAGGCGGTCTGTTCGCAACAGAACGGCCTGGTTTCTAACTCTCTCAGACGCTCCGCAGTCCCAAAGAGCGCCTTCGGTGCAAGTGGGAAACAAGGAGCGGGCGGCGGCTAATCGGAGGCGGAAGAGGCGGAGGCTGAAGCTGAAGCTGAGGAGGCGGAGGGGGCATCGGTGTCGGTGGTGGCTGAGGCGGCAGTGGCGCGGTAGCGGACTACGAGAAGTGTGAGGTCGTCGGCCTGGTGGGCGCCGCGGGCGAAATTCTCGACGGATTCGAGCACGCATTTCTGGATTTGTTCCAGGGGGCACTCCGGCAAGCCGGTGAGGAGTTGCTTGAGGCGCGGAACGCCGTAGAGCTGATCGTCGGGGTCCATGGCTTCCGTAACGCCGTCACTGAAGAGCACCAGCGTGTCGCCGGGCTCGAGCTTGAGGCAGGCAGCGGTGTATTCGGCTTCGGGAACCAGGCCCACTGGGTAGGAGCCTTCCGTGAAGGCTTCTTCGGCGATCCCGTTGCGAATCAAGAACGGCGAAGGATGCCCGGCATTGATGAATTCGAGGTGGCCGTCGTCATCGAGAATACCGAAGAACATGGTGGCATAACGGCCCACTTCGGCGTGCCCGCACAGGAAACGATTGACGTGATTGAACACGCGCGCGGGGTCGGTACCGAGAGTCATGGCGGATAGCGCGCCCTGCAGCATGGTAGTGAGCAGGGCAGCGCCGAGGCCTTTGCCGGAGACGTCGGCAATGAGAAAGGCGGTGCGGCCCTCGCTGATCGGAAAGACATCGAAGTAGTCCCCACCGACTGACAAACAGGGCAAATTGTAGCCATTGACGGCGAGATGCGGGAATTCGCTGAAATCCCGTGGGAGAAGCCCCTGCTGAATAGTGCGAGCGATATTGATTTGCTCCTCGAGGCGCTGGCGTTCGCGCTCGCTCTCGACGAGGCGGGCGTTATCCAGAATGCTGGCGGCGTCGGCGGCCAAGGCGTCAAGAATCTGGCGATCCAGCTTGGAGAAGGCCGCAGGCCGGCGAGAATCCAGGTAGAGCACGCCGAGAAAATCGCCGCGCTTGAGGTTGACCATGGATTCCTGCGTGTTCGCGCGGCTCATGCCGTAAAGAGGAATCACGACGACGGCCCGCAAGCGTTGCGCGACAACGCTTTGCGCCGCCGACAAATCCACGTCAGCTTGCGCCAGATCCTCGGTGATCACCGGCGATTTCTGAGTGAGCGCAAGCTTGATCGCGGTCTGGCTGGGCGAGAGGCTTTCGGGCGGAAGACGCAACCCGCCGCTGCGCCGCGCGAGTTTTACCTTCAAGGCTCCGGCGGGATCGGATTCGAGCAGCAGCCCGCGATCGGCGTCGGTGACAGAGATGGCATGGTCCAGCATGTGGCCGAGCACCACGTCGAGTGGAAGCTGCGAGTGCAGCAGCGAAGTGGCTTCCAGCAGACGCTTGAGCTTGACGAGGCCGCCGCCCGTGGGCTCCGAGCTGGTGATGTGCTCGATTCGGGTGAGGAGATTCGGGAGCGAGGCTTCATTCTCCTCGGAATTCGAGCGGAAAATGATTTCGTAAGAATCGTCGATTCCGAAACTGATGGCGTCGCCGTCCTGTAGCTCGCGGCTTTCTACCTTTTCGCCATTGACGAAAAGGCCCCGTCGCTGTCCGCGATCCTCGACGTAGAATTTACTTGCTTCGATGACGATCGCGGCGCAGTTGCGCGAGATGCGGCGGTCGGAAAGCTGCAAATGGTTGCCGGTCTCGGCGCCCCGGCCGATCATGAAGGGAGTTTGCGTGATGCGAGCATAACGGCGCGCGCCGTCCGGGGAGACGACTTCGAGCACTGCTTCGCCAAGCAGAGGAACGGAGTCAGGCATTGGGCTGTTCCAAGGCCTGCATTGTAGCACGCACTGGAAGGGCAGCGGTTTTGGTTGTCTGCCGTGCAACCGAAAACAAGGCGGGCACAACGGCGTGGCAGCTCAACGCAGGGGAGACTATTTCACGGAGGCGGCGAGGCGGCGGGAGACATAGTCGTCGATGTAGGCGTTAAAAAGATCATTCATGCGGTCGCATACCGGGCCGATAGCGATTTTATGGCCGCCAATTTCGTCCACGCTGATGAGGTTGCGGTTGGTCGAGGAAATGAAAACTTCCTGGGCGGAATAAAGGTCCTCGGGGCGCAGGGCCTGCTCGACGACGGAGACCCCTGTTTCGGGCGCGATCTCCATCAGGATGCCGCGCGTAACGCCTTCAAGACATCCGGAGTTAAGCGGCGGCGTGAGGATCTTGCCCTCTTTCACCGCGAAAATGTTGGCGGAAGTGCATTCGGCGACTTCGCCGCGCTCGTTGAGCATGACGACCTCGTCAAATCCTTCTTTGCTCGCTTCTGAAACCGCCCAGACATTGTTGAGCCAGGAAATCGTTTTTACACCTGCGAGCGGGGAAGCGGCGTGGCGGCCGTGTTCGCGCACTGCGAGGCGGACGACGTCGCGATGCTCGGGAAGCGGCGCTGTGTAAATGATCAAGTCCACTTGCGAGTGCTTTTCGTCGCTCTGCCAGAATCCCACCGTGTTGTAGACGAGATAGACGCGCGCACATCCTTCGGTGACTTTGTTGGCGCGAATCACCTCGTGGAGATGCACGCGAACTTTGGCCGCGGTGTACGGCATGGGAAGGCGCGTAATCGCGGCGTCTTTTTCCAGCCGGCGCCAGTGGCGCTCATACGCGAAAGCCTCGCCGCGCGAGATGCGCAAGGTGGTGAAAATCCCCCAGCCGCAAATCAGTCCCGCCTGCCCGGGCGAAAGGCGCACCTTCTCGATAGGTAGCAAGCTTTCGTTGTGAAACACGTTGGAGTGAATCACCTAACCCTCACGAAATAAGTCAAACGCTTCAATCCATTGTATCCGAAAACCATACGTTGAGGCGTGCGGCCGGGGCGCCGCCCGTGCAGCATTTAAAACAAGGGACGAGAGGGCTGAGAAAAAACGTCCGCTGAAGTTTCAAGTATAGAAAACAATAGGGGCGGAAAGAAGTCCGCCCCTATGGAAGGCACGTCGCTAGAACTTCAGTTTCAGGGAGAACTGAATTTGCCGCGCAGAACCAAAGTCGCCCGTCGGAAAACGTGTTCCTGAGATCTGGCCGAAAGTGCCGGAAGTGGTGGTGAGGACCGGGTTCCCAAAATTGGGATGATTGAAGATATCGAACATCTCGCCGCGGAATTGTAGATTGAACCGCTCCGTCAGCTTCGTGTTCTTGATGACAGAGAAGTCTGTGTTGACAAAGTTTGGTCCGGTGACCGCATTGCGGCTTAGATTGCCTGGGTGACATGTGGGCAGGGCAGGGGCCGGGTTCGTGACACAAGGAGAAACGAATACTGTCTTGTCTGCAAACCAGCCTGCAGGATCTCCCGTCACGCGGATCGGCCCGGTGACATCGGGACGAACAGTGAGACTGACTCCAGGATTGATCGCCAGCGTGGGATTCAAAGGATTGCCAGACTGTGCTTGTATGACGGTGCCGACTTCCCATCCTGCCACAAGGCGGTTCGCCTTGAACGGCAGCTGGTAAAACCCGCTCAAGACAAACCGGTGGCGGACGTCGAATTCTGACGGACCATAATCTCCGCGGGGTTTGTAAGCATTCTGAATGATGTAGCTCTCACCCGTAGAGAGGGAATTGTAATCCAGCGACTTGGAGTAGGTGTAGGAGCTCAGGAACTGCAACCCATGGGAGAAGTGTTTGTTTAGCGTGACCCAAAAGGCGTTGTAGTTCGAGTTTCCGTTGCTGTTCACCTGATTGATATTCCCGAGCGTACAGGCTGGATGAGGTGCGCTGCACTGAGACGGCAAAATGGGACTCGTGGCCGGAAGCGTTGGAAAAGGCCGCGTAGAGGCGTAAATGCCATTCGTAACGAACGGTTGATTGATGTTCTGAGACAGTTGGAGGTGCGTGCCCTTCATTCCGACGTACGCAACGCTCAGCCCCATGCTTGGGGTCAATTGGCGCTCGATTGTGAGGTTCCAGTCCTGCGCATACATGTCATTGAAATTACGATTGATCGCTGCCGGTCCCAGGCTGGTTGTGGCCAGCGAGTTCCCTGGATTCTCAGCCCTAATGACACCCGAACTGACGGAGATAGGTACCGCAAAAGGCGGATTTCCGCTCAGACCGACCACGATGTTCGTAGTCGGGTCCTGGGTCAGAATAGCGTAGGCGGCCCGCACCGAGGTCTTGCCATTCTTGAAGGGATCCCATGCGAAGCCGACGCGGGGCTGGAAGTTCTTGTTGTTCGTGTGATACGGCTGGCTCGCCGGGATGAGAGTGCCCGTCGTGGGATCAAATTGGGTGAAGTGACCAGCGGACTCGGAAGGCGAAGAGTTCCATGCGTACCTTAGGCCGAGGTTGATAGTGAAATTGGGTTTCCATTTGAAGCTGTCCTGAGCAAAGACGTCATAGGACGGCTGCAGGATCTTGTCATTCCCGGAGCCGAGCTGGACAGTGAATGCAGCAGCGGAGTCGTTGAGGAAGTTTTGCATCGCAGTAGGACCGCCTACAGTTTGGTTGTAAGTCAGGCTCCCGATGTTGAGGGCGATATTGTTGTTGTACGCGCGCCGAATTTCTCCGCCGAAAGCGAATGTGTGGCGGCCTCGAAGCCAACTCAAACCATCGTTCAAAACAACGGTTGTGTCGCCGCGGCCCTGCGGCTCGCCCGTGGGTCCTCCGAAGCCCAAGGCGCCGCCAACGTTGACGAACGGCAATCCGGAAGCTACCGGGGCGCCCGCTGGCATGTTTATGTTAAAAGCTGCGGGATCCTCTAAGGCGTTGGGTGCAAAGGTCAGGTGGATGCGATTGAAGCCCAGGCGGACCGTGTTGGTGAGCGAAGGGCCAAAAACGTGATCTTCGCTGAACGTCATCAGGTGCCGGAAACCGTCGCGGGTGTCGCCAAATCCCGGAAGGTTTGCGGCTATGGCACCACCAGCCGTCGGTTCCTGGCGGAGATCCTTCTGCACGACATAATAAGCGTGGATGCGATCCTTGTCAGATAGCTCTACGTCAAGATCGGCCGACCCCTGGTTGAGAGCCACGTTAGCTAGCGCTCCGCCAGTAAACTTGTTGAACGTAGCTGGATCTGCCGCGTTGCCCGATCCCACGAGGTTGGCAGCAGGAATGAGAGCGATGAGCTTCTGGATAGCTGGCGAAGTAACTGCCGCCCTTTCATTCTGGCTGGGAACCCTAGTGGAAGTAACCGTAAGGCTCTGATGCTGGCGGAGTCCCTCGTAAGCCAGGAAGAAGAATATCTTCCTTTTCTTGATGGGTCCGCCGAAGCTGGCGCCAAAATCGTTGCGCTTAAACGGCGCTTGTGGGCCCGCGGACGCAAGATTGAAAAAGTTACGTGAATCAAGTGCATTGTTCCGGAAAAACTCAAACAATTCGCCATGATAATCGTTGGTGCCAGAGCGGGTAGCGAGGTTGACGATTGCGCCTGCATTCCGTCCGTACTGCGCCGGAAAAGTTGCGTTGTCAATCTTATACTCTGCCAGGGTGTCGATTGGGGGCTGGAAGGTGATCTGGTTCTGTACGTTGTCATTCAGGTTTATGCCGTTGACAAGCCAGTTGGTGGTGTCTTCGCGCTGGCCCGCCGTGTTGATCCCAAACGATCCCTGGCCGCGCAGCGGGGCGGACAGGAATCCGTTCGCCGGCGGTGTCACCGTTCCCGTTGTGAGCAAGCTGAGATCCGTGAAGTGTCGGCCGTTGAGGGGGATTTCCTGCACGGTCTTGTCGTTGATCACCTGACCTAAGGAGTTCGTGATGGTATCCACGACTGCGGCGTCCGCGGTAATCTCGATGGTTTCAGTGGTCTGACCCACTTTCAATTGAACGTCGTGCACGAGAGTGGAAGCGACTTGAAGTTTGAGGTCGGTGACTACCGCGGTCTGAAAATTTGTGCCGCTGACTGTGAGTCGATAAATTCCGATTGTCAGGGCCGGAAACAAGTAAGCGCCGGCTGTGTCCGTTTGGGTAGCCGATGCGACACCCGTCGCCTGGTTCGTGGCGACCACCCGGGCGGTCGGAATAGCGGCCCCGGTGGCATCCGTTACTGTGCCGCTCAGCACGGCAGTTGATTGCGCGAAGCTGGCGCCGCTCAACCCGTTCAGCAATCCAACCAGCAAGAATAGACGAAAGAAAATTCTAGGTATCATTGATGATCCCCCTACGTCAATTTTCATTGCCTTGTTCCTTCCCGTTGGGAATGAGACCGAAGGATCGTACTGAATATTCCTGAACAGGCGGCCTTCATGGGTTGAACCGCTAAGAAAGCATTGCAGAAGGGTACCGTCCAAAGGAATACCCTCTTGCCGATCAGAGCTGCCTGCTGCGCATGCCTGCGGCCGCGAGGTAGAGTCGCAATCGCCGTGCCATAGGGAAACAAAGCAGACCCTTGGGTAAAAGTCTGTATATCAATAGCTTAGGGGAAGGATGGCGAACCTGCGAAGGGCATTGCGCCAGCGTTATTCAAGAAACTGAAGTGACTTCCAGAATCTTGAAGGCGCTTAGGCGACACGTATGTTAGTTGGATGGTTGGCGTTAAGCAAAAAGCTACAGGGTGCAGCTAGCGGGGAGGAGGAGAACTTGACCGGCGTAAATCAGGTTGGCATCGCGGATAGCCGGGTTGGCGTGGGCGATGCACGCTAGGAAAGTAGCACGGCCGAGTTGGGATAGTGCGATCTGGGAGAGCGTGTCGCCCCGCCGCACCGTGAACTTGGTGGCGGTCCGCACCGACGAAATCGAAGTCGGCAGGACAATCTGCGAGCCCGCCACAATCTGGTTGGCGTCGAGAATGTCGGGATTGGAAGAGAGCAGATCATGCCAGCGGAGTCCATGACCAAGGTGTTGCTCGGCGAGTTTCCAGAGCGAGTCCCCGCGCTTCACGGTCACCACATTTGGCTTCGTGGGGTTCACGGACGCAGTCGCCGGTGCTACGGGGGCAGGTGGCTTCGCGGGAGCTAAACGAGCTGCCGGCGGCCGGGGAGCCACGACGAGGGGAGGCGCAGCCGTGAAAATTCTCGGGCGCGCGAATGGTGATCGCTTCACCGGTGCACGATAGGGAGCAAAGCGCGGCGCAGCAGGTGCCGCAGGTTTGAACGAATGGGGCCGCACGGGTTGCATCGGTTTCGGTGAGGCAAGCACCGAAGCATCCGTAAACGGGAGGTGGAACTCGGCGGACTGCTGAAGTTTCTGGAGCTCCTTCAATCTACGGAAACGGCGGGCCACGTCACCGAGAGGGGCGTCGGGCAAAACCGACTTCGCGTCGAGGGCATCCAGCGATTTTTCTTCCGTGTCCGGAGCGGCTTGATTTTTTCTGGCTTCGATCTGCGCGCGATCCTCAGGCGTAAGAATCTGCGTGCGCTTTAGATCCTCCTCGGTGTAAACGTGCTTGAATTTTTTCTGCTGCGATTCTTTGCGGGCGCGTTCCTGCTTGGCGGTATCGGCGACGTTCTGCGCGTAACATTCCGTGGTGAAAAATAAGGCGCACGAGGACAGTAAAATGCCGGGGACGCACAGACTTATGGGACGGAAGAAACGCCTCACGGTGGTCGTGGGGCTCATCAGCGATATGGTGCGTAGGTCAGTTCTTAGCATCACAACCGACTACGGGGGGACACCGCCTGATGAAAAGCCTACCAAAAACGGGAGGATTTGAAAATACTTATTTTGGATCGTCGCAGCAGCGCCAGGAGCGCCAAGACTGCGTTGACAACTTGTGGCACCTGCAATAAACTCAATGTTTGTCTCTACAGGGAAAGGTGTGACCGAGCATTATGCGGACGTATGTAGCCAAGGGTGAAGAAGCCGAGGCGCTGAAAGTGGGCGCCGATTGGTTTGTGGTGGACGCGACGAACCAGGTGCTGGGGCGCCTGGCGACCAGGGTCGCGCGGATACTAATCGGCAAAGACAAGCCGAGTTTTACGCCCTACCTGGATTCGGGCGATCACGTGGTGGTGATCAACGCGAACAAGATTCGCATGACCGGGAACAAGGTCGAGCAAAAAATTTATTATTCGCACAGCGGTTACCCTGGCGGATTGAAGGAAGTGCCCGCGAAGCGTATTCGCGAAACGAAGCCGGAATGGATCATTCGCGAGGCCGTTCTCGGGATGCTGCCGAAAAATAAGTTGCGCGCGCGGCGCGCGAAGAAGTTGCGCATCTACCGGGATGCGGCAGGTTTGGCGCGGCACGCAGGACAGAAGCCGCAAGCGGTGGCGCTGTAGGCTGGATTGGATTTTTTCCGCACGTAGCTGTTCCTTTCTAAGTGGTGCCTTAGCAGGGAGCCAAGCGTTGTGGAGTTGAAGACTTGAATCGACACTGGTTGTGCTGGTGTCGTTGGGTTTGAGGAGGAACATTGGGTTCAACGGGTACGCCCCTCGCGGGGTCACAAGCATGGTTTCTAGGAACCGGCCGGCGCAAGGAATCCGTGGCGCGCGTTTTTCTGCGCGCGGGCTCCGGGAAATTTACGATCAACCGCCGCACGGTGGAGCAGTATTTTCCGAACCACGCCTGGAAGCATGACGCGGTCGAGCCGCTGAAGTTCACAAACATCGCGGACCAGGTGGACGTGGTGGTGACGGCGCATGGCGGCGGAGTGGGCGGCCAGGCTGGCGCGGTGCGCATGGGATTGTCGCGAGCGATCTCGCAGTTCAATCCGGAGCTGCGGCCGGCGCTGCGCAAGAACGGATTTTTGACGCGCGATTCCCGTATGAAGGAACGCAAGAAGTACGGGCAGAAAGGCGCGCGCAAGCGCTTCCAGTTCACGAAGCGTTAAGAATTTGGGTTCTTCGACTCGATCGAGGGACCCTGCGGACTCCAGCTGGTTGACGCAAGTTGGCCCGCTGAGATCACGGCCGGCAAGGAGCCGGCAATAGGCTGTTCTGTGGCGACGACTTCGTAAGATGAAGGGGCGCCACCGCAAACAGCTATCCTACTAGGAGGAAACTTGGCAGTAGAAATTACGATGAAAGAGTTGCTGGAGGCCGGAGTTCACTTCGGTCACCAGACGCGGCGATGGAACCCGAAGATGAAGGAGTACATTTTCGGGGAACGCAACGGCATCCACATTATTGACCTGCAGAAAACCCTCAAGATGTTCCGCGAAGCGAGCCGCTTCGTTGGCGAACTCACGGCACAAGGCAGAAACGTATTATTCGTGGGTACCAAACGGCAGGCCCAGGAAGCGGTCGCTGAAGAGGCGAAGCGCTGCGGTGCGTTTTTCGTGAACCACCGCTGGCTGGGCGGAACGCTGACAAATTGGGCGACGCTGCAGAAATCCATCAAGCGGCTGAAGCTGCTGAAGGCCATGAACGAAGACGGCCGGATCAAAGAGCTTTCCAAGAAAGAACAAGCGCGGCTGGACCGCGAGATGAAGCACCTGTTCCAGAATCTCGAAGGCATCGAGAACATGGTCCAGTTACCGGACGCCATGTTCGTGATCGATTCCAACGCGGAAGAGATTGCGGTGAAGGAAGCGCGGCGCATGGGCGTACCGGTGGTTTCGGTCGTGGATACGAATTGCGACCCGGACGTGGTGGACTGGATCATCCCGGGGAACGACGACGCTCTGCGCGCAATCCGTTTGTTCACGACGAAAATTGCGGATTCCGTTCTCGAAGGCCACAACGCTTACCAGCAGTCGCAGGTGGCGGAACAAAAATCGGCGGAGGACCAGGCTCTGGTGGACGGCGTGGAGTACGTGGACACCAGCGCTTACGAACAGTACGAGAAGCAAGAAGGCGACTTCGTGGAAATCCCGGCGGAAGTCCCGGTGGAAACCGCCGAGGCGACCGTGCCGCCGGATGAGGAAGGAAAGTAAACCAGCCGCGCGAGTGGGAAAAGCTTGAGGCCCGCTCCGAGCGCATCGGGGCGGGCCGTTTTGCAAACAAGGGCAATGAATAAGAAAATTCAAATCAGCAAAAAGAAAAAGAAGAGAAAAAAGGATGAGTACACAACAGACAGCTATGGAAATCCCAGCCAAGCTTGTGAAAGAACTTCGTGAGCGAACAGGAGCTGGTTTCAGCGATTGTCGAGCAGCGCTTGTCGAAGCCAATGGAAACATCGAGAAGGCTATCGAGATTCTTCGCAAAAAAGGCCAGGCGGCCGCGGCGAAGAAGGCGCAGCGCGAGGCCAGCGAAGGGCTCGTGGGCAGCTACATCCACGCGGGCGGCAAGATTGGTGTGCTCGTGGAACTGAATTGCGAATCCGATTTCGTGGCGCGCACGGATGCGTTCCAACAGCTTTCGCACGATATCGCCATGCACGTGGCAGCGCTGGATCCGCGCTACGTGCGACGCGAGGAAGTAACGCCGGAGATGCTCGAAAAAGAGCGCGAGATTTACCGGGCGCAGGCGCTGGCAACCGGAAAGCCGGAAGCGGTGGTCGACAAAATCGTGACCGGCAAGATGGAAAAGTTCTACGAGGAAAACTGCCTCTACGAACAGCACTACATTAAAGACGAAAGCGTAACGATCGGCGAAATGATTACTCAGGCAATCGCCAAGCTGGGCGAAAATATTTCGATCCGCCGTTTCGCGCGCTTCAAGGTCGGCGAAATCAGCGGCGGCGCATCCGGCGGGCCGGAATCGGCGCCCGTGCCGGTGGCTGCCAAGCCGTAATGGACAAATCGTTCCGTAACAACTCTCTAGAGCGCCTCGACCCAGTCGGGGCGTTCTTTTTTTAAGGCCTCGCGGAGTGCGGGGGCGGGGATAGTTTGTTACAATTCCGTGGCTTTTAGATCGCGCGAATCGGAGACTCATGGCGGCGAAGAAGAAAGCGGTCAAGAAAAGCGCCAAGAAGGCGGTGCCGGCTTACCACCGGATTCTTCTGAAACTTTCCGGCGAGGCATTTCAGGGGCCGCAAGGCTTCGGGATTCACGGTGAAACGATTCAGGCGATCGCGCGCGAGCTGAAGGAAGTGCACGCACTCGGCGTGCAAACCGCGATCATGGTCGGCGGCGGCAACATTTTTCGCGGAGCGCGGCAAAAAGGATTTGAGATCGACCGCGCGACCGGCGACTACATGGGCATGCTCGCGACGGTCATCAACGCGCTGGCGCTGCAAGACGCGCTGGAAAAAGAAGGCGTGTTCACGCGCGTGCTGAGCGCCATCGAGATGAAAGAGGTTTCCGAGCCGTTCATCCGGCGGCGCGCGATGCGGCACCTCGAGAAGGACCGCGTGGTGATTTTTGCGGCGGGCACGGGCAATCCGTATTTCTCCACGGACACGGCGGCAGCGCTGCGCGCGATGGAAATCAAGGCGGAGGTAATCCTGAAGGCCACGCGCGTGGACGGGGTGTACGACGCCGATCCGGAAAAGATTCCCGATGCAAAGTTTTTTGCGGCGATTTCCTATCGCGAGGTGCTGAACCAGAATTTGAAGGTGATGGATTCGACGGCGATTTCGTTGTGTATGGACAACGGGATGCCCATCGTGGTGTTCAACATGAACCGGAGCGGAAACATCAAGCGCGTGGTGCTGGGCGAGCGCGTGGGCTCGAAGGTGACTCCGGCGTAGGGAGGCTAACAGTTTACAGTCAACAGGTTGGGAGAAAACCTTACCCCTGAAGGGGTGAGCTACAGGAACGTTATGACGACGATTGCGACAACCAAAGATGCGATGGCCCAGGCGAGGACGCGGATGGAAAAAGCCGTCGATGATTTTCGCAAGGAATTGGCTACGCTGCGGACGGGGCGCGCCAATGCCTCCATACTGGACGCCATCCGCGTGGAGGTCTATGGCGCGCCGACGCCGGTGAATCAACTGGGGACGGTGACGGTGCCAGAGCCGACGCTGCTGGTGATCTCGCCGTGGGACCCGAGCGTGGTGCCATTGATTGACAAGGCGGTTCGTGCCTCCGACCTGGGACTGAATCCGACGAACGACGGCAAGGTGGTCCGCGTACCCATGCCGTCGCCCACCGAAGAGCGCCGCAAGGAGATCGTGAAGCACTTGCACAAGGTGCTGGAAAACCACCGCACGGCGGTGCGCAACATCCGCCGCGACATCAAAGAAGCGATCGACAAGCTGGAGAAGGACAAGAAAATCAGCCAGGACGAGCACAAGCGGGCGATCGAAGAGATGGAAAAGATTTCGCACGCGGAAACGAAAAAGATCGAAGATCTCTCCGCCGCCAAGGAGAAGGAAATCCTCGAACTCAAGTAGTTTTCAGTTCTTAGTTGTTCGTTTCAGCGCTTTAGTTAGAAATCCTTGCAGGATTTCCACTTTACCATTACCCCCTCGCCTCATGTTGCGCAAGAATTTGTCCAAGCCCAGCGCTTCTTGGGTAGGGGGAACGGGCACCGCGGCGAGGCCAAGGACGCGACAATGGATATACCCATCATATACGGTACCATAGAGGTATCAGTTTGGCAAGAGGAATCTGCGCTAGGGCTTGGCTCGCTGGGAGGGAGATACGGTTTTGGGGGACTTTGGCGACAAGGGATGGGGAGGCGCGGCGGCTGGATGGTCGAGGGCGAAGTCCTGGGCCTCGTCGTTCCGGACGGCGCGGAGGAAGGCGTTGTAGTCGGCGGCGCGATCGGCGGAGACTTCCCTCAACAGAAAATTGATATGGCGCGAGGCGGTGATGGTCGGGCCTTTCGCGGAGTATTGCGAGGCGAAAGTGGCGTAATCGCGTCGGACGGAGGTGCCGGTGGGAGTCTGTGTAGTAGTGCCGGGCGGAAGGTGAAGCGTCATTCGCGTTTCGACTTCGAGGGGTGTGCCGAGCTCGACGGGAGACGCGGCGGCGCCAGGAGATGGTTTTGCGGGCGGATCGGGCAAGCCGATTTGCGGCAGCAGCGCGGCAATGCGCACGGGCTTCTTGGACCAATCCACGAATTTGGGCATGGTGATTTCGTAGTCGAGCGTGAAAGGCTCACGCGTGGCAGAAGAGTCGGAAGCGGTGACGCTGGTTACCTTCCCGCGGAAGCCATCGGAGAGGGAGAGAAGCTGGGCGAGATCTTTCCATTTTTCTTTGGGCGCCTTGTGGAATGCGACGCGAAGAAGCAGTTCGTTGTCGCCGCGGAGCGCGTAATGGACTTTGGCGTTGAGCTTTCCGTCCATAGCGAGAGCAGCGTCAATCTTTACGAGTTGCGTGGATGCGTAAGGGAGCTCCAGGGGAATGGTCGGCCAGAGGCTTTCGGGTTCGTGAAGAGTCTCCGGGACAGGAGTCAGCAGGAATCCCCGCTTCCCGCGCAGATCCGCTTGAATTACGCCTAAGGGAGCCACTTCAAGTGTTGGGTCAAGCCAATGAACGTCCTGAAGATTCCCGACCCTAACCAGGATTCGGGGGAAAAGCCCAGGCGAGGGAAAAAGCTCTCGCGGAAAGCCGGAAGCACCCGCCAGAACGGGAGCCGCCGACATCCCTGCTTGCTTGCACAGTGCGGCGAGCAGGAATACCTTCTCTTCGGGGTTGGCGTAGCCGGAGGTCATGATATCGGTTAGCCGGCGCGACAAGAAACCCAGTGTGCCGACCGGCAGGTCCACCGTCCTAATTTTCTGGGACACGAAATCGTAAAGCGCCTCCAACCTTTCTCCGGAGGTTTTCCGGCCTTGCGTCAATTCGCTTGTCTTGGCGTGCAAATCATCGCCCGGAAGGGCGCGCGGAAGGAAACCGCGAATCAGCTTTTGCGAGAAATGATCCCAGGTGGAATAGGTCGTCAGGAGAACATCCGGAAATCCTTCAGGAGCGGCCTCTCTGGGGGCGCCCGAGCGCTTCCAGCGGTAGACGACCCGTGCGTCAGTGCGATTTTCCGATTCGATGATTTCGTAAGTGAATTCGGGCTGGACGTGAAGCTGAACTTTGCAGGAGGCGGGGACGTCGATTTCGAAGTGTTCCTCGCGGACCACGCCGGAGCGGTCGAAGGAGTGGTCGAGCCAGAAGTCGGGGGCGAGGGGGTGATGGGAGACGGTGGTGATGACGCGGTATTCCAGGAAGTCGCCGGGGGCAAGGCCGAGGATGCGGACGGATTTTATGCGGACATCTTGATAGGCGGGGGCGTTAAGGACGGCGGGATTGGGATTGTCCGTGATCGCGCTGGGAAGAATATCGACGGTGCCGCCGCCGGGATGGGTGATGCGGACGAGCGGGAGGTCGATGGATTCGAAGGAGCGGTTGTAGTCGAAATTGAGGCGGGCGAATTGGCGGACGCCGAGCTCGCTGTTGATTTTGACGCGGGTGTGGACTTCCTTGCGGCTGTCGCTGTTGTCCTCGAAGCGGTAGCCGGTTTCGAGCAGCTCAATTTGGGCGGGGTTTTCTCGTGCGGGCTGCTTGTCGGCCGATGGAGCGGATTGCTGCTGGGCCTGGACTGGAGAGCAGAAGAAGAGAGACCAGCAGACCAGGAAGGCGCGGAACAGGTGGGGACGACGAAACTCGCTTGGGGCCACGAAGAGATTGTAGCTGGTATGGTTCGAGTCACAAACCCTAGGAAAAGGAAAGGACTTAACGCAGAGGGCACAAAGGGGGAAGCACCGAGATCACGGAGAAGAAAACGGTTCGGCGCTGGGTGCGTCTGAGAGCGTGATAGAGTCTGTGCGCGCGAATGGCGCTAGGAGAGCGGCGATGCGAGGTGTTTTGGCTGGGGCGGCAGTCATGACAGTGGGTTTCTTTGGAGCAGGGGCCTGGACGGTGCGGGCCAACGAGAGGCCAGCAGCGAAGGGGCCGAACGAGGATGGAACCAAGCCGGCGCTCGTGAAGATCGCGGGTGAAGGAATGATGGATTCGCACGCCTTTCAATTTCTGACGGAACTGAGCGATGACGTTGGTGCCCGCGTGACAGGATCGCCTGCGGACCGAAAGGCCGAAGAGTGGGGCGTCGCCAAGATGAAGGCTATCGGCCTGGAAAACGTGCACACAGAGAAATACACGATCTGGAAGGGATGGACGCGCGGCTCGGCGGAAGCGGAGCTGCTGGCGCCGGTGCGGCACAAACTGCATGTGGACGCGATGGGTTGGACGGGTTCGACCGCGGCGGGCGGAGCGGAAGGCGACATGGTGACAGTGAACATGTTTGACATGGACAACGAGATCAAGAATGTCGCGCGGCTCAAAGGCAAAGTGGTGCTGGTGACCATGAAGGGTAAGCCGAATAAGGAGTTCGCCCAGCTCTTTGCGCAGTTCGGCGAGTTTCTGAAAGCGGCCGGGCCGGCGGGCGCAATCGCCGTAATCGGCGGGCAAGGCGGAAGCAAGTCGGCGGGGATAAACCTGACGCACACGGGGATTTTGGGCTTCAACGCGGAGTTTGCGGTGCCGGTGGTCTCCATGACGGCGGAAGACCAAGGGCAGTTGGAGCGTTTTATTGCGCGGGGACTGACGCCGCGGGCGCGGTTCAACGTGCAAAATACGTTCACGAATGGGCCCGTCGAGACGGCGAATGTCGTTGGTGAGATTCGCGGACGGGAGAATGCGGAGCAGATATTGGTGGTCGGCGGGCATTTGGATTCGTGGGATCTGGGGCAAGGCACGACCGACAACGGCTCGGGGACGGCGACGGTACTCGGAGCGGCGGAAGCCATCGCGCATTCGGGCCAGCGGCCTCGGCGCACCATTCGCTTCGTGCTGTTTACCGGCGAGGAGCAGGGACTCGACGGATCGTTTGCCTACGTCAAGCAGCACCAGGCGGAGATGGCGAATCACCTGGGTAACCTTGTCCTGGACGCAGGGCAGGGAGCGGTAAAGGGATTTCAGATGGGAGGCCGCGAGGACCTGGTCGAAGTGTTCCAACCGTTCGCCGATTCTCTGGCGAATTTCGACAAGATGACGGTGGACGACAAGGTCGAATCGGGGACGGACACGCTGCCGTTTTCGATGGCGGGATTGCCGGGGATCAACATGCTGCAAGACACGGCTGATTACAAATCCACACACCACTCAGCCGCGGATACGCTGGAGGCGCAGAAACCGAAGGTACTGACACAGAACGCCACGCTGATGGCGCTGGCGGCGTTCTGGCTCGCTGACCGGCGGGAGCGGTTCGCGACGCCTTGGCCGGCGGCACGAACGGCGAAGATGCTGGTGGCGCAACATGAAGACGAGATGCTGAAGGCGTTTGGGTTGTGGCCCAAGGAGTTCGCGGAAGCAGAAAAGAAGGATGAAGCTCCGAAGTAACGCGGAGTGCGAATTACGAAGGTTTGAAAAGTGTGGGCGGCGCGCGGATGGCGTGCCGTCCGATTTTTTTGTGAGCGCGCAAATCGATGAGTGTGATAAGAAACGGCGGGGAGGAATCAGGGATGAAGATCAAAACGCTCGTGGTGCTGCTCGTTTCGCTTTCTTGCGCGCATAGCCGGGCGCAGGAGCGAAGGGAGGACCGGAGAAAGTTCCTCGATCCGAAAACACAGGTGAGCGATGATCCGCGGCGCATCGTGGTCAAGCCCGGACCCCGAGGGCCGGAGGGGACCATAGTTCTGCGCGGTGGAAGAATTTTTGATGGCACCGGCGCGCCGGCGCGCGAGGGCACGCTGGTCATTGAAAGAAACAAGATTGTGAAGATTCTTCCGGCTGGAGTGACCGACTGGCCCAAAGATGCGCAAGTGCTTGATGTGTCTGGAAAGACAGTTCTGCCGGGCTTGATTGATCTGCATACGCATCTGACTTATCCGCTGGCGGAAACGGATTTTGGGATGGGGATGAATGAAGCGGACGCGACACTGCGCGCGGCGGAAAAGCTGCGGTATTTCCTGGAGAGCGGGATCACGAGTGTGCGCGACGTCGGGTCGCAGGGAGACGTGCCATTTAGGTTGAAGGAGTGGGTGCGGGAAAATCGCATAGCGGGACCGCGCGTATTTCCCGCCGGGGCGTTCATCACGGCGGAAGGCGGGCATTCCACGGAGAATACTCCCGACGAGATGATCCGGATGATGGGGGCGACGCGCCTGGCCTCCGGGGCGGGCGAATGGAGACAAGCGGTGCGCGAGCAGTTTCACAAAGGCGCGGACGTGATCAAACTAGGCAGCCACTTTTCCGCGGAGGAAGTGAAGGCCGCAGTGGCGGAAGCGCATGAGTTGGGTTTGAAAGTCACTGTGGACGCGGAGACTTTTTATATTCAGAGGGCCGTGGAAGCGGGCGCCGATACGATTGAGCATCCTCTGCCGCGCAGCGAAGAGACGATTCAATTGATGGCAAAGAGAGGCGTAGCGGCGGACCCGACGCTTATCCCGTACCAAATTATTTTTGAAGAGTGGGGCGGGTATTTTGGATCCACATCGCGGAGGTTTACGTTTTCAAAGGACGCCAACTTGGAGATGTTAAAGCGGCTGCGGAAGGCGGGGATCAAGTGCGGCGTCGGCACCGACTTGATTTTGCATTGGTACCGTTACATGCCGGCTCCTTACATACGGGAACTGAAAAATTTCGTGGAGGCGGGATGGAGCGTGCCGGAGGCGTTGGTGGCGGCGACGAAAACCAATTCGGAGATTCTGGATATGGATGACCGCCTGGGGACGCTACAGGTGGGGAAGCTGGCGGACGTGTTGGTCGTGGATGGAAGGCCCGATGAGAATCTGGACGACTTGGCCAAACTGGATTTGGTGATTCGGGACGGTTATAGGGTGGTTGAGGGGGGCCATGTGACGATTCCCAGGCACCAAACCCAGAAGATGCAGGTGGCGGCCCCCTGAGTGTCATCTAAAATGCTTATTTTCAATGGTATAGATGGAATGAGGGGAGCCAAGTGGCGAAGGCTGCTGGGACTAGGGCACAGGCCGTCAGGTGATCCCCCTGCAACGTAGCAGGAGTTGTGCCAAGTGGCCGATTTCCACAGGGAATTGTTTAAGGTTGTTGCGAAAGATTTGACAGTATCGGGATTTCTCCTTATACTTCCTTGTTTGTCAGGGAAGGTTTTTCCCTGAGTGGGGCGGCTCCAAGTGGTTTGGAGTCGTTGAGTTGGAAGGGAAATATCTTCGGTCCCGGAACAAAGTAAGACGGAATGGGACAGAAGAGCGG
>WNFG01002222.1_pt1 | contig 18833 bp, 15 predicted proteins | sample 5400431 | NCBI WGS metagenome assembly WNFG01 (sample SAMN13153346, study PRJNA577476) | soil metagenome | isolation source: 120 cm saprolite under Douglas fir tree site 2 hole 3 replicate 2 | place: USA:California | collected 2015-04-18 | reverse complement strand
TGAATCAGCCGCCGCGCGACCAGAAACAACAGGAACAGAACCGCGAGCGAATAGCCGTAGGCGGTGATGCCATAGAGATCGAATGCAAACGTGCCGAGGAGCTTCCACATGCGCACGCCCTGCAGGCCGTCGGCCCCGCCGGTCAACCAACTCGCGCTGTTGGCGGCCTCGGCGAGCAGCAATCCGAGGCCGAGCGTGATCATGATCAGCGCAAGGTGCCGAAAGCGGGCGATGACGACGCTCGTGAGATATCCGAGCAGGCCGGCGGCGGCGCCGGCGATCGCAAGGCCGCTCAACGGCTCGCCCCAGCCCCACTTGGCGACGAGCCCGGCCGCGTAGGAGCCGAAGCCGAAGTAGGCCGCATGCCCGAGCGACACGATGCCGGCATAGCCGAGGATCAGATCGAGCGACAACGCAAACAGCGCGGTGACCGCGATCTGGCTCGCCAGCACCAGGTAGCCGGGTGCGAGCACGAACGGGGCGAGCGTCGCGAGCCAGAACGCGACCTCGAGCGGGCGCCAGCGGACCTGCGCCTCGAGATGGCGCTGCGGCTCGGCGATCGCGGACGACGCCATCAGCGTCTCCCGAACAGACCGGCCGGCCGCCACATCAGCAGCGCGACCATGACGAGATAGATGAGAAACGCGCCGAGCTCGGGAAAGTAATATTTGCCGGCCATGTCGGTGACGCCGAGCAGGCTCGCGGCGACGAAAGAGCCGCCGATCGAGCCGAGGCCGCCGACCGCCACCACGATCAGGACATAAACGAGATAGGTGAAGGCGAATGCATGATCGAGGCCGACGATCTCGATCGCGAGCGCGCCGCCGAGCCCCGCCAAGCCGCTGCCCAGCGCGAAGGTGACCGCGAACACGCGGTCGACGTCGATGCCGAGCCCGCGCGCCATGCGCTGATTGTCGACCGCCGCGCGCACCTGCGCGCCCAAGCGGGTGTACTCGAGCGCGACGATCAGAACGATCGTCACCGCGAGCGACATGCCGATCAGGAACAGCCGGTAGGCGCCGAAGCCGCGGCCCATGATCGACACGCTGCCGCGCAGATAGGACGGCAGCCGCACCGGCTGCTGGATGGTTCCGTAGATATAGGCCGCGACCGCGACCGAGACGAACACGATGCCGATGGTCAACAGGCACTGATCGAGATCGGTCGCCCGATAGAGCCGCCGGTAGAGCACGCGCTCGAGCACCACGCTCGCCAGCGCCGCCGACACGAACGCCAGCGGCAGCGTCGCCAGGAACGGCCAGCCGAACGCGTTGGTCAACGTGACGGTGACGTAGCCGCCGAGCATGGCGAAGCTGCAATGCGCCAGGTTGACGAAATTCATCATGCCGAGCGTGACCGAGAGCCCGACCGACAGGAGAAACAGCAACATCCCGTAGGCGAACCCGTCGAACAGGACGCCGAAGGCCGAAGCGATCATGTCCGGGCCCTCGCGATCGTCGACACGATCCGGCCTAGTTCTTCATGCCGGCCTTGAAGGGGTCCTTGACGTTCTCGACCTTGTCGAACTCGACGTTGACGAGCTCGCCGCCGACCTTCTCCACCCGCCGGATGTAGACGGTCTGGATCACGTCGCGGGTCTCCGGATCGATCGCCATCGGACCGCGCGGGCTTTCCCACCGCATCCCCTTGGCGGCCGCGATCAACGCCTCGGCGTCGGCCGTGCCGCCGGTCTTCTTGAGCGCCTCGTAGATGACGTGCATGCCGTCATAGGCGCCGGCGGAGAACATGTCCGGGTTGCGCCCGAAAGCCTCCTTGTAATCCTTGACGAAGGCTTTGTTCGCCGCGGAGTCGTGGCTGTAATCGTAATGGAAGGCGGTGATGATGCCGAGACCCGCGTCACCCATGCTCTTGAGCGCGTCCTCGGAGGTCAGCTCGCCCTGGCCGAGAATCCTGGTCTTCCTCGGGTCGATGCCGCGCTCGGCGAGCGCCTTGCCGATCGCGGCCGGCTGCGGCCCGCCCGGCGTCCAGATGAAGATCGCTTCCGGATCGATGTCCTTGGCGCGCTGGATGAACGCGGCGAAGTCTTGCGTCGCCACCGGATAACGGACCGCGCCGATGATCTCGCCGCCGGCGTCCCTGAACCCCTTGTGGAACGCCGCCTCGCCGTCATGCCCGGGACCGAAGTCCGAGACCATCGTGTAGGCCTTGCGAGTTCCGCTCTTGTATGCCCATCGGCCGAGCGTGTCGTTCAGTTGCGGCACGGTGAACGACGTGCGCACCATGTACGGCGATTTCGTCGTGATGATCGCGGTCGCCGCGTTCATGTTGACCATGAATTTCTTCGCCTGCGCCGACACGTCGCCGGCCGCGAGCGCGTTGGGCGTGAGCGCGAAGCCCGCGAGCATGTCCACGTTGTCGCGCACGATCAGCTCCTGCGCCAACCGCTTGGCGATGTCGGGCGCGATGCCGCCGGTGTCCTTGCGGATGAGCTCGATCTTCCTGCCGGCGACCGTGTCGCCGTGCTGCTTCATGTAGAGCTTGATGCCGTTGTCCATTTGGGCGGAAGGGTCGGCGAACGGGTCGGCGAACTGCCCCGAATAGGCCAGGATCACGCCGACCTTGACGGTCTGCTGGGCCACTGCCGGCGTGACGGCAACGATCGCGGCGGCAATGCCGGCAAATCCAGCGAGAATTTTTCGCATGGCCAATCCTCCCCCCTGGCGAGTCCATGGCGACCAGGGCCCGTCAGACATTAGCCGCCGCGCGCCCTGGTCGGATCCTTGACGTTCTCGATCTTGTCGAACGGGACATTGACCAGCTCGCCGCCCACCTTCTGCACCCGCCGGATATAGATGGTCTGCACGACGTCGCGGGTGTCCGGATCGATCGACATCGGGCCGCGCGGGCTCTCCCACTTCATCCCCTTGGCCGCGGCGATCAACGAGTCGCCGTCGGTCTTGCCGCCGGCCTTCTTCAGCGTCTCGTAGATCGCGTGCATGCCGTCATAGCCGCCGATCGAGAAGAAGTCGGGATTGCGCCCGTGCATCTCATTGAACAGCTTGACGAACTCGACGTTGCGCGGGGCATCGCTCTTGTAGTCGTAGTGCCAGGCCGAGATGATGCCGAGCCCGGCGTCCCCCATGCTCTTGAGCGCCTGCTCGGAGGTGGTTTCGCCGGAGCCGAGCAGCTTCGTCCTGGCGGGATCGATGCCGCGCTCGGCGAATGCCTTGCCGAGCGCCGCCGGCTGCGCGCCGCCGGGAATGAAGATGTAGATGCATTCCGGATCGAGGTCCTTGGCGCGCTGGACGAAGGCGGCGAAATCCGGATTGGCCACCGGGAAGCGGACCGATCCGACGATCTCGCCGCCGGCTTCCTTGAATGCGCGCTGGAATGCCGCCTCGGAATCGTGTCCCGGGCCGTAATCCGTCACCATCGTATAGCACTGCTTGATCCCGCTCTTGGCGGCCCAGCTTCCGAACGTCTCCATCACCTGCGGCAGCGTCACCGACGTGCGGATCATGTACGGCGACTTGGTGATGATGATCGAGGTGGCCGCGTTCATCACCACCATGAACTTCTTGGCCTGCGCCGAAACGTCGGCGGCGGCGAGCGCGTTCGGCGTCAGCAGGAACCCGGCGAGCATATCGACGCCGTCGCGCACGACCAGCTCCTGCGCGAGGCGCTTGGCGACGTCCGGCGCCGGGCCGCCCACGTCTCGGCGGATGATCTCGATCTTCTTGCCGGCGACGGCGTCGCCGTGCTGCTTCATGTAGACCTTGACGCCGTTGTCGAGCTGGACGCCGGCGTCGGCGAATTGGCCGGACAGGACGTTGATCAATCCGACCTTGACGGTGTCTTGCGCGTTCGCCGCCGAGAGCGCGAACACCGCGGCGGCAAGCGCGCCCAATCGGACGACCAGCCTTCGCATCCCGATCCTCCCGCATGCTCGATCTTTTCCGCAAACCGTAACGGCTGCGATACCCGAGGTCAATTTTGTGCGCGTATGACCGCCGCGCATGGGGAGCTGCGCCGCCCCGACGCCGCGCCGCCGAGCTGCGACCGGCGCATCGTGGGCCACGGCCCGCGCGCTCGCCCGGCGCGACGGTCGGCGATCCCCGCGTCTCACCGTCGGCCCGGCGGGCCGAATTCTCACATTTCCGCCGCATCCGGCGTGCTATTCCTAAGGCTTGATGATTGCCTCGAACGTCATGCGCCTCCTTCGGATCTGCGGCTTCATCGCCCTGTCGTCATCGGCCTGGTGCGGACCGGTTGCCCACGCCGAGCCCGCCGGCGGGCCGCGGATCGAGTGGGAGGTGAAGAACCGGTTCCGCCTGTTCCGCAACGAGGCCGACTTCCAGCGTCATGTCGCCGCAGCAAGCAGCGAGGGCGTGCTCGCCGCGGAGCGGCGCCTCGCCCGCGACAGCGACGGCCGCGGCTGGGCACGCGACACGGTCGAGCGGCTGTGCGTCGACCGCGCCGGCAAGCTCCTGGAATCCTGCGAGCGCGACGGCGAGCGCGAGTTCTATTTGTCGCCGCGCGACCACCGCGTCGGCGTCGTGCTGGCCGGGTCCGTGCCGGCCAATGACGGCTGCGCCTGGAGCTTCGACGACGGCGACGGCCGCGCGCAGCAAGTGAATGCCGCCTGCAATGACGAAGTGAAGCTGCACATTCGCTATGGCCGCGCGACGCTCGCGACCGTCGACATCATTTTGCCGGATGGAACCGCGCAGCGGCTGGTGCGGGAGCTCGAGGTCCGCGACGTGCTGATCGCCGGAATGGGAGACTCGATCGCCGCCGGCGAGGGCAATCCCGACCGCGCGGTGCGGCTCTCCGACGAGGGATTCTGCTTCCGGCGCCTCGACGGCGGCGAATATTATCGGCCCGGCCGCGCCGGCTTCAACGGCAACAAGGCCTGCCCCATCGCCGCCGGCGAGTTTGCCCATGGCAGCGATTGGGCGCGCCAAAGCGCGCGCTGGATGAGCGGCTCCTGCCACCGCTCGCTTTACGGCTACCAGATGCGGACCGCGCTCGCGCTCGCCGTCGAGAACCCGCATCTCGCCGTCACCTACATTCCGCTCGGTTGCTCCGGCGCCACCATCGACCAGGGATTTCTCGGCAGCCTGCGCGCGCGCGAGTGCCCGAGCCCGGGCACCGGCGCCGCCTGCCCGGGGTCGGTCTCCCCCCAGGTCACCGAGCTCACCGAGCTCATGGCGACGGCGCGCCGCCAGCGCGCCGACCGCACCCTCGACCTGGTGCTGCTCACGATCGGGGCGAACGACGTCTATTTTTCCGGGCTGATCGCCAATGTCATCATCGAGCCGGGAACGGAGCGCGACTTGTTCCGGCGCGGCGGCATCCTGGCGTCGGTCGAGGACGCGCAGCAGGTGCTCGACCGCGAGCTGCCCGGCAATTTCGCAAGGGTGCGCGCGGCGCTCAAGCCGCTGGTCGGCGGGAATCTGGCGCGCGTCGTGTACGTGAGCTACGGCAACCCGGCGCTGGCAGCGCCCGACAAGGCCTGCCCCGGCGGCCGCGACGGCTTCGACGTGCACCCCGCCTTCGGGGCCGACGGCGACCGGCTGCGCCGGACCGCCGAATTCGTCTCGCAACGCTTCCTGCCGCGGGTCAAGGCGCTGGCGCGTTGCGAGAGCGGCAGCGGCTGCCGCGATCCATCGACCGAGCGCATGACCTTCGTCGACGGCCACCAGCTCGCCTTTGCGTCGCACGGAGCATGTGCGCGCGCGGACGACGACCCCGCGTTCGATCGGGAATGCTTCTCGGGCAAGGGCGAGACGTTCGAGAGGAGCCTCACCACGGCGGCGACCGATCCGATGACCTGCGGGTATCCGGCGAGCCAGTTCCGCCCCTACGCCTCGCGCGCACGCTGGATCCGGACCGCGAACGACAGCTATTTCACGGCCATGACCTATCCGGAAGGCCTGCCCTCGGTGCTGCAGCCGAGCGACCTGCACGACGCCATCTGGGGGATATTCGCCGCCGTCTATGGCGGCGCCGTTCATCCGACCGCCGAAGGCCATGCCGCCATGGCGGACGCGGCGCTGCCGGCCGTGCGCCAGGTGCTCGGCTTGCCGGCGCCCGCCTCCCCCATCAGCTCCGCGCCGCTGCCGGCTTCGCAATTGCCGGCATCGGTGCGGTGACCCCGATCCGGCGGATCTGCCAGAACAGCCTAGCATTCTGGACAATATGGCCATCGAATGGCTATATACCGGGCATGGGAACCCATAGCGTCGCCGAAGCGAAGAACCGCCTGCCGGAATTGATCGACCGCGCCCTCAAAGGGGAGGACGTGGTCATCACTCGACACGGCCGTCCGGTGGTCGAGCTCAAGCCGATTCCACAGCCGGTGCAACCGCTTTCGGCGGCCGACTTGGATTGGCTCGCGGCTCGCCGTGTCGGGAAGCAGGCAACAGAGGATGCCGGCACTTTCGTGAGCAGAATGCGCGATGAGGAATGGCGGTGAGCGTCTACTTCGACGCCAGCGTTCTTGTCTCTCTGTTTGCAAATGACGCATTGACTGCCCGGGCCGAGGCCTATCTACGAGTCAATCCGTCGGCTCCAGTTATCAGCGACTTCGCGGCAACTGAATTCCTCTCGGCAATCGCTCGCCGCGTGCGAATGCGAATCCTCTCGGCGAATGAGGCGCAGGCCGTCTTTTCGACGTTCGACCAATGGGCCGCCACCAAAGCGACCCGAGAGCGGACGACGAGCGCCGATATTGAGTCTGCCGTCGGGATTCTGCGGCGGCTCGATCTTGCTCTTCGAGCGCCCGATGCCATCAACATTGCGATCGCGCAGCGTATCGGCGCGGAGTTGCTCACCTTCGACGAGCAGATGGCCGCGGAAGCCCGCACGCTCGGAACGACCGTTCTCCTGCCGTAGCGCTCGACCCCGGGACGCTCACGCGACGCCGAGCTTCTTCTGCAGGCTGGTCGAGGACGTCGTGTATTGGAACACCAGCCGCTTGTCCGGATAGACGTAGCGGTGCGCCTTCTGCGCCATCAGCGCGGCTTCGTGAAAGCCCGAGAGAATGAGCTTGAGCTTGCCCGGATACCAGTTGATGTCGCCGATCGCGAAGATCCCCGGCAGGCTCGACTCGAAGGTCGCGGTGTCGACCACGACATACTCGCCGTCCTTCATCGCCATGCCCCAATCGGCGACCGGTCCGAGCTTCATGGTCAGCCCGAAGAACGGCAGCAGCGCGTCGCAGGCGATGCTGAAATTCGAGCCGTCGTTGCGTTTCACGATCGCCCTGGCGATGCGTCCGCCCTCGCCTTCCAGCGCCGAGACCTGACCGAGCACGAAGTCGATCCTGCCCTCGGCCGCCAGCGCCATCATCTTGTTGACGCTGTCGGGCGCGGCGCGGAACTCGGTGCGCCGATGCAGAAGCGTCAAGTGGCTGGCGAGCGGCGCGAGATTGAGCGTCCAGTCGAGCGCGGAATCGCCGCCGCCCACGATCAGGATGCGCTTGCCGCGAAACGCCTCCATCTGCCGGACGGCATAGAACACCGAGCCCGCCTCGTAGGCCTCGATGCCCGGGATCGGCGGGCGCTTGGGCTGGAACGAGCCGCCGCCGGCGGCGATCACGATGACCTTGACCTCGAACACCTTGCCGCTGTCGGTGGTCACGCGAAAGCCGGGATTGCCGATCCGCTCGATCGACTGCACCATCTCCTGGAGATGAAACGTCGCCCCGAACGGCTTGATCTGCGCCATCAGCGCGTCGCAGAGACCCTGGCCGGTGACGTAGGGCACCCCGGGAATGTCGTAGATCGGCTTTTCCGGATAGAGCTCCGCGCACTGCCCGCCGACCTTGTCGAGAATGTCGACGACGTGCGCCTTCATGTCGAGCAGTCCGAGCTCGAATATCGCGAACAGCCCGCACGGACCCGCGCCGATGATCAGCACGTCGGTCTTGATCGGCTCGTTCATGATCTAGGCTTGCCGCTCGGGGGTGCGCACCACCAGCCCGTCGAGCTCGGCGGCCACCTTGATCTGGCAGGACAGGCGCGAATTCGGCCGCACGTCATAGCCGAAATCGAGCATGTCCTCCTCCATCGGCGACGGCTCGCCCACCGCCGCGCGCCATGCCTCGTCGACGTGGACGTGGCAGGTGGCGCAGGCGCAGGCGCCGCCGCACTCCGCCTCGATGCCGGGAATGCCGTTCTTGATCGCCGTCTCCATGACGGTCGAGCCGGTCTCGCCCTCGACCATGCGGGCGGTGCCTTCGTAATCGATGAAGGTGATCTTCGGCATGACGAGGGGCAGCGCATCGGGGCCGGGGCCGGGCTCCCTATATCGGCTCGCAGGGAACCGCGCCAGTGCCGGCAGCCGCGCCTCACCGATGCGGCGTCCCCATTTGCGAGCGACGCTGCGCCGGCAAGTTATTCTTCGGTCGAGGTCAGGCGCGATCGCCCCGCAATGCCGAGATCGCCGCCTGCGTCTTCCTCACCGCGGCCGCGAGCCGGTCGATGGCGGCGGCAAGCATCGCCGGGGCGGACGCGGCCGCGCACCGCTCCAGCGCCTGCGCCGCCTCGGCCACTCGCCAGGCCCCGATGCCGCGGGCGGAGCCCTTGAGGGTATGGGCGTAGGCTGCGACCTCCGCCGGCGGCGCGTTGCTCATGCGCGCGAGCAGGATGCCCGCCTGGCGATCGAACAAGGCGAGCACCTCGGCTTCGAGGCTCTTCTCGCCCAAGGTCATGCGCCCGAGATGGGCGAGATCGATCACCGGCTCCGCCGGCGCCAGTGGCGGCGAAGCAATGCGATCGATCGGTTTCGCCTCCGCCTCGCTCATTCGGATGACCTCCCGCTCTTGATCTCTCGTCCTGCTTTTGCGGCGAGCTTGCCCGACAAGTGGCCAAGAGAAAGTAAACACGCAAGGCGCGGGCAGCCCCGGAGGGGGTGGCGGCACGGTCCGGCATGGTTAAGACGGCGACCGGCGCCGCCCACTCGGCCGGCGGCTCGCGGCGAAGTTGCCCGATGACCGGCCCCGGCCGGCCGGGGTCGAGCCGATCCGGCTTGATCGGACGGGTGAGCTCGAGCGCGCTGCCCACCCCTGGCCGATGCAGGATTCCGTAGGCTTCTTCGACACTTCGCGGCCGCGGCGGGGGATGGCGGACGCTCGCTCCCGAGGTTGCGTCGAGGCGTGCACGAGATATCGTTTTCGCGGCACGGTCGGCCGCATGCCGGCCGCAATGTGGCCCGACAAATGGTCACGGGGAGAGATTGGGCGCGGAACCGGGTTGCGCGGCCTCCCGACCGCGCTCGGCAGCATTGAGCCCCGCCGTTAACGATGATTAAAGACCGCTTAACAAGAAGTTTCCTTTGGTCTGCCAAGCCGATAGGATAGCCCGACGGCAATGGGATGTCTTGACGGCGCGTCAACTGCCGACTGCCCGAGGGGGATCCGAAGGCAATTCGAGGCTAACGCGCTCGTGAGCGCGGTCAGGAGGCGTTCCTGCCGCGGCTGTGGTCCAGCGTAACGACGAGGCCGACATGGCGAACACCCCGAAGAAGATCAAGGACCCGACGGAAGCGGCGCTGTCGGCGATCCAGGATGCGCTCTCGGTGCGGGACGAGCCCGCCGAGACGGCGACCAGTCCGGCCCCGCCTGCGGCCACGCATGCCGACGAGCCGGTCGCCGAGCCGCCCTGGCGGACCGTGCGCTCGGCGGCTCCCGCCAAGGACGACATGTTCGACGACGAGGCTCGCGGCCTCGACGAGCCGGGCGCGTTGCGCCGCCCCGCCAACGACGACCGCGAATCCATCGGCCAGATCCTGCGCACGCTGCAACACCGTCCGGCGCGGATCTCGTACATCATCGCGACTGTGTTCGCCGTCGTCTGGGTGTTCGCCGGGCTGATGCTCGGCTGGATGTACCTTCCGGAATTGCAGGCCGCCCTCGGACCGTCCGGGCTCACCGCGCCGGTCCTCGGCATGCTGGCGGCGGTTTTCTTCTCGCCCATCATCTTCTTCTATGTGCTCGCCCATATGGCCTGGCGCTCCCAGGAATTGCGGCTGATCACCCAATCGATGGCCGAGGTCGCCATGCGTCTGGCGGAGCCGGAGACGGTCGCGCGCGAATCGATCGTCACCGTCGGCCAGGCGATCCGGCGCGAAGTCGCCGCCATGGGCGACGGCATCGAGCGCGCGCTCGCGCGCGCCGCCGAGCTCGAGACGCTGGTGGCGAACGAGGTCTCCGCCCTCGAGCACGCCTACAACGACAACGAGGTGCGCATTCGCGCCCTGCTGCAGGACCTGGGCAGCCAGCGCGACACCCTGGTCGGCCAAGCCGGGCAGATTCGCGACGCCATCAACAGCGTCCATCTCGATCTCAGTCACGATATTTCCCAGATCAGCGAGCTCGTGGCCGAGCAGGTCAACGAGGCTTCGCGCCGCATCACGCACACGCTCGCCGAAAAAGGCGAGCACATCACGCGCGCGCTCGGACACGCCGGCGACTCCATGATTCAGGCGCTCGGCGAGCGCGGCGGCGACCTGCTCGACCGGCTCGAAGGCACCAGCCAGGACACGGCGCAGGCGATCGCGGCCGCGAGCGACCGCCTGACCGCGACGCTGAATTTCAAGACCGACCACATCGGCGACGAATTCACCGAGATCACCGCCAATCTCCAGCACATGATGTCGGTGCGGCTCGACCGCGTGACCGAGGGCTTTGCGCAGAAGTCGGCGGCGATCCTCGACATGATGAGCAATCGCTCGCAGGAGATGACCGAGCTGGTGATCGAGACCGGCAACCGGCTCGCCGACACGATCTCGAGCCGCGTCGAGGAGGTCAACACCACGCTCAAGAACACCGGCGACTCGCTGGTGCTCGATCTCAGCCTGCGCGGCGGCGACGTCGTCTCCAAGCTCGAGCAGACCGGCGCGCGCATCACCGAGACCATCGTTGCGCGCAGCAACCGGGTGACCGACCAGTTCCGCGAGAGCGCCGAAGGATTGGCCGACGTGATCGGCAACCGCGGCGACGCGGTGCGCGAAATGCTGGCCGCGCGCCTGCAATCGTTCGAGGACATGTTCAACCACGGCGGCGCCGAGCTGGCGGAGCGCATCGCGCGCGACTCCACCACCCTCGGCAACCTGATCACCCGCCACCTCGCCGAGTTCGACCGCACGGTGAAGACCTACGGCGGCGAGATGGTCGAGCGCCTCGGCGAGCGCACGCAGGACATTTCGAGCGCGATGCGCGACTATCTCGACAATTTCGACACGCGCGTCACCACCAAGTCGGCGGAGGTGACGGCGAGCCTCGACCAGCAGTTCACCCGCTTCCGCGACGCGCTCGACGGCCGCAGCCAGACGCTCAACGAGGCGCTCGCCGCCCGCGTCATGGACGTCGCCAAGACGATGGCCGAGGGCGGCAAGGAGGTGGTGGGCGCGCTCGACAAGCGCATCGCCGACGTCACCGCGGTCATCAACGTGCGCGGCGCCAAGCTCGCCGAGAGCATCGGCACCAAGATCGAGGACATCGACAAGGCGCTCGGCGTCAAGGCGATGGAGGTGGCCGACAATCTCGATACCCGCATCGGCCGGTTCGAGGAGCTGCTGATCGGCCGCGCCGAGACCGTCACCAAGGAAATCGAGGCGCGCAGCCAGTCCGCCGCCGAGCTGCTGACGGCGCGCACCGAGCACCTGAGCAGCACGATCCGGACCAATGCCGGCGAGGCCGCGCACGCGCTCGAACAGCTGACGACCACCTCCGTCGAGGTGATCAGCGCGCGGGTCGAGCAGCTCACCAGCTCGATCAAGACGAATACCAGCGAGACCGAGCGCTCGATCAGCAGTCTCGCGACCTCCGCTTCCAGCACCATCAGCGCCCGCATCCAGCAGTTGAGCGAGGCGGTCAAGACCGATACCGCCGATGCGGAGCGGTCGCTCACCCAGCTGACGACCAATGCGACGGCGGCGATCCGCTCGAGCGCGCACGACGCCGAGCGCACGTTGAGCGGAATGTCGACCGGCGTGAGCAACGTGCTCAAGCAGAATGCCGGCGAGGTCGAGCGCACGCTGCTCGCCGTGAGCGCCGAGGTGGCGCGGACCTTCGTCGGCAAGGCCGACGAGATTTCGACGGCGGTCGGCCAGCGCGCCGCCGAGCTGACGCGGATCGTCGACGACAAATCGAGCGGGCTGTTGATCGCGCTCTCCACCAAGAGCCAGGAATTCGCCAGCGAGGTGAGCCGCGTTACCGACCATGCGGTCAAGGCGATCGAGGCCAAGGGCTTCAACTTCACCCAGACCATGATGGACAACAGCGAGCAGATCGCGCGCTTGATCAACGAGGCGAGCGAGACCGCGACCGGCGCCGTCAATCAGTCGCTCAAGCAGCTGCAGACCAGCCACGGCTCCGCGACCGAGACGACGAGCGAAGCGGTCAATCGCTCGATCAGGGAGCTGCGCGAGACCGCGGAGATCGCGACGCAGAGCGCCGCCAAGACCCTCACCCGGACCCTGAAGGAGCTGCAGGACACCACCCTCGCCTCGGTCGAGCAGTCCAAGCAGACCGCGTCCACCGCCGTCTCCGAGATACTCGAGACGCAGAACATGCTGCGGTCGGACACGACCGCGCTGTTCGAACGCCTGCGCGAGGCCAACATTCTCCTGCAGGAGGTGCTGAGCGGCGCGCACGAGAACATGAGCGAGATCGAGAGCACGCTGGTGACGCGCGTCTCGGATTTCGTCACGGCCATGAACGAGGTCGCGCAGAAGACCGGAGCCGCGAACAGCGAGGTGGAGCGCAACATCACCAGCTTCCGCGCCATGTCCACCCAGACGGTCAACGACCTCGGCCAGCTCGCCACCCAGTTCGACGCCCACGGCCGCTCGCTCGCCGAGGCGGTCGCCCTGATCGACACCAGCAACCGGCGCACCGAGAGCACGGTCGGGGAGCGGCGCACCGTGCTCGAGGAGCTGGTCGGCATCCTCGACAGCAAGAGCAACGATCTCGAGGACCGGCTCACGCGCTTTGCCGCGGTGCTCGACAAGTCGCTCGAGAACGCCTCGGAGCGGGCGCGCGAGATCGCTCGGCTGACCGCCGAATCCACCACCGGCGGCGCCCGCGCGATCGCCGAGAGCTTCGAGACGATCCGCGGCAATGCCGAGGAGGAACGCAAGCGCATTGCCGATACCTTGCATGGCATCTACGAGCAGGCGACCGACGAAACGAATTCGATGTTCGTCCAGGTGTCCGAGCAATCGAATGCGATGTTCAATCAGGCGGCGGAGCGCTTCGCCGAGGTGCTGCAGGGGCTCAAGCAAATGACCGCCGAGATGCAGCACGAGCTCGAAGCCACGCGCGGCGAGCTGCGCAAGGGCATCCTCGAGCTGCCGCAGGAGACGGCGGACAGCGCCGCCCAGATGCGCCGCGTCATCGTCGATCAGATCGAGGCGCTGGCCGAGCTCAACCGGATCGTCGCCCGCCACGGCCGCGGCATGGACGCGATCGAGCCGGCCGCGCGCCGCATCGAGGCGGTCGAGGCCGGAGTGCGGCGCGCGCCGCCGCGCGAGGAGCCACCGCTCGGCAATGGCGGCCAACGGCCGGAGCCGGCCCCCCGCCCGCGCCCCGAGATTCCCGCCGCGGCCCCGGTCGTTTCCGCCCGCCGCACCGAGGCGCCGGCGCTCAGTCCCGCGCAGGCGAGCAGTGCCGGCGGCGGCCGCGCCGGCTGGCTCTCCGATCTGCTTACGCGCGCCTCGCAGGAGACCGAGCAGCAGCCGGTCGCCCGCGCGCCGGCGCGCGAAGCGCCCGCGGAGCCGCCGCCCGACCGCCACTCGATCGACTCGCTCGATTCGCTCGCCGTCGACATCGCCCGCATGATCGACCACGACGCGGCCGCCGACTTGTGGGACCGCTACAATCGCGGCGAACGCAACGTGTTCACGCGCAAGCTCTACACCATGCAGGGCCAGAAGGCGTTCGAGGAGATCCGCAAGAAGTATCGCAGCGACCGCGATTTCATGCGCACGGTCGATCGCTATATCGGCGAGTTCGAGCGGCTGCTCGAGGAAGTCTCGCGCGACGATCGCGGCCAGATGGTGGCGCGCACCTACCTGACCTCGGAGACGGGCAAGGTGTATACCATGCTCGCGCACGCGGCCGGCCGGTTCGACTGAAAGCTCGAGCGGACCGGAACCCGCGCGGGCGCGCGACGAGCGCGCCCGCTGCATTTCGGCCATCCGTTAACTGCAGATGAGCCCTCCTCCGCTCTCGCTTTCGGTTCGCATCGAGCGCTGGCCGATCGCGGGCTCGTTCACGATCAGCCGCGGCGCCAAGACCGAAGCCGTCGTCGTGGTCGCCGAATTGTCCGACGGCGGATGCCGGGGCCGCGGCGAATGCGTGCCCTATGCGCGTTACGGCGAGACGGCGGACGCCGTCGCGGCCGCGCTCGAGGCGACCGCCTCCGGCCTCGCCCGCGGTCTCGACCGCGAGCGCCTGCAGACCGCCATGCCGCCCGGCGCCGCGCGCAACGCGCTCGATTGCGCGTTCTGGGACCTCGCCGCCAAGCGCGCCGGACGGCCGATCCATGAGCTTGTCGGCCTCCCGACGCCGCGGGCGCTCACCACCGCCTATACGATCTCGCTCGCGAGCCCCGAGGCGATGGCCGCGGCCGCCGCCAAGGCCGCCGATCGCACGCTGCTCAAGGTCAAGCTCGGCGGCGCCGACGACCCCGCGCGCATTGCCGCAGTGCGGCGCGCCGCCCCGCGGGCCGAGCTCATCGTCGATGCCAACGAAGCCTGGACGCCCGACGATCTCGCCGACAACCTCGCGGCCTGCGCGCAGGCCGGCGTCACCCTCGTCGAGCAGCCGCTGCCCGCCGGCCGCGACGACGCGCTCGCAGGCATGACGCGATCGCTTCCGGTCTGCGCCGACGAGAGCGCGCACGCGACGACGTCGCTGGCGGCGCTTGTGGGCAGGTACGACGCCGTCAACATCAAGCTCGACAAGGCCGGCGGCCTCACCGAGGCGCTCGCCATGGCGCGGGAGGCCGAGCGCCTCGGCTTCTCGCTGATGGTCGGCTGCATGGTCGCGACCTCGCTCGCCATGGCGCCGGCCATGCTGGTGGCCCAGCGCGCCCGCGTCGTCGATCTCGACGGAGCGCTCCTGCTCGCGCGCGACCGACCGGATGGGCTGCGCTACGAGGGCAGCCGCGTCAATCCGGCAACGGCGGCGCTGTGGGGATGACGCAAGGCTTTTTAGTGCGTGGAGCACAGCCCCCAACTGGCCGCTACGCGCTATGCGAAGTGAACTTAGGCCACACCTCGGCGTGTAACGCTGCTAGTATTCCTTGATTGGTCTTATCGCCCACCCGGAATTGACCCCATGCGGCGGCGGGAATTCATCTCTCTTATTGGCGGTGCCGCGGTGGCATGGCCGCGCAACCTCATGGCTCAACGGCCCGACCGGGTTCGGCGGATCGGCGTGTTGATGGAGCTCGCTGCGAGCGAGGCGCAGGCACGATCTAATGTCGCGGCGTTACAACGGGGACTTCGTGAGCTTGGATGGCTGGAGGGCAGCAACCTTGGGATTGACTACCGGTGGGCGCCCAACGATGCGGTACTTGTGTGGAAGTTCGCCAAAGAACTGGTCGAATTACGACCCGACGTGATCATAGCCCACTCCAGTCCCGTGGTGGCAACCCTGCTGGGACAGACACGCAACATTCCAATCGTATTCGTGTCGATATCCGACCCCATCGGCGAGGGCTTCGTCGCGAGCTTCGCGCGTCCCAATGGTAACGTCACCGGATTTACCAATTTCGAATCCTCGATGGCCGGAAAGTGGGTGGAGTTGCTCAAGGAGATTGCCCCGGACCTCACGCGCGTTGCCTTCCTATTCAACCCCCAGACGGCCGCTGGTGGCGGATCGTATTTCCTGCGTCCAATCGATGCCGCTGTCTCAACCCTTAAAGTAAAATCCGTTATGGCGCTGGTTCATGACGACGACGAAATCGAGGCGGCTTTTGCTGCTCTCGTACGTGAGCCCGGTGCTGGTGTGGTTCTGCTTCCGGACATTTTTACGGTGGCCCATCACCAACTGGTCATCGCTCTGGCAGCGCGCTACCGTGTGCCAGCCGTCTATACCTATCGTTTCATGGTGGAGCGGGGTGGTCTGATTTCCTACGGAGTCGATATTGACAGTCTTTTCGAGCGGGCGGCCACCTACGTCGATCGCATTTTCAAAGGCGCCAAGCCCGCTGACTTGCCCGTGCAGGCGCCAACCAAGTTCGAATTGGTCATCAACCAGAAAACCGCTAAGGCACTAAGCTTGGCCGTGCCGGACAAGCTGCTCGTGGCCGCCGACGAGGTGATCGAATGAGAGCGGGAGTTCGCTCCGTGTTCTTTCTAGGTCCCTGTTTCTCCTAATGGCGAAACACGCTACTTCAGCTGGCGATGGAGGAAGACATGTCGGGGCGCAAGACGGTGTCAATTGCTAGCTCTTTGACCCGCCGACAAGCAATGGTGGGCGGGACAGCCGCACTAGTTTCGGCGCCCTTCGTCATCCGCTCCGGCTTTGCACAACGCGCCGCAGTCAATATCGGAGTGATCCAGCCGTTATCGGGAGCCAATGCTCAATTCGGCATCAATTCCCGAAACGGCATCGAACTCGTCGCCGACGAGATCAACGCGGCCGGCGGCATCAAGGCGCTCGGCGGCGCCAAAATCAACCTGGTCGTCAGCGACGCGACTTCGAACCCTACCACAGCGTCGACCGTCGCCCGCCGCCTGATCACTCAGAACGAGCTCGCTGCGATCCTCGGCGCATTCGCATCGTCGTTGACGCTCGCGATTTCCGAGGTGACGGCGCGAGCGGACATTCCGTTCCTCACCCAGGCGTTCGCTGACGAGATCACCGGCCGCGGCTTGGAGAGCGTCTTCCAGGTGACTCCCAAGGCCTCGGTAACCGGCCGGGCGCAGGTCAATTACACCCTCGCAATTGCGGAAGCGGCCGGCAGCAAGATCGAGAAGATTGCGATCATGTACGAGGACACCGCCTACGGTACCGCCCAATCCAGAGGGCTGCGCAGAGCCGCAAAGGACGCCAACATTGAGGTCGTGATGGATGAGGCCTATCCACTCGGCATCACCGACGCGACACCGCTCATCGAGAAGTTGCACGCCTCCCGCGCGCAAGCGGTATTCCCGCTGTCCTATCTCAACGACAGCCTCTTCATCATCCGCGCTATGCGGCAGCAGCGCGTCACCGTTCCGGCAATCGGCGGGGCGGCCGGATATGTTATTCCCGATTTCGCGAAAGGCCTCGGCGAGTTCGCGGAGGACGTGCTCTCGATCTCGCCCTCAAACTACGATCTCGCCCCCGCGTTGACGGACCCGTTCCGCAAGCGCTTCGGCTACTTCATGGTGCACGAAGCGATCGAATACGCTGTTGCTCTCCACGTGCTCGTGCAGGCGATCGAGCGAGCGAAGTCGGCAAAGCCGAAAGCGGTGACCGAAGCCCTGCACGGCGTGCGCTTCGAAGCTGGCTGGACCAAAGCGATGCCCGGCGGCGCGGTTCAATTCGATCAGGCCGGCCTCAACACGCTTTCGGCACCGATCATGGTTCAGTGGCGCAACAAGGAGCTGGTGACGGTCTGGCCGAAAGACATCGCCAAAGCTTCCCCGGTGTGGCACTCCTAAACGCAGACCGAGCGCCATGCGCGGCACGCGATTGCCGGCAGCCGGCGAAGTCTTTTCTGCGGCCGTCCTGGCGGCGAGCCTCCTCGCCTCTGGCGCTGTTGGCGCTGTGCACGCCCAATCCTATCCGAGCCGCCCGATCAAGATGATCGTGCCGTTTCCGCCCGGCGGCGCCGACGTCATGGCGCGCCTGATCGCCGAGCGCATGTCGGCGGCGCTCGGGCAACCCATCGTCGTCGAGAACCGCCCGGGTGGCGGCGGCGGCACGGTCGGCGCCAAGGCGGTCGCCGCCGCCGATCCGGACGGCTACACGCTGCTGTTCACCTCGCCGGGGCCGCTCACCACCAGTGCGGCGATCTACCGCAACCTCGATTACGATCCGATCAAGAGCTTCGTCCCGGTGGCGACGATCGCGGCGAGCCCGTTCCTGCTCGTGGTCCATCCCGCCGTTCCAGCCGGCTCGGTGGCGGACCTGATTGCGCACGCGATCAGGGTCGATTGAAGCGCACGGGAGGTGACCCCATGGACGGCAAGCGAGCGCTGTTGATCGCAGTGACGGCTCTCGGGTTGACTGCGCTCACCGCCGCGCCTTCGACCGCGCAGACCTATCCCAATCGGCCGGTCAAGATCGTCGTGCCGTTCGCCCCCGGCGGTCCGACCGAATTCATCATCCGCCTGATCGCCGATCGCTTGACCGCAATGATGGGCCAGGCCTTCGTCATCGAAAACCGCCCCGGCGGCGCCGGCGGCACGGTCGGCGCGAAGTCGATCGCGGTCGCGGAGGCCGACGGATACACGCTGCTGTTCAGCTCGCCCGGTCCGCTCGTCACCGCCGCCGCGGTCTACCGGAATCTCGACTACGATCCGATCAAGAGCTTCGCGCCGATCGCGATGGTCATCTACGCGCCGCAAATGCTGGCGGTTCATCCGACGGTGCCCGCGAGCTCGGTGCAAGAGCTCGTCGCCCACGCGAAGGACAACCCGGGCAAGATCACATTCGGATCGTCCGGATTCGGGACCCAGCCGCACATGCTGGGCGCCGCGGTCAACGAGATTCTCAAATCGAATGATGCGCAAGACGGCTTGGCGCGCTTGAGCGCCGAGGCGAGAATCGGCACGCTCGGCGACTTCGCGGCCTTCATCGCCGCGGAGGCGCCAAGGTGGGCGACAATCGCCGCCGAGACCGGCATCAAGGTCGATTGACCAGGCGC
>WNFG01001611.1_pt1 | contig 18841 bp, 18 predicted proteins | sample 5400431 | NCBI WGS metagenome assembly WNFG01 (sample SAMN13153346, study PRJNA577476) | soil metagenome | isolation source: 120 cm saprolite under Douglas fir tree site 2 hole 3 replicate 2 | place: USA:California | collected 2015-04-18 | reverse complement strand
ATCCCGAGGTGTGGAAGCGCTGCGCGCGGATGACGCTCGACCTGGTGGGGGCCCTGCCCGACGTGGCGACCGTCAACCTGGGGGGCGGCTTCAAGGTGGGGCGGATGCCGGAAGAGCCCTCGGTGGACCTGGCCGACGTGGGCGCGCACGTGCGGCGCGAGATCGAGGCCTTCCGCGACCGCGACGGCCGCGCGCTGCACCTCGAGATCGAGCCCGGCACCTTCCTGGTCGCCAACGCGGGGGTCATCGTGGCCTCGTGCGTGGACGTGGTCGACACCGGGGCCGACGGTTACGCCTTCGCCAAGCTCGACGCGGGCATGCCCGAGATCACGCGCCCGTCGCTCTACGGGGCCCAGCACCCGATCGACGTGCTCGCGCGCGGGCGGGAGCAGGCCGCGGTCGTCTTCGTGGGGCCATGCTGCGAGTCGGGCGACATCCTCACCCCGGCCCCCGGCGATCCGGAGGCGCTCGCGCCGCGCTGGGTGCCTCGGCCGCAGATCGGCGACCTGGTGGTGGTGGGAGGAGCGGGCGCGTATTGCGCCGGCATGGCGACCATCAACTACAACTCCTACCCGCAGGCCCCCGAGGTCATGCTCGACGCCGACGGGGGCCTCACCCTGCTGCGCCGCCGCCAGGTGCCGGAGCAGGTCTGGCAGAACGAGGTCTAGCCGGCGGCCGGGTAGGCACTACTCGACGCGCACCGAGACCACGTTGGACCGCGCGCTCTCGTTGGGCTTGCGCGCGCGATCGATGGCGGTGACCGCGTAGCGGTAGGTCGCGCCCGGCCGCACGTCCCGGTCGACGTAGACGGTGCCGGGCGGCACCGCGGTGGCGATGCGCATGAAGTCTCCGCTCTCCCCCGCCCGGTACACCGCGTAGGTCGCCACGTCCGTCTCCGGACTCGGGTTCCAGGCCAGGCGCACCGCTCCGCTCGTCGGCACCGCGACCAGGCCGGTGGGCGCGCCGGGCGGCGTGGTGTTCGCCGGCGCGACCGTGATCGGCGTCGACGCTTCCCCCGTCGCGGTGACCGCGGCCTCCACCCGGACCGCGCGCACCGCGTAGCGGTAGTCCACGTCGTTGTCGACGCCGGTGTCCGTGAAGGTCGTGCCGGCGATCGGCTGAGCCGTGATCGGGGCCAGGGCCCCCGCGGCTCCGACGCCGCGCAGGACCAGGTACCGGACCTCCCCGGTGGCCGCCCCCGTGGCCCCCGTCGCCTCCGGCGCCTGCCAGGTGAGGCTCACGCGGCGATCCCCCGGCGTGCCGGTGAGCCCGCGCGGCGCCGGGGGAGCGGCCAGGAAGGGCACGATCAGCCGCTCGGAGGGACCGCTCGTCCGCCCGAGCTCGTCCTCGGCGGTGACCACGTACACGTAGCGCCGGCCCATCGAGAGCGCGCGCCGATCCACCCACGTCACCGAGTTACCCTGCACGGTCGCGGGCGCGGGCGCCTCCGGCCGGATGGTCGCCACCTCGTCGTAGCCCACGATGTGCCCCGACGAGAGCATGGCCGACTTGGCCGGCCCCGCGTCGGCTTCCTCCCGGCGATAGAGGCGGTAGAGCGCGATCGCGCGCAGCCGGCTGCCGTCGAGCCGCGTCCCGGGCGCGTTCCAGCTCACCACGATGGACTGCTCGTCCACCGCGCCGCGCAGGGCGCCGGCGATGGTGGGCACCCGCACCTCGGGCGGCACCGGCGGGCCCTTCTTGCCGCAGGCGGCGAGCGCGCCGACGGCCAGGCACAGCGCGAGCAGGCGCCGCCGGGTGGCCGGCCTCACGCGCCGGGCTCTTGCGCGAGCCAGTCCCGGACCTGCGCGAGCTGCTGCCGCACCGACTCGGGGGCGGTGCCGCCCACCACGCCACGCGCGCGCAGCGAGGCCTCCACGGTCAGCGCCGCGTAGACGTCGCGTTCGATCAGCGACGAGAACTGCCGCAGCTCCTCGATGGGCAGGTCGCCCAGCTCGCGGCCGCGCGTGATCGCGTGGCGCACCGCCTGGCCCACCACCTCGTGCGCTTCCCGGAAGGGCAGGCCCTGGCGCACCAGGTAGTCGGCCAGGTCGGTCGCGGTCGAGTAGTGCGCGCCCGCCGCGTCGCGCATCCGGTCCACCCGGAAGGTCAGCGAGCCGAGCATCGGGGGCAGCACCCGGAAGATCGCCTCGAGCGTGTCCACCGTGTCGAAGAGCGGCTCCTTGTCCTCCTGCATGTCGGAGTTGTAGGTCAGCGGGAGGCCCTTCATGGTGGTGAGGGCCGCGGTCAGGTTGCCGTAGAGGCGTCCGGTCTTGCCGCGGACCAACTCGGCCACGTCGGGGTTCTTCTTCTGCGGCATGATCGACGAGCCGGTGGCGAAGGCGTCCGAGAACTCCACGAAGCCGAACTCGGCGGTGGCCCACAGGGTGAGATCGGCGGCCAGGCGCGAGCCGTGCATGCCCACGATGGCGGCGTGGGCGAGGAACTCCACCAGGAAGTCGCGGTCGGCCACCGCGTCCATGCTGTTGGCGCTCGGCCCGCTCATGCCGAGGTCGCGCGCGAGCGCCTCTCGGTCGATCGCGAAGGCGGTGCCGGCGAGCGCGGCCGCGCCGAGCGGCATCACGTTGACGCGCGCGCGGCAGTCGCGGAACCGCTGCCGGTCGCGCTCGAGCATGAACACGTAGGCGAGCAGGTGATGGGCCAGGAGCACCGGCTGCGCCCGCTGCAGGTGGGTGTAGCCGGGCATCGGCGCCTCGCGGTGGTTCTCGGCCTGGGCCACCAGCGCCCGCTGGACCTCGCGGAGTCCCGCGTCGACCCCATCGATGACGTCGCGCAGGTAGAGGCGCTCGTCCAGCGCGATCTGGTCGTTACGCGACCGGCCGGTGTGGAGCTTGCCGCCCACCGACCCGGCCAGCTCCACCAGCCGCCGCTCCACGTTCATGTGGATGTCCTCGAGCTCGCGGCGGAACGGGAACCGCCCACCCGCGAGCTCCGCCCGCACCGCCTCGATCCCGGCGAGCAGGCCTTCCAGCTCGGCGGGCGTGATCAGCTTCGCCCGCTCGAGGGCGCGCGCCCACGCCGCGCTGCCGACCAGGTCGTAGGGCCAGAGCCGCCGGTCGAAGGACAGCGACGAGGTGAAGGCCTCCGCGGTCGGATCGGCGCCCTCGGTGAAGCGCCCGGACCAGGCCTTGCCCGGGGGCGTGCCGGCGGCGGTCACGAGACACCCGCGCGGCCGGCGGCCGCGGCGGGCTCGGAGGCCGGCTGGAGCAGCCCGGCGATCTCCGACATGATGCGGCGGGTAACCTCCTCGCGCTCGGCGCGCGCGATGGGCCGATGGCGCGGGCGATCGAAGACGAGCGGCGCGCCGAAGCGCACCGAGAGGGGCCGGCGGCGGGGCACGTAGAAGCGCCGCGCCCGCAGGGCTTCGTACGTGCCCTCGATCGCGGCGGGCACGATCGGCACGCCGGCGCGCAGCGCGATGAGGGCCGCGCCGGGCTGGCCGGTCACGAGATGGCCCTCCTGGCTGAACGGGCCCTCGGGAAAGATCCCGACGATCCGGCCCGCGTCGAGCGCCCGCAGCACGCGCTTGATCGCCCCCGGGTCCGGCCGCTCCAGGTTCACCGGGATCGAGCCGATGCGCCGGTGCAGCGACGGGTGCAGCGGGGTGGCGCGATAGACCCGCGGCATGACGAGGAACGCGATCGGACGCGGCACCGCGACGCCCAGCACCACGCCGTCGAGATAGTTGTGGTGGTTCGCGGCGAGGATGAACGAGCCGCTGGCCGGCACGTGCTCGGCCCCCTCCACGCGCAGGTCGAAGAGCCGGCGCAGCACCGGCGCGCAGGCGCCGCGCACGAGGCGATAGAGCGGGGGAAACGGCTCGGCGCTCGGGCGGGCCGGCACGGCGGCCGGCCGCACCACGGACAGGGTGGAGGACTCCTCTCCCGGCGCCATAGCGCCCCTTATAGCATCCACCCCCCCACCTGACAACCGCACCACCACCCCCCAAGACGCGCCAGGAGGCCTGCCAATCGGCTCCCGGGAGAGCGGAATCGTGGTGCCAATGACAGGAAGCGAGGACGCCGAGGAGAGGGCACCAGGCCGATCGAAAGAAATGGGAAGGTGGGCGGGGCCGACCGGCATTACCGACCAGGCAAGGCCGGGCGGGGGGCAGCGCCGGCGGCGGGGCCCTCCGGGAGCCGTGGCTTCTGCGGGTCACCGGAGCGAGAAACAGTCCTGTCTCGTGGCTCGATTGCGACGACGTGAAAGGTTGCGACTCAGCGTGCTCCCGGAGGGCCCCGCCGCCGGCGCTGCCCCCCGCCCGGCCGTTGGATGACCGCGAAGAGGCTAGCGGGAACGAGCCAACCGATACCGAGCTACCGCCGCGTTGTGATCGGCCAGGTTGGTCGAGAACTGGTGGTGCCGGTCGTCCATCGCCACGAAGTAGAGGTAGTTCACGTGGGCGGGACGGACCGCGGCCTGGATGGCGGCGCGTCCGGGGCTGGCGATGGGGCCGGGTGGCAGCCCCTGGCGGCGGTAGGTGTTGTAAGGCGAGTCCGTCTGGAGATCCTCGCGGGTGAGCCGCCGGCGGTCCTTGCCTACCGCGTACTGCACGGTCGGATCCGCCTGCAGCGGCATGTCCCGACGGATCCGGTTCCAGAACACCGCGGAGATGAGCGGCATCTCGGTCGACTCCACCGCTTCCTTCTCGATGATCGAGGCCAGCGTCAGCATCTGGTGCACGGTCAGATCGTGGGCGCGCGCCTCGGCCACGATCTCCGGGGACACCTTCTCGCGCATGCGCGCGACCATGCGGGCCAGGATCTCCTCGGCGGTCATGCCCTTCACGAACTGGTAGGTGTCGGGGAAGAGATAACCCTCGACCGAGTCGGCCTGAACGTCGAGCGTCTTGAGGAAGACCGCATCACGGGCCACCCGCATGATGTCCGTGGCCGGCGCGAGCCGCTCCGTCTCGAGCTGCTTGGCCAGCTCGGCGAGCGTGCTGCCCTCCTGGACCACCACCATGTGCTGCAGCACCTGGCCGCCTTCGAGCCGCTCGAGCACGCGGACGGTGTTGGTGCCCTGCGGGATCTGGTACTCGCCCGCCTTCAGGCTGCGGAAGCTGCCCCGGGCCACCGAGAGGAGGATGAAGCCCACCCGGCTGCGGATCACGCCCGCGTCGTCCAGGATCTCGGCCACCTCCACCACGCCCTTGTGGGCCGGGACCTCGACCACCCGCGAGGTGGTGCGCAGGGTCTCGGGGACGCTCAGGATCCACCAGCCCTCGAGCAGCAGCGAGAGCACGGCGGCGAGCACGAGCAGGCCGATCGCGGTGCGCCACGTTGGCCCGGAGTGCTTGGGGCTGCCGCCCCACGGCTTGAGGGATCGGGGACGCTCCATCATGGGACCCCCTCATTTTGGCCGGGCTTCTTTAATGAGTCAAACCGCCGGTAGACTGGCGGAATGTCGCCGCTCGCCCTGCTGCTGGTGCTGCTGGCCGCTCTCTGCCACAGCGCGTGGAACCTCATCGTGAAGACCGACGCGCGCCGCCTCGAGATCCAGTCGGGCGCCCTCGTCGTGGGCACCCTGATGTGCGCGCCGGTGCTCCTCTTCTACTCACCGTGGACGCTGTCGCCGCGGGCCTGGGCCGCGGTCGCGGTGTCGGCGCTGCTCGAGTCCGCCTACGTGCTCGCGCTGACGTCCGCCTACGGGGCGGGAGACATGTCGCTCGTGTACCCGGTGGCCCGCGGTAGTGGGACGGTGCTCGTCGCGCCGCTTGCCGTACTCCTGCTGGGCGAGCGGCTCTCGCCCCAGGGTGTGGTCGGCATCGGGCTCGTAGTGGCCGGCATCTTTCTGAGTCATGGGCTGGGCCGCGGAGCGCTCGGCGGCTGGGCCGCCGCGGGGGCTCAGCGGCGGGCCCTCGGCTGGGCGCTGCTCACCGGCACCCTGATCGCGGGCTACTCGCTGGTCAACAAGGTCGGGGTCACTCTCGTCCCGGTGCCGCTCTACGCCTTCCTGGTCTTCCTGGCCGATGCCGTGCTCGTGCGCCTGGTGCAGCGGTGGTGGGGCGCGACGCCCCCGGCGCTCCGCCGCGACGCGCCCTGGGGCCGCATGGTCGTGGTCGGTGTCCTGATGATGGGTGCCTACCTGGCGGTGCTCGTGGCCATGTCGCAGGCCCCGGTGAGCTACGTGGTCGCCGCGCGCGAGGTCAGCGTGGTGGTGGCAGCGCTGCTCGGCGCGCTCGTCCTCCACGAGCGGCACTCGATTGCGCGGGTGGCCGGCGCGGTCGTGATCTTCGGCGGGCTCTGCGCGATCGCCCTGGCCCGCTGACCGCGCCGGCCCCGGTCGCGGCGGGCAATCCGCTCGGGCCCCACCGCGCGTAGAGGATCGTATGAGCGGTCTGTCCGCGCCGGCGATCTGGGAGGCTCGTAACGTGGTGGTCGCGGGCGTCCTCGCCCCCCTCCTGGTCCTGACCGGCGCGCTCGGCTTCGCGCTGCCGCCCGACTGGGCCCTGCTGAGCGGGGTGCCGGCCTACAACCTCTTCCACATCGCGGGCGGGCTGGTCGGCATCGCGCTGGTCCTCGGGTCCGGGGGCCGGGGCGCGGTCGGATTCAACCTGGGGTTCGGGCTGACCGACCTCTACCAGGCCGTCGCCGGCTCGATGGGCCTGTTCCCGGCCGCCCGGTTTGCCTACCAGCCCCTCGACGACGTCCTGCACGTCACCCTGGGGCTGGGCCTGGTGGGCATGGGAGCGCTCGGCTGGGGCCGGGGGGCGGCCGAAGGGCCGGCGGGGGGCGACGCCGCCCGTGGCGGGCCCGGGATCGGGGCGATCTAGGCTGCCTCTGGGCTTCTGGTATAATCACCGGCCTGGGGGCGGCCCCCCCTGACACCCCGAGGAGGAGACCAATGCAGGAGCTGCTGCTTCCAGTCCGTCACGAGTGGCTCGCCCGTGAGCGTGGCTACGGGAAGATTGCCATCGAGCCGTTCGAGCCGGGCTTCGCCTTGACCGCGGGCAACGCCTACCGGCGGGTCCTGCTGTCCTCGATCTCCGGCTCGGCGCCCACCTGGGTCAAGATCGAGGGGGTGCTGCACGAGTTCTCGCACCTGGTCGGCGTGCGCGAGGACACCCTCGACATCATCCTGAACCTGCGCAAGCTCGTGTTCACCCTTCACGTGAACCGGCCGAAGCTGCTCCGCCTGAAGGCGCAGGGGGTACGGACGGTGACCGCGCGGGACTTCGAGCCGGATCCGGACGTGGAGATCCTGACCCCCGACGTGGCGCTGGCCACCCTCGACAAGGACGGCAGCCTCGAGATGGAAGTGTGCGTCGAGCGCGGGCGCGGCTACCAGCCCGCGGAGAAGCGCGAGCCGGAGGCGCTGCCCATCAACGCGATGCTGGTGGACGCGGATTTCTCGCCGGTGAAGCGGGTGAACTTCCACGTGGAGAGCCGGCCCTCCGGGCACGAGCGGCTGGTGATGGAGCTGTGGACGAACGGCACCGTGACCCCCGAGGTCGCGATCGGGGACGCCTCCCGGATCCTGGACGACCAGTTCGCGCTCCTGATCGACTTCCCGGTGGCGCCGCAGGAGGAGACCGAGGGCGCCGAGCAGGGGGCGGAGCCGGCGCCGCGCAGCGAGGTGAACGAGCACCTCTTCCGCAACGTGGACGAGCTCGAGCTGTCCGTCCGCGCGTCGAACTGCCTCAAGACCGCCAACATCCGGACCATCGCCGACCTCGTGCAGAAGACGGAGTCGGAGCTGCTCAAGACCAAGAACTTCGGCAAGAAGTCGCTGAACGAGATCAAGACCATCCTGGGAGAGATGGGGCTCTCCCTCGGCATGCGTCTCGATCCCGAGGAGCTGGAGCGGCTGCGCGCGCACTACGAGCGCAGCTTCGAGACGTAGTCTCCCTCCCGCTACCCGCGCGTCCCACCACGGCCTCCGGTCACCCGGGGGCCGCGGTGTTTTCGGGGTCCTCCAGGCGGAAGGTGTCGGTGATGCCGCGGGCCCACGCGGTCACGCGCACGACGGTCCCGTCGGTCTCGAGGATCACCGCGCCGTCGCGATCGGTGCGGTACACGCGCGCCCCCGCCGCCTCCAGCCGGGCGACGGCCTCCGGGCTCGGATGGCGGAAGGGATTGCGTGCGCCGACCGAGATCACCGCGATCCGGGGCCGCGCCGCGTCGAGGAACGACGTGCCGGTCGAGGAGCGGCTGCCGTGGTGGGCCACCTTCAGCGCGAGTGTCCGGAGGGGACCGCCGCGCTCGAGCAGGAGCGCCTCCCCGCGCGCGCCCAGGTCGCCCGGCAGCAGCAGGGAGACACCGCGCCAGTCGAGCCGTAGCACGAGCGACTCGTCGTTGGCGGCGAGCGGCGGCCCCGATCCGGGCCCGAGCACGGTGAGCAGCGCGTGTCCCAGCCAGAGCCGCTGACCGGCGGTGAGCGCACGCCGGGGCACCCGCGCGCGGGCCAGGGCCGCGACCGTGTCGACCGCCCCGCCGGGAGCGCGGCCGCTCTCCCAGAACTCGCCCACCCGGAAGCGCGAGAGCACCGCGGCCAGCCCACCCGAGTGGTCGACGTCCCAGTGGGAGAGGGCGACGACGTCCAGATGACCGAGCGGCCGGTTCCAGAGAAAGGGCGCGAGCACGCGCTCGCCCACGTCGAGCCGCCGCGCCCCGCCCGAGCCGCCGTCCACCAGCAGGCGCGGCCCATCGGGTAGCTCGATCAGGATCGCGTCGCCCTGGCCCACGTCGAGGAAGGTCACCCGCAGCGTGCGCTCGGTGAGCCCGAGCCAGGGCCAGGCCGACAACGTCGCCACGGTGAGCAGGAGGACGCCGGCGAGCGCGCCGCGGCGGCGCGACCCGGCCACCGAGGGCGCCAGCAGCAGGGCGCCGTACCACGCGAGTGACGCGGCGAGCATGGGGGCCGGCAGGTGCACCATCGCCCCCGGGAGCGCGGCCGCGGTGGCCACGAGCGCGCGTAGGGTCAGTAGGACTAGCCAGAGAGAGTCGAACAGCAGGGGCCCGACCGGGCCCGGAAGCAGCTCGACCAGCAGGGCCGCCATGCCGAGCGTGGTGGCCACCGCGGCGAGCGGCACCACCGCGAGGTTGGCGACGACGCCGATGAGCGAGAGCTGATTGAAGTGGGCCGCCATGAGCGGGGTGACCGCCGCCTGCGCGCCCAGGCTGACCGCTACCGCGCCCGCGATCCAGGGCGGCCAGCCCCGCGCGGTGAAGCGCTCGGTCAGCCACGGCGTGAGGTAGACGATGCCCGCAGTTGCCGCGAACGAGAGCTGGAAGCCGGGCTCCCACAGGTCGCCGGGCCGCCAGAGCAGCAGGAGGAGCGTGGCGAGCGCCAGGGCGTTGGGGAGCTGCGACTGCCGCTCGAGCAGGAGCGCGGCGAGCAGGAGCAGGCCCATCACGGTGGCCCGCAGCACCGAGGGCTGGCCGCCCACCACGAGCGCGAAGCCGATCAGCACCGCCGCCGCGACCACCGCGACCGCCCGGCGCGGGATCCCGCAGAGCGCGAGGCCGCCGAACACCGCACCGGCCAGTAGCGCCACGTTGAAGCCCGACACCGCGAGGATGTGGTAGACGCCCGCCCGCCGGAACGCCTCGTCGCTCGCGGGGGGCAGGGTGGAGCGCTCCCCCAGCAGGAGGCCGGCCAGGAGCGCGGCGGAGGTCTCGGGCAGGCGCGCCGCGATCACCTCCACCGCCCAGCGCTTCACCGCCACGCGCCAGGGCGGCGCGTCCGGGGTGAGCGCGGTGAGCCGCTCCGCGCGCGCGTGCCCGACGAGCAGGATGCCCTCGCGGCGGAGATGAGCCGGGTAGTCGAAGCCGCCCGGATTGCGATAGCCGATCGGGGGATGCACGCGAGCGTCCACGACCACCCGCTGCCCCTCTCCCAGCGGCGACCCCAGCTCGCCGTAGAGCGTGAGCTGCACGCGCCCGGTGGCGGGCAGGCGCTCCGGCCCCAGGTGTGCCGCCTCCACGTCGAGGAGAAGCCGCACGCGATCCGGCGCCCAGCGCACCGGCTCCTGGCCGAGGCGGCCCTCGAGCGTGAGGGCTCCCTCGCGCCCGAGGCGCGCCACGTGGTCGTCCGGGAGGGGAGGCGGCGCCGCCCGCAGCACGCCGAGCGTCGCGATCGCGGCCAGGACGAGAGCCAGCGACAGCCGAGGGCGTCGCCCGGCGTTGGCGAGCGCGGCGATCAACAGCACGGTCCCGATCGCCAGCAGCACGGGCGAGCGAAGCGTGAGCCACGACGCGGCCGCGATGCCGATCGCGAAGGCGGCGGCGGGCGGCAGCAGCGGCGCGGCGGCGAGCGACCGATCAGTCACGCACCGTGATGAAGGGGCGGATCGCGGCCAGCTTCTTCGGCCCCATGCCGAGCACGTAGCGCAGGGCCTCCGGCGAGTCGAAGCGGCCGCGGCGCTCGCGCTCCTCGACGATGCGCTGGGCCAGTCCCGAGCCCACCCCGGGCAGCCGCGCGAGCGCTGCCGCGTCGGCGTGATTGACGTCGAGCGGCTCGGTCGGCGGCGGAGGCGACGGGGCGGGGGGCGGAGCCGACGGGCTCGGCGGCGACGGCCCCGGGCGACGCGGCGCCGGCGGCGCGGGGCTCGCCGGGCCGCTCGGGGGCGCGGCGGTGTCGGACACGAGCGGCGTCTCGTCCCCGCGATCGAAGCGCTCGAGCCGCTCCGCCGCGTCGGGGAAGCCCGCGCGCCACTCGCGCACGCCGAGCCCCACCAGCAGGGTGAGGGCCAGGAGGATCAGCAGCCGGAGCTGCGGGCCGGGGTAGAGCACGCCCGCACCGTGCCACGCGGGCGCGGCGACCCGCTAGAGTGAGAGTTCGGATACCTCGGGGCGTATCTGGGAGGATTCGCTCACCGGAAATTCTACCGAGTCAACCCTTCCGGCTTTGGCAATCATCAGCTTGCATCCGCCCCGAATACTGGCATTTCCAGGCTGGCGTGACTGTTGCTCAAGGCAGAGAAGCGCGGTTCCAGACATCGGGGCGGGGAGGCTGGAGACGAGGTGACCGATTCCGAGGACTGGAGCGAGGAAGTTGCGGCCAGGCTCGCGGCGATCGTTGAGTCTTCGGACGATGCGATCGTCAGTAAGACCCTGGACGGCGTTATTACCTCCTGGAACCACGCCGCCGAGCGGATGTTCGGTTATGCCCCGGCAGAAGCGATCGGCCGGAACATCACCCTGATCATTCCACCGGACCGCCTGGAGGAGGAGACCCGGGTCCTCGCGAGCATTCGGGCGGGCCGGCGAGTCGAGCATTTCGAGACCATCCGTGTCACCAAGGACGGCCGACAGGTGGCGGTCTCGCTGACGGTGTCACCCGTCAAAGACTCGTCCGGTCGCATCATCGGGGCCTCCAAGGTAGCCCGCGATGTCTCGGAGCGCCGACGGGGTGAGATCGCGCAGGCCCGCCTGGCGGCGATCATCGAGTCCTCGGAAGATGCGATCATCAGCAAGACGCTCGACGGGGTGATCACGTCCTGGAACGGCGCCGCGGAGCGCGTCTTTGGATGGACTGCCGCCGAGGCCATCGGGCAGCACATCACCCTGATCATCCCGGAAGAGTATCGTGAGGAAGAAAGGGGGGTGCTCGCGCGCCTTCGGCGGGGCGACCGCATTGACCACTTCGAGACCGTCCGTCAGCGCAAGGACGGTCAACTCCTCGATGTGTCGATTACGGTGTCGCCCATACGAGACGGGCGGGGCACCATCGTCGGCGCTTCGAAGGTCGCGCGCGACATCTCGGCGCAGCGCATCCTCGAGCAGGCTCGGCAGGCGCTCCTCGAGCGTGAGCAGGCCGCTCGCACGGAAGCCGAAGACCTCAATCGCAGCAAGGACCAATTCCTCGCGACGCTGTCGCACGAACTGAGGACGCCCCTGAACGCCATCTATGGATGGGCTCGGATGCTGGAGGGCGGTGGCCTTGACCCGGCGGCGATGCGGAACGCGACCCAGGCGATCCTCCGCAATTCGACGATCCAAGTGCAGCTGATCGAGGACCTGTTTGATGTCTCGCGTGTGATCACCGGGAACATGCGGCTGGACGTCCGGCCCATGAATGTCTTCGCCCCACTGGAGGCCGCGCTCGACACGGTCAGGCCGGCGGCGGCCGCGAAGGGCATTCGGCTCGACACCGCCCTTGATCCTCGGGCCACCCCGATCATGGGCGATCCCGGCCGCATCCAACAGGTGGTGTGGAATCTCCTCGTCAATGCGGTGAAGTTCACGCCGAAGGGCGGCCGAGTTGAGTTGCGCCTTCGGCGCGTGAACTCTCACATCCAGATCATGGTGAGCGACACCGGCGAGGGCATCGCGCCGGACCAGGTGGCCCATCTCTTCGAGCGATTTCGGCAAGCCGACACCGGCCCGACGCGCCGCCATACCGGGCTCGGAATCGGGCTCTCTCTCGTCAAGCATCTGGTCGAGCTGCACGGAGGGACGGTGAGTGGCATGAGTGCGGGGCTCGGACAGGGGTCGACGTTCACGGTCCAGCTGCCGGTCTCGGTCGTCCAGGTACAGCCGCCGAGTCGCCCGAGGCCAGAGCCGCGCTCAGCAGAAGACCCCGACATCGGGAGCGTCAAGCCCGTCTCGCTGCGTGACGTTCACGTTCTGGTGGTGGATGACGATGAAGAGAGTCGGGAACTGGCGAGCCTGGTCCTGACCAATGCAGGAGCGGAGACCCGGACCGCGCCGTCGGCTCGAGAGGCGATGGCGCTACTGGAGGAATGGCCGCCGGACGTCTTGGTCAGCGACCTGGAGATGCCGGAAGAAGACGGGTTCAGCCTTCTGCGGCGGGCACGGCGCGCTTCTTTGCTTCGGAATCGCAAACTTCCGGCGCTGACATTGACCGCGTATGGGCGGTCCGAGGACCGCGTCCGCGTCCTCGCGGCGGGTTTCAATCTGCATCTGGCGAAGCCGGCTGACCCAACCGAGCTGGTCCTGGCCGTCGCGAGCCTAGTCGGCCGCACGGAGTAGCCGTTCTTCGACGCTGTGCGGGGCGGTCACTCGATCACTTGGTCGGCCCGCTGGAGGAGCGACGGCGGGATCGTCAGGCCGAGCGCCTCACGAGGCGCCTACAGCTGGTCGCGCAGCGGCAGCAGGGGCAGGTAGAAGAACCGGTTGCATGGCGGGGAAGATCTCATCGCCGTTCAGCAGGACCTGCGCGCCCGGGTCCGGGTCAGGAAGGAACGACGCGTGGGGTCGGAAAAGGCGGGCGGGGGCGTTCCCCTTGCTCAGCGTCGCCAGGGGGCCTCGCCGAGCACGCGGCTCAAGGCGAGCAGATCGATCTCGAGCTGATCGATCTGGGCGGCCGCACCCTCGAGACGGCCGGCTCGTCCGGTCGTCTCGAGATCCACGGCCCGTTTCCGGACTCCCGCCGCCCTGAAGTAGCCCACCGCACCGCTCACGCCGTGAGCGACCCGGAAGACGGTCTCGGGCTGACCGCTCTCCAGGGCGGCCCGGAGGGAGGCGATCCAGCCGGGCACTTCCGCGATGAAGGTGGCGGCAAGCTCGTCGAGCAGCTCGCGATCGCCGCCCACGCTCTCCAGCAGGGCATCGAGATCGAGCAGGGGGCCGGACTCGGTCATGGCCGGACCATCGTACTCTACCCGGCCGTCCACCACGTCGCCCCGCAACGCGGCTTTCTCGGTCTAGTAATGAGGTCATGCCCAACGGGCCCCGGGTCCTGGTTGCCGATGACGACCCGATCGCGCGGCGGTTCCTTGAGAGCGCCCTGAGCAAGGCGGGCTACGAGGCGACCGCGGTGTCCACCGGGGACGCGGCGTGGCAGGTCCTGAGCAGTCAGGAGGTCCCGACCATCGCGGTCCTCGACTGGATGATGCCCGGTCTCACCGGGGTCGAGCTCTGCGAGAAGGTCCGCGCGGCCAACCTGCCGGTGCCGCCCTATCTGATCGTGCTGACGTCGAGAGGCGAGACCGGGGACGTCGTGGAGGCGCTCCGGGCCGAGAGAGTCCACTCGCTCGAGGAGGCGCTGGCCCACGTGCAGCAGCTCCAGGGGCTCATTCCCATCTGCGCCTGGTGCCGCCAGGTGCGCAACGACGGGAACTTCTGGGAGCAGGTGGACAGCTACCTGACCAAGCGCTCGGGGCTGCAGTTCACCCACGCCATCTGCCCCACCTGCCGGGACCGGGAAGTGGCGCAGTTCCGGGACTCGCACTCGACCTAGCGCCGCCGGGCGGGTTTCCGGCGCCCCGCGATCGTGCTACAGTGCGCCGGGTGGTCGATGGCCGCGCCGGGCCGACGACGGTCCGCGCCGCGGCGCGCTCTGGTCGACACCCGATCCCAGTGGCCGAAAACTTCGTCATCCTCTTCGTCATCGCCGCGCTCGCGGGCGGGTTCGCCCTCGTGCTGTTCACCACCATGTGGCGGGTCGAGCGGCGCGCGCACTGGGGACGCGAGGAGGAGATCAAGCGGAGTCAGCGCCTCGAGCGACGGGTCTTCCTGATCGGGGTGGGGCTCGTGATCGCGATGGTGGCGGTGGTGGTGACCATGCAGCTCTCCCGGGCCTCCGGGTGCCGCGGGACGGTGGTGATGGTGGCGGGGCCCGACGGCCGGCCGCTCGAGTGCTCGTGCGTGCAGGGCCGGCGCGGGGCTTGCTTCGATCCGGGGCCCTAGGCGAGACCGAAGCCGTGACCGCGGATGAACGGGCCGAAGTTGTGCCGCTCCGGCGTCGAGTACTGGCGCGCCTTGTCCTCCGACCAGCCGTAGGGCTCGGTGTACCCGAAGCGCTCGACGTAGCGCTGACTCTCCCTGGGGGTGGCGTGACGCGCCTCGCGCCTCGAGTCGTAGGCCGCGAGCTGGGCGGGCAGGTCCCGGTCGTCGTAGCGGTCGGTGTGCACCGTGATCGCGGGCGGTAGCCGCAGACTGATGAAGCCCGCCTGCCGCGGGTAGCCGACGCAGAGCCCGGCCACCGGGAACACCCCGGACGGCAGCTCGAGCAGGGCGGCGAGCTTCTCGACGTGGTTGCGCACCACGCTGATCGGGCAGCAGCCGAGACCCAGGGCCTCGGCCGCGGTGATGAAGGCCTGGAGCACGAGGCCTGCGTCGACCGCCGCGTTCATGAACATGTCGAGGGTGTCGTTGGGGAAGGGCCGCCCGCGCAGCTCGCTCACCCGCCGCATCCGCCGGTGGTCGCCGCAGAACACCATGAACAGCGGCGCCTGCGCGATCCACGGCATGTCGGGGATCCACCCGCCGATGGTGGTCTGCTTGCCGCGGTCGCGCACGAGGACGATCCCCACCTGCTGCAGGTCGGACTTCGACGGCGCGGAGAGCGCGGCGGCCAGCGCCATCTCGAGCACGTCGTCGGGCACCGGGTCCGGCGTATAGCGGCGCTGGGTGCGATGGGAGAGCAGCAGGGCGAGGGGACCCTCCGCGGGGCGCGCGCGCCCCGCCTCGGTGGGCAGGCCGAAGCGGTCCTGGATGAGGTCGGCGATGGTCCGGCTCACGGGGTGAGCGCCGCCCGCGTGATGGTCGTCGTCTCGCGGTTGTGCCACTCGGAGGCCGCGAAGGCCTCGTTGATCTGCTCGAGCGGGTACTTGTGGGAGAGGATGCGGTTCCACGGCCAGCGCTCGCGGGTCCGCACCAGGAAGTCGAGCGCGCGCGGAATCACCCACGCCTCGTACTGGATCACCCCGATGATGCGCTTGGAGCCCCACACCAGGAGCGACGGCTCGAGCTCGATCTTGGCCCCGCGGCTGATGGTGCCGATCTCGAGATAGGTGCCGCCCGAGCGCAGCATCTCGATGCCCTCCGGGATCACCGCCGGAAAGCCCACGAGGTCGCACGCCACGTCGGCCCCGACCCCGCCGGTCCACTGGCGCACCAGCTTGACCCGCTCGCGCCGGTCCGTGACCTCCTTGACGTTGATGGTGTGGTCGGCCCCGAACGCCCGGGCCAGCTCGAGCCGTCCCGGAATCTGGTCGATCACGATCACGGTCTCGACACCCATGTCCTTGGCCACCGCGGCGGCCTGGATGCCGAGCCCGCCCGCGCCCTGGATCACCACCCGGTCGCCCTGGCGCACGCCCGCCACGTGCAGGCCGTAGAAGACCTGGGAGAGCGCGCAGTTCACGCCGGCCACCGCCTCGTCGGAGAGCACGTCGGGCACCGCGAACAGCGCGCCGCCCGGGCGGAGGTAGTAGTGGTCGGCGAAGGCTCCGTGCAGATGCGGCGGCGCGCTCGGGCCGAGCGGCCGCTCGATCTTGTTCGGGCAGGCCGCGCGCTCCTCGTGCAGGCACGCGTAGCAGCGGCCGCACGGATAGAAGTAGGTGTAGGCGACGCGGTCGCCTTCCTTGAGGGGCCGCCCGAGCGAGTCGGTCTTCACCCGCGCGCCGAGCCGGGCCACCCGCCCGGTCATCTCGTGGCCGAAGATCCAGCCGTCGTCGGGTAGCCGCAGGGGCGCGTCGCCCCGCCAGAAGTGGAGATCGGAGCCGCAGATGTTGGCGTGGGTGACGCGGATCAGCACGCCCTCGGGCTCGACCTCCGGGATCGGCACCGACTTGATCTCGAACGGCTTGCCGGGGCCGAAGAAGACGGCGGCGCGCGCGGTGGTCGCCATGGTCAACCTCCCCGCTCGGCGCCGAGGGCGAAGACGTCGTGCAGCGCCCGCACCGCCAGCTCGGTGTACTTGTCCTCGATCACGCAGGAGACCGCGATCTCGGAGGTGGAGATCATCTGGATGTTGATGCCCTCGCCGGAGAGGGTCTCGAACATGCGGGCCGCGACCCCCGCGTGGCTGCGCATGCCCACGCCCACGATGGAGATCTTGGCCACCCGGTCGTCCGCCACCACACCCTGGGCCCCGATCTCGCGGGCCAGCGCGCCCAGCACCTCCTCGGCGCGGGCGCGGTCGGCCCGGGGCAGGGTGAACGAGATGTCGGTGAAGCCGTCGCGGCTGATGTTCTGCACGATCATGTCCACCACGATGTTCTGCTTGCCGAGCCCGCCGAAGACCCGCGAGGCGATGCCGGGCCGATCGGGCACGCGCAGGATCGAGACCTTGGCCTGCCCCCGGTCGTGGGTGATGCCGGTCACCACCACGTCTTCCATGCTGTGATCCTCCCTGGTCACCAGCGTGCCCGGGTCCGGCTTGAAGGTGGAGCGGACGTGGACCGGCACGTTGTACTTCTTGGCGAATTCGACCGAGCGGGTCTGCAATACCTTGGCCCCCAGGGCGGCCATCTCCAGCATCTCGTCGTAGGAGATGCGCGGGAGCTTGCGCGCGTCGGGCACCACGTTGGGATCGGCGGTGTAGACGCCGTCCACGTCGGTGAAGATCTCGCACACGTCGGCCTTGAGCGCGGCGGCCAGCGCGACGCCGGTGAGATCGGAGCCGCCGCGGCCGAGGGTCGTGATCTCGCCGTCCTCGGTGGTGCCCTGGAAGCCGGCCACCACCGCGACGCGCCCCGCGTCGAGCGCGGCGTTGATCCGCTCGGCGCTGATGCGCTTGATGCGCGCGCGGGTGTGGGCCTGGTCGGTGACGAGGCCGACCTGCGAGCCGGTGAAGGAGCACGCCGGGTGTCCGAGCGCCTGCAGGGCCATCGCGAGGAGGCCGATGGTCACCTGCTCGCCGGTGGCGAGCAGCATGTCCATCTCGCGCGGGTCGGGGGTCGCGGTGATCGCGGAGGCGAGCGCGAGCAGCCCGTCGGTGGTCTTGCCCATCGCCGACACCACCACCACCAGGCGGTGACCGAGCCGGGCGGACTCCGCCACGCGCCGGGCCACGTTCTTGATCTTCTCGGGGTCGGCGACGGACGAGCCGCCGTACTTCTGGACGATCAGCTGCGCCATGAGAGGGCCATCGTACACGACCCCCGCGCGCAGTGTAAAGTCGCGCCCCTTCAGCGGGGGCGGCGCGCCGGCGCGTCCTCGCGCGGCGGGATCTCTTTCTGGCGCTCCTGTCGCTTCTCGCGGATCTGCTCGCGCGCGCGCTGGCGCTCCTCGGGCGTCATACTCCGCCAGCGCTCGAGGTTCCGGTCCATCCGCTGGCGCTGCTCGGGGCTCAGCGACTGGTAACGCTCGAAGCGCTGCTGGATCTGCCGCTGCCGCTCCGGAGGGAGCTGCTGGTAGCGCTGGTAGGCGCGCTCCAGCTCGCGCTTCCGCTCGTCCGGCAGCTGGTTCCAGCGCTGGAAGTCCTGCATGACCCGCGCACGCTCCCCGGGCGGCATCTGGCGGAGGCGCTGGAGGTTCTGGCGCGCGCTCTGGCGCTCCTCCGGAGAGAGGGTGCGCCAGTGGCGGTAGTTGTCCATCGCGCGCTGCTGCTGCTCGGGGGTCATGCTGCGCCACCGCTCGAGGTTGCGCTCGGCGATCGCGCGCTCCTCCGGCGAGAGGCGCTCGAGTCCCTGGATCGGCGCGCCGGGCGCCGCGGGCGCTCCCGGGGCCGCGGGGGGCGGAGGCGGAGCCTGGGCCCGCGCGGGGCCGGCCAGCAGCGCCAGCAGCCCCAGAACGAGGGCGATCCGGTGTCTCATGTCAGCGGCCGTCCCGGGCCGGAGGCGGAGGGGGCTCGGGGGCCGACGGACCGGTGGCGGCACCGGCGGCCTCCTGCGCGCGCTGGGTCTCGAGCATGCGCATGCGCTCGAGGAGGCCCATGCGGCGGGCCACCTCGCGGTCCCGGGTGTAGTCCGGACTGCTCAGCAGATCCAGGTCTCTCAGCATCTCCGCGTCCACCGCCTCCGGCGCGCCGGCGCGCTTCGTCGTCGCGCCCCGCTCGGCCGCGCCCGCCTCGATCGTTCCCGCCAGCGTCATCACGAGCAGGCCGGCGGGCCAGAGCCACGCGCTCACGGCTCAGCTCTTGCTCGGCCCCGGCAGCTCGTCCAGCTCGTTGATGACGTTGAAGTCCT
>WNFG01007477.1_pt1 | contig 18852 bp, 21 predicted proteins | sample 5400431 | NCBI WGS metagenome assembly WNFG01 (sample SAMN13153346, study PRJNA577476) | soil metagenome | isolation source: 120 cm saprolite under Douglas fir tree site 2 hole 3 replicate 2 | place: USA:California | collected 2015-04-18 | reverse complement strand
CTTTTGAACGATTTGTAATCCAGAGGATTCGATTCTTTGACGCCTCCGAAGGGTATATTGAATGGGCCAAGCTGTCGAGAGTCGCGCGCTCACGTACGATGTCTTCCATATTTGATCGCACTGCGCATCGGCCGTGGCCGTTAATGTCCGGGCCGTGGATCATGGCGCAGTCGTGGCACGACCTTCTGTTTGCGCATTGGAAGGTAGATGCGGCCGAGCTGCGGCCTCACGTTCCAGCGGAACTGGAGGTCGATACATTCGAGGGGCAGTCGTGGCTCGGTGTTGTGCCGTTCCGCATGTCGGGCGTGCGATTGCGTTGGACGCCCGCGCTGCCGTGGCTCTCCGCATTTCTCGAGTTGAACGTTCGGACCTATGTGACGGCGCAGGGCAAGCCCGGCGTTTGGTTCTTCAGCCTGGATGCTGCAAATCCTGTGGCCGTGGCCGCGGCTCGATTGTCCTTTCGCCTGCCTTATTTCCGTGCGCGCATGAGGAGCAGAGAAATCGACGGCTGGATTCAATATCAAAGCGAGCGCACTCATCCGGGGGCGCCCGGTGCTGCTTTTGAGGCGCGATACCGCGGTGCCGGGAAAGCCTTTGAGCCACAGCGCGGCACGCTGGCGCATTTCCTGGCGGAGCGCTATTGCTTGTATTCGGCCGCATCGGGAGGGCGCGTCTATCGCGGCGAAATCCATCATCCGCCGTGGCGGCTGCAACCAGCCGAAGCGCGATTCACGCGAAACTCAATGGCCGAAGCCGCTGGCCTAACCATTCCCGGTGAGCTGCCCGTTCTACATTTCGCGCAGCGGCAGGACATGGTGGCCTGGGCGCCGCAGCGCATCGTATGAGTGTGCTCAACAAGTGTCTGAGACTATCGGCGCAGCGGAGAGGTTTGATCGCGTTGTGAAATCTCTAGCGCCACCTTGCGCATTTCTTCGTGTATTGTTCCGTTGGTGGCCAAAATCGTCGGCCCTCCGAGCTGGTACGGCAGGCCGGAAAAATCGCTGACCTTCCCGCCTGCCTCCTCCACTAGCAACACCCCCGCGGCGGTGTCCCATTTCTGCAGACCGAACTCCCAGAAGCCGTCGAAGCGCCCGGCAGCCACGCATGCAAGGTCGAGCGCGGCGGAGCCATCGCGGCGCACGCCGTGGGAGCGCAAAGTGAAGTCCCAATAGTAGTGAATGTTGGGGTTGGCGAGGCGTTTGTGCACCGGGAAGCCGGTGCAAAGCAAGCTCGTCGAAAGCGTGGCCACTTTTGAAACGTGAATCTTCTTGCCGTTCAGCGTTGCGCCCTCGCCGCGCGCGGCGGCGAACAGTTCGTTGTAAAAGGGGTTGAAGACGACAGCGGCGATTACCGTGTCACGCTGCGCCACGGCAATCGAGACACAGAAACAAGGATAGGAGTGCGCAAAGTTCGTCGTGCCGTCGAGAGGATCGATATGCCAGCGGAATTCTGAATGAGAAGCGCTTTCGTGCCCCGTTCCCTCTTCGGCGGCTATCGCGTGCTCGGGGAAATACTGCGTCAAGCGCTTGACAATGGCCGCTTCCGAGCGCTTGTCGGCTTGCGTCACCAAATCGACATCGCCCTTGTACGAAATCTCCGGCGGGCGGTCGAACTCCTCGCGCAAGATCGCGCCGGCCTCTCGCGCTATCTCCACCGCTGCCTTTAAATAGTCGTCACTCATCACGAATCTCGGTCGTGCTTTACCTGCCGGCAGACGCTATTCACTTTACCATCTGCCGCCAGATTTCCGTGGTGCGTGACGAGTGTGGAGACAACGGCGTCGACGTACGTCTACACAAAGTCTCTTGAAGCCGCGCCCAAGACTCTGTTTTTAATTTTGCTTATTTCTTGGAATCAAGGCACGAAAGCGCAGCGACCTTCGCGCTGGGAGAATCGTACTCTGTTCCGCGACTGGAATCCTGCATGGACGTGAACACCCAATCGCTGGATTCTTCCGCGGTCTTGCTGAACTTGAACACGACGATTCCCCCGTTCTCTGACTTGTAGCGGATGTCTCGGGCAACAAGTGGATACAGGTCCCTGGTTTCGTCTCCGATTGGTGCCCCGCAGCGCGCGATCAATCGTTCCGGAGTCACGTTATTGACCGCGATGAATTGCCGATTTTCGCGCCGCTCTTTGAACCAGCCCGGCGCGGCGATTAGTGCGCGCACGCCGACGATCCCGGCTATGCATACCGCGGCGATAAGCAGCTTATTTTTCATCATGCGCCTCCCGAGGGTCGATACCAGCATCATCGCTCCGCAAGTCAGTTTCCGTTCTGCTTTTCTGCGGATAACCGCTAGAGAGTCACTTGGCCTTTGGAACAGGGTACTCCGCGATGCGCTATACTTCGTGCGCCAATCTTGCTTGTGACGGTCGGAATCTTTCCAGAGGGATTGACCATGCGGTTTGCTTTGTTTGCTGCTCTCGTCCTTGCGTGCTTCGCGCCATCGGGTTTCTCCCGGCAATTGCCCGCGGCCAAGACGGATCCATTGGCCAAGCCGGCCGCTGGCCAAGGACCTGTGGCATGCTCGGCCACCGAGGCATCGTGCGCCGAGGCGGCGTCGAAAATTCTGCCTCAGGTAATGGGACCTTCGCCGCTCGAGGAAAATCTGCGGCGCTTGACCGATGAAGTGGGCGGCCGCGTCACAGGCTCGCCGGAGATGGCCAAGGCAATCGAGTGGGCGGTGGCGGCCTTTCGCGCTGAGGGCGTGGACGTGCACACCGAGAAGTACACGCTGCCGTTGACCTGGAGCGAAGGCGAAACACGCTTGGAATTGTTGAGGCCGGTGAAATTTCCAGCCCGCCTGGTCGCCGTAGGCTGGTCGCCCGCCACCCCTGCGGGCGGCATCGAAGCGAACCTCGTCGATATCGGCTACGGCAACGAACAGGATTTTGCGCGCGCGGGCGCTGCGGCAAAAGGTGCAATTCTTCTTGCCTCGACCGATCTTGGGTCCACCTGGGCTGACCTTTTCAACGAGTACACGCAACCGCCGCCCGTAATCGCGCGCGCCGTAAAAGTTGGCGCGGCGGCGATTCTCTGGATGGGTGCTCGCGAGCGCTTGCTGCTGTACCGGCACACAAATACCGGTGACGCATCGCTGGAGCGCATTCCCCAAGCGATAGCCGCTCGCGAGGACGCCATGCGCCTGTCACGAACCATTGCTGCCTATCCTGGCCAAGTGCGCGTGCGTTTCAGCATGCCGAACAAGATCGGCGTCGCCGTGGAGCAGGAAAACGTGGTCGGCGAAATTCGTGGACGCGAGAAGCCCGACGAAGCAGTTATCCTCGGCGCGCACCTCGATTCCTGGGACCTGGGCACCGGCGCGCTCGACAACGGCTGCAATGCCGCGCTGGTGATCGAAGCGGCGCGCGCCATCAAGGCCACGGGATTGCTGCCGCGGCGGACGATTCGCTTCGTGCTCTTCAGTGGCGAAGAGCAAGGCATGTACGGCTCGTGGCAATACGCCTTGGCGCACCGCGCCGAGTTGGACAAAATTCGCGGCGTGGTGGTCTTCGATTCTGGCGTGGGGCGTATGACAGGCTACTCGCTGACCGGACGCGGCGACCTTGAGGAGGGCCTTCGCGAAATCCTCAAGCCGCTCGCTTCCTGGGACGTCAACCACCACACGCTCGAGGGCGACATCGGCACGGACAATTGGGATTTCTTTCTCGAAGGAGTTCCCACGCTGGTCGCCGAGCAGGACGAAGCCAACTATCTGCCCAACTATCACGCGGCATCCGACACCTTCGACAAAGTCGATATCCGCGAGCTGAAAATCAATACCGCACTTGCCGCTGTCACCGCGTGGGGTATCGCCGACCGCCCAGAGCCGCTCGGCAAACGCTTATCGCGCACCGAAACGGAGCGGCTGCTGAAAGAGATGCACCTCGACGAAAAAATGGAGCAACTCGGCTATTGGGAGCCTTGGCAAAAGGGTACGAGAGGCCGCAAACCGTAAAGAAGGAATGGCCACGCAGGCACCGCATCGCAGAGTAAGAAATACGGCCGGCTCAATTCTAGCCGTTGATTACGGCCGCGCGCGCATCGGCTTGGCCCTTGCCGAAACGGAAGCACAGCTTCCGCGGCCTCTTCTGACTCTCGAACGCGTCAATCGCAATGAAGACATGCGGCGGTTACGGGAACTTGCGCGTGAGCATGGCGTCCGCCAAATCGTCGTCGGGCTTCCGCTGCGTCTCGATGGCACGCGCGGTGAAATGGCGGAAGAGGCTACCCGTTTCGCCACGCGCCTGCGCAAGCAACTAGGCTTGCCAGTGGACATGCTCGACGAGCGCCTAACCAGCTGGGAAGCGGAGCGCTTGCTCGAAGAGCAAGCCGGAAGAGTTCTGCATGATGCGAAAACGCGCGCCAAAGGCGGAAACAAGCCCGCAAGAGCCTCCGTGGACGCTGTGGCTGCAGCCGTAATTTTGAAAGAATACCTGGAGCACCGGCGCGCGACGAAAAGCACCCCAGAGCACATCTAATCTACGTGAGTCGCGCAACCGCACGCAGTTAGCGCGCCACGCGGGAGCGTAACTAATTTGGCTCTCGCAATAACCGCAGAATCCGATAAGGCTGCGAAAACAGGCAAAATTGATAGGGAAGCTCATCATCCGCCGCCAACGAAAAGGAGCTGTGCCGAATTGAAAAGGACTCTAGCGCTCGGTGCCGTGCTACTGTTGCTCGCGGTTGCAGGAGCTGCGGCCTGGATGTGGTCCAGCATCGAGCGGCCATACCAAGGCTTTGCCGCGGAAGGTGTGTTTGTCGATCTGCCGCACGGGGCCTCCAGCAGAACTGTGGCGCGCGTGCTGAAGAAAAACGGCGTGATCCGCAGCGCGTTGGCCTTTGAGGTTTACGCGCGGCGCCATCCGCGCCGCCAATTGCAAGCCGGCGAATATTTCTTCAACCGCGAAATCAGCGGTCATGATGTATTCTGGCAGATTGCCGACGGCCACATTTACGAGCAGGCCTTCACCGTTCGTGAAGGCGAGACCATCTTTGACATCGCCCATGACTTGGAAGTCGAAAAACTGATGACCGCCGACGATTTCTTGGCCGCCGCGCAAAATCCGGAGTTGATTCGCGACATTGCCCCGCGCGCCAAAACGCTTGAAGGTTTCTTGTTTCCTGCGACATATTCCCTGCCACGGCATCCAACTCCAACAGATGTGACCGCCGAGATGGTCCGCAAATTCAAGGAAGAATGGCAGCGCATCGCTCCGCCGGAGAGCAAGGGCGGCACCAGCGGCTTGGAACATGGCCGCCCCGTGGCCTCCGTCGTCACCCTCGCGTCTCTCGTTGAGCGCGAAACGCCCAAGCCCGAAGAACGCCCGCTCGTGGCAGGTGCCTTTGAGAATCGACTCCGGAAAAATATTCCGTTACAGTGCGATCCGACTGTGATTTACGCGATGCAAGACGCTGGCCAGTACAATGGCAGGATCACCGGCGCGGATTTGCATTTCCCGTCGCCGTACAACACGTACGCGCATGCTGGCCTGCCGCCCGGCCCCATCGGCAATCCCGGCGAGGCTTCGCTGCGCGCCGCCCTGGATCCTGCGAAAACGGATTACTTATATTTCGTGGCCAATACCCAGGGTGGCCACTTTTTCGCTGCCACGCTTGTGGAACACAATCGCAACGTAACGAAATATCGCCGTCTCCTCGCGGGATTGCCCGCCGACCCGCCGACTCCGCCGCCCGCTCTCCCCGCGGCTCACAAACAAATAACGAAGGCGCCCAGGAAGCACGCCGCGCCTGCCAAGAAATCCCAAGGCAAGCGCAAAGCTCATCCCAACCAGCAGCACGTCGCGGCCCAATGAACGACATGCTGAGCACCAAGAAGGCTTTGATTCTGCAGGCCGCGCGAGCTATCGGCGCTCAGAAATTTACTCCCGCGGAAATTGAGCAACTGCGTCGGCGCCTGATCGCCGAGCACGGCGAAGACGCAAAAACCGGCTCGGACTATATCGCCGACGTTTTGAAAAGCGCCGGTCTCCGCGTCGTGCTATCACAACAAGAAGAAGCCGAAGAACAATACGAAGAAGAGTTCGAGGATTTGCTGCACTTCAAGACGCTGGAGGATGCGGAACTCAGCATCATGCGTCTCGACGAACTCATGCGCAAATTCCAGTCCCATGGTGAGCGCGCCGCCGTCGAGCGCGTCTTAAACGTGGCGCGCCTCGGGAAGCGCCGCGCCGAGATGATTTCTCGCAATCCCAAGGTCGAGCCCAACAAGCGCGCCGAGAAAATCGAGATCGCCAACTGGTTCCGCATCTGGCTCGAAACCCCGGACGCCTTCTTCGATTGGCTCGATGTTCGCAAGCAAGCGCCGGATTTTCAGGCTAAATTTCCCCAGAAGGAATCCGAGGTATGAGCGCCCCCGGTAAGCCGCCGCTCGATCCCAGCGCCTTGGCGTTGCCGCCATTCTCCCTCGATGTCGAAGCCCTCGACCTTGGCGCCGACGTCAAAGCTGTCGGCCTTGAGCTGCTCGAAACCGAGAGCCGCGAGCCGGTCCGCGGCAAAGACGCAGCGCTTATTTGGGCCGCCGTTTTTCCCGCTCTCGCTGCGGATGAATTCTTCGTCCTTGACTTCTTCAGCCATCTCGACCGCGTTCGCGAATTTTGCAAGCTTCACGAAATTCATTATCGCGAAGCCGCCGAGCGCTGCTTGGTGCTGCCGCAGCCGGGCGAAACGCAGCTTGAGCAACTCTTCCAGCGCTTTGAAGGCGAGACCTTCGGCGTGCGCGTTGGCGGTCCGGCGCACGCCGGTGACGCCGAGCTTGAGAAAGAGCTCTCGCGCCACGGTCTCGATGCCTATCAACCCGCGTATGCCCGCTATACGTTTTGTGCCGTCTGCGAGCCCGAAGATGGCTGGGTGACTCTCCTCAGCCCAATCCTTTGGCCCACCGAAGTCATTCGCCGCATTCGTGGGGCAGTGCAAAAGTTTGACATATACGTTGCGCGGCCTCACTGAAAAGCGTGACTCGCTTGCTCGGTTTGACGCGCATTCCTGTGGTTGCTAGATTGCTCTCTTTGTATCGATGAGGACGGCCGGATTGAACATACGTGTGCTGACTTGGATGGTCTGGGCGACACTGGCGTCGCTTTCTTGCGGCTGCCGTGGCCACATCAAAACCATCACAAAATTGCCCCCGCAGGCCAAGGCCGTTGTCCGCGATGCCACCCGCGACGAACTACTTGAGAAATACAATGAAATCGCCCGCGCCGTGAAAAGCGTGAGCGCCACAGTCGAGCTCAAGCCCACTGCGGGCTCAAAGTACAGCGGCGTCATTGAGGATTACCACGAGGTGAAAGCCTTCCTTCTCGCGCAGCGCCCGGCGGAAATCCGCGTGATTGGGCAAGCCCCTGTGGTCGGCAAAACGATCTTCGACATGGCCAGCGACGGCGAAACGTTTCGCGTCTGGATCCCCTCGAAAAACAAATTTCTCGCCGGCTCGGTAGCTGCGGAGCGCATCAGCGAAAAGCCCATCGAGAATCTGCGTCCACACCACTTGCTGGATGCCTTGCTGTGGCCCGAGGTCCGCAAGGAAGAAAGTGTGCTGTTTGAAGAGTTCAACGACGAGACCGCGCGCTACTACGTCCTGACCGTCCTGCGCGGCGGCTACCGTACCGAGATCCTCCGTAAGATTTGGTTCGATCGCGCCGATTTGCAGGTCTCCCGCCTGCAAACCTTCGGCCCCAGGGGCGTTTTGCTCTCCGACGTGCACGTTTCGGGCTGGCAGCCGCTCGTCAGCGATCAGGAAACTCCTGCGTCGGCAACGCCCAGCGCTATAAACGCGTTCCCGCGTCTGCTCCGTATTGACCGCCCCCACGACGACTACCGCCTCGACTTGCAAATCATCAAACTCTCCATAAATGAAGACCTGCCCCTCGAGCGCTTCAAGCTCGAACAGCCCCCGGGCACTGACCTCGTACGCGTCGGCGACACCGCCGAGGAGAAGCCGCGATGATGGGCGAACTCATCGTCCGCAATTTGCTGCATCGTCCGTTGCGCACCATCGTGGGCGTGTGCTGATCGTCGGCCTCACTTCTGGCCTCCTCACAGAAACCGCCAAGCGCATCGAAGGAATTGGCGCGGACATCATGCTACAGCCGCCCGCCGCCTCCATTTTTCTGGGTTTCAGCGGCTCGCCCATGCCCATCAAAATTGCTGACAAGCTTGCACAGATGAGATACGTGCAAGCGGTTGCTCCCGCGCTCCTGCAATTCAACTCCACTGGCGGCGTCGAAGTGATTTACGGTATCGACCCTGAAAGTTTCCGCGCCGTATCCGCCGGCTTCGTTTTCCTGCAGGGCCACGACATGGAAGGCCCGGACGATTTGCTGGTCGACGACTGGGCCGCTAAAGCCAAACATCTAAAAGTCGGCGACACCTATAATCTCCTGAATCACAACTGGCATGTCGTCGCCATCATCGAACATGGCAAGGGCGCCCGTTTGTTTGTGCCTATCTCCACGCTGCAGGACCTGGTCGGCGCCCACGACAAAGCCTCCATCTTCCTCCTGAAGTGCACGCGCCCGGAGCACACCGAAGACGTCATGGACGAAATTCGTGCCGTCCTGCCTGGTTACACCGTTCGCCCGCTGAAAGATTTCTTGTCGCTCATGACCTCCACGAATATCCCGGGCCTCGAGACCTTCATCCACGCCATGATCTCGCTGGCCATCGCCATCGGCCTTCTCGTCATTTTCCTGACCATGTACACCACGGTCATCGAGCGCACCCGCGATATCGGTGTGCTGAAATCGCTGGGCGCCACACGCAGCTTCATCGTGCGCGCCCTGCTCACCGAATCTGCCGCGCTCTGCATTTTCGGCATTGCCGCCGGCGTCGGACTGAGCTATGCCGTGCGCGCCGCATTCCTCGCCGGATTTCCGACGCTCTCGATCCTAATCACCACGGAATGGGTGTTGCGCGCAGCCGGTATCGCTTTGACCGGAGCCGTAATCGGCGCAAGCTATCCGGCCTGGGTGGCCAGCCGCAAAGATCCCGTCGAGGCCCTTTCGTATGACTAGAAGCCGCAGCGATCGCGGAAGGCGCGGCTAGGCAGCGCATGGTAATCGCGGCTACAATACAGCCACCTGCCGGCGCGTTGATTTCTCCACGGCAAAATAATTTGGAGCCGCTACTCAAAACCGAAGGTTTGTGGAAGCTCTACCGGGCCGGCAAAGTGGAAGTGCCCGCGCTGCGCGGCGTCAACTTTGAGGTCTTGCCGGGAGAGTCGGTTGCCGTCATGGGGCCGTCCGGCTGCGGAAAATCCTCTCTTCTTTACGTCATCGGCGGATTGGCCCAGGCCACGCGCGGCCACGTGCTGGTCGACGGCAACGATTTGACCGAGCTCAGTGACGCGGCGCGTACCAAGCTCCGCCGCCATAAAATTGGTTTCGTCTTCCAGCGCTTCAATCTGCTGCCCACCTTGACCGCCAAAGGCAACATCGCCATCGCGCAATTCATTCACGGCAACGGCTTCGATCCGCACCGTTTCGACGTCGTCACCAAGATGCTCGGGCTCCAGGGCCGCCTGCACCACAAGCCCTCCGAGCTCTCCGGCGGCGAACAGCAGCGCGTGGCCATCGCACGCGCCATCATCAACGAACCTAAAATCCTCCTGGCCGACGAACCCACGGGCAACCTCGACTCCAAGAATTCCGAAATCGTCTTGCAGATGCTCCGCCAGCTCAACAAGGATCTGGGACAGACCATCGTGATGATCACCCACAATCCCGAAGCGGTCACCTACTTCGACCGCGTCGTGCACATGCGTGACGGCGTGATTGTCGACGGCGTCCCGGCGGACTGATATGGCTGGCGTAAAACGGATTCTTTCCAGGACGTTTTTCTGGTCCTACGAACGCGGAACCTGGCAATACGACGTCGCCGTCGTTCTCATTCTGGTTATTGTCCTGCTCACGCCTCGCGGCTGGTTCCGCGACCAGCCGCAAGTTGGCATGCCTGCCGCATCCGATCAAGTCCAGCTCGTCGTTTTCTCTGACGACGGCCATCGACAGGAGTACCGCGTTGACGCTCGCGTCCTCGCTCCGCCCCAGCAAACCCCTGCTTTGCAGAACGAGCTGCACCAGGCTCTGCAGCGCGCTCTCCCCGATTTGCACAATGGCCGATTCTCGATCACCAACATTGAAGCAGTGCGCGACGAACGGGGTACCGTTATCGCCTATGAAGTCGAAATTCACCGTTGATCGCGCTTCCGTTTCCGTTCGTGAAACTCCCGGCTCGACACGCGCATCCATTGCTATGTGCTACGATTACAACGATTTCAGCCGCCGGCCCGTCCTTCCGGCAGCAGGGGTTTAGCTTGAAAAATGCCGTTTCCTTCGTTGCGCTGCTGGGGCTGTGTGCGCTCGCCTGTGTTCTGCAATTGCGCGCCTCCGCCGTCCAGGAGAGCCCTCGCTGGACCACCGAAAGCGTTCTGAAAATGATGGACAAGGCCGCGTCCGATTTTCACAGCCTTACCGCGGATATCGAGCACATCAAGTACACCGAAGTGGTCAAGGACACTTCCACGGAAACCGGTCAGATTTTCGTGCGCCGCGACCAAAAAATGCGCATTGAGTTCACCAAGCCCGATCCGCGCGTCATTCTCCGCACCGGAGATTCCCTGTTCGTCTTTACGCCCAAAATCAATCGCGTCGAAGAATACAATCTTGGCAAGAACCGCGCTCTCGTCGATCAGTACGTGCTCTTGGGGTTCGGCACCAAAAGCCAGAACATGGAGAAGAGCTACGACATTGCGCTGAGCGGTGAGGAGGAAATCGACCACCACAAAACGTTTGTTCTGGCCCTCACTCCCAGATCCGAAGACGTTCGCAAGCAAATCACAAAAATTCAGATGTGGATCGACGCTTCTTCATGGCTGCCGGTTCAGCAGAAATTCTTCGAAGCCGGCTCCGGCGATTACTTTCTCTTCAAATACTCCAACATGATGAAAAACCTGAAAATTAGGGATTCCAAGCTCAAGCCAGACTGGCCCAAAAACGCCACGCGCGTAAAGCCCCACCAATAACCCAGGCTCCTTTGCCCGCCATCCGCCGCTCCGAACGGCCGCTCTGAACGGTCGCTCTCAGCTTGCAGCTCGCTCCTGCGCCAACAATTGCTCCTTCCGCGATAGTCCCCACCGGTACCCCGCCAGGCTGCCGTCCTCACGAATCACCCTGTGACAAGGCACCACAATCGAAACCGGATTCGTCGCGCACGCCCTCGCCACCGCCCGCACGGACTTCGGGCTCCCCAGCGCCCGCGCCACTTGCGTATAGGTGCGTGTGCTGCCCCGCGGAATCCTCTGCAGCTCCTGCCACACGCGCCGCTGAAACGCCGTCGCTTGCAAATCCAGCGGCAGCTCCAGCCTCGGCGGATTTCCCTCCACGCGCTGCACAATTTCCTTCACCCAGCGCTCGAAAGAATCTCCGGCCGCGGTAATCTCCGCTTTTGGATATTCTTCGCGCAGCTCTTCGACAAGTTTCGCATCCGCGTCTCCCAGATACACCGCCGAAACGCCTCTCTCCGTCGCCCCAACCAAAACCCTCCCCAGCGATGATTTCGCGATAGCGTATCCGATCTTCATGTCCCTTCCTCCCTTTCGATAAGTCGCTGGGGTCATCCCCAGCTGCGCGTTGCTGCTTTCATATACGCGGCTCGTCGAGCCGTAACCAGTTTCGTAAAGCGCTTCGGCGATTCCTTTTCCTTCCCGCAGCATTTTTTTGAAGCGCGCGAGCCGCAGCGCTGCCGCCAACTCACGCGGACGCAAGCCCGTCACGTGCACGAATGCTCGCCGCAACGTCCCCGGAGTCGTACCCAACCTCGCTGCCAGCGTCGCAAACCCAACGCCTTCGTCTTCCCCGAACTTGACCAGTTCGCGTGACGCGCGTTCGACCAGCGCCACCGGACCCGCCACTTCATTGGGCCGGCAGCGCAGGCACGGCCGGAATCCTTCTTTCTCCGCCTCGGCGCCGGTATGAAAGAAAACCACGTTGCGCCGCAGCGGCCGCCTCGCCGGGCAAGACGGGCGGCAATAAATGTGCGTTGAACGCACGGCCAGAACAAATGTGCCGTCCGCCCGCGCATCGCGCGTCATCGTGGCGCGCCAATAGCGAGCGGCCGCCCGCGGCGGAATGTTGCTATTGATTTTCCGGTTCTTGCGGTTCGTGTTCATGCGTCCACACTACCAACAATGCACAAGCCAATCTATCCGCGAACGCCCGTCAAAAACAGGTTTTTATTAGGGCGAGATCAGGCTTCCGCGGGTTCGATGACCTGGCGTTTCGCTTGCAGCGGCGCGGCGTGAGGCGCGGTAATCACCAGTAAAACAGCGGTCAAAATCACTGCCGCGGCGATCACCGTGCGCAAAGTAATCGGCTCCCCGATAAGCAGCCACCCAAGAAAAAGCGCCACCACCGGATTCACAAACGCATAAGTCGCCACCCGCGTCGCCGTGCTTTTCTTCAAAATGTAGATGTATGCGGTGAAACCCACCATCGACCCAAACACAATCAGATACCCAAGCGCCGCCCAGGAACGCGCCGTGATCGCCCCAAGGTGCAGCGCCCCAACCTCTCCCGACAATATCCCCGCAATCCACAAACAAACTCCACCCGCAAGGCTCTGCATCGCCACTCCCAGTAAAGGTGAGCCGGACCCGCCAGCATGCTTGGAGTAAACCGACCCGCTCGCCCACGCCAGTGAAGCAATCACCAGAATCCCAACTCCAAAGGGGTCGACGCGCGCGGATCCGCCCAGATTCTTAGGCCCCACTAAGAGCGCCAACCCGCCAAATCCCAGCAGCAGCCCGGCCACCACACGCGGTCCCGGCCGCGTGCCTTCCGGTCGCAGCCAGTCCACCAAAACCATCCACAGCGAAACCGTCGCGACAAGCAGAGCCGTAACTCCCGAAGGAACCGTGCGCTCCGCCAGGCACACTCCGCCATTTCCGAGGAACAGCAGTAAGAACCCCGTAATGAAGGACATACGCCAGTGCGCCAGCGTCGGCCGCACTCCGGTCTTCCAGCGCAGTATCGGGTACAGAATGAGACCCGTTAGCAGGTGACGCGAACCTGCCAGCAATAGCGGAGGGAACGACTCGATCCCCACGCGAATCGCCAGGTACGTCGATCCCCAGACCACATACACAAGCCCGAACGCGATGATCACCAACGTGGACATTCGCGAAGCTGACGGCTCAACAGCGGGCGAAGATGGCGCAGGATCGCGTTCAAGTATTGCGGTTGACATCCCGACCTCACCCTAAAACCACCAACGTAAACGCCCAAACGCGGCGTGTCCAGCGCCATATTGGATGAGTGAATCCCGTGATCGCGTCAAGAGCATGAATCAACAGTGCGCAATCATCTGCCCAGGTACTATAACTAAGTAGTTTGCGTTAAGACACTTCCGGGTTTTTCCACAGGTTGACCTCCGCCCTCTTTAGTGGCATTTTAGCGGCCCATTCTCCTAGCATCACAAAAAAGCTGTCAGGCCATTTGGTCGGGACCACGCAACACGCAAACGGATTCTCCTGAGGGCGAGATGAGTGCGAAGAATCGCGCAAGGTCTCTGCTACCCGTGCCGGAAGAAAGTGCAGCGAAAGCTCTGCCCTTCCTCGCTGCCGCTCCGCAAATAGTTCCCAACCCCGCGCCCAACCGAGCTATGGCGCCCCCATCGCGTTTGAGCGCGCTCTCTGCGAGCACGCAGCCCCGCCGCTTCGCCCGCGTGCCCACACACGCCGTTGGCGTTCACCCGGAGCACCGCGTCTATCCGCGCGCCACCCTCAAGCTCCCCTTGCGCTTGCGCAGTGTTGACCACGTCCCCGAGGAATTTCCCGTCACTCTCGTCACCCGTGATATCAGCTCCACGGGCGTCTACTTCCTCTGCCCTAAAACGCTTGCCACCGGGGCTTCGCTCGAAATCGAAATCGTTCTCGTCAGCAAGCCCATGGGCCGCGGTAACGTCGTGCTCGCTACCCGGGCTCACGTGCTACGCTCCGAACCCGCTGCCATGCCCGGTTGGCATGGTATCGCCGCCTCTTTCGACGACGTGCAATTCGACCGCGACGACCGCGTCCCCACTCGTTTCCTCAAGCCCTGATTCTCCGATCGTCCCAGCGTGCAAGTCTTTTTCAGATTCTGCTAATCTGACCACACCAAACATGCGTTCAACATCAAACGGAAAAATTCAGGGCGTCCTTTTCGATTGGGACGGCACCCTCCTCAATTCCTACCGCGCCGATTCCGCCGCCTATCTCGCCATGTTCCGCGAAATGGGCATTCCCTGGACCCTCGACGACCTTGCCCGCCACTATTCCCCCAACTGGTATCGCGTCTATCGCGCCGCCAAATTGCCGCGCGCTCGTTGGGGCGATGCCGACCGCGCCTGGCGCAAACAATACGCCACGCATCGCCCCCAATTAATGCCCGGTGCCCGCCGCGTATTGAAACACCTTCGCACGCGCCACCAGCTCGGAGTCGTCACCAGCGGCGACCGCGACCGCGTCGTACGCCAGTTGCGCCTCTTCCAGCTCACCGATCTCTTCGCGTCGCATGTCTGCAGTGGAGACACACACTACCGCAAGCCGCATCCTGCCCCGCTGCGTCTTGCCCTGCGCCAAATGTGCTTGGATCCCGCCGCCTGTGTTTACGTCGGCGATTCCCCTGAAGATCTTGAAATGGCCCGCCGCGCCGGAGTCCGCCCCATCGCCGTGCTCGGCCCATTCCCCACCGAAGCCCGCCTCCGCGCCGCCAATCCCGACCTCCTCCTCAACTCCATCACCGAATTACCCGCCGCGTTGCGTCGCCTATAAACCGAGCGGGTGTCATCCTGAAGCTACCCGGTGAGGGTAGCTGAAGGACCTCAACGTTAAGTCTTGAGATCAATGCAGCGTTGCGCGCCAACTACGATTGAGGCTTTGCCGTCGGTGCGGCCGCCGCCGGCGCCATCGCCGGCAGCGGCTTAAACTCCGTCCACTTAATCACCAACCGCACCGGCACGCTAACATCCTTCAGGTGCAGTGTGTCATCCGACCGCGCGTAATTCGGAAACCAATATTTCCCATCCACGTTCTCGCGGTACGTCTCAAACAGCGTGAACGGCAGCGTCGCCGAACGCACCTCGCCCAGCTCGTTTACCCATCTCCCGTACGTCTTCACCACTTCCAGATATTTCGTGTCCACCCAAACCAGTCCGTCCAAATACGCATGCACGCGATCCAGCGCCTTTGGCTTCACCTTAAAAATGTAGCAGTCGATCTCGTCCACCTGTTCCTGGCCGATATATTTCAAATCGTATTTCACCAATTGGCTGCTCGTCAGGGGAAACGCCGGAATGCGGTCCAACTCCCTCACGTCCTCGCTTTCCAGATTGAAATAATGCAGCGTCGATTGCGGTTTCTGCACCACTTTGCTGATCACTTGCCCGTTGGCCGCTCGCGCCGTCTCCGTCACCATCAGGAATTGCCCGGCCGGCTTGCCGTCCTCCCCAAACTCATCGATTCGAATCGTCTTCCGGTATCCATAATTCGGCCGCGCCGCCAAAAACTGGTCTTCCTTCGCCGAAAATCGCCGGATAATTTCATCCGGCGGCAACGACGGGGGCGCCGCAGCCTCCGGCTCCGTCCCCAGCCGCCGCACATCGTGCTCCGGAGGCGGCGCCAGCGGCGCTGAAGGTGTATCCTGCGCCTTAGCCATCCATCCGCCAAGCGCCCCTGCAAAAATGGCCGATACAAAAAACGCGAAAGCCCGTGTCATCCTGAGGTCCCGGCGCCATTCAGCCCGGCCGAAGGATCTCAACCTAAAATACTTGGCGACGGGCCAGCGACGTGCAGATGTAGCGGCCGCCGACCGTTTACCCTGAGCTTCAAAGGGTGGCGGGCGCCTTTGGCTAAACCCGGACATGATTTCAGCCACTGGACTCATGACTGGTTTGGATGCACTTCAACGGCTCCGAAGCCGCCTCCGCTCCCCTAAGTGCACAAGCTTACCGCAAATACCGCTGCTACACGGAACGGTCCGTCCCTCGCGCGCTTACGCTTCTCTGCTACAATCTACCGCTTTGTGAGCGAGCCCAAACAAGCCAGGCGCTATTTCGTCTCGGGAATCGTGCAAGGTGTCGGCTTCCGTTATTTTGCCCACCGCGCCGCGGAGCGCCTGCACCTGAGCGGCTACGCAAAAAATTTGCCGGACGGCCGCGTCGAAGTCTACGCCATCGGGAGCGCTGAGCGCCTCGTCAAGCTGCGTTCCGTGCTCGAACGCGGCCCTTGGGGAGCCAGCGTGAGCGAAGTCAAGGAAGAAAACGCGGCGATCGACTCGAATTACGCCGACGATTTTGGCATCACGTATTAACACAGCGAGGAGCTTGTTGAATGAACGATCTCAAGACACTAATCCGCGAAGTCCCCGACTATCCGAAGCCCGGCATCCTCTTCTACGATCTCACCACCCTGCTCAAGGACAAAAAAGGTTTCCACACTCTGATCGATCTCCTCTGCGAACACTACAACGGCCACAAGATCGATATCGTCGCCGGAATCGAAGCCCGCGGATTCATCTTCGCTCCCGCGCTCGCTTACCGCCTCGGCGCCGGCTTCGTCCCCGTGCGCAAACCCAAAAAGCTCCCCGCAAAAACTTCCAGCGTCTCCTACGCCCTCGAATACGGCACGGACACGCTCGAAATCCACGAAGACGCCGTAAAAAAGGGTGACCGCGTGATCATCTGCGATGACCTCCTCGCCACCGGAGGCACCGCCGCCGCCACCGTAAAGCTCGTCCAGCAACTAGGCGGCGTAGTAGACGGCACCGCCTTCGCCGTAGAACTGACCTTCCTCAACGGCCGCAGAAAACTCCCGGGCCTCGACGTCTTCTCCCTAATCCAATACGACAAATAGAAACCGTCCCGCGACCATGTAGCGCAGTCCCTTTGGGGCGGCATCTCCAACGCTGCCCGTCCCGAGGCCTGAGCCCGTGCTCAATTCCGCGCCTTCCGCTGCCGCACCGCCTCAAATAGCACCACTCCCGCTCTTCCGCGTCAACTCATGCAATCCCTTGCCCTCGCCGCCGAAAACAATCCCCACCGGCGAGGTGTAGTCCGCTTGCGTATAACTCTTCTCCGCGTCTTCGTCCAACCCGATCAGCCAGTAGCCCGCTTCCTTCAACTCCTCCATCGTCCGCACCAAATTCGTGACCTTTGCCACCGGCAAGTGCGACAGCGCCCCCGCGGACGCTCGCTCCACTGTATCGGTCAATCCCGCCGCACGCCGCTCCGGAACCACCACGCCATGCGCTCCCGCAGCCAGCGCCGTGCGAATGATCGCCCCCAAATTGTGCGGATCCTCTACGCCATCCAGCAAAACGATGAGCCCTTTTTCACCTTTTCCTGGCCCGGCGTTCGCCGCCGCAAGAATGTCCTCGAGCGTCGCTGCTGCCCGCGCCGCTGCCAGCGCCACCACGCCCTGATGATCTTTGGAGTCCGCCAGCCGGTCCAGCTGACCTCTGTCCTCGAAACGCACGGCGATGTTGTTTCGCCGCGCCAGCTTCACAATTTCTTCCACCCGCGTATCCTGCCGACCGCGCGCAATCACAATGCGGTCAAACGCGCGCCCAGCCTCCAGCGCCTATCCGCTACACACGTACTCGCAAAGTCTTGGAGTGCGGCGGTCTTGCCGCCGCTTTCACCCCGTTAACACGAGAACGCATAATCCGTCGTGCGCGATTCGTGCCACAGCGCACGTAGCGGCCGCCGACCGTGGCGGGCGCCTTCGTACACTGTTGTCCAGGCTCTCAATCGAGAGCCGCACAAAACTCCAAAATTCTTTCCCGCGCCGTCTTCACATGCAATGCGAACCCCAGCGGCGCCGCTTCATCCAAAAGCAAAATCACCCGATCCAACTCCCCCTCACCGGCTCGCCCCGCAAGCGCCAGCCGAATCGGATGAAACAACTCGCGCCCGCGAATATCCAGTCCTTCTTTCAACGCAGCGATGATCTCCTTAAACCGGTCGGAGTCCAGTGCCGTTCCCTCCAGCAGCAACAGCGCAAGCTGCCGCAAAACATCGCGCGCCGCATAGCGCGACAACACTACATGACTCTCCACGCGCGCCAAAATTTCCCGTGAATCGTAATGAAAGACCAGCCCCAACAATTCCGCAAGCGCCTCGCGGTCCGCCGCCTGCGTCCCCAAAATTCCGGCCGCGTGCTCGCACCACGCAACCTGCTCCCCTGACAATTCACTGGCAGCCCATCCCCGCTCCCGCAGAATTGCAGCCACATCCGCAGCGGCAAACGGATTCACCGCAAGCGCAGGCGAATTCTCCATCTGGTCCGGAATCATTTGCAGGAATCCATCATGGAAACGACTCAATCTAAAAGCGCGGTGTCATCCTGAGGCTATCCGATGAGGATAGCCGAAGGACCTCAACGTCAGGAACTTGGCAAAGCGTTTGTACCCTGAGTAGAATCGTGCGCTCACCTATCGCCCCGAAATCGTCGCAACCACATGCGCCGCAATCGCTTCCCCGCGCCCAATCGCGTCCACGCCCTCGTTTGTCTTCGCCTTGAGATGAATTTTTTCCGCCGGCACTCCCAGCGCACGCGCCAGCGCGTCCCGCATCTTCGGAAAATGCGGACCCAACTTCGGTTTTTCCGTGATCACCACGGCATCGACGTGCTCGATCGCGAAATTCTTTTCAGCAAGTAGCTTCTTTGCATGCTCCAAAAAAATCAAACTATTCGCGCCCTTCCATTTCGGATCGGTGTCCGGAAAATGCGTCCCGATATCCCCAAGCCCAGCGGCGCCCAGCAGCGCGTCGCAAACCGCATGCGCCAGCACATCTCC
>WNFG01002989.1_pt1 | contig 18860 bp, 20 predicted proteins | sample 5400431 | NCBI WGS metagenome assembly WNFG01 (sample SAMN13153346, study PRJNA577476) | soil metagenome | isolation source: 120 cm saprolite under Douglas fir tree site 2 hole 3 replicate 2 | place: USA:California | collected 2015-04-18 | reverse complement strand
GCAATCGCTATCCCTGCCATCAGGGGTACCATCTGCACAACTCTCACTTCTCTCACCCACATTTTTCTCGGCGACAGATGGCATACTTCCCGCCATTTTTTCAGACCTCATCACGGGTAGGGGTATTGCAACAGACATCTACGTGACTCACGATGGAGGGACGACCTGGAAGAGTACAATGCCCCTACCTGCGGCCTTCGGCACGATAGACTTTGTGGATATGCAGCATGGGTGGGTGACCGATGGAATGGTCCTCTACAGTACCAGCGACGGAGGCCACCACTGGACAAAGCTATCTCTGGGCGCGAACTTCAAGCAGGTCGCTGACCTCAGCTTTGTCTCTAGCACTACCGGTTGGGCGATTGGCGGGCAAAGCAACACCTCCTCATTCCTACTCAAGACAGCTGATGGGGGAAAAACGTGGACACCGATTCCCGTTTCGATCTCATGAGAGCTCTATAGTTGCTGTTTCCTTCGCTTCCACGAGTCAAAGAACCTGGGTACGATCTGAGCTCGACTTTCTACATGTTCGGATCGCTAGCACACAGGCTGCACAAGTTGAATCAAATCAGCGCTGGCACTGTTCAGACATCAGAGCGAACAACTGATGTCTGAACAGTCAATCTACCCCAACAATGCCCATGCCTTGTGATACCAGGCGACTTGCTCAAATTGATAGTTCATAATTGCCGCTAGGGTATCTGTGTTGCCAAAGCTGGTTGCGCATGCGCTATCGGGGTTGGGCGCAACCGCCGTCTTAGAGCCAGCATACACGGCATTGCGATAGTCATCAACCGCCTGACAGGGTGTGGCATTGCGCGCATCCGTCCAAACGATGTAGGCGCTGATGGGGCCGGCTACGACGCCGATGTAATCGCCGATGAATTGCTCTTGCAAGCTGTTATAACCGGATCCATCGGGATTCGAGGAGGCTGTGCTGACCCGCACCGGCGCACTAAAGGCCGATCCGCCCGCCGCAGACTCGGCGAAGTAGTTGTCGTAGACCTGCACCCCTGTCTGAAAGGGGTTGTTTGCGGGGGGCTGCGTCAGGGCGTCAAAGATGAGGCTGACGGTGCCATTGGGGGCAACGCTGGCCTCTGGGAAGAAGGCGTTGCGGTCAGAGATGCTGGCAATTGTGCCAAGCTGGGTCCAGTTGATGCCATCGAGCGAGACCGCGCCCTTGACGACGCCGTGCCCGCCGCTAAAGTCGCACCAGACGACGTAGACGCGGATGCTGCTGGGGTCAGAAGCCGGATGTGGGTAGCAATCCACGCGTGCGCTCATGCCGGGCACCCGGTTGAAGAGGTCCACTACATCAAACGGCGTTCCTGTCAGCGGGTAATCAGTCACCTGGGCGATGGTGATCGGTGCAGTGAAGGTCTGGCCGCCATCGGTGGAGGTGGAGACGACTTGCAGGCTGGGGAGTTTGGTCGAGTCGGCGTTCTCCGTCCAGAAGACTTCAACGGTGCCGTCCGAGGAGACGGCCATCTGGCCGGTCTCGCGGAAGCCCCGAGGGAAGTTGTTGTTGGCCGCGCTCACCTGCACTGCCTGCGACCAGGTGCGCCCCTCGTCGTCGGAGTGAGCGACATAGAGCTTGACATTGCCGTTGCCGGAGCAGGTGTTGCAGAACACCGCCCAGTTGAGATAGACGCGCCCGAAATGCGGGCTGCCGGGGAAGTGGTCGACGGCGACCCAATCATGGTCGTCGAAATTGGATTTGTTGTCGGTGGAGGTGGCCGCCACCGGATTGGCCCAGCTCAGGCCGTCATTGTAGGAACGGGAGACGGTGACCTGCTCGCCGCCAAACTCCGGGAAAGGGTCGGCAAGGCTGCCATAGTAAATAGCGACGCCGCAGGAGAAGCTGAACGTGCTATTGGCACAGCGCCGGGGGCCATAGTCGAGGCTGGGATCGCCGCCAGAGACGCGGCCAATGGTGTTGAATCCGGGCAGGAAGCCGCCGGTCCACGTCTTGCCATTATCGGTCGAGCGGTAATAAGCTGAGATCGGGACGCCAGGGGCGAAAGGGCATGGGCTGGCAAGCGGGGTGGTCGTGCCAGGGCAGAGAGGCTCCTTAATCTCATCATTGGCCCCGGCGATCAATACGCCCGTCAGTGGGTCGCGGGTGATGGCGGGCTCGTTCTGCTTGTTCTGTGAGAACAGCAGGTTGTGATCCTGATCCACCAGGAAGTTGCCTGTGGTGGTGGAGGGTGCCTGTGCGGCTCTGGCCCGATAGGTAACCACCGCACTACCCAGGATAGCGGCGGTGAGTGCCAGTATACATAATGTTTTCAAGAGTAGTCGCGAAGAGGAGAGCTTGGCTATTTTCTGAGGTTGTCTCTGTAGTGTCCAAGACATAGTGGTGCCTCCTACATCAAAAATATACAATCGCTCAACCATTATACCATTATGAAGCCAGTACAGAAAGATGGGGTAGAGGAAATGGGTTGTGATCTGGTTGAGACGGAGTTAAGATTTTTGTATTATGATAAACCATAAAGAACTTGATGGGAGGACAAAATTGGAATCGCAATCTGCCTCTACTGCATCTAAACGGAGAGCAAGATATAATTTAGGCCTTATGCTTTTCTTGCTGCTGCTCACGCTTCCGCTGATGGGCCTTGGCTTATACATCTTCTTTACCGCTGCCTCGTCTTATATACAGGTAAATGGCTATGCTGAGGGGCGCTGTACGATACTTTCCAAAAAACTGCTGGCCGATAGCATGAGAGATGATTCGAGTACCACCGGTACGGGTTTCACCACCGTTTACAGGCCAAATCTTACATTCAATGTACAGACAGCTGATGGGAAGAGTTATGAGGCGAACGGTTACGATGTGACGCGTAACTATTCGAGCGATGAGAGCGTGGAGCAAGCGATTCTAGACAGTTACCGGGTAGGCCGAGTGTATCCATGCTGGTACAATCCAGCGCAGCTTTCTCAGGCAGTGCTCAACCGGGATGTGGCCGCTGGTCCTTTCATCTTCGGCGTTGCCTTTTTCGGGGCTGGCGTGCTCTTCTTTATCCTCATTTTGCTCTACATCCGCTTAACGATCCGCCAGAGGCGTGAGATGTCCACGACGGAAGCCGAGTATGCCATTGAGGAGGGTGTATGAACTGCATTACATTGCCTGCCACACCTGCACCGTCATATCGTCGCTGCCCGACGCGATCATTTTGCCATTGGGCGACCAGGCTACAGCATCGACAGGCGCGTTGGACGTAAAGTGGCCCCAATAGTAGTCGGCGTGGCCGCGATAGGTGTAGGCATTTTTTCCTGTGAGGGCGTCCCACACTTGCGCGGTGCCGTCGCCGTCACCGCTGCCCGACACGATCCTTTTGCCGTCCGGTGACCAGGCTACGGAAAGCACGTCTGCGCTATGGCCCGCGTAGTTGTAGGTGTTATTGCCGGTGACGGTATCCCATATTTCTACTGTGCTAGCAGAACTGCCAATTGCGATGTACCTGCCGCCGGGTGACCACGCCACGGCGTGTACTGCTCCACCATGGTAGCCATAGGAGGCGACATTCTTGCCCGTGGCAGCGTCCAGTACCAGGACGTCACCGGATCCACCAATGGCGAAGCGCTTACCATCGGGTGACCATGCTACAGCGTTCCAGGGCGCTGGACCGCCTCTGATGAGAGTGAGGCTTCTGTAAGCGACTACATGGCTGCCGGTGAATGCATCCCATAGCTGCACGCTGCCGTCGTTGCTGGCGGAGGCGATACGCGTCCCGTCAGGCGACCACGCAACGTCAAATACCGCATCGCTGTGCCCATGATAGGTGTAGACGAGGTTGCCCGTGGCCGCCTCCCAGACCTGCACTGTCGTGTCGAGGCCGCCGGAGGCGATAAATTGACTATCAGGGGACCACGCTACTGTTGCCACATCCGAGGAGTGACCACGATAAGTCAGGACATGGCTTCCATTAGCGGCATCCCAGACCTGCACGGTATGATCCCCACTGGCGGATGCGATGCGTTTGCCGTCGGGTGACCAGGCCACAGCACTCACATAATCGGAATGACCGTGATAGGTGAAATGGTTGGGAGCGGTGACAAAATGCACGATGAAGGCGATGTCAGCGTGGATATCGGTAAATACGAATAGTACGAGCAAGAGAACCACCAGAATACTTGCTATAATGATGAGGCGCCGCCTTGAGCGACGAGGCGGAGGAGTTAGCGGTTTGTCGAGTATGGACATGCGTTTATTCCCTCGTTGTCTAGACTTAGCTTATTTTACCGTGAGGAGAGGCACAAGAATCGCCAGTATTTCGAGCGTTGATCTACATATATTTATTACGTGATTGAACGTAGAGTTTTCACATGGGAAGCTTCCCTTTTGAGAGGAGTAAGCTTGCCTCGTCTTTTATTGTAGACTATAATGGCACTGTTCTCTTTCCCTGGTTGATTTGAGTAGAAAGCCTCTATATATGACCATGCATATCAGCGAACCAGCCGAATACGCTATCCTGGGTCTGCTTGAAAGCCGGCCCATGCATGGCTATGAGATGTTCCAGCTATTCCAGGGCGGCATATTGGGCCAGATCATCCACCTGGAGATGAGCCAGATGTACGCGTTCCTCAAAAAACTGGAACGCCTTGCGTATATCGAAGCGGAGTTGGAGCCGCAAGGGGTACGTCCGCCGCGCAAGATCTTTCATCTCACAGAGGCTGGGCGCAGAACATTTCTTGAGTGGCTTACCACACCGGTTGAGCGTCCGCGCGAGATTCGCCTGGTGTTCCTGCTAAAGCTGTATTTTGTGCAGCGTATTGAGCCGGGGAAGATGGCTCACCTGATCGACCAGGAGGTAATTGCCTGTCGTAAATTCCTCGACCACCTTGAGTCCCAGCGTCTCCCCGCTGCAGAGACCAGCGATACGGCTTTTCTCGATCATGTTGTGCTGCGCAGCCGCATTCACCAGACACGGGCACTGCTCGACTGGTTGCGCGAACTGCAGCAGGAGTTTGCGAGGACACGTTGAGTCTTTGACGCTCTTCCACACCTATGCTACTATCGCGTCCCTGATTTATGTGCTGCGCAGCAACAGGCGGAATTCGGGATTGTAGCTTTTATCGCAGTTGCTGCATGAGACGGCTTGCGAGTAGCGGCGGGCGCGGGGGTACTCTTTGCCACAGCCGGGGCATTCATAAATGTAACGGATTGGGCGTCGTTCGCGGCGCAGGCGTTCACGTCGCGCGCTTTCCTCGTGGAGCAGATGACGTAACTCGTCTAGTGGATAGCCGGTCACGGCGGCTTCGTCGGCGGCGATGGTATCATAGCCGTGATGGCGATGGCGACGCGGGGTGCCGTTTACACGGTCGGCCAGGTGGATCAGTTCATGCGCCACAGTCACCTCGATCGATTTTGGCTGCATATCTGGCTCTATGAAGATGAGGTGGCGGTGGCCTTGTAATGGGGTATCGCCGCCTGGGTGCTCCTGCATTGAAGTATGCTTGCGAGAATGTGGTGTTGACGGGGCGGGCAGGTAGCAATAGCAGCCCAGAACCATGATGTTGAGCCGCTTGCCTGTCCAGCGCGTATATTCTTGACGATCTTGCGTGATTGCCAGCCGGTTCAATTCCCCGGCCGGGAGCTGTAATTTTTGCCAGTAATGTGTTAACCAGTGTCGAATAAGTGGGCTGCCATTAATGATCGGCCCTGCCTGCCTTGGAGGAGGCGCGGGCTTAATAGCTCTATGTGCGGCAATCATACCGCTTTATTACTCCTGACTAGAAAACAATAGCAGCTTTGGGCTGCTGAAGAATCGCATTGCCAGTATATCAGGCACAAGCGGTAGACGCAAGATGGGAAGCAAGCGATAGCGGGTGCGGAGTTGCAGTTCTGGTTTGCTTTTTGTTAAAATCCGTTATACCTGGTTGCTTTCAAGCGTTGCTATCACTTTCGAAGTCCGCCAGCGCAGGCGCTACGGTATTTGATGTTGCGTGGTCGCCTGGACGGTTCTTCTCTCTTTGGATGATGAGGCGCATATGGAACTGAACGACACGTCGGATTATCAACGTTGCTTTGTTTGCGGACAACGCAATCCCTTTGGACTGCACCTGGTCTTTCGCCTGGATCAGAATACTATCGTAGCTGATTTCCAGCCGCGTGAGGAACATCAAGGTTTCCCCGGTGTTATTCATGGTGGGATTGTAGCGGCTATACTGGATGAAGCCCTCGGACGCACTTCTCTACTGGGCACTAACCAGGAGTGGACTATGACAGGTCGCCTGGAAATACGCTATCGCCGCTATGTACCCTATGGGCCGCTGTTAAGAGTACGCGCCACGTTAGCTGAGGAGCGAAAACGCATGCTGCAGGCTTCCGGCGTCCTCACACTGGCCGGCGATGAGAGTGTTGTGCTGGCCGAGGCGCACGGGACGTTTCTACCGCTTGCCCCCAGCATGGTGGATACCATCATGCAGGATTATCCCGATTTGCGGCATTTTTTTGACCAGAGGGATTAGAGAGAAGGGGGCGGTGCTAGCCTCGCCCGCCCCGTTACAGCGCAATTATTGATTTTCTGGCGGCACCACAGGCTCAGTCGGCGGTGGTGGTGCGAGTTCCTGGGGAACGGTTTTAGGAGAAGTGTCTGGCATGGCCATAGTTGCTCCTGTCTCCTCCAGGATTTGCCGCAGTTGTCGCGCGTCGATCGTTTCCTGGCGGCGTAGTTCCTGGGCAATACGATCCAGTGTTGCGCGATGCGTTGTCAGAAGTTCTAGCGCACGGCTATAGCAAGTACGCACAATGCGCTCAACCTCATCATCGATCAACTCAGCGGTCGTCTCGCTGTAGTCGCTGGGAGCGCCGACATCACCGACTCCCAGGAATGGGCTTTGGCGCTCGCTGAATGAAACAGTGCCCACGCGTTCGCTCATACCCCAGCGTGTGACCATTTGCCGTGCGATGGCTGTCACCCTTTGCAGGTCGTTCTCCGCTCCCGTTGTGATGTGCCCGATCGCTACCTGTTCAGACGCTCTACCTCCCAGCGCAGTAACGATCTGCGTGAGCAGGTACTCTTTCGAGTAGTTATAGCGATCATCGACGGGCGTAGACATGGTGACGCCTAAAGCCTGGCCGCGTGGCACAATCGTAACCTTCGTGACAGGATCGGCATTCTCTGAAAGCAGGCCGGTTAAGGCATGCCCGCCTTCGTGGTAAGCGATGACATTGAGGTCTTCGTCGCTGAGTACCAGGGGCCGCTCGGCGCCAAGCAGAATCTTGTCCAGCGCCTCGCTGAAACACTGCTGCGTCACATAATCCTGGTTGCGGCGGGCCGCCAGCAGTGCTGCTTCGTTCACCAGGTTTGCCAGGTCGGCGCCTACCATTCCCACCGTAGAGCGTGCCATGGTGACAAGGTCCACATCGGGTCCCAAAGGAACCTCACGCGCGTGAATTTTGAGGATAGCAAGGCGTCCATTCCAATCTGGTCGATCTACCGTCACGCGCCTGTCAAAGCGGCCTGGACGCAACAGCGCTATGTCGAGTCCATCAGGACGGTTAGTGGCGCCAACAACCACCACTGCCTGGCGTGTATCGAAGCCGTCCATCTCTACGAGCAACTGGTTCAGTGTCTGCTCACGCTCATCATTGGTGTTGATGCTTGTACCTCGCTGCCGGCCTACCGCGTCGATCTCGTCGATGAAAATGATGCTGGGCGCTGCTTTCTTCGCCTGGTCGAACAGGTCACGAACACGACTGGCGCCGACACCCACCAGCACTTCGACAAACTCTGAGCCGGACATAGAGTAGAACGGGACGCTGGCTTCACCGGCAACGGCTCTTGCCAGCAGGGTTTTACCTGTGCCTGGAGGGCCTACCAGCAGTACACCACGTGGTATCTTGCCACCCAGGCGTTGAAACTTCTGCGGCGTCTTCAAAAACTCAACCACTTCTTCCAGCTCGAACTTTGCCTCGTCTACACCCGCGACATCTGCAAACGTCGTGGTGGGGCGATCTTCGAGGATAAGCTTGGCACGGCTCTTGCCAAAACTGAAGATGCCCTGCTGACCCTGCGTGGCGCGGCGGCTGATGAAAATGAAGATGGCGATCAAGAAGACCCAGGGGAGAAGCGTAATCAGCAGGTTCACAAAGAAACCATTATCTGAAGGCGGTTGTGTAGTAACGGTTATGCTGCTCTGGCAGGTGGGCTGCTTATAAGCTTTGCTCGGAGGGGCATCGGTCAGTAGTGGCACAAGGTTTGGGTCGCCGTTAAGCAGTTGTACCACGTGAAATTGACTAAAACCCCCTACTGATTGGCAGAAGGTTCCCGTGATATCGGTCGATCCAATGAGAGTTACAGTTCTAACATTGCCCGCGTTGATCTGATCGTAAAATTGGCTGTAACCCAACTCGTCACGTTGCTGCGCATTGGAATTGTTATTGTTATTAAAAAATTGGAAGAGGAATATTCCCAACATCAACAACACAATCACAAGTAACCAGCGATTGAGAGGCGAGATACCTCGCTGCGGTGGCTGCCCATTTGGGCTGCCGGGGCCTGGACGTAACTGATTTTGTTGACGCCGAGGCGCATTGTTATTATTATTCTGTAGCCAATGCATATTGGCCCGTTTCTTATCCATTAAAGATGTGCCCTGCTTTCTGGCCCCGGCGCGTGTGACGGACTATCCAGGCTTGCAATTCTCTACAACGGCAATGGTAAAGTTGTGGGTAACGCTCTTATTATATCTTATGAATGTCCCAAATGCACGTTACAATGGCTGGGCCCTCAATTGTAATACGATCTTCCCTGTGCTTCGGGTTGCAATATTCAGGCGATCAGCAGGGCGATTGAGCGCATCTTCACTGCCTACCGTAGGCTCAAAGCAGATAAAATCATGATCGGGTCTGGTTGGCGGCTCGGACCAGACCTGCATATTTGCCAGTGCATAGCTGCCGTCCTGGGGTAACTCGCTCATCGTCAATGTCCCGCGCCGGGGAAATTGAAGAGTGACCTGGTGTGGAAAGGGATAAGGATTGTCAGGGATGTGCTGGACCCAGTCGAAGGCGTGCGTGTCGAATCCTGGTGGGCCGCTGGTGACCACATCGGCCTTCTCTGACTGGGTTACGGCGAAATAAGGGTGAAAGCCAGGAGCGATAGGCATAGGTTCGCTGCTATGATTCTCCATTAGCAGTGTGTAGGTCAACGTTCCTTCTCCGGCGGTAATGGTTGCAGTGAAGGTAAATTCATATGGGTAATCGGGGCGTGTTGCGTCACTGCTGCTTAATTGCATCGCCAGGTGTGTAGTACTCGATCTTATTCCGACCGGCAACGGACTGTGTCCTGGCTGCGCCCAGCCGGTCGGAGAGGTAGTATCTAACTCGATGACGGTCCACGGCAGGTCGCGACCAAAGCCATGGATAGGGAGCGTTGTTCCTTTCTCTATGAAGATCCCGTCTTTGAGCCGCGAAAAGTTGGGGATCATCAGCGGCAAGCCCCAGCGCCTGATATTGCCCGTCTCCGTGGGCCGGTATAATACCTGCCAGGAACCGACTTGAAAGTGCGAAACGAGACAAATATCGGGGATGATGCCAATGGTTGTATTCCCATAGGTCAAGACGTGCTCGCGTGGGGTCGGAAAGTTCATAAAATCAGCCATAGGTTTGCCCACCCTTTCGATTAATGGTACCGCCTGCGGTACTCTCGCGACATTGTATGCGAATGCACCTGACACCCGCAAGGGGCAATACTGTTCAAATATGTGCAATGGCACGCTCAATTCTATTGATTCTAGCTCTGCCATACACGCTCAGATTCTCCTTATTTGAACAGTATTGCCCGCAAGGGGTGTCACTACATTGGGCCGTCTCCAGCATGAAATGTAGCTCCTGACACCCGCAAGGGGTGTCACTACATTGGGCCGTCTCCAGCATGAAATGTAGTGGTACCCCTTGCGGGTACCAGGATAAATCGAACCTCTACGCGGAACAAAATACCTAATACTCTTGCGTTTTAAAGTCTGGAAGCTTATACTTGATGTTAATACGACACGCTTGGATGTCAGCTTTATACACCCTTTATCCAGTAGCAGGATGGATGGACATATCATGAGTATGGAGGACACTCCGGAAAGGCATGAATCCAAAACGCAAAGCGACCTGGAAGGGGAGGAGAAACATTCAGTGCAAGGATATGTTGCAATCAAGGGAACGCGCAACGGCCTGCTTTTAACTTTAGAGCCAGAAACCCCCTTTGGCGAATTGCTCAACGCTCTCTCCCAACGTCTTGCAGAAGCTCCCGGCTTCTTTCGTGGCGCCTCGCTTGCCGTTGATACCACTCAGCGGAGACTTAGGGTAAGTGAGCGTACTCAACTTGAAGCCCTGCTGGCGCATTATCAGATGTCGGTGACATCATCGGAACCGGTCACAACGACGATATCCTCTCCCTTTCCTGGTGATCCATCTCCTGCTACACAGGTGACGAACGGGCGAGCCCAGCCATACCAGCGCGATCCACGAGACTCGCTCGATACACTCTTTTTACGGCGTACTGTCCGTTCCGGCCAGGCTATCCACCATGCCAGCCATATAGTTGTGATGGGTGATGTCAATCCTGGTGCGGAAATCGTCGCCGGTGGAGATATTATTGTGTGGGGAACCTTACGTGGCATGGTGCATGCAGGATATCCTGAAAACGAAAGCGCCGTCGTGTGCTCGCTGTTGCTCACGCCGGTGCAGCTACGTATCGCCCATCTACTCTCGCGTCCACCGGAGGGGTTCGAGTTGCAGGCCCGTCCGGAGGTCGCGGCGATCAGGGACGGGCAGATTGTAGTCGAGCGTTGGGTCAACAGTCGTTCGCGAAAGTAGGCGGAAAACATTTACCCCCTGGAGGGGCCAGATTTATCATGCCTCAATGGGGGTTTACATATAGGATAGAGATTGTTGAACAGTTGCTTAACAGGGAGACGTGTATGGATAGTCGGGTGCTTACGATCACTTCTGGGAAGGGTGGTGTCGGCAAAACCACAACCACAGCAAATCTGGGAACTGCCCTGGCGATGCAGGGAAAGAAAGTCGCGGTTCTAGACGCAGATATCGGCCTGCGTAACCTCGATGCCGTTATGGGGTTGGAGAATCGCATTGTCTATGATCTGGTCGATGTGGTGGAGGGACAGTGCCGTTTACGGCAGGCGTTGATCAAAGACAAACGCTTGCCCGAACTGTATTTGCTGCCTGCCGCACAAACGCGCGACAAAAACGCGGTGAACAGCGTCCAGATGGAGCAGCTCTGCCAGCAATTGCGCCAGGATTTTGATTTTGTGCTGATCGATTCTCCTGCAGGCATCGAGCAGGGATTCCGCAATGCAATTGTTGGGGCCGACGAGATTATCATTGTGGCCAACCCTGAAATGGCCTCGGTGCGTGATGCAGACCGCATCATTGGATTGGTTGAAGCTGCCGGGAAGCCGGAGCCACGTCTTATCCTCAATCGCCTGCGTCCCGAAATGGTGAGACGAGGGGATATGATGGACGTGACCGATGTGCTGGAAGTGCTGGGCATCGACCTGCTAGGCATCGTTCCAGAAGATGAGATGATCATTGTAGCAATCAATAAGGGTGAACCTATCGTCTACGACAAACACTCGCAGGCCGGACGTGCATTCGTCAGTGCTGCCCAGCGCATCATGGGCGAAGAAATCCCCCTCGATGAAATAGAAGACGCGCCAACGCTCATGGAACGCTTGAGGCGGCTGCTTGGATTTGGACCGGCGATGGAGAGGCGTGTACGTTCCTAGCCATCTTGAAAGAGCAGGCGGTAATTATGGGTGTATTTAGTTTCATAGCAGGTCGCAAGAAACCCACTCCCAGCGCGGTAGCAAAGGAACGCTTGAAAGTGGTTCTGGCGCATGATCGTCTCAAGATGAATCCTGAATTGATGGAGCTGATTAAGGCTGATCTGCTCTCTGCGATCTCGCGCCGCCTTGAAGTGGATGAACAGCAACTACAGCTACACATGGCCCGCGAGGATCGCTGGGACATGCTGCATGCCGATGTGCCTATTAAACGCCAGAAGATTTCGTTCGAGTGGGACCCCCCCGCGTACACTCCTGCTGCTAATGCGCTTCAAGGCAACAAAGTAAAAGTTGAAGTGGAACGGATCGAAGAAGAGTAGGGGCGGGAGTGGTGCGGAGCAGGGTGGGGACCCTTGCGGTCGCCCTTTTGCCGAGGAGTAACGATCGGGTTTTATCGTAGGGGCGGGAGTGGTGCGGATGTGGGGAGGGGACCCTTGGGTCGCCCTTTTGCCTATATGACCTTCGGGTGGTTTCGTTGACCCTCCCGCTACGTGTGTGTATGATACCCGTTAAAGCATGTGAATGTAGAGTATGATAGACACACACTGTGCAACGGGAGGCATCTATGAGCGAGCAGCAGGTTCAGAAGGTTCGCGTGAAACGATTGGCCCATGTCGGATTATGGGCAACGGATGTAGCAAGCCAGACGCGATTTTATCGACAGGTGCTGGGGTTTAATCTGCGAGCCACCGAGATCAAGCCATCCGGTGAGGATGTTGAATTTGAGGATGCCAATACCTTCCTATCCCTGGGCGATGAGCACCATTGCTTAGGGGTGTTTAACGATACACGCTCTACCACCAGCAACGGGCGTGGCCCTGTGCAGCACACACACCTTCATCATATCGCCTTCGAAGTTGACACAGATGCTGAACTCGCCGCTCTCGCCGCGCGCCTCAACCAGTCTGGCGTCGAACTGGCGCTGCAACCTCGTGACGGCAATCCAGAGGTAGGTGACACGCTCTGGTTTGATGATCCTGACGGGAACCGCATTGAGATTTCGGTTACCTCTGATGATTTCTTGACTCTCCCTCCTGCAAGCAGCGAAGGACGGAGGACGCGCCTGCATCCACATGCCCTGCAACACCTGGCGCTCCGCACCACGCATTTGGAGGCTATGGTCAATTTTTATACCGAGGCCCTGGGTTTTGATATCTCTGACTGGCTGCTGCGTGAGTGTGTCTGGCTGCGCTGCAATAGCGATCATCATACGATTGTGATTCTACAGGGGAAACAGGACGTCGATCACGTCGGTTATAGCATTCCTGCTGGCGCGGAATTACTGGCATGGGCCGATTATCTGAGCCGCCAGCAGACGCCAATCCTGTGGGGGCCAGGCCGACATGGAGCGGGCAGTGACCTGTTCCTGCGCTTTGCCGATGCTGAAGGCGTGCATATCGAGCTATCGGCAGAGCTGCAACAATACTATGATCACGAGGTGACGACGCCTCCGCGCCTCTGGCATTCGCGGCCCACAGCGCTGAATTTGTGGGGAGTTATGCCGGGCTGGGTGCGCGAGGAGGTTCGGGTGTAGCCTGATAGGTATATTCGGCGGGTGCAAAGATCACCAGAAGTCTCAAGTCCTCGGTGATCGAGTGAAAGCGATGTTCGACGTTTGCTTTTACATATACCAGTGTGCCTGCCTCAACTGGGCGATTCTCTGAGCCTACCTGGATTAGGCCACGGCCGCTGATGACGTAGTACACCTCGTCTTCCGTATGCGGCTCCTGCGTATCGATTGCACCCGCTGGCAGCATATACAGGCCGGCGCTGAGCGCAGGCACGCGCAGAAATTCAAGATATGCTTGCTCCTGCTGGTCGCTAAGGCCGGTGAGTTCGAAGGCGTCCATGATATTTCTCCTTTTCGGACCCGGGCGGGACGAAATACTGCTTTTAATCAGGATAGCGGAACAGCCAGCAAGGGCCGATAATGAATTTTAACGACCAAGATCGGTAACACCCCGTAGGCGCACAATTTATTGGCGCATCGCCGATTTATCGGCCTGGGGAGCGCATCGACGGGCCATTGGCCGATACATCGGCGCTGTGCACGAAGTAGTGATACGCGCTCCGCTCCGCTTCGCTGAGGCACCTACATCATGATGCGTTCACCACGAGATTTCTTAGCGTACCGATGCCTTCAATCTCGGTTTCCATTACATCTCGTGCAAAACCCACGCCGCTGGGAGTGCCGGTGGCAATGATATCGCCAGGCTCCAAAGTCATGCCCTGGGAGAGTACGGCGATGATGGTGCGCACGGGAAAAATCATCATATGCGTGTTGCCATCTTGCTTGGTGACGCCATTGACGCGCAATCTCACTGTCAGTTCTTGTGGATCAGCTATTTCATTGGCAGTAACAATCCAGGGTCCCATGGGGCAATAGCCGTCGATACTCTTGCCTTTGAAGTACTGCTTATGACGCCACTGAAGATCGCGGGCTGAGACATCGTTCAGTACAGTATAGCCAAAGACATGGGACAATGCCTCTTCCTCGCGGATATTCTTGCCACCCTTCCCGATAATCACCGCCAGTTCTGCCTCCCAGTCGATTTCTACAGAGACCGCTGGGTCGATGACGATCTTGCCATACGGGCTATTGACGGTGGTGGGTGCCTTTGTGAAAAATATGGGGGCTTCCAGCTCTGCAGCCTCGTGCCCGCGTGCCTCTGCTGATTCTTTTGCATGTTCTGCATAATTCTGGCCAAGGCATATGATATTCTTGCGCGGGCGCGGAATGGGGGCGGCGAGCTGCACATCAGAGAGGCTATGTACCGCGCCGATCTCGGTGAATGTCCTGACTTCGCTGAAGCGACGATTAGCTGCTTTGCCCAGGATTGCGTTCAGCTCTTGCATGCCTTGCTCGTAATGGTCAAGTAAATCGAGCGCCTGGTCATACGGCATGACGCTAAGCGCCCGGGCCGCCAGGTCAACATCAACGATCTCGTCGTCCCGGACAATGCCGAGACGCGGCTTTGGAATGTCAGTAGTGGAAAAGCTGGCAAGTTTCATTGCAGGTCTCCCTCGTAATATAGTCAGGGTCTGTGAATGGTCCTGACAGGGGCAAGCCCCGTCACTACATTTTTGGCGGTGCTGCGCCTAAAATGTAGTGATACCCCTTGCGGGTATCAGGAACAATACCGTAGTGTTCGGGAACATTTACCAACCCTGCGTCTATGGTTTAGTGCGTATGCTGGTATCTGTATGGTAGTATACAATAGTGAATTGCTTGTTGCGTAGTAAGAATGGAGATAAACTTTATGGCAGTTGAGCCTCGCGTGGCCTCAGCAGTAATGTTACTGCGAGATACCGCTTCAGGGCAAGGAATGGAAGTATTTATGGTGCGGCGTGTAATCCAGAGTGATTTTATGCCCGATGTGTACGTCTTCCCGGGCGGTTCTGTCACGAAAGATGACCGTGCCGCTGAGATGACCGCGGGTATCTGTACACCTGTTGCATCAACTACAGCGGACCCTGAAGGGCAAACTGCGCTTGGGAGTGGAACAAGGGCCGCCGCTATTCGCGAGCTTTTTGAGGAAGCCGGCATCTTGCTGGCTTATCGTGGAGCGCAATTGCTGGCTTTCGATGACCAGAGTGTTGCCCGTTTTACTACGTATCGCAAGGCTTTCCATCAACGACAAGGCTCACTAGTAGAGATGGCGCGTGCCGAGCAGCTTACCCTGGCGACCGACCGCCTGGGCTACTTCGCGCACTGGATCACGCCGGAGGGTATGCCCAAACGTTTCGATACCCACTTTTTTCTGACAACTGCCCCATCTGAGCAACAGGCGGCGCATGATCGTCTGGAGACCAGCGAAGGCATCTGGATTTCACCCGCCGAAGCGCTGGCACGCTTTGAAGGCAGCGAATTTCCCCTCGTTTTTGCTACCATTTACCAGTTGCGCGAACTGGCGGTGTTTGGTAGTGTGAAAGAGGCCCTGGAAACCGCGGCTGTGCAGCATGTACCGGCACGCATGCCGGTGTTGATCCAGGAAAATGGCAAGACGCGAGTCTTTCTGCAAGAGGATGCCGCCAACACCTGGGAAGTGCCTGAGCATATGACCAGGTTGCAGGGATGAGGACGGGGCGATGTAAAAGTCGAGCGATGAATACTGCTAGGAGAGGCCTCACCCCAGCCCTCTCCACGCAGTGGAGAGGGAGCAGAGGGTGAGGCAGAGAGTTCGCCAGCAGTATTTGTAACACTTGTAACTGTTTATTTGGAGATTACTCATGCCACAACCATACACAATCATCCTGGCCCCTAACCCCTCGATTATGACGGGGCCGGGCACGAATACGCTTATTCTTGGCGGTGGTGCCCAGGGTGCGCTGGTCATTGATCCTGCCGTTGACGATAGCGCCTACCTGGATGCCGTTGTGCAGGCGGGAGCAGAGCGCGGCGGCATCGGGCGCATCCTCATCACGCACGGGCATCCTGATCATATGGGAGGAGCTGTTGCGCTGCGCGATCGCCTGGGTGTATATATATACGCTTTCAGCCGGCAGGGGGTGCCGGTGGCTGACGAGGAGATCACCGGCGGTACAATTTTTCCTGCCGGAGAGGATACGCTGCAAGCCATACACACGCCTGGCCATCGCTTTGACCACCTCTGTTTTCTACTGCAAAAGCGGCGCACGCTCTTTGCCGGGGATCTCATTTCAGGCATCACCACCAATGTGATTGCGCCGCCGGATGGGGATATGCTTGACTACATCAACTCGCTCACGCGTTTGCAAGAGATAGAGATAGCCGAGATCGTTCCCGCGCACGGCCCAATCATTGCTGATGCGCAGGCGAAAATCGCGGAGTACATTGACCATCGTATGCTGCGCGAGCAGCAGGTCTTGCAGGCATTAGAAGACCGAAACTGCATCCTATAGCCGCGTGGACCGTGGAGGCGCACCTGCTGAAGTTGGAACGCGAGGGATTGGTGGAGCGCCAAGATGGAGGGTGGGTATTGGTAGAGCCGACGGCATAGGTGCGCTCTTACCGGTATTTTACATGGAGGTTCAGGGCGACCCTTGCGGTCGCCCAAATTGAAGTAGACTAAGCTCTGAACCCCTCATCTGTCAGAAGCAGACGATGGATCGCTCTGAGTGGTTCCCACACCCCTTCCTTGCTATTTGCCAGCAGGACCACATTGATATCGTGATCGGGATAGTGACGAATCACCGCGCTCACACCCGCATTGATGCCCTCTTTCTCCGCGAACAGGACTTTGCTGCTCCCGTCAACAGCGAACCACACCCCATAGCCGTACATCTGCCTCCACTCCACCCCTACATGGTGAAGCACCTGAGGAGTAAAAAATGCACGCACGGATGGGGTAGAAAGCAAAGCGCCTGCTTTCAGCTTGCGCAGAAACTGGTCCAGGTCGCTAGCGGTGACATACGCGCCACTATCAGGCGAGCCAATGGGCGGGTAAGAATAGATATTTTTCTTCCAGGCCACAATGACTCCATGCTCATCACGCAGCGGATCACCTCCCTCGGCGAGATCGTCATTGACCACATCCATGCGGAAGAAATCAGACACGAAGGGAATGAGGAGGCTCCAACTTTTCTTTCTAGCAAAGAACCCATCTGGCTATTTGCGCTCCAGGGTCTGGTTTCTTTTCGTGAATCGCCTGAGCACGAGTCCTGCGATGAGCACTGCAACCAGCACCAGGAAAGCAATCAGCACACCAAGAGTGAAGAGCGTATCGTAGAAGAGGAACACCCCGGTTTTCAGTCCGTCTAGGACCCATGCCGGTTGATTGAGTGGGATGGGAGCCTGGGTATAGTTGATAATCAGCACATCGCCATCGCTTTCATAATAATCCCCTCCCCCGTTGCGGGCATACAAAATGGGAGGAGTAAACGCCCCGTCCGCTTCTTCTTTGACCAGGCCGGTTTTTTCCAGGTCAGCACCGACAGCATTTCTTTCCAGGTCCACGGTCGGAGCAATATGATGGGTGGGAAAATGGGTGGTTCCGCTCAGTTCAATCCCGCTATCATAGGATGCTTGTCCAATCCAGACGAGTTGTCCATCGATGAGCGTTCCGGTCTTCCAGAGGCGAATATGCCCGCGGTTTGCAACATCATTGGTGGGTTTTTCAAAAGCGAGATCCTGGACTCGCCCAAAGACGTAGAGATTACTGACCGGTGCAGTGGGATAACTTTTGTGAGTGAGACTAGCAACGGCAATTTTCTCAGAGGTTTGCAGGGTAATGGGATCAGGAATGAGCCACCCTGCTTGTTGAAAGCTGTGTGTAATCTGATCTTTGCTCCCAACAAAGACGAGATTGAGAGGATCTCCCTCTGCCCCGGATTTTGTATGAGTTATCTTTGGATAGACAGGGAAATTATAGGTGTATGGGTAAAAACGGAGAAGGGCAATGAGTGCTGTTACAAGCACCACCAAAATACCGAGCATGCTCACGACTCTGATGATCGTTTTTCTCATACGTCAAGCCTCGTCGGACGTTTCCAAAACATTTCGATAGGTATGCGTCTCCCAGATCGTGAGATGCTACCCCCGGAGCAGCTTCAGCTGCTCTGCTCAAAAAAGTTATGCTGTGAGAATTGCGCGCTGATTCGGGAGGATCGGGAAGACACCGATCCTTCTTTTGTGCTCATGAGAAGATCGAGTCCTGGTTCCACTCACGGGATAACCATGATTATGCCATGAGTGCGCTTTGCTTGGCAAGACCAAGGGCCTAGAAGTGTATTTTTGACGAAAGGAAGGCTCACCATCGTTCTCGATTGAGCAGGCAGCGGTGTAACCTGCTCACGTATAGACTGTTAGGGAAACGTGTGCTCCCGCTCTCGCGACAACGAAGCGTACTTGAGAAACCTAGATTATTTGAGAGAAGATCTGCTCACGTGTGTGTAGTAGATCTTCGGAAGATGAGGCAACCATGAACAAGGTTACGCGACGAGTTGTATGGCTCGCATCCCTCCTGCTCGTTGTGGCCGCACTGACCGCGGTGACAGCACTGCATGGGACGACTCCAACGACGACGTTTGCCCACGACAGCAAACATCATCCGACGCCTACCCCCACACCGACCACGCCA